>CZCA01000002.1_pt1 | contig 326948 bp, 242 predicted proteins | sample 591981 | NCBI WGS metagenome assembly CZCA01 (sample SAMEA3556810, study PRJEB10932) | anaerobic digester metagenome | reverse complement strand
ACCAGTCGATAATGCGTCGCTCCGGCTTTTAACACCCCCTCCAACATACCAAGGATTGAAACTTGAAGAGGCGTATCAGCTCGCTTTGGAAATAGTATCTTTTAACACCCCCTCCAACATACCAAGGATTGAAACTGTCTATCCTGATCAACATCATCACAGATGTAGAGCTTTTAACACCCCCTCCAACATACCAAGGATTGAAACATTGGGGCAATGCGCTGGGGCTTTTGGCCAAGGTTGCTTTTAACACCCCCTCCAACATACCAAGGATTGAAACATTCTTTGTCGAGGGTGCTCTAATCCAACCGCGATCTTTTAACACCCCCTCCAACATACCAAGGATTGAAACAGATAGAGCCGGGCCTACAAAAAACGATGAATAGACTTTTAACACCCCCTCCAACATACCAAGGATTGAAACGGGAGCTTCTTTCAAGATAGAGCCGGGCCTACAAAGCTTTTAACACCCCCTCCAACATACCAAGGATTGAAACAGTATTGCCGTAAGCCCTACGGGCCTGAAGCGGTCTTTTAACACCCCCTCCAACATACCAAGGATTGAAACTCACAGATGTAGAGCAAGCCCATAATGATAAATCCGGCTTTTAACACCCCCTCCAACATACCAAGGATTGAAACTCACATCGTCCGCCGTGAGCTGGAAGGTCTGACGCATCTTTTAACACCCCCTCCAACATACCAAGGATTGAAACTCTTATGCTGGGCCTTGTGCTCATCAGACGCCTTGGCTTTTAACACCCCCTCCAACATACCAAGGATTGAAACATTCTATGTCGAGGGTGCTCTAATCCAACCGCGATTCTTTTAACACCCCCTCCAACATACCAAGGATTGAAACAGATTGATACAATCTTTTCCCCAAATTCCGGATAAACTTTTAACACCCCCTCCAACATACCAAGGATTGAAACAGGAGTTCAGGCCCCCAGTAAGGCAGTATTCTATCCACTTTTAACACCCCCTCCAACATACCAAGGATTGAAACTCCATCGCTTTCGAGAGCGAGAGCGACTCTTTCTTCTCTTTTAACACCCCCTCCAACATACCAAGGATTGAAACTACTCCCCCGCCACCACCTCGGCGTTGCCCAAGGCTTTTAACACCCCCTCCAACATACCAAGGATTGAAACATACCGGCTGAGCCGGGACTTTCCGATCAGGGGAGACTTTTAACACCCCCTCCAACATACCAAGGATTGAAACCCACGGAGGTACCCGTCTCTGAGGCAGAAGGTGACCTTTTAACACCCCCTCCAACATACCAAGGATTGAAACCAGGAAGGAGTGAAAGATGTACTGTCCTAAGTGCAGAAGCTTTTAACACCCCCTCCAACATACCAAGGATTGAAACGGCGATAGTGGATTTTGCGGCGAAGCTGGAGTTTGCGCTTTTAACACCCCCTCCAACATACCAAGGATTGAAACTCCCAAAGACTCGTATAGTCTCCGGGGCACACATATACTTTTAACACCCCCTCCAACATACCAAGGATTGAAACTGAGGAACTGGAAGCTGGAGAAAGCATTTATGATTTCTTTTAACACCCCCTCCAACATACCAAGGATTGAAACCGTTGCGCTCGCTGAGCTTAGCCCACACTGCCCCACTTTTAACACCCCCTCCAACATACCAAGGATTGAAACTATTTTGCCAGCTGGTCAATTATAGCATCTATACTCTTTTAACACCCCCTCCAACATACCAAGGATTGAAACACACCTGCTTCTATAAAACGCTTTTGGACTCCCTGGCTTTTAACACCCCCTCCAACATACCAAGGATTGAAACATTGTGGCAGCGAGCAGCGACAGTGGAGGTCGTAACTTTTAACACCCCCTCCAACATACCAAGGATTGAAACGTACACGCAACTAATCTCCGGTATCGCAGGCAAACTGCTTTTAACACCCCCTCCAACATACCAAGGATTGAAACCTTGTTTGATTGGCCGAGAGGGAGGGATCACAATAACTTTTAACACCCCCTCCAACATACCAAGGATTGAAACAATATCGCTTTCTTGGCTGCCTGATCCTTGCCTGATACTTTTAACACCCCCTCCAACATACCAAGGATTGAAACAGTAAAGCGATTTGCTCTGCGTCAATTACGGGAGTCTTTTAACACCCCCTCCAACATACCAAGGATTGAAACGCTTCGCATGATACGCCTTCCAGAGAGAGATCGAAACTTTTAACACCCCCTCCAACATACCAAGGATTGAAACACGGTTCCTGTCCAGGACACGGGGACTTTGCCCGCCCTTTTAACACCCCCTCCAACATACCAAGGATTGAAACTGCTTAACTCCAGACTTACGCACCAAATCCAATATACTTTTAACACCCCCTCCAACATACCAAGGATTGAAACTCGAATGACGGTGCCATTATAATATGCCGGCCTATTTCTTTTAACACCCCCTCCAACATACCAAGGATTGAAACTATCGGCTCTATATCCCGTGCTTGCGGCGTGCCAAACTTTTAACACCCCCTCCAACATACCAAGGATTGAAACGGATCAATAGCAGCATATAGAAGAGTTTAAGTCGCCTTTTAACACCCCCTCCAACATACCAAGGATTGAAACTAGAATATGTGTCCATGAAGCTCATATCCTCTCGCTCTTTTAACACCCCCTCCAACATACCAAGGATTGAAACTTATATAGGGCTCCATGCTTTTGCCTTTCACCGAACTTTTAACACCCCCTCCAACATACCAAGGATTGAAACTTCGATAGACAAGCTTCAAAGTCGCTCTACAAGCGCTTTTAACACCCCCTCCAACAAACCAAGGATTGAAACCGATCTTAGCAAAGAATTAGCCGGCATCATGCCCCGCTTTTAACACCCCCTCCAACAAACCAAGGATTGAAACCGTTGCCGCGTGAGTATTTGGACGCCTTGGGCGTTAATCTTTTAACACCCCCTCCAACAAACCAAGGATTGAAACATCATCCAATCGTAATTTGCCTGATCAACCAAGCATCCTTTTAACACCCCCTCCAACAAACCAAGGATTGAAACTGACAAACGAACTCAGGCAAAACTACAAGGTCGCCCTTTTAACACCCCCTCCAACAAACCAAGGATTGAAACTAGATGATTGGGATGGACGACACAGGCAGCCAGCAACTTTTAACACCCCCTCCAACAAACCAAGGATTGAAACATGGAGCGCTGCCGCATCCTGAGCAGAAGGACAAGCTTTTAACACCCCCTCCAACATACCAAGGATTGAAACACAGCTCTATGATCTCGCTATAAAGCTTGTGGCTCTTTTAACACCCCCTCCAACAAACCAAGGATTGAAACTCCCAGCCCTCGGGCTCTTCGTCGAAGTATAGCCCCCTTTTAACACCCCCTCCAACAAACCAAGGATTGAAACTCCCAGCCCTCGGGCTCTTCGTCGAAGTATAGCCCCCTTTTAACACCCCCTCCAACATACCAAGGATTGAAACAGTGGTCGGTTGATATGAACCACGAACGAGCGGAGCTTTTAACACCCCCTCCAACATACCAAGGATTGAAACTTTGATGGTGCTGCCAGCCGTAGTAGGCCCTGCCTTCCTTTTAACACCCCCTCCAACATACCAAGGATTGAAACGCTCTGGGATATGGGCTTGCCTATGACACAGGATCCTTTTAACACCCCCTCCAACATACCAAGGATTGGAATATGCAGTAAGAGCGGCGCTTCGGCGAGCGCCCGTACAATGCGGCGGTTCAGCGACCGCCGGCTACCAGCAGGGTATTACACTTTGGCAGAGAAAGGGGCAATATTTGACTGATTCCCTATGCTTAATATTGGTAAGCAGTTACGGAACTGGATGTTGGGATTTTTCTTCGTCTGACCGAGGTCGTCAGGGTATATTATGAAGGCGTATTTTCTGAGAGTGTCTTTCCACGAATGCACACAAATGAACACGAATAATATGGTAATGGGGTTGTAATGGGTAAACATTGCAGGGCTTGCTTGGCAACATCATCCGGGGCGTGATATTGGTGGAAGTTGGTGTAATCCGTGGAGAGAAGAAAGGTAGAAGAAGAATCACGAACGTGGTTCAACTGAAGTTTACAGTGGTTTTGGTGCTGTTGTCAGTGGGGAAAAAAGAAAAAGCGGTTTATCCTGTTGATGGGACAAACCGCAGTAATGTATCAGGGTTGGCTTAGGTGATTTCTTTATGTTTGGCGGCGATAGTTTCTGCCAGTTTCTTCAGTTCTTCAAGTGTGGAAGCTTGTGGCAGTCCTTTGCAGAGGGTGGCGCCCAGGTATTCCGGTTTGAGGTTGCTCATGAGTTCCAGCAGCTTTTTCTCTGCCTGGGTGGCCCAGCCGTAGCTGCCGATGATGGCCAGGTGGCGGGCTTTGGGTTTGAGGGCGTTGGCTAATATGGCTGCATAGGCCACCAGGGGGTGCGGACCCACGAGGAGGGTGGGGCAACCGATCACGATTGTGGCGGGGTCTACCATAGCCATGGCCAGTTTGCCGGTATCGGCCACGGTGAGGTCAAAGAGTTCCACCTGCACGCCGAGTTTGACGAGTTCCGTGGTGAGATATTGCACCATTTGTTCCACGCTTCCGTGCATGGAGACGTAGGGCAGCAGCACTTTGTTTTCCACGCGGTCGGAGGTCCAGTCTTCATAGGCGCTGATGATCCTTTCGGGGTGGTTCCAGATGGGGCCGTGGCTGGGAGCGATGAGCTCGATATCCAGTTCACGCACCTTTTGCAGATGGCCTTTGATGGGGCCTTTGAAGGGCATCATGATTTCGGCATAGTAGCGTTTGGCGGATTCCATGATGGCGGGGTCGTTGTTGTCAAAGAGATCGGTTCCGGCGGAGTGAGAGCCGAGGAAGTCGCAGGAAAAGAGTATTTTCTGCTCGGGCATATAGGCCACCATGGTTTCGGGCCAATGCACCCAGGGAGTGTGGATGAATTTGAGGCTTTTGTCTCCCAGCGAGAGCACTTCGCCGTCTTCCACGGTGCGGAGTTTGTCTGCAGGGAGGCCGAGGTGGTCGATGAGCAGGTTTTTGGCTTTGGTGGAGCAGATGATGGGCGCATCCGGGTAGCGTTTGTGCAGGTATGGGATGCTGCCGGAGTGGTCCTGCTCGGTGTGCAAAGAGATGATGTAGTCCACTTTCTCGAAGTCTTTGATCTTATCCAAATATACATCGACAAAGGCGGGGTCAACGCTGTCGATAATGGCTGTTTTTTCTGAGCCTTGGATGAGGTAAGAGTTGTAGCTGGTTCCATCCGGGAGCGGGATGAGGGCGTCAAAGAGGCGGCGTCCCCAATCCTGAACTCCGATGGCATAGGTGCCGGGACGAAATTCTCTGGCATTCATGAATATGTCTCCTTGGTTTGTCTTTAATGTTTTTATGAAATAGTAAATCGCTTGATGGATAAAGCAAGTGGAAAAGGTATGGGGCGGGTGATCGAAAAGATTGTTTGGCTTTTGGAACGGATATTGTATATACTATCGGATGTAAGCTTGAAAGATGACCGGCGACAGCGCGTCGGAAGGCTCTGTAGCGGTGATCTTCACAGTGGCAAGCATGGAAAATACTATAACAATATATATAGAGGAACAATGAGAAAAGTCTTCAATCTGACGATCCTGGTTTTGATCCTGGTCGTCAACAGCTTAGTGGCCGCACCCCACAGCTTCCTGCCGATTGAGGCAACTCAGCCGGATGGAAGCCGGATCAACATCTATGCCAGCGGTGATGAATTTCACAACTGGCTGCATGATGGGGACAATTATACTATTGTAAGAGATGATAGCGGAGCCTACGTCTATGCCATGCAGGAGCGTGGCAGCCTGGTTCCCTCGGGTTTATTGGTGGGCAGAGACAGCCCGAATATGCGCAGCATCGAGCCGGGCTTGAACCTGAGCGAGGCAGAGATCAAAACCAAGTATGATCGCTATGCGCAGATGCGGGATTACTCCAATGGACGCAGCCCGCATGTGGGTCAATTCAACAACGTCGTGATCTTTATCAAGTTTGCCGACAGCCCGGATTTTAGTGCACCGTTTGGTTATTATCAGCAGATCTTCAACGCCTCGGAAGAGGGAGCCAATTCGATGAAGAACTACTTTCAGGCAGCATCCTATGGCCTGCTGAATGTGGATTCCTTCTACTACCCCGAGCCCAATGGAGACCTGGTGGTGGCCTATACGGATAGCTATCCGCGCAGCTACTTCCAGCCCTATAGCTACTCCAACCCCAATGGCTATTCCGGGGATGATCAGCGTACGCAGCGCGAGCAGGAGATGCTGGTGAGGGCGGTGAATGGAGTGAGCTCGCAGATTCCCACCACTTTGGTGATTGATGGAGATAACGACGGCTATGTGGATAACGTCTGCTTCATCATCCAGGGACAGCCGGATGGCTGGGCGGAACTGCTCTGGCCGCATCGTTGGGTGCTTTACGCTGCTTCGGCTTATATTCATGGCAAGCAGGTGTGGGACTTCAACTTCCAGCTGGAGACCTCGCTGGGCAGCTCCGGAGCCAGCGTATTGGCGCACGAGATGTTCCACAGCCTGGGCGCTCCCGATCTTTATAGATACTATGATAATACCATCGATCCGATCGGAAGGTGGGACCTGATGGCCGGCAACCAAAACCCGCCGCAACACATGAGCGTGTGGATGAAATACAGGTATGGCGAGTGGATAGACAGCGTGCCCACCATCACCGAGTCCGGCACTTATACGCTGCATCCGGTGGCTTCTTCTTCCACAAACAATATCTACCGCATCAGTAGCTGGCGCACCGGCGAACACTACGTGCTGGAATACAGGAAGCCGCATGGGATGTATGATGGCAACCTGCCGGGCAGCGGCTTGCTGGTGTATAGATTGGATTCGAGGGAAAACGGTAACGCCAATGGCCCACCCGATGAGCTCTATATCTATAGACCGGGCGGGACAAATACCGTGAACGGAAGCCTGAATCAGGCCGCCTTTTCCCAGCAGAGCGGACGCACCGAGATCAGCGAAGCTACACAGCCAAACGGCTTTCTGGGCAATGGCTCAGCAGGAGGCCTGAACGTCTTTGATATCGGCGAGGCGGGCGATACCATCAGCTTCAAAGTGAAGATTTCCACGATTCAGCTTACCTCACCGCATGGTGGCGAAGTGTGGTTTAGCGGCTCCAACAAAGAGATCACCTGGGCGAGCAGATACACCACGGGAACGGTGAAACTGGAGTATAGCAGCGATGGCGGCGAAAACTGGACCGAGATCGCTACAAACGTGCACAACACCGGCAGCTATATGTGGAACAACATTCCACAGGTGAACAACAGCCAGGCGATGCATATCCGCATCACGCAGATAGCCACAGGCCAATCCGATTCAAACTACTATCCCTTTACTATAATAGATGAACTGATCTCTCCGGAAGCCGTCTTCCCCGAGGATGGTGCTACAGGAGTGCCCACCAATCCACGCGTCACCTGGCAAGCGGTGCCGGGAGCTATCGGCTACCACTTCCAACTGGCCGCAGATAGCGACTTCCTGTGCAATCTGGTCAATTATGACGGGCTGGGGGCAAACTTCTATCAGGTAAATCGCCTCAGCGCACACACCACCTACTATTGGAGGGTGGCGGCTGTGGCACCCGAGATGGGACATGGCCCCTTTACAAATACCTTTACCTTCACCACGGGTGAGGCAACTGAACTGCCGCTGGCGCCCAGATTGATCGCACCGGCTCATATGAGCAGCGATGTGGGAATACCCGTCACCTTCAACTGGACGAGGAGCGAGATTGCCACGGGCTACAAGCTGCAGATCAGCACCAATTCCTACTTCAGCGGCGAGGTGGATGTCTATGATGATGTTCCGGATATCTTCTTCACCGTAAGCGACCTGGTGCCTCAAACCAACTACTATTGGAGAGTGGCAGCCAAAAACTCGGTGGGATACAGCAACTACTCGCCCATCTACAGGTTTAAAGCCGGTGAGATCACGGACAACGATGATCCTCATGCTCCGGTTTTGACCAATGCGCTGCAGGCAAACTTCCCCAATCCCTTCAAACAATCCACTTCCATTCCGGTGAGTGTGAAGCACAGGGATCAGACCTTGAGCGTGAAGGTTTTCAACCTGCGCGGTCAATTGGTACGCACGCTGCATCAGGGCCTGCCGGCCGGCAACAACCTTACCCTCAAATGGGACGGACGTGATGATCAGGGCAGGCAGATTTCTGAAGGAATTTACTTCTGCAGGATGGAGAGTGGTGATTTTGTTGAGACTCGTAAGGTCTTGTTTATGCGTTAGATAGTCTTATACTTCACCATGTAGGGTCATCCATATTAGCAGTCTGCACGTCGGACTGCTAATTTTGTGCTTGCCTTTCCGAAGAACTCGGTTATCATATCTATACAAACAAAACAAAACAATAATGAAAGGAGCTGAAACAATGATGCTTACACCATTTCGTCGTAACCAACTACGCAGAAGTAACATGATCAGCCTCTTCGATGAGTTCTTCAACCGTGCTTTCGAAGAGGAAAGCAATGATGATGCAAACTTCAGAGCCATGGCCATGGATATCGTGGAACATGAGAAAGAATATGAGGTCTTGGCAAACCTGCCCGGATTCAAGAAAGACAACGTAAAAATATCCATTCATGACAACCAGCTTTTGATCGAGGCAAACGTCGAGAGCAAGAGCGAGGAACAGGAAGGAACCCTGTATCGCTGCGAGCGTTACAGTGGCAACTACCGCCGCAACCTCTTGCTGCCCGATAATGCCGACGTTGCAAAGATCAGCGCTAAGATGGAAGATGGCATCCTGCGCTTGTCGATACCCAAGCGGGAAGCCTCTCCACAAAAGGAAATCGTAATACAATAACTCATAATTCTCCCTTTGTGAAAACAGGCGTGCCCCATGCGGGTGCGCCTGATTTTTAGGGTCTGACAAAGGGTGTGGGGCTTTGGGACTTGTCCGGCACTCGGAGGCGGACTTATCGGTTCCATCAAGCTCTTCTTGCACATTATTCAGATTAATTGAATTTCTTGCTTGACAAAAAAGCCTCTGTCTGCTTATTTGACTTAGCTTGTATCACAGGCTTTTTTTATAGTAACCGGTGTACTGAGTTTTGCGGCGTCTTCTGCTGATTTGTGGCCGTGATATCAGTACTCCAAACGACAAAGACATTATAGAAACCAAATAAACAAAGGAGAAACCTATGATGAAACGTCTATCATTACTCCTCGTAGTGATGTTCATGCTTGGTTTGATGGTACCCTCTTTTGCAGAGACCGTCACCATCGGAACAGGCGATCAGACTGCTCGTTATCCAATGGACTTCTTCTGGAAGACATCGTTGTATCAAACCTTGTACTATCCGGATGAGCTGGGATTTACCAGCGGCACAATTACTGCGCTCGAGTTTTACAACAACTTCCCTGAAGGCCTGACTGGGAAACCCACCAAGATTTGGCTTGGCACTACCAGCCAGTCAGACCTCAGCACCGGCTACATCCCTGCCAACCAGCTTACCCTGGTGTTCGACGGAAACGTGGACTATCCCGCAGGGGAAAACGCCATTTCTATCACATTGCAGACGTCCTACACGCACACACCTGGCAACCTGGTTTTGCTGGTGCAACGCCCCATGGACGATGCCTATTTCAGTTCTTCAAGCTATTTCAAGTGCCAAACGATTGGCACCGACCGTGCTCGCTATCACAGAGCCGACAGCGGAGAAGTTGACCCCAACAGCCCTCCCGGAGGCACTGCCACAGGTCAATTCCCGATGATCAAAATCACCTACACACCTGTTACTATCGTGAATGACCTCGGTGCTATTTCCATCAGTGGAAACACCACTCCCACCGCGGGAACTTCCTACAACTACGTTGTTGGTGTCAAAAACAACGGCACCGCCAGCCAGAGCACCTACCAGGTGAAGCTGATGAGCGGCACCACCGAGTTGGCAAGCGTTGCAGGCCCCACCCTCGCAAGCTTGGAGACCGCAGAAGTTATCATCCCCTGGACACCCACCACTGCCGGTGCGATGAGCATTTATGGTAAAGTGGTGTTGGCGGGAGATGAATTCCCTGTCAACGACGAAACTGCACCTTTGGACCTGTCGGTTCAGCCTACAGGCACAAGTGCAGTTACAATAGGTACAGGTGACCAACTTGCACGTATACCGATGGACTTCTACTACAAAAACTCACTCTATCAATGCTTGTACTATCCGGATGAGCTGGGTATCCTGAGTGGAACCATCAACAGTATCGCATTTTACAACCAATTTAACTCCAACAGCCCCACCGGTGCTACCAAGATCTGGATGGGCAACACCAACCTCTTGGACCTCAGTGCCGGCTGGATTCCTTCCACCGAGATGACGCTGGTATTTGACGGCAACGTCGATTACCCTGCAGGTCAAAACACGATTACCATCGCTCTGCAGACTCCCTTCAACTACACCCCCGGAAACCTGGTGATGATGGTGCAGCGTCCTACAGACACACAGTGGTGGTCTTCCACTGACTATTTCAAGTGTCAGACCGTCGGCAGCAGCCGTGCCCGTAACTACATGAACGACAGCACTGCAAACGATCCTGCCAACCCCACAGGTGGAAGCCTCACTGGTCAATTCCCTCAGACAACATTCTTCTACACTGGACAGGCTATTCAGCATGACCTCGGTGTGCTTTCCCTCACCGGAAATACCACGCCCAGCGTTGGTACTGCTGAAAACTATATCGCCACAGTGAAAAACAATGGCGCCAGCACTGAAAACAACTATCAGGTGAAACTGATGATGGGAGACGTCGAGCTGGCCAGCGTAAATGGCCCCGCCATTCAGAGTCAGCAAACTCTGGAAATTTCACTTCCCTGGACTCCTGCTACCACCGGTACAGTGAGCCTTGTGGCCCAAGTGATCATGGCTGGAGACCAAATTGATACAAACAACCAATCCCTGCCCTTGAGCGTCTCAGTCCAGGCTGCCGGCGTGGTAACTGTGACCGTGGGAGATGGTGGCTCAACCGATCGTTATCCCTTCGATTTCTATTGGAAAAACTCCCTGTTTGAGACCATCTACCAGGCATCTGAGATGAACATTGGTGGCGTGATCTCAGGTATCCAATTCTACAACAGCTTTACCCAGGATGTTGGCAGCAAGCCCGTCAAGGTTTGGTTGGCTGAAACACCTCAGACAGACCTCTCCGGCGGCTTCATCCCCGCAACAGAGATGGATTTGGTATTCGACGGCAATATCGTCTTCCCCAACGGAAGCAACGATATCTTCATCCCCGTTGATCCACCCTGGGTTTATGGCGGTGGAAACATCGTGATGATGACCAACCGCTGCATGGACACCCAATACTATGCCTCGACAAACCACTTTGTCACGCAGTCCGGCCCAGTGGCAAACCGCTCCCGCTATCTCAGAGCTGACTCCACCGAATATGATCCCAACAACCCGGCTGCAGGAACCGCTGTAGATGCATTCCCCAAAACCACCTTCTTCTTGGTGACTGAAGGCATGGGTTCATTGAGCGGAACCGTCTACGGCCCCGGCAATACTCCTATTGAAGGAGCTACCGTGAGCGTGGCCAACAGTGCCCTGCAATTTACCACCGGTGCTGACGGAACCTACAGCTTCCCCTACATTTTTGAAGGAAGCCAGACTGTTTCCGCCACCAAGCATGGTTACACCGTGGATACCCACACCGTGACCATCGTGGAAGATCAGACCACTACCCAAAACTTCAACATTACCCAACTGCCCCAGGTGACAGTGACCGGCCGCATCGTAGGAAGCGACGCCCCCACCGTGGGTATCGCCGATGCTACCATCAACCTCACCGGTTATGAGCCCTACAGCGCCACCACCAACGCCCAGGGTCAGTTTACCATCACCAACGTGTATGCCAGCCAGACATATGAATATGTGGCAAGAGCTACAGGTTATCAAAATGCCACCGGCCAAGCCGTGGTAGGCACAGTTGACCTGAACATGGGTGATATCACCGTAAACGAAATTGCCTTCCCTCCCGCACAGGTTGTTGCTGAAGAAGCAGCCGACGGTGCAAACTGCAGCGTTACCTGGGCAGCGCCCGGAACCGCAGGCGGAGAATGGCTTAACTATAGCGGAGAAAAGGACGACAGCGTTGGCCTCACCTCCGGTGGCACCATGCACGTTGCAGCTCGTTATGCTCCTGCCGGTCTCACAGATTATGCCGGAATGAGCATCCATGCTCTGAAAGTATGGCCAGCCCAGCCTGCGACCTACGTCGCAAAAGTCTGGACCGGTGGCTCAGCCACTGTTCCCGGACCTGAAGCGGTTGCCCAACCCTTCACACCCGCAGAACTGGATGTTTACAACACCGTAGTGCTCACTGAGCCTGTACTTGTTACCGGCAGCGAAGAGCTCTGGTTTGGCTACTCAGCCGAGCATTCTGGTGGCAACTACCCCTGCGGCGTGGACGCCGGTCCTGCCGTGAACGGCTTTGGAAACATGGTTGAATTCGGTGGCACCTGGCAGACCTTGCTTTCTGCCGGCCTCGACGGCAACTGGTGTATCCAGGGCTACGTAGGCTGGGGTGCTCCCACAGATGCTCCTCGCATCAGCACCTTCAGCATGGCACAGAATGAGATTCCTTCTCTCGGCCTGAGCGTTAGTGTTGATAGGGAAATGGACCGCTCTCTTGTCGGTTATCGCGTCTGGCGCTTGACCGAGGGACAAGAGAACAACGAAGCCGCTTGGACTTCTCTGACCACTTCCAATATCACAAATACAAACTTCACAGACAACAGTTGGCAGCCTCTGCCTTCCGCTGTCTACAAATATGCAGTTAAAGCTGTTTATACAAACAACGTATTCTCAAATCCCGCCTTCTCCAACGCAGTACATAAAGGCATGATGGGTACACTTACCGGAACCGTTACCGAATTCGGTACAGACCTGCCCATCGAAGGTGCCTCCATTGTCGCCGGAGAATATAGCGGAACCTCCAACGCACAGGGCGTCTACAGCTTCAGCGTCTATGCTGGAACTTACGAAGTCACCTGTTCCAAGGTTGGATACCAACCTGCCAGCCAAGCCGGCGTGGTGATGGTTGGATTGCAGACCACCACCCAGGACTTCGTGCTCACCGAAATCACCTTGCCTCCAGGAGCAGTTGTCGCAGAAGAAGTTGCTCCTAACGTAAACGTGACTTGGATGGAGCCCGGAACCAGCGGTGGCGAATGGCTCAACTACAGTGGAGAAAAGGATGACAGCGTTGGCCTCACCGCCGGTGGTGTCATGAGCGTTGCAGCTCGTTATGATGCTGCTGGTCTTGCAGATTACTCCGGAATGAGTCTCCAAGCTCTGAAGGTATGGCCAGCCCAGCCTGCAACCTACGCCGCAAGAGTCTGGACAGGTGGCACAGCCACTGCTCCGGGAACTGAAGCTGTCAACCAACCCTTCACTCCTGCAGAACTTGATACTTATAACACTGTGTTACTCACCGACCCTGTACCTGTCCCGGATGGAGAGCTCTGGTTTGGCTACTCCGCCGATCATACTTCTGGCAACTATCCCTGCGGTGTGGACGCCGGTCCTGCCGTGAACGGCTATGGAAACATGGTTGAATTCGGTGGCAACTGGCAGACTCTGCTTTCTGCCGGCTTAGACGGCAACTGGTGTATCCAGGGCTACGTGGGCTACAGTGCTCCCACAGATGCTCCTCGCATCAGCATGCCCGGATCATTCAAGACCTATGCCGGAATGGTTAACAAAGAGAAGAGCGCTGATCGTGCCCTCACCGGCTATCGCGTCTGGCGCTTGAGACAAGGACAGGAGACCAACGAGTCTACCTGGACTTCCCTCACACCCAATCCCATCAGTGCAACCGGATTCCAGGATACTGAATGGGCAAACGTGGAAGACGGCACCTACAAATGGGCTGTCAAAGCCATCTACACTGGTGGAGCCGCTTCCGTGGCAGCTCTTTCCAACCCTCTGCCCAAGGTCACTCAGATCGGCACGATCGTTGGAATCGTTCGTAACCAGCAAAATGCTACCATCTCAGGTGCAACCATTACCTGTGCCGGCTACAGCGCCACCACCAACCAGAATGGTGCCTATAGCATGCAGGTGATCGCCGGTACTCACTCTGTGACTGCCAGCCACCCTGACTATGACTCTGTAACTCAGGAAAACGTGACTGTGGTTACAGGACAAACCACCACCGTGAACTTTGTCCTGCCGCCCAGCTCAGTGCTCTTCCAAGATGGATTTGAGTCATATCCTGACTTTGCTCTCGAGTTTGCTCCATGGACACTCGTTGACGTGGATCAACAGGCAACCTACAGAATCGGTGGCTATGACTGGCCGAATGCCGAATCCCCAATGGCTTACATCATCTTCAACCCCAGCGCTACCACACCTCCCGTGACAGCTCTTGAGCCCCACGGTGGAAGCAAAGTTGCTGCCAGCTTCGCTGCAGTAAACCCTCCCAACAACGACTGGATGATCACCCCTCAACTCTCACCCGTGAGTGAGCTCAAGTTCTGGGCAAGATCATACAACAGCGCCTATGGATTGGAGAAGTTCAAGGTTGGCGTGTCCACAACCGGAACCGCACCCAACAACTTCACCTTCATCAGCGGAGCCACACCGATTGAAGCTCCAATTGAATGGACCGAGTATACCTACGATCTGACACAGTATACCGAAACCCCCGTCTATATTGGAATCAACTGTGTTTCCCATGACGTCTTCTTCTTCATAGTCGATGATGTGATTGTGAAGGGAGCAACTGATGCAGACGATCCTACAGTCCCTGTACTCAAGACCGCTCTGAATATCAACTATCCCAACCCCTTCAACCCCGAAACCACGATCTCTTACAGCCTCAAACAAGGCGAGAACGTGAAGATCGAAGTCTACAACATCAAGGGCCAATTGGTTCGCACACTCGTGAACGAAGAACAGGCCGCCGGAAACCACAAAGTGGTCTGGACTGGTGTTGATAACAACAACCGCCCTGTATCCAGCGGAGTCTACTTCTACAAGATGACCGCCGGTAAATACAGCAGCTCCAAGAAGATGATTCTGATGAAGTAATCTGCTTCACACGAGCTGAATAAATTGAGCCCTGTGGGTATATCCCACGGGGCTCTTTGCATGTACGGTCGCTCGCCTTGGCGGCTACGCCGCCCCTGTACGGGCGCTTGCCAAAGCGCCGTTGTATGATCGCTCGCTGCAGCGACCAAAAAGGTAGCCGGCGGTCGCCGAACCGCCGCATTAACCGCTGCTCTCTGGGGCAGCGGATATATTTCATCGGCACTCGAACGAGTGCCGTTAAGGTCGGTGCGCAGGGGAGCGACCCTACACAAGCCATCGTACAAGCGGCGCTTTGGCAAGCGCCCGTACAAACGGCGGTTCTGCGACTGCACGTACACGTGGTCGGTCCAGCGACCGCCGGCTACCTTACAAAAAGGCCAAAATCGGCCTTAATTTGTTTGCAAAAACCCGATCCTTGACTCAACATTTGACTTTTCGCAAAGGTTCACATCTTTTCTGGCGCCTAAGGCGCCGTTTCCTGTATCTTACGGGTTTCCTATGGGTTACTTGCGGATCCCGTAGGAGCCCCTTAGGGGCCCCATAGGGAGGCCGCATGAAATCGACGTTTGAGAGGGGTCAAAAAAGGCCTTTTTCCGTTCAGATTTGTTAAGACGCCGCAAATATTTCAGAAAAGCCCGATTTTTCGGGTGTCGGTCTTGGCAAAGAACTCCTACTAAAATAGTAGGTATTTGGCTGATTTGTCGGGTGTCATTTTTTCGTGTATCGTGAGTCCGGTTTCAAGGGCATATACCGTGGGGGTTATTGAAGGTATTGTCTTGGTGTCAAGATTCGGGGTTCAATATCTCGTCTTTCCCTAAAATACTTCTTGCCAAAAAAGCCTACTTCAGAATCATGGCATTCCAAGTCTAAATATCTGAGGTAACGATTTATGGCTAAGATAGCCGATATAAGAAATGGAATGGTCATCGACTTTAGAGACGAGCTCTTTGAAGTGGTGGAATTCCTGCATGTAAAACCGGGTAAAGGCCCTGCTTTCATGAACACCAAGCTGCGCAATATCCGCACCGGCAAGGTGTTGGAAGTCACTATGCGTGATAGCGACACCTTCAGCGAGGTTCGCATCGAACGCTTGAAGATGGAATACCTTTACCACGACGGCCAGTTCTATGTTCTCATGGATGTGGAGACCTTTGAGCAGATTCACGTAGACGCAGAAGTGATCGGCGACAAGGCACAGTTTATGATGGAGAACATGGAAGTGATGATGGTGCGCGCTCCGGATGGCGAGATTATCGATATCGAGCTGCCGCTCACCGTGATCCAAACGATCGCCGAATGTGAACCCAATGTCAAAGGCAACACCGCTTCCGGTGGAGGGAAGACCGCCTTTACGGAGACAGGTCTGCGCCTGACGGTTCCCTTCTTTGTGGAAGCCGGAGAGAAAGTGAAGATAGATACCCGCAACGGTGAATACATCGAGCGGGCCAATTAATATATAAAACAAAGACTTATAATAAGAGGAAACAATGGGAAAAGTAAAAAGTTTCGCCGCCAAAACTGCGCACGGTCGCACCAGCGAAGGCCACATCATGTGCCCGGTCTGCAATGTTGAGATCAAGAGAGTGAAAGTGATCGGCAACAAGAAAGGCAACGCTGGCTGGTCTCCCCGCTACAGTTACATCAAGGTCTGCAAATGCAATGAGACTGACTTTGCAGCCGGCAAGATTCAATAATACACAGCTTATAGGCTTGTTCATCAGCCCGTTAAGATGAGAATTCGCTTGCTCTATCAAACATGAGCAAGCGTTTTTGTGTTGATCTGTTGCCATAAAATCAATTGGGTATGGGTTTGGGCTCGTTTTTTGCATATCAGATAGAGTTAAAGAAGCCTGAAACCAAATACCTATGTATGGGAGCGTGATATATGTCTAACCGTAAGACAATCTTAGCCATAGCTCTATTGAGCTTGTGGGCTTGCTGTGCTCTGGCTTTGGTGCCTGCACACCCGCTGTACAAGCAGGTTCCTGCTGCCTGGAATGCCAGCAAACCGGAGCTGCCCTATTCTGGCTTGCCGAGCCGGGCCAAGGGGCAGGTTGAGATACCCAACAACCTCCTGGTTTTGAGGGTGGAATTCAGCGATGTGCATTTTATCTCTCAGCCTCAGTTTCCGGATTATCTGGCGCATGATGATGCGTTTTTTGAGCGCTGGATGCTGCATCTGAGCGATTTCTACCTGGATGCCTCACACTATCAGTATGAGCTGAAACACTATCTCTATCCGCAGGTGATCAGGCTGGATAAGCCGATGAGTTATTACGGAACGGATTCCAAAACCAAGATAGATGTGAAGGTGGCGGAAATGGTGCAAGATGCCGTGAATGCCGTCGATGCCGAGCTGGACTTTACTCAGTATGGAGGCCTGATCGTCTTTCATGCGGGAGCGGGTCAGGAATCTGATATCGAAAGCAAGCGCACAGAGCAGATCTGGAGCACCTTCCTCTCGCGCAAGAGCCTGCAAGCGGCATTTGATCCCGATAATGACGACTATCCCGGGCTGATAACGGATGACGGAGCGGTGCTTACCAATATCGTGATCGTGCCGGAGCATGAATTTCAAGACTACTTCCCCGGCGAGGATGACGAGGATGCAGGCGTGTATCACTTTAGCCTGTATGGAGTTTTGGCACATCAGGTGGGCCACATTTTGGGCTTGCCCACCTTGTTTGACAACGATAGCTCCAACGGCACTTCGCAAGGCATAGGAAATTGGGGCTTGATGGGCACAGGTGTTTGGAATGCCAGCGGTTACGTCCCTGCTCAACTGAGCGCTTTCTGCAGGCTGATGCTGGGCTGGGAAGAGCCAATCGTGATCGATGATGACGCTGTAGACTTGCAGGTGGATCACTTTTTGAATCACGATCCCCAGGCAAAGAGGCTGTATAAGCTTCCCATCTCCGAGACCGAGTATTTCCTGATTGAAAACAGGCAGCAAAACCCCGATGGCAGCTTGGACCCCTATGCTTTTCAGCCCAGTTATACCTTCAAGCTTTTGCCCGAAGGTGAGCAGGATTATTATGAGGAATTGCCGCTGCTGCCTTACTTTAACTTTATGAAAAACCGCTATGTGGGCTGTGAGTGGGATTTCTTTTTGCCGGGCCTGGGAGGGCCTATTGCACCCGGAAACACGGCTCCCCATGATGGTTCCGGCCTCCTGATCTGGCATATAGATGAGCGGATCATCGAGGAGAACTTCACGGCCAATTTTGATAGGAACCGCGTCAATGCTGATTCCAGGCACAAAGGCGTGGATCTGGAAGAGGCCGATGGCATCCAACACCTGGATACGGGCATCGTCGATACCTATAAATGGGGCGGCCCTTTCGATTCCTACCGAGCCGGGAACAACGATTATTTCGGCCATTCCATGTACGAGGGGAGTATGCATCTTCCCAGCGCGGAAAGCTATTATGGGGGCGTTCCCCTGGAGGTTTATGACATCGGCCCCAGCGAGAATACCATGAGCTTCAGCGTGAGTTTCGGATGGAAACTGGCTACCGACTATGCGGGCCCCAGCCCCTTCAATGCTGCATTTATAGACCTCGATCGGGATGGCGAAGAGGAGCTCTTTTTGGCTTTGCCCGATGGCAAAATATACGCCTGGAAAGACGAGCTGCTCATGGATGGCTTCCCCAAATATGCCACGCCTGTGGCGCAAAACTTCGTCTGGGATGGCTCTCACGTCTATGTGCCCATGCAGATTCCCACCATGATTCGTCTGTATCGCATCAATGCCGAAAACAACAGATATGTGCTCAATAAGCGAGGCGCCTGGGCATCACATCCCGTGGACCTGGGAGACAAGCTCTATCTGCCGCTGCATACCGATGCCGGGTCTGAGATCGCCGTGTATGATAAAAAGCAGATGAAGACACAGGTGCTATATGAATTTTCTGAGCCGATCAGCTCAAATGTGGTAGGCTTCCGTCAACATCTCTTCCTCCTCACTAAAGAAGAAGAAGCCTACCACAATCTTTGGGAATTGGGTCTGCAGGCAAAGTCCGGCGTGAAGATAGCGCTTGATATACCTGCAGATTCCACCATTGTAGCCATGGCCAAGGCGCCCATCACGCCTGATGTCGAGCAATTCAACCTCATCGTCCAAACCAGCAGCAGCCTCTACGCCTACGATGAAAGCTATCAGCTGCTGCCCGGCTTCCCCTATGTGCACGCTCATACCTGTACTGCGCCTTTCACCCTGACAGATGTGGATGGCAACGGCACGCTGGACATCATCCTGGGTTGTGAGGATGGCGTGTTGATAGTGGACTATTCCGCTCAGAACATGAGCCCCGGATTCCTGGCCGGCAAAAGCAGCGAAGAGGGCGGCTTCAGCGCGGGAGCGATAGCGGTCGATCTGGATGGTGACGGCAGAAAAGAGCTCTTGGGCAACTTTGCCTACAACCAGCTCAGGGTGTGGGACGACAACTTCAAGATCAAGAGAGGCTTCCCCGTCTCTTTTGGTGATCGCAGCAGAACCATACCGCTTCTGGGCAAGGGATCAGACGCCAATTATTACATCTGGAGCGTCACAAACAATGGTAAGGTCTTCAGAGCCATGATCCCGGGTGAGCCTGTTTTGACGGGTGACCTCTGGCTGCATGAATTTGGCAACCTGCAGCGGACAGCTAGCCTGGAACCCCAGGCTATGACCAATAGCTACACCACGGAAAAGTTTTTCGTGCCGGGCGAAGTCTACCTGTTCCCAATTCCGGTCAAATCTATCTATGACAAGAATCTCACGCTCAACGTGATGACCAGCCAGGATGCCCTGCTGGAAGCATCCATCTATGATGCCGGCGGCAAGCTGCTCTATCGCAAGAAGAGTGCGGTGCACGCCTACGTGAGAAATAGAGAAAGTTTTAGCTTCCCTGTAGAGAATCTGGGCTCCGGAGTATACTTTATGGTGGTGAGAGCGGGGAAGCATACCAAGACACTCAAATTTATCGTGGAAAACTAAACGGAGAACACCATGAAACTCTCTAAAATCATATCCGTGGCAATGCTCATCAGTGTTGCTCTGAGCTGCTTTGCACTCCACCCGGAGGCTGGCAAATACAGCTATCAGTTTCTCAATGTGCACAGCGATCCCGCCATGATTGCCATGGGCGGCCGAGGCGTGCACGCCCTGATGGACAAATCTGCCTTTTCATTGCAACCGGCTATCGGAGCAGTGAAAGCGCATCAAAACCTGGGTGTATCCTATATGAGCTGGCTGGATGACAGCGCTTACAACCAAATCTACTATAGCTCATCAGACAGGATCAGCCACTTTGGCATCACGCTGCGCAACCTGGATTATGGCAAGGTGGAAAGCAGAGATGAGACGGGAATGTTTTTGGGATACTACCATCCCCTCGACCTGAGCGTGATGTGCAACTATGCGCATCGCATCACACCATCCATCTTTGCGGGCGCAAACCTGGGCGTGCTCTATGAAAAGCTGGCTACAGCATCATCACTGGGTGCGCACGCGGATCTGGGCCTCACGCTGCTGCCTCCCATCGAAAACAGCAGCCTTTCCATGACGGTGCGCAACCTGGGCGCGGCTACCAAAGTCAATGAAGAGCGTGGCCTGCTGCCGCTTTCCTTTGAGACAGACCTCGGCAAGTATTGGGAATGGGAAAATGCCACCTTTGGCATGGAAGTAGCGGCCGTGAAAGCGGTGGATGAATATCTGAAGTTCTCCGTTGCCAGCCAGATAAGTATCTGGGACAAGCTCTACCTGCGCGGGGCTTACAAGATCAAGCAAGACCCCAAATCCCTGAGTGCCGGCATAGGATTCAGGCTGCGCAATATAGATATAGACTACGCCTGGGCGGCAAATAGCTCCGGCCTCAACGACGTACACAGCTTCGGCTTGAAATGGAACTTTTGAGGTGTTAAGTAGATAAAATGAAAAAAGCGGTATTGCTCCTGCTCGCATCGGTACTGATAGTTTCAGCTCTGGCATGGGATATCACGCCCAATCAGCTCCTCTTCAAGACCTCCAAGCCTGCCCAGGTGAAAGGGAATGGGCGCATGGGGCTGAGCGCATTCGATGGTTATCTAAACTCGCTGGGCGCCCAAAGCGTGCGCCAGATCACAGGTATGCCAAACAATCAATACTTCATGGTGAATGTGGCCGTGGAACCGGATTACGATGCGCTCGTCTCGGGCAAGACACGTTTTGAAGGCATAGAGTATGTGCAGCCAAACTACCTCAACAAGATGCACATAGAGCCCAACGACGAACTCTATGCCCAGCTCTATCACTATGTGGTTTCCTGCCCGCAAGCCTGGAATATCACCACCGGCAGCGATCAAGTGCTGGTGGCGGTGGTGGACTCCGGCATGAACCTCGAACATCCTGACCTGAAGGCCAATATCTACATCAACCACGGTGAAATACCGGATAATGGCATCGATGACGATGGCAACGGGTACATCGACGACTGGATCGGCTGGGACTTTGTGGATGCGCCCGAGCTGGCAAAAATAGCTCTGGGAGACTATCTGGAGCAGGACAACGACCCCAGCGACGAAAACTTTCATGGCACTCACGTTGCCGGTATCATCGGAGCGGTGGGAAACAACGGCATAGGCGTCTGTGGCGTGAATTGGAATGTGAAGCTGCTGGCGGTGAGAGCAGGTTTCAGGACTACCGACTCGGCCGGCTTCCTGCAGGATGACGACGCCGCAGCAGCCATCATTTATTCTGCAGATATGGGAGCGCAGGTGATAAATCTGAGCTGGGGTGATGACAAGTATTCACCCATCATCGCTGATGCCTGCCAATATGCCTATGACAAGGGTGCGGTGATCGTGGCTTCCGCAGGTAACGTGCCGCTGCCTTTTTTGAGCTATCCCGCCAAACTGGGAACCACCATCAGCGTTGGAGCAGTGAACCGAAACCGCAACCTGGCAGGCTTTTCCAGCTTTGGGCCAGACCTCGATCTGGTGGCGCCGGGTGAAGAGGTGCTCAGCACCTATATGTTGGAATCTCCAAATCAATACACGCGGCTGAGCGGAACCTCGATGTCGGCTCCCTATGTGAGCGGTGCCATCGCCCTGCTATTGGCGCTCAATCCGGGACTCAGTCCCCAGGAAGTGAGGTCTCGCCTCCTGGATTCCTGCGATGATCTGGGCACGCCCGGCTATGATATGTATTATGGCCACGGGATGCTCAACGTGCGCAAGCTCTTGGAAAGCACCAACCCTCCGCTCATCCACGTCTCTTCACCGGTGGAAATGCAGGGAATGAAATCCAGTTTTGACATCACCGGCAGTATTCAGGCGGAGGATTTCTTCCGCTATAGCGTGATGTATGCCACCAAAGATATCCCTGCCACCATTATCGACTGGCTGGACGTGGAAACTCATACCAACCAGCCAAACTATAAGACCAGCCCGGTGGACAACGACGTCCTGGCGCACTTTTACATCCCCGGTTTCTTTGAAGAAAGGACCTATCTGGTGAGAATCCAATATGAAAACAAGCAGGGCAAAAAGTACAACCAATACTTCAACTTCCGCTACGATATGAGCGCTCCCGTGATGAGACCTGAAACCCTGCAGACTCACTACCGCTATGAAAAACAGGATAAACGCTACTACGTGACGGCGCTCTTCGATGAAGTGGTATCCGCCAGATTGAAGGTCTTGGATTCCCTGGGTCAGGTTACCCATTGCTACAGCGCCATGGAAGACAGCCTGGTCTTCTGGGCTTTGCCACGAAGCATTGCGGAAGGGTATATCAAGATGCAAGTTGAAGCGCACAATGCCTCCGGCCTCACCTATGTATCCGATATCTTCCCAAATAAGGAATTCCCGGATAGCGTGTACATCCAATATGAGCTGATCGACAGCTATGGCTATGACTACGAGGTGATAGGCGAAGCGAGAGCGGTTTTGCCCAAACTTTATGATTTTGATGGAGATGGGAACGACGAATATATAGCCATGACGCTCGCCACCAGCGGTTATGGAGGCGTGAAAGCTTACCGCCCGGCCGTGGGACCACACACCGTCACCCACGATTTTGAGGACGGTTTCTGGCCCCGGGGCGTTACACAAGGGCGCAATGGCAAAGCCGAACTGCTCTACAACAAAGGAGATACGGCCTTTCTGCAGCTTTGCGGGGAAGGTCAAGACTATCCCAGCACGGCGGTTTGGCAGGAAGCATCCAGCATCAGTGGCGTCTTTGCAGACTACAATGGGGATGGCGTCGACGAGATTCTCCTCATCCGAAACCTCGCCCTGGAGCAGATAATACAGGCCTATAAGAGAGGAGCGGGAGACGAGGTGGAACCCAAAAACGAACTGAAGAATACCACCGCCACCTCGATGAGAAACTCCTTTGCGCCCACCATCATCGTGGATGATCTGGATGGAGACCGCTACCCCGACATCCTGTGTACTGACGCGGATGGCGACGTGATGATCTTTGAGATCAGAAACGACCAGGTGAGCGATCTCAGCTGGCAGCACCGCCTTCCCGTGGGAGATACACAAACCTTTACCGTGGGCGACTTTGATGGAGACGGCCGTAAAGAGTTTTTCGTGGGCGGCTATGTCACAGATGTGGCAAACCCCTATCGTAACTTCTGGTATTTTGAAGGCTTTAAAAACGTTTCCAACAACGAGTACGTATCCATGGGCAGTATGTTTTTCAACGATGTGATGGAACAAAACTCCATCGCCAGCATGGATGTGGACGATGACGGCAAGGATGAGATTATCCTCGGCATCACGCCCAACCTCTATATTATCGAGTATATAGACGGTGAATTCAAGCCCACCTTCAGAGGCGAAAGCAGCAGCAGCTACAACATCCTCACCTTCAGGGATGCCAACAACAAACCCTATTTCGCCACCAATAAAAGCATAGAAGACTCTCTCTACTTTGTGCAATATGCCCGGACAGAACCCTTTACCGGACCTTCCATACCCAAAAACCTCAGCGCCGAACCACTCAATGAGAGCTCGGTGAGACTGACCTGGCTGGATAACGGCGCGGATTCCTATTACGTCTACCGCAAAGACGAAGAGGGAGACGTGCTTCAAATCTGCAACTGCCCCCAAAATACCTATGTGGATGAAGGCCTGAGTTCCGGCGAGACCTACCAGTATAGCGTGAAAGCCGTGGATTCCGGCTACACACCGGCGGAAGGCAGGCACAGTCCCTGGGTGAGCGCTATACCCTTGCCTGCGCCTCAACTGGAATCCATTGGCATGGTTTCCAGCTCTGAGGTCAAACTGATCTTCGATTCCGTGATGCAGCCCGAAATCCTGAATACCGGGCTTTACAGCCTCGATCACGACATTGGTTATCCGATATCTATAAACAGCATTGCGGCTCAAAGAGGGGTGCTTTTGCGCTTTAGAAAGCCCTTGCCTCCCTCCACTCAGCCTTACGTCCTGACGGCGGAAAACATGAGAGGCAAAAGCGGCGTGATCTGCGCCACCAACAGCTTCTCCTTTGCCTATGAGCCGGATACCAAAGCTCCGGAAATTGAGGGAGTGCTGGTGGCCAAAGACCGTGCCAGCTTGCAGATCACCTTCAGCGAGCCCATTGCCTCCTCGCCAGACCCACTGTATAGAGGCAATTATACCTTCCGCACCACGGCCAACGATCCGGACAACGATATCCTGAGCATAGCTCACGATTCTGATATCATCACCATCAGCTTCATCCACCCTCTCAAGGTGAGTAACCAGCCTTACAATATCAGGGTGGAAAACATCCAAGACCTCGCCGGCAATACCATTTCCCGCCAGCATAGCGTGGCCAGGATCTCGCTCTCCGATGCCAAAGACCTCTCCGAACTCAAGGTCTACCCAAATCCCGTCTATACCTCTCAGCAAAGCTGGGTGGCCATTCACAACTTCCCCATGAACAAAAAAGGGCGCATCTCCATCTACGACAGCAGCGGCAACCTGGTTCACAAAGCCAGATTGGGGCCTTACAAACCTGAGCTGGCAAACAATACCTACCGCTGGGAACTGAGGAATGACAGCGGGCACAGAGTGTCCTCCGGGGTCTATTTCTACGTGGCGGAGATGGGCGGCGAAACTGCCAAAGGAAAGTTTGTCGTCCTGAGGTAGCCGTGCGCACCTGGGGGCTTGTCCGCTCGCTCCCAATGCTTTCACATCTATGAAGGGCCGGGTTTTGCTCCCGGCCTTTTGCCATATCCAAAGATTTCACTTGCCTGATTTGGGGCTTTTTATATCTTGGCTCATAAGTAGAAGAATAGCCCTTAATAAGGAGCGTAGACAATGAAGATTATAGAAGGAAAACTGGTATCCAAGGGGTACCGTTTTGCGATCGTGGTGAGCCGGTTTAACGAGCTCATCAGCAACAAGCTCTTAGGCGGAGCTTTGGATTGCCTGAAGCGGCATGAAGTGAAGGCAGAAGACATTGAAGTGATCTGGGTGCCCGGTGCCTTTGAGATCCCTTTGGTGGCCCAAAAAGTGGCACAAAATGCCGATATTGATGCCGTAATCTGCTTGGGAGCCGTGATTCGTGGCTCCACACCCCACTTTGAATATGTGAGTGCGGAAGTGAGCAAAGGCATAGCACAAGTCGGCTTGAAATCCGGCAAACCCGTGATCTTTGGCATTCTCACCACAGATACCATTGAGCAAGCCATAGAACGTGCCGGCACCAAGAGCGGGAACAAAGGTTCCGCCGCCGCAGCTTCGGCTTTGGAAATGGTGGATTTGATGAAGGAGCTTGGCCATGGGCATGAGGCGTAAGGCTCGCGAGATCGCTGTTCAAACGCTTTATGCGTTGGAGTTTACAGACGTCAACGAGCAGTTTCAGGAGTATTCACTCCTCAGTCAGTATCAGGATATCCTGTCCCAGATCGCTGAAAGTGATAACATAGACCCCTTCAGCTCGCTTTACGCCTTCGCGGAAGAGCTGGTCAAAAACGCGATCATCAACATGGAAGAGATCGAGACCAAGATAGACAGCCACGTGCTAAACTGGAGCTACGATTGCCTCGCCCGCCTGGATCGCAGCATCCTGCACATCGCGGTCTATGAGCTTTTGTACACAGACACACCTGCGCCGGTGATCATCAACGAGGCCATAGAAATCTCCAAGAAGTTTTGTAGTGAAAGTACCGGGAAGTTTGTCAACGGCATCCTGGATGCCATCAATAAAGAGATCAAGGAAGGTGCTCATCAGGAACGCCCCTCTTGATTCCTTGTCAGACCCAGATTGGAAGGACTTATGAATAGCAAGATAACCTGTTCAGTGGGTGTCTTTGCCCACAATGAAGCGGCCAATATCGGCGCTTTATTGGATGCTTTGATCCGGCAAAAGCTGAAGAAAGCCGAAATCAGGCAGATCATCGTAGTCTCCAGTGCCAGCAAGGACGGCACGGACGAGATCGTGAGAGAGTATTGTCAAAAAGATGAGCGCATCCGGCTCATCACTCAAGAGAAAAGGGAAGGTAAGTCTGCTGCTATCAATCTCTTCATCGCAGCTGCCAGTGAAGATGTCTGCGTGGTCATCAGCGGCGATGTCATCCCCGCGCCCCGCACCATAGAGCGGCTCGTCTCAGCTTTTGCAGACCCCAAGATAGGAGCCACCGGCGGGCGCCCCGTTCCCGTCAATGATCCCGACAGCCTGATCGGCTACAGCGTGCATCTGTTGTGGAGATTGCACCATAGAATGGCCATGCTCTCGCCCAAGTTGGGTGAAATGATCGCCTTCCGCAAGATCATGGATTCCATCCCCGCCGAATCCGCAGTGGACGAAGCAAGCATCGAAGCCATCATCCGCGACGCAGGCTACAAGCTGCGCTACATCCCTGAGGCCGTTATCCACAACAAAGGCCCGCTCAATTGGAAAGACTTTATCAAGCAGAGACGCCGTATCCAAAACGGACACCTCTGGCTCATCCAAAACCAAGGCTACACCGTGGTTTCTCAGGATAAGGGCACCCTACTCTGGATTCTCATCGATGAAGCCATCGAGCGCCCCAAAGACATCTGCAAGATGATGGTCGTGATGGCTATCGAGATATATAGCAGGCTGCTCGGCACCTGGGATTACCGCGTCAAGAAACGCAACCCCTTCGCCTGGGAGATAGCCAAAAGCACCAAAGACTTAAAGGGCGATCAATGATTTGGTTGATGATTCGCATGGTGGGCTTCTGGTTTATGAAGCACTTCCGCTTCCCGCGCCTCTTGCCCATCAATTACACCGTGAGCCTTCTGTATTCCTGCAATTCACGTTGCGCCACCTGCAACGTCTGGAAGAAAAAGGCCCGCAACCTCAGTGTTGACGAATATAAGAAGATATTCTCCTCCATCGGCAGAGCACCCTATTGGCTCACTTTCAGCGGTGGAGAACCCTTCCTCAGAAACGATATAGACGACGTGGTGATCAGCATCTACAAGATCAGCCGTCCCCGCATCATCAATCTCCCCACCAATGGCATCCTCACAAATGCCATCGTGGAAAAGGTGGCTATCATCGCCAAAGCCTGCCCCAAGGCACAGATCATCGTCAACGTCTCTATAGACGGCATAGAACAGCAACATGACGACATCCGCGGTGTGCCCGGCAACTACAAGAAAGCCGTAGCCACCGTGCAGAAGCTGAAAGCGCTCAAGCTGCCCAACCTCAGCGTGGGCATACACACCGTGATTTCCATCCACAACGTAGACAGCTTTGCCTCCATTGCTACAGGCCTGATGCGCCTGGAGCCGGATAGCTACATCACCGAAATCGCCGAAGAGCGCGTGGAGCTGGATACCATGGGCACCAACATCACGCCCGGTTTGGTTCCTTACAAGAGTGCGGTGGACTTCCTCATCCATACAATTAAAAGAAGCAAATTCAAAGGCATGAACAAGATCACCATGGCCTTCAGGATCGAGTATTACAACCTCGTGAAAAGGATCATGAGAGACAAAAAGCAGATCCTGCCCTGCTACAGCGGCGTGGCTTCTGCCCAGATCTCGCCCGATGGAGACGTCTGGAGCTGCTGCGTAAAAGCCAACAGCCTCGGCAACCTGCGTGAAAACGGCTACAAGTTTTCCAAAGTATGGTGGTCACGCAAGGCCAGGCAGGAGCGCCGCAGCATCCACAAAAAGGAGTGCTGGTGCCCTCTGGCAAACGCCGGCTATACCAATATGCTCATGGATTTGCCTACCTTGTTCAGGGTTTTCTATCGGTCTCAGATAAAATGGTGGAGCTGATATGATATCTCTCAAAAGAACAGTGGCGACTGCACCCAGTTCCATGTGTGAATACTGGGCTTCGCAGGATGGACGCTTTGGCTGGTTTCTCTGCACCTGGCATCCCGAAGATCATCACGCTCTGGAAGAAATCCAGGCAGAGATCAAGCTTACAATCCTCAATTCAGACATCCAGCGCGTGAGCAAGCTGGAAGCCGGCAAATGGCTCAAGGAGTTCTTTGCCGAGTTCCACTGGAAGCTGCACGCCCTCTTCAATAAGACCGAGATCAAAGAGAAAGGAATCTCGCTCTTCCTGGCCCTGATGTATGAAAACGAGCTGCACTTTGTCCAGTTTGGACGCCTCTTTTGTGCGCTCGGCAACGACAAGTCCATCAAACCCGTGGGCCTCAAATGGGAAAACTACCACGTGAAAAGCCTCAAGCAGCTCAGGCTCCTGGGTATGGATGCCGAAGAAATCAAGACAAAGGTTCAAAAGGTGGTCATTCCGGAAAAGCACTTCTTCCTGGTTTTGCCCGGGCCCATCACGCGTAAACTCTTTGGCGACAACTTTGATCCCGGCAGCGTGAAAGTGCTGCTGGATTCCATGAGCCAAAGCCCGGATGCCAATTGGCTGCTGCTTTCCAACGAACCGGAGCTCGTCAAAACCAAGAAACGCAGGTTCAACACCCTCCACATCGCCACCTTCACCCTCATCTTCTTCACCATCATTGCCATCCTCTATGTGATCTTTGGCAATAGGTTCTTCGAGGGCGCCTGGCGCAATTTACGCACTCTGTTCCAAAGCAATAAACCTGTCTCCATCCACGAAATCCCAGACAAACTGAATATAGACAACGACAAGATCCGCGGTTATATCAAGCAAGCCCTCAACAGCCCACTGCGGGAAGTGGAGATCAATCTGAGCTGGAATACAGACCTCCCTTACCAAGTGACAGTGGCTCCCTGTTTTGACCTGGATAACATCTATATCGCCGGCGGAAGGTTCCTTACGGCCTACAGCAAGAGAAATCAGAGAGCCCTCAAGTGGAAGAAGGAGTTTGATTCCGACGTCCTCGGCATCAGCTACATCAACGGCAACATCCTGGTAAGCCTCGAGGACAGCAAGGTCTGCAATCTCAATTCCAAAGGCGAAGAGCTGTGGATGCAAGACATGGAGGGCCAGGTGAAGCTCTACCACTCACTGAAGCCCATAGAGCTCACCAATGCAGATAATCCCCGCATCGACGGCAGCATCATCATCCTCCCCTCAGAGTACGGGATCATGGTGATAGACGCACTCAGCGGCGAAGTCTTGCATCAGGTCACTTTCAAGGATAAGTTGCAATATCTCTCGCAGTACGACAGCTTCCAATCCTGCTTCTATGCCGTGGTTCAGGACGCCATGCTATGTTTGGATCTAAAAATCTTAAACTGACCCTCATCTTTCTCTGCTTTGGCAGCCTGATCTTTGCCGTGACGGGAAACCTCACCAAGACAGGCTTTGCCCGCCTTCAATACGATGGGGGAGGGGATTGGTACAACGACCCTGAAGTGCTGCCCAATCTCGCCACCTTTGTCAATGCCAACCTCGGCACTCAATTTCCCACCGATCAAGCCGTGGTCAAAGCCTCCGAAGTCAGGCTTTTTGATTTTCCCTTTGTCTACCTCACCGGCCATGGCAATATCCGCTTTACAGATAAGGAGATAGACAACCTCAGGCAATGGATGAAGCGCGGCGGCTTTCTCTATGCCGATGACGATTATGGCATGGATGCCTCCTTCCGGCGTGAGATCAAGCGCATCTTCCCGGAATATGAGCTCACCCTGCTTTCCGCTTCGCATCCGCTTTTCACCGCTTTCTACGACTTCTCAAGCGGCGTGCCCAAGATCCATGAACACGATGGCAAACCGCCCCAGGCCTTTGGACTCTTCGACGACGAAGGCCGCATGATGTGCCTTTATACTTACGAAACCAATATCAGCGATGGCTGGGCCGATCCCGGCACGCACAACAACCCGCCCGAGGTGCGAGAAACCGCACTCCGCTTTGGCGCCAACATCATCCAATACATCAGCAACCAATGAAGATCTGCGTTGTCTCTGACGTTCACTACAAATACCACAGCACCAATGAGGCTGACCTCAGGGTGCAAAAACGCTTCCTCAGCTTTCTGGATTTCGCCATCGGACGCTACGATCTGCTTGTGCTCTGTGGCGATATCTTCGACCTCTACAACGAGTATAAACACGTGATCATCAGAGAGTATTTTGGCATCTACCACCGCCTGGCCAAGATCAAGGAAGCCGGCTGCCGTATCGTCTTCCTCAGCGGCAATCACGACTTTTGGTTTGGCAGCTTCCTCACGGACGAGCTCGGCGTGGAGCTGTATCCTGACAATTTTACCCTCCAGGCGGATGGCAAGACCATCATCTTCACGCATGGAGACCTCTACACAGTTAATGACCTGCGCTACCACCTCCTGCGCAAGTTTCTGCGGCTGCCCATCACCCGCACGCTCGTCAACCTCATCCACCCGGATTGGGCTCTGGTATTGGGCGCCGGGCTCTCGCGTTCCAGCAGAGAGCGTCCCGCTCCCACAGCGCTCCAAAAGCAGCGTGCAAGGGGCTTGAAAGCTTGGGCCAAGAAAAATATCTTGCAGGGAAAGGCCGATATCGTGGTAATGGGTCATAGTCACGAGGCGGAAATTCTGCCCATTGGTGATGGCTTTTATGCCAATGCCGGCGAGTGGATCAAGCGCCCCTCATATCTGGAAATAACCGATGGAAACATCACGTTAAAACAATACAAAACAAACAATAAGGAGAATGAACAGTGAGAACATTTCACACACATCGCATGATTATCGTAGGTCTTGTATTGTTGCTGAGCCTATCAATGCTCAATTGCAACAACACCCGCGCCAAAACAAAGGAACCCACCCTTGTAAAGGAGGAGAAAAAAGTGGAAACACCCCTAAAAGAAGAATCCCCCAAAAACGTGGTGAGAGTCACCATGGACACCACCTATGGCGAGATCAACCTCGAGCTCTGGCCGGACATCGCTCCCAAGACTGTGGATAACTTTGTAACCCTGGCCCGCAAAGGCTTTTACAATGGTATCTACTTCCACAGAGTGATCCCGGACTTTATGATCCAGGGCGGCTGTCCCAACACCAAAGACGATGATCGTAGAAACGACGGTCAGGGCGGCCCCGGCTACACCTTTGAAGATGAATGCCTCATCCCTGTCACCGGCGAGTTTAAAGATGACGATGTCGCAAAACAGGTGTGGGAAAAGATCATCATGCCCTATATGGAAAACTCAAGCAACAGCCCTCAACAAGACATCTTTGACATCGTGAAAGAGGTGCAGAAGCAGGGCAGCATGGAACCCATCAAGGCACATCCCGTCAGCTTCTATCAGAGACGCACCGGCATCAACGCCCCCATCTATAAGCTGGGTGCAAAAAACCTCTATGCAAGCATCTCCATGGCCAATGCCGGCCCCAACACCAACGGCTCCCAATTCTTCATTATCACCAAGAAAGACGGAACCCCCTGGTTGGACGGCAAGCACACCGTGTTTGGCAGAGTAACCTCAGGAATGGACGTGGTACATAAGATCGAACACCTGCCCAGGGATCGCTCAGACAATCCCAACGCCGAAAACCAGGCTTTCATCAATTCCATTTCCTTCCCCAAAGAATAAGGAGTTTTTATCATGGCCCGCACTTCAGATTCTGAATTGATGCAGGAAATGCTTACCTGGATACGTCAAAACCAGTATGTCTACTTAGCCACGGTGGATAAAAACCAAGCCCGCGTTCGTCCCATTGTGATGTTTGAATACGACGAGCGCTACTTCTTTACCACCTACAGTGGCGATGCGAAGGTGGGCCAGATAAGCGCCAATAAAAGGGTGGAAGTATGCGTGCCCATCAGCGAAGACGGCCAAAATGGCTATATCCGCCTCCTGGGAAGCGCCAAAATCGTCACCAACAACGATCTGCGCGCCGAAGCCGCCGAGTACTGCTACTTCTTTGATCAGTACTATTCCGGCTGGGACGACCCGGATTACACCTTGATCGAGTTCTACCCTGAATACGCCGAATATTTGCGCCCCGGTGAAAACCATAGCCGGGGCTGCACTTTTAGACGCTACTGATGGAGCTTTAGGATGAAATCCATCTATAGCTACACCGATCCCCACCTTGGAGCCTGCCACATCGTCATCCCCAAAATACGTCAGGTAGGCTCCGCGCTGGGGAACCTGCTCATCACCTTCGACAATGGAGAAAAGGTAGACGTTTATACAAACGACCTGAAGGCCACCACACAGGAGCTGCTGGAAGCGATCGAAAGATTCTATGAATCCAGAGCTTAACCCCATCCTCCTGGCCTTTTTGGCCACCTGCTTCACCTGGCTGATGACCGCCATCGGCTCAGCCTTTGTGCTTTTCTTCAAGACCATCAAAGACTGGGTCTTGGACGTTATGCTGGGCTTCGCCGCCGGTGTGATGATCGCCGCCAGCTTTTGGTCGCTGCTCGATCCCGCCATCCAGATGAGCAATTCCGCCTTCCCCGCTGCCATCGGCTTCCTCTTGGGAGGAGCATTCCTGCGCTTGATAGACCTGCTGCTCCCCCACGTGCATATTACGGGCGATACAGTGGAACACGAAGGTATCAAGACGCCTTGGGGCAAATCCACCCTCATGTTTCTGGCGGTGACGCTGCACAACTTTCCGGAAGGCATGGCCGTGGGTGTGGCTTTTGGTGCCCTGGCCCACGGAGTTCCCTCTGCCACTTTGGCCGGAGCCCTCTCCCTGACTTTGGGCATCGGCATCCAAAATCTCCCCGAAGGTGCAGCGGTGTCCATCCCCTTGCGTCGTGAAGGACTTTCCCGCTGGAAAAGCTTCTTCTGGGGCCAGTTTTCCGGTATGGTGGAACCCATCGGAGGCGTACTGGGTGCGCTCATGGCGCTCTCCGCCAAAGCATTTCTGCCTTATACTCTGGCCTTTGCCGCCGGTGCTATGATCTTTGTGGTGGTGGAAGAGATGATCCCCGAGATCCAACGAGGCAAACACGGCCATTTAGCTACCGTGGGTGTGATGCTTGGCTTCGTCTTGATGATGATCTTGGATGTGTCATTAGGGTAATGTAAAGTATGGTCGCTTGCCTATAGCGACCAAGCCTTGTAGCCGGCGGTCGCCGAACCGCCGCTTGTATTGGTCGCCGCAGACAGTTCAAAACGTTTGTTTTCCTTGAGAGCGATTCCACCAATGGACAGCGCACTGACCAAGCTCAGGACAGGGCGGGTAACTTGGTCAGTGACCAAGTTCAAGTGTGCGGGCCGCTTTACCCAGCACCGAAGGTACCGGCGCAAGCCGCACCGCCGATCTTCACGCGTCCATCTGCATCCCCACCCCTGGCGCCAGTTGCTCACAACTCACAGCTTGACGGCGAATCCGGCCACCCGTCCGTGTGTATCCGTAGAAGAATCCAAAACTCACTTTCAGAAAACCTCCTCTCATAATATACTCTGACGACCTCGCTCAGACGAAGAAAAACCGAAAAAACCAAACCTGTAACTGCTTGCTAACGTTAAGCATACGAAATCGGTCAAATGTTGTCTCTTTCTTTGTCAAAGTGTAATACCGGAGAAGGTAGCCGGCGGTCGCCGAACCGCCGCATAGTACGGTCGCTCGCTGCGCACCGAAGGTACAGGCGTAAGCCACACCGACCTGAGCAAGTGCAGCCTGATGCTTACAACTGCCAGTTCGCTGCAGGTGCAGCTTGCCACCAATCAACTACTTGGGCTCAGTAGGTTTTCGAAAAAACCATAACTATTTGCTACAGTGAAAGTAACGTCAGTGTCCAAGGCCTCAAAATGCTTTTTGCCACAATCTATTCTCGCCTTCTCTGATGGGCGGAGAGCATCTGAGAAAACATCCCCTTTTGTCTCTACAACGAAGAATAAGCGCAAGCCGTCTTCTGTATCTACCAATATAGCCCAGTCTGGATTATATCCCCCTAAAGGAGTTGGTATTTGGAACCAAGGTGGTAATTTGGCAAACACCTTTACCGCCTTGTTTTTCTCCAAGCTCTCTGCGAACGGCCTTTCTACTGTTGTAGAATCATAAACGATGTATTCGTAGGGAGTTTTCTGAGACTCAAGCATATTTTGAGATACATAGCCAAATAGTTCTTCGTTCTCAAACAATTCTTGGGTAAAGTAGTAGTCATCGCCTATACGCTGATACTTGATGCCATCTACGAGGGCTAACCTCTTAGTTCTATTGATGGCTTCAGTTGCATATTCAATGAACTTTTGGGGATTGCGTTTGAAATCAATCAATCTGCTGCTGTCCAAAAGAATTCTGGTTATGCTCTTTCTGGTTAACTTGGTTTTGTTCGCTAACTCGGATAAAACATCTGGTAAGACAATCTCCCCGGGATGAATGGATGCTGGTGATGTCGTTTCTTTCAGAACCGTATCAACTCCTCCGTCATCCATCTTGATATTTACTTTGTCCCAAATCAAGGCTGAATTTACAACTGGTGGCATTCTATCCACAGCTTCAATGCAGTCTCTTATGAGCTTTTCATTATCAAAGTTAACTCTGTATGTAGTTTTGTGCTTTATTCTGTCCCAGAGCTCTTTAAACTCAGGGCTGTACAGCACTTCTTTCCTCACTTTTATTCTACTTCTATCATCTGCATTCTTGATCTCAAGCCTTCCTGCAAACCTGCGCAGAATAATTCTAATTTCTTCGTGTTGATCCGCATATTCATCGGGGAGTTGCAGTTTATCTTCTTTCAATCCGGCGCGTAGTTTATCCTGAATGACTCCTTTGTAGTTGATGAGCTGGTTATCTTTCAAATAATCCCACAATTTTTCAGATTCTGCAACACCAAGGGCTACAGTTTTACCAGAGGGATCAACTACTTTTATCGCTGCAAACTGATCTTTTTCCACGATACCAAAACGTATTCCTGTGTCTGTTTCTATTTCTCTTTGCAGATTATAGGCAAAAGATTCATAACCCTCACTTGCGATCACCGTAAGAGTATTCACATCAAAACCTCTGACCCGTTCACCATCCTGGTTTACACACAGACGCAACCCCCTGCCTATGGTTTGTCTTCTTTGCAGTTCCGATCCCATCTCTCTTAGAGTACAAATCTGGAATACGTTGGGATTGTCCCACCCTTCCTTCAAGGCTGAGTGGGAAAAAATGAACTTCAATTTAGTGTCAAGGCTCAATAATTTTTCCTTATCTTTCATGATAAGGCTGTAGGCTCTCTCTGCGTTATCCCTATTTGTCTGATTGTTTTCTTTTGTATCCGTCCAACCACCTTTCCTATCTATAGAGAAATATCCATTATGTACTTCTTGAGCCAAGCTGTCTATATCAACATCATTAAAGATAGTGCTGTACTCGCCACGTCTAATTAGCCTTGCATACTCTTCCTCAAAGATCTTGGCGTACTCTCCCTTGATAGCGTTGCCATCTGCATCGTAACTACGATACTTCTCAACTCGGTCAATAAAGAACAGACTAAGAACCTTTATGCCCCTATGCGTGAGCCTGAGTTCTTTATCCAAATGCTCCTTGATTGTGCGTCGGATCATCAACTTCGCCAGTGAGTCTTCGTCTACTCCTCCATAGCTTTCTCCTATTTTCAGATTTTTGTTTACGCCCGGGAACCAGATCTCAACAAACTCTGCCCCTTTGCGACAACTGATTTCGCCAATCGTGCAGTTGTCGTAAATGTCCCTACCTGTAATCGTAAGTAGCAGATCTCCATCCTGAACCATGACATGTTTACGGACAACATCTTGTCCCCGTTGAACATCTAATTCCACCTTAGCCTGAATCAAATTGCGCCTGTTCGATATTGATACAACCTTGATATAGGGTTTATTATGGTCGCCGACAATCCTCGCAGATGCCACCTCTATCTGCTTGACCAATTGTTTCTGATAGGCATCCACTGCATCCAAGCGATAAACCATGTGATGTTTTTCAACATGTGTTGCAGAATACCTCAATGTACAGAGGGGGTTCATCGCAGCCAGGGCTTCTTTACCGCGTCCCTCCAAGCCTCCATCAACGCTTTGAGGCTCATCCACGATGATGATGGGGTTAGTTTGACTAATCAGGTCAATTGGTTTGCCCCAATTGAGTTTCTCCGTTTCCTTGTACAGATTGTTGACATCTCTTTTATTTATTGCTCCAACTGTAACAACCATGATCTGGATGGAATCACTGGTGGCAAAGTGCCGCACCTGACCAAGCTTGTTGGAATCATAGAGAAAATAATCATACGGTTCGCTTTCGTATAGGGATTTGAAGTGATCACTAGTAATTTGCAGCGATTTATACACACCCTCTTTGATGGCAATGGAGGGAACCACAATCACGAACTTTTTGAATCCAAAACGCTTATTGAGCTCCAAAATTGTTCTTAGATACACATAGGTTTTTCCGGTTCCAGTTTCCATCTCAACCGTAAAGTTCATTGAATGTAAAACACTGTCTGGTCTTAAACCATTACGAAGCTGGATTTCCTGAAGGTTAGCCAGTATGTCTTCATCTAATAGTCCAAGTTTATTTCCAATTCCAATGCCTTCAGATTCTACAAGTAAATCAATTTGCTCTTCTGTGGGCATAGCTACTGTAAACAGAGAATGACCTTGCTCTTGACCTTTAAAAAGGTCGCATACTGCCTCAATGGCATCCAATTGAAATTGCAGGTTGGGTTCAAAATGTAGTTTCATAATTTACCTATAAGCTATGAATTCTATCATATCCACATTGATTTAATATGGCAGTAAGGTTTGTTTTGGCCACATCATTTTCAAATGCAGAGTCACGAAATACAATCGTTGGCTCCACCTCGGGATCTTGGGACTTGATCCAGTCAACCATGCCCTGCGCAAGTAACTCTAAATCATCACTGGGAATGCTTTTTGATAAGCAAACTATCAGAGCACCGAAGCCAACATTATATATGACCTCGTGGCATATTTCCTTGCTTTCGATCTGAAGAGATAGATCTAAGCCTAACTTGAGTAGAAGTTCAAACAGAATATCCATTTCAGATCTATCTTTTTTGATATACTCTGAATATTTCTCAATAGACAATTCTATGTCTTGCATCGACGGGTCCCATGCTTTTATGTTGGAGGAATCTAGCTTAAATACCCTAAACCCGAGATCACCTGTGGACCCGGGGTAAACTTGCTTGATTAGTTGAGACGCTCTTCTAATTCTTTCCTTGGTTAATTCACAAATATTTTTTGGTTTGTTCATTCTATCACAGTATTCTGCAGCGTCTCTTTGATCTTTGACATTTGTATCAAGCAATTCAGGAAGCTGTACAAGAATATATCTTCGACTTCCATTATCGATAGCGTTCTGTTCTAATACAGCGTGCCCTGTAGTACCAATGCCTGCAAAAAAGTCCAACACAATATCATCTCTTGAGGTAACAATAGATACCAATGTTCTCATAAGATCAAGACTTTTGGGGTTCAGAAAGACTTTCTCGCCCATTAATTTGACTAACATTTCTGTATTTTTCTGCGCATCGAACAAACCTAATGAAGACTTAATGGGAATATAAGGTGATCCGAATTCATAGAAAAACTCTTTCATTCTAACCTGTCCTTCACTTGATTTCGGGAATAATAGCCGATTCTCTTGGATCAATCTTTCAATTTCAGATTTCGCGAATGCCCATGTATCGGTATACTCATTGCCAGTTAATGGGTCTGTTATTGTAAAGGCTGTTGATCTGTCGTTGACGGTGCTTTTTATGTTTGTGTTTCGCCAAGGGCCACGAGGATCATTGTCGGGATTGCTAAACCCATCCTGACTTCTTAAAGTACCTATGAACTTAAATTCTGATGACTTTGCGTAACATAGAATATACTCGTGAACACCAACAACCATATTTGTTGGCGGCACCCCCTTGGGAGCTGCTTTTTTGTCATAAACTAAACACTCAACAAAATTCTCCTCCCCAAAAACATCATTGCATATCGCCAATAGGTTTGCTATTTCATTCTCGTCTATACTGATGAGAATTGCGCCATCTTTTCTCAAAAGGTTTCGAGCTAAAATTAACCTAGGATACATCATGTTCAGCCACTGTGTATGGAATCTTCCACTTGATTCCGTATTGCTAGTTAGCTTCTGATTGCCATCAGACTGTGAGGTTAGTTCCAAGTAGTTTTGAATATTATCTTTATAATTGTCCGTGTAGACAAAATCAAGACCTGTGTTGTAAGGGGGGTCTATATAGATAAGCTTTACCTTGCCATGCATACTCTTTTGGAGAAGTTTTAACACTTCCAAATTATCACCTTCAATAATAACATTCTGGGTTTGCTCCCAATCGACGCTATCCTCAGGACATGGTCTCAAAGTTCCCATGCTTGGAGTAAGCGAAATCATGCGAGCTTTCTTTTTCCCATACCAGTTTATGCCGTACTTTGTTTCCTCATTATCAACATACTCTCCTAGAAGCTGTTTTAGTACCTCAAAATCAATTTTCCCCTCAGTAAAGGCCATGGGGAACAGTTGCTTCAACTGCTCTATATTTTTGCTAATAAGATCTTCGCTTCTCCCAAAGTTCTCATCGAGTCTTACCATGTTTGTATCTCCATTATAGTTTGTCTTTGCTCAAGGGTTGATTTTGGCGCTTTTTTGTCAACTACTAAAACTCTGCACCAACTTATTTGGAGAAAAAGGATTGAGTCTTGAGATTACAACAAATCTGCTGTAAAGCCTGTTCCGTATTATAAAGCCTTAACCCAAAAGTTTAGTGCGCATATTGCTTTATTAAACACGGATAAGATGTGTCGGGCCTAAATTGGAGAGTATTATAAGCAGGAAGTCATTTTAGATCATGGTTTCTTCGAGTTGATCTCTGTGCTTCCGATCAAGCCTACGCTGGGCACCGGATGTATCTCTCGCTTTTATGGTCGAAAAGTCAGTGAGCTTCTCAAGTTTCTTTCCTCTCAAAAAAGTGCTCATTTTGGGGGCATAATTTCCCCGGAAAAACCGAGAATATATCGAAATATTTGACTTTTTGAAAAGGTTCACAACTTTTCTGGCTCCTACCTCGCCGTTTCGCATATCTTACGGGTTTCCTATGGGTTACTTGCGGATCCCGTAGGAGCCCCTTAGGGGCCCCATTGGGAGGCCGCATGAAATCGACGTTTGAGAGGGGTCAAAAAAGGCGTTTTTCCGTTCAGTTTTGTTAAGATGGGGCAAATTTTTCACAAAACCCTCACTTTTCCGGTGACGGGGCGAGAAAAGGAATACCTACTAAATTAGTAGGTGTTCTTTGGATGTTCGTCTACCATTTTACGCCCTGAAAACCAAGGGAAATTGCCTTGTCCCTCCCAAGTTTTACCCACCTTAATTGAATTTGAGCCCTATTTTAGCATGCGGCGCTATAGGCAAGCGCCCGTACATGGTCGGTGCGGCTAACGCCGATACCTTCGGTGCTCGGGGAGCGGTCGTACATGGTCGGTCCAGCGACCGACCGTACTTTGCGGCGCTATAGGCAAGCGCCCGTACATGGTCGCTACGGCAACCGCCGGCTACTGATGACTGACGACTACTTATACTGATATATGCACCAGCCATCTCTACCCATGCCCAGGAAGACCAGATCCTCGCTCAGGGCCACGTCATAGACGCTGTAGGGCGTATTGATGGTGTTGATATCCTCGATCTGCAGGGGGTTTTTCACGTCCAGAATCTTCACGCCTCCGCGTCCCAAAGCCAGGTAGAGACGGTCGTCCAGCACTTCCAGGTCCAGGATTTCGTTTGGCATCCGGTATTGGGTGGTGAGGTAGGGGTTTTTGAGGTCGCGCACGTTGATGCCAAGCAGGTTTTTGCCGGCACCCACCCACACGGTATCCTTGTTTTTCACCAAGCAGCGAGATTCCGGGATCTGGTAGTTTTGGCCTCTGGCTTGCGGGAACTGTTGATCCGTGATATCCACGGTCACCAGGCCGAAGTCGTTGAGCGCATAGAGGTTGGGGTAGATGGCCTCAAAATCCTTGATGCCCCAGTTGGTGGAGAAGGTGGAGATGATTTCCCTGAGGCCGCCTTTGCCGATGTTGATGATATCTATGCCTTTGAAGCGGTCTGCGACGTAGACCGTGCTGCCCTCGCGGGTGATCTTGTCTCCGGGCAGGTGTTCGGTGAAATAGATGCGTGAGTAGGAATTGAGCGAATCCACGGGCACGATGACGTTTGCCGGCTCTCGCGTAACCACGTAGAGGTAGTTGTCTCCCACGAGGTCGAAGTCTTCGATCTGTGCCCCGGAGAGGAACGAGGCCTCGATGGAGGGGCGGAAGAGATTGAAGATATTGTAGATCCAGACCTGGTGTTGATTGCAGGTGATCACCTGATCTCCAAAGACTTGGATGCCCAAAGCCTGTCCGTCCGCAACCCTGACGATGGGCTGCAAAAATCTGGTTTCAACGGCTGTTAGGGCTAAGATACAGCTAATAAAAATGAGGGAAAGGATGAGTTTTTTCATGACTTTACTCCGATGAGTTCTTGGATGATGTCACGGGTGCTGACGCCTTCCGCTTCCGCCGTGAAGGAAAGCAGGATGCGATGACTGAGCACGGGTCTTGCCACTTGGCGCACGTCTTCTTCCGAGGGGCTAAGTCTGCCATCCAAGGCTGCTCTTGCCTTGGCGGCCAAGATAAGGTTTTGTGAGGCTCTGGGTCCGGCTCCCCAACTGATCCATTTGCGCACGCTTTCGGGGGCTTCGGGGCTGTTGGGGCGTGTGGAACGAGCCAAATCCACTGCATATTGGAGCACGTGATCAGCCAACGGCAGGCCTCTCACCGCCGCCTGCGCCGCGAGTATCTTCTCGGCGTCCAGGAGGCTCTGGATTTCCACCTTTTGGTCTGTGGTCGTGCTTTTCACGATCTGCAGCTCCGTCTCGCGATCCGGATAATCTATCTGTACATGAAACATAAAGCGGTCAAGTTGCGCTTCCGGCAGGGGATAGGTGCCTTCCTGTTCGATGGGGTTTTGCGTGGCCATCACGATGAAGGGCAGAGGCAGAGCTCTGGTTTGATTGCCGCTGCTAACGCTATATTCTTGCATGGCTTGCAGGAGTGCAGCCTGAGTTTTGGGGGGTGTGCGGTTGATTTCGTCTGCCAGGATGATATTGGCAAAGATGGGGCCTTTGATGTAGCGAAACTCCCGTTCGGTGGAGGAGCCCACCAGGATGTCCGAGCCCGTGATGTCCGAGGGCATGAGATCGGGAGTGAATTGGATGCGCCCAAAGCTGAGGTTCAGCGCTTTGGCCAAAGTGGAGATAAGCAGGGTCTTAGCCAAGCCGGGCACGCCTTCGATCAGCATATGTCCACCAGCGAAAAGCCCGATCAAAAGCTGTTCTATCACCTCGTCCTGACCGATGATTACTCTATGTATCTGCTCCAGTAGCTCGTCTTTGGCTACCTTCAATTGTTCGATTCGCTCTATCATTTGCTCGTTAGTCATATAAGTTTTCTCCTGTAAAAATCTTCTTGAGGATCCGGCTACCCGTGATGCTGAGTGCGATTCCGCCGCTGAGGCTGATCAACACCGCGGTCAACACGTGCGCCAGGGTCATCACAGCGGAGGCGCTCGCTTTTGTCAACCCAAATCCCAAGCTAAAGATGATGATCATCATCCATTGGTTCGATCCCAGTTGGGCGGGTGGCTGCGGCAAGGCGTAGCTGAGGTTGATCAGCGTGTAGCCAAATAGCACCATGGCAAAGGGATAGGCCAGATCGAAAGCTCTGAAGATGAGCCAAAAGTAAAGCCCATCCAAGATAACTCCCAAGATGGTATATCCCAAAGCACCAGCCAGCTTGAGCGGCTGCGACCTGAACAAATCCATGCCGCCGATGAAGAGCCGGATAAACTCGTCCCGCTTGGCATGAAAGCGCTGGGGCAGCCAAAAGAACAGCTTTTTGAGAACAAGGATCACCTTTCGGGGATTGAACATCGCCAAAAGCACCAATCCTACTGATATTACAAACACCAAAGCCAAACCCCCCAACAAAATATACATGGCGGCGTTCAGCTTCAGCGCCAAAAAAGGCAGCAGCGCCAGCGCCAGAAAGATGCCGAAGGTATCGAAGCTCTTGTCGATAAAGATGATGGAGAGGCTGGAGCTCATGGGGAGCTTGTCCTGCTTCCTCAGCAGCCAGGCTTTGGCCACCTCGCCGGCGCGGATGGGGATGAGGTAGTTGATCATGTTGCCTATCAGGCTGTAACTCCAGACCTTAAGCAGCGTGGGGCGTTTGGCTCTGTCCATGAGCTGATGCCACCTGATGCTGCGTACAAAATAGGCCAGCATATAAAAGCCCAAAGCCAGGACCAGTGTGGAAACCTTGACCCCTTGGATAGCCAGCCAAAGCTCGTCCAGATCCACCATCCTCAACCAGAGGAGGACTAACAGGATGCCCAGGATCAGCCCCAGGATCAGGAACAGTGCTTGCTTTTTGGTCACTGCTTCGGCTCGAAGAGGAAGTATTCGTGATGCGCCCAGATGCGCTTGAAAGCCTGCGTTGCGTGGCGCTCAAACAGATCATATTGCAGCATGCGCCCGGCAAACCCTTCATCCTTGCCCCGATAATAATCCAGGATGGAAAGCGGCTCTTTCTCTGGACGGGCGCTCTGGACGGGCGGTCGCTGAACCGCCGCACCACTTTCCTGCTCCTTGACCCTCAGTTTGATGCCCAGCTTGTTCCGGATAAAGTCCTCCTTGCTCATCCCGATATCCGGCCAGAGGGGGCAGTCAAAAAGCTTGCTTTCTTTCAGGGTCCAGCCCAGTTTGCCCAGCAGATAGATGAAGGAGGGGGGATCTATGTGTGAAATCTTCAGATAGGGGTAACGCGCGGGGCTGTAGTCCTGCAATTGCGATTGGTAGCCCAAGCCGCTGCGGTTGGGAACGCTGATCAGGATGCACTTTTTGCTCACGCGAGCCAGCTCGGAGAGATACAAGCGCAGGTCTTGGCAAAACCACAGGGCCGAAAAGCTGAAGCTGAGGTCAAAGCTTTTGTCTGGATAATCCAAGCTCCGATAGTTTGCATTGTAGCGGATTTCCATGCTTTGATCCAGGCTGTCCCACAGCTCCTTGATCATCAGGATGCGCTGCTCGTCGTGGTCTTCCAGATGCACGCTGACGGCCTCTTTGGCCAAAGCTACGAGGTTGATGCCGCTGAGGCCCGTGAAGCCGAAGCTGGGGCTTTCCAACACGCTTTTTACCTCATACTTCTGCATCACGCTGAGCAGGACATTGTTCAAAATGATGCGTTCGTAGCTGGAGCCAAGCCCTTCATCGCCATGCTCAAAGTAGCTGCGCCAGTTGTTGATGATGGGGATGGCCATCAGCGCTTCTCCTTGCTCATCAGGATCTTGAAGCCGGGGATGGTGTAGATGGGCTCCAGTTGCATCAGCTCGAAGGTGTCGGCCACCTGATAAAACCAGCTTTTGGAGATCAGCTCAAAGCGGCTGATCCAGAGTTCATTCCCGAAGAATCGGGCTACCTTCTCACCCAGGCTGAACCAGCGCTCGTCCACCTGAAGGAAGGCAGGATAGTTTTTGCCATATCGTTCCCTATAGATAAAGTTGACCAGGGCATGAAGTTGCACGGGTTCCCTGTCCGCCACGTTGAGCACCAGGCCGCTCTCCCAATCGTTCTGCAGCAGCCACACAAAGGCATCTGTGATCAGATTGATATGGCAAAGGTGGATCCAGACGCGTCTCTTGATGAGCGGGAAGGTGCGCTTTGTCACCATCTTGACCAAGGTCTGCGGAAAGCCGTTATCGCCCGGGCCATAGGTGATGGCAGGCCGGAGGATCGCCGCTTTCAAGCCCCTTAGCACCGCTTTCTGGATATAGTTTTCGCTTTGAATCTTGGTGAAGTGATAGTGGTTATCCGCATTGCGGGGTGAGAGGTTTTGCGCGGGCAGCTCTTTGGGGATGGCGCCAAATACTCCCACCGAGGAGCAAAAAAGCAGTTGCGCTCCCGTCTTGAGGCAGTATTCACAAAAGGCTTGGGTGCTGTGGAGGTTGGCTTTGAGATAGATGTTTTTGCCAAACTTTCTGCCGCCTCTCAGCGCGCCGATATGCATCACGATATCGAAGCTGCGGCTTTCCAGCCAAGCGTTGATCCCCTTCGTATCCGCCAAATCCAGCTCCACGATCTCCACTTTGGAGCCAAATTCTGCATATCTGCTCTTGGAGGTGCCCGGCCTCACCAATGCGGTGATCTCGTAGCCACCATCCAGGGCTAAAATCGCCCTCAGGACATTGCCGCCAATCAGGCCGGTGATACCTGTGATGAGGATGGAGCGCGTCATCAACCGAATAACCATCTCCAAAAGCTTTTAGATCTGGAGCGGTGGTGGTGTGGTCTTTCCACATGTACATACTTGTAGGGAATTTCTTCATCTGCCAAGACCATCAGTGCGTGCTCGCGGCTCAGTAACTGGGCGGTTCGCTTGTCGATGCGGTGTTTGATCTTTTCCACCGCCTCAAAGTAGGACGTGTAAGGTCCGCGCACATGATCGTCAGAACCAAGCAGGTGAGCCCAGCCATTATCCAGCAAAATCCAGGCGGTTTGGCGCACCTTCTCGCCGTATTGGCCCACTAACGAGCCGGTATTTACTTGGATATAAACGTTTCTCTCGATCAAATCGCGCACCTTGCTCGGCTTTCTCATCACGCTCACATAGCGTTCTGCATGGGCCAAGATCGGCTTATACCCTGCTCTCAGGAGATCGAAGGTATAGTGCTCAAAATCATGGTAGAGGCCGTTCAGCTCTGTCTCGATCAGCACATATTTGGAGTCGCCCAGGGTGAGATTCTTCTCTTTGACATCTTCCAAAATCGTGGGAGAGAGAAAGACCTCAAAACCGGGGATGAGCTTCAGCTTTGCGCCCTTGGCTTTGAGTGCCTGCTGCAGCTCCTCCAGCTTCTTCATATATTCTTCCCTACTATATTCATAATGCCCTTTTAGGTAATGCGAAGTCAAAAAGGCATGCGTGATCCCACCGGCATCCATGGCCAAAAGCTGTCCGATAGAGCTGGCGAGATCCTTGCTGCCATCATCAATTGCGGGTATGATGTGACAGTGAATATCGATCATGTGGTTTCTTTTTCTTAAGGTAGTGTGTCACGCAACATTTGGACAAACTCGTCCAGGACATTGCGATTGGAATAGGGTTTGATCATTCTGTCGCAATCATCAAGCATCTTTTCCACTTGATTGCGAGCTTTGTCAAAGCCCAAAATGCCGGTGTAGGTGCGGCGACTCGAAGGAACAAATTCCTCGTCAAAATCCAGGCCTTCGCCACCCCGGTTATAATCCGAGGCGATGTTTTCTATCATCTGATAGCAAAGAGCCAGGTTGGAAGCATAGGTGTTCATCACCATCCTGTCCTCTTCTTCAGCTTCCGCCAATACGCAGGCGATGTCCGCCGAAGCTTGGAGCAAAGCGCCTACCTTCTTCATGTCGATAAAACGTAAGGAGTTGATCTTCATCACCTTGCGCTTCATCTCCAAATCTACCAGTTGCCCGCCAACCAGACCATAGGATTTGGTGTAAGAAGAGAGGATACGCGTTGCTTGGATGGCATGTTCTTTGTTTGAGATGTGGCCGATCACCTCAAAAGCCAAGGTATAAAGCGCATCTCCGGCCAAGATGGCCACGGCATTGCCGTATTTCTGATGCACCGCGGGGATGTCCCGGCGCAGCTTGTTATTCTTCACGCTGGGAAGATCATCGTGAACCAATGCGGCATTGTGACACAGTTCCACAGCCACGGCTGCCAAAACGGCATCGTTTAACACCTTGGTCTTCTTCATGCCGGTGAGCATCTCAAATACGGCAAGCAGCATCAAGGGACGCCAACGCTTGCCACCGGGGATCACGGCATAACGCATAGCTTCCTTCAGCTCCGAGGCATGCTTGTCCTCAAAGCTGAGAAAGCTGTCAAGGCCTTTCTCAATGAGATCGAGCCGAGTTTCAAAATACTTCTGAATTAACAAAATAAAACTCCCTTATATAATCTAAAAGGTCAATTTCAACGTGCTGGCTTATGATATAAAAGGGGCGGAAATTGTCAAGTAAAATCCGCTCTTGATGATAGATATTCTTGATGTCATGCCAAATAACCCGCCTGCGTGCAAGCAGGAAAGCTGCAATTGGTCACGCTCTCGTGTGTTACGACAGTATATTGAAAGCAGGTTCACCAAGGCTTGGTATGGCAACCGCCCGTACACAAAAAGGCACCCTGTGGATGAGGGTGCCTTGTCAATTGTATCAGATTTGTTAGATGAACAGGTTGACGTTGCTCTTTTCGGCAGCTTCCAGGTAAGTAGCTACTCCGCCGATGCTTACGCCGTCGATGAGTTCTGATGCATCCACTCCCATCACGTCCATGCTCATTTGGCAGGCGATGAGTTTCACACCGGCCTTGATGGCTTGCTGGATCATGGTTTCGATGGAGTCTACATTTTTGTCTTTCATGCGTTTGCGCATCATTTTGGGGCCCATGCCGGCGAAGTTGATCTTGGAGAGTCCCAGGCCCTGAGAGCTCTTGGGCAGCATCATGCCAAACATGTTGGCCATCATGTCCTTATCCACTTTGGGGGCGTTGGGTTTCTTGATGGCGGTGAGTCCCCAGAAGGTGAAGAACATGGTCACTTTCTTGCCTAAGGCAGCGGCTCCGTTGGCGATCACGAAGGCAGCCAGGACGCGGTCGAGGTCGTTGCTGAAGACCACGAAGGTTTTGTCGTCACCCGCGGCTCCGCCTTTGTCAGGGAGTGTCCCTGCGCCTTTCTGGATGGTGGCGACGATCTTCTTGCCTTTGGTTTCCAGGTTTACCAGCTTGTTTCCGGTGACGTTGCACCAGGAGGGAGCGTCGGTGGCAAAGCCGGGATCGGTGGCTGTGATCCTGAGGATGTCTCCGTCGTTGAGCTTATCCATCTCGTTTTTGAGTTTCACGATGGGGCCGGGGCATTGCAAGCCACAGGCATCCGCTTCTATAGTGACTCCCCCGGTGGGGATGGGTGCGCTTTCTTTGGGGGTTTTAGCTTCGCTCTTCATGGGTTGGTCTCCAAATATGTCTTCATTGCTTTGTTTTTTGTTTACGGTGCTGTAGGTTACATAGCCACCGCTGAGGTTGTATACGTCTTTGTAGCCGTGTTGCATCAGGATTCTTGAGGTGAAGTAGGAGCGTCCGCCGGTTTTGCAGTTGATGACGATCTTTTTGTCTTTGGGAATTTCGTCCAGGCGTTGGCGTATCTGTTGCAAGGGGATATTGACGCTGCCAGGGATGCTGCCCAACTGATATTCTTCCGGGGTGCGGGCATCGATGAGCATGGTGTCATTGAAATCAATATCCGGTATTTGATGCCAATGGATGACCTTCACGAGGCCGTTGATGATGTTTTCCGCTACCAGACCGGCGACATTGACGGGGTCCTTGGCGCTGCCAAATGGAGGTGCGTAGGCTTGTTCAAAATCCTGCATATCCCAGATGTCTCCACCGCGGGTGATGATGCTGGCCAGCACGTCTATGCGCTTGTCCACGCCATCATAGCCAACCGCTTGGGCGCCAAAGAGCTTGCCATTCTTGGGATCAAAGACGATCTTGAGAGAGAGGGGAGAGGAGCCGGGGTAATAATCGGCATGATTGGCGGGATGGACGATGGTCGCTTCGTAGGGGATATTGGCCTTTTTGAGCGTCTTTTCGTTTAATCCGGTGGAGGCAACCGTGAGGTCGAAAACCTTGGCTATCGCCGTGGAGATGCTGCCTTTGTACTTGCGCACGTGGCCATTTGCCAGGTTGTCTGCCAGGAGGCGTCCCTGCTTGTTGGCCGGGCCGGCGAGATAGGTGTTGGCATCTTCGCCGGTGATGGGGTTCTTGAATACGACGGCGTCGCCGAGGGCATAGATATCCGGATCGCTGGTCTGCAGGTATTCGTTTACCACAATGCCGCGGTTGACTCCCAATTCCAGACCGGCATCGGCAGCTAACTTGCTATCCGGCCGCACGCCAATGGAGAGGATCACCATATCGGTAGCCAGGGTGCGTCCGCTGCTCAAGGTTACTTTGAGCTTATCCCCTTCCCGGGCAAAGGATTTCACTCCATCGCTGAGGTAAAGCTCCACATTCTTGCTTTTGAGGTGCTGATGGATGGGGGCTGCCATCTCATAATCGAGCGGCATCATCACCTGATCAGCCATCTCGACGATGGTGACGTTAAAGCCGAGATGGTGCATGTTTTCTGCCATTTCCAAGCCGATGAAACCAGCACCCACGACGGTCACGTGCTGCACGTCATGCTTATCCACAAAAGATTTGATCTTATCGGTGTCATGCACGTTGCGCAGGGTAAAAATCAGCTCGTCGTCTATGCCCGGGATGGGCGGTTTGAGGGGTTCCGCACCGGGGGCGAGGATGAGTTTGTCATAGCTTTCGGTGTAGGTGCTGCCATCTCTGCGTGTGATGGTGACTTCTTTGGCCTCGCGGTTGATGGAGGTGACTTCTTCCTGCACACGCACGTCCACGTTGAGTTTGGCGGTAAAACTTTCGGGTGTTTCCACAAAGAGACGCTCACGTTCCGTGATCACGTCTCCGATGTAATAAGGCAGACCACAATTTGCATAGGAAATGTAGTCTCCACGTTCAAACATAATGATTTGGGCTTGTTCGTCCAGACGTCTGAGCCGGGCGGCTGTTGATGCTCCGCCAGCCACTCCGCCGATGATCAGATACTTTGGCATCCGTTATAACCTCCATTGATAGTTCGTTATGAGATATAAGCTATTCATCATTTAACGATAGGCAAACAATTTTCGTGAATCCGGCTCTTTTTTTTGGCTCATGCTCAATATATGGTGGGTAGAGGTTAATTACATACCCCTTCCTTACCGACCCACGGGGAGATGCCGTGGAGATACTCGGGTTTTTCCCGGGAGGCACCGAGTAATCACCGGGCGGGTCGCTAAGGAGGCGGCTTCGCCGCAGTTGTCAGTTGCCAGTTGTGAGTTGTGAGCGCTGGCGCAAATTACGAGATACGAATGCTTTATGCAAACTGGCGATTGTGCGGGCGGTCGCTGAAACAACCAAGTACGGTCGCTTGCCATAGAGACCATTCGACCCATCCTAAAAGAATATGAACCATTTTTCTGCCTTTAGGTTTTGGTTTTTTCCTCACTTGCAAGCCGGATGCTGTGATAAGTGTAAGGATTTCTTTTTTGGGGCTTGCGCAGGCATCAAAACTGGCTATTTGGCTCCTGCCTCAAAAAAAGACTTTACAGATTTAGCGGCAAAAATACACTGGCAATCAGCTAAACAAATAGACTATTTTAATATGATAAAGCACTGCAAGGAAAAGCAATGAGAAAACTTCTGATCTTGCTACCCCTGCTTTTATGCTTGGGGTTGCTCTCTGCCAAGGTTGATCTCAACACGGCAGATTACGACGAATTGAGACAGCTCAATTTGACTGAGAAGCAGGCGCGTGATATCCTGGAATATCGGGACTACGTGAGCATGTTCACAGATATCTTCCAGCTTCGCCAGATACCTTCCATTGATCAGCGCACGCTGCTGCGGATCAAGGATCAGGTGGTGGTTTCAATGTTTATTCAGACGGATGAAGCTCAGGCTCGCAGAGATGAGATTCGCTATTTAATCGAGCGTCTGGATAGCAATGAAGGCGCTTCCGAAGGTATGGCGGACGTTTGGGAGGATTATCTGATGACACCTCACAACGTCAACCGCATGCATTTTGAAGAGTTTGTGAGTTTGCCCAATGTCTCCGCCATGGAAGCCGTAGCGATCCTCAAGCGCACCGCCAGAGGGGATACTATCGCCGAGATGAGAGACCTCCGCAACACGGTGGGGTTGACTCACTACGGTTATACAAACCTGCGCAACTACGTGTATTACAAAGAGCCACCGGTGAAGGATCGTCTCTTCTTTGATGCCTCTTTGCAATACTATACGCGCTATTTTGAAGAAGGCAGCCACGATATGCTGCATGAGCCTTTCCTGCGCAGCAAATATGGCAATAGCAGCATCACCATCCCGCACGAGAAAGACCTCAGCTATTGGGGCCACTTCAACCTGGACAGGGTTGACCCCGATATCTCCATGAAGCTGCGTGCCCGTTGGGGCAAAAACTTCAAGCTCGGCATCATGAACTACACCGGCAAAGGCGAGCTGGGGATGCAGCACAAGACGGGCCGGGAGATCATCAAGGACTCCAAATACTATGCCGGCTATGAAAATTCCGAGCTGCCGCTGCTGGATAACACCAGGCTGAAGCTGTATCTGGGCCACTACAGGGCCACCTTTGGCGAAGGTTTGGTGATGGAAAACACAGATTTCTACAGCGCCAGGAAGACGGGATTTGGCTTTAGCAAGCGCATCTTGGGCATCACGCCTGACCTTTCCCGCACGCAGGAATATGCGCTCAGAGGTGGAGCAGTGGAGATTTCGCATCCGAAGTTCAACGTGAGTGTCTGGGCTTCCGATGATGAAAAGGACGCCATCGTCTATGTGGACGAGAACGGCGATACCGTGCTACAAAACGGCAAGAGCAAGGTCTTCAGTTATGTGGTGCCGACCATTCGCTTTGAGAATGATGATCTGCGTGAAGCGGAAGCCAAATTCAATACCGAAATCGCCTCCGGAACCGCATATGCCGTGCCCTATATCAACCTCGCCTATCGCAAGGATGCCTTCAGGGAAAAGCTCTGGGGTACTCATATTCAGGTAAATCCCTGGCTGGGAACCAGGCTGGGATTCACCACCTATACCGCTCTGTATGATGATGCCCACTTTGTGGTGCCGGGATACAACGATCTGCGCTCGCTCTTGATCCGGGACAGCTATTACTACCCAAAATTCAAGATGTTGGACGCCGAAATCGCCGGCCTCTACAGCACCTACAAGCCCGGCCATTATGAGAGAGACTATCGCAGAGTGATCGGCTTTGACGGTGGAACGGTGATCGGCAATACCAGCATCCAGGGCGAATATGCCGAGCTGAGCGTGACCGGTGAAGACTACAAGCTGGGTGATGATCCTTCCGCACTGTTGGTCAGCGCTCACACCCTGTTTGACAACCTCTATCTCATCACGCTTTATCGGGATTATGATGTTGGCTTTGACAATCCCTACAGCAACGCCTTCAGCGAGCATGAGAAGTTTGACGACACCATCTTGGAGAAAAACGTCTACACGCTCACCAATACACTGCTTTCGGATATCTATCTGGGTAGCACGCAAGCTCAACCGGAGCGCGGCGTCTACTTTGAGACCAGATACAAGTTCAACAATTTCTTCACCTTGGGCCGCAGCTATCTTGACCTCTTTGAGCGCAAGACAGACGGACGCAGAACTGCCAGATTCCAAAGCGAACTGGAGTTCAGGCCGCTCTACCAACTGGCCCTGCGCCTCAGATACAAAAACCAGGTCAACCGGATGGACGATATGGCCGAAAGAGGAGTTTCCAAGACCAATGAATACACGCTTGTGGCCAGGACTTTCCTCTCAAATCGGGACTTTTTGGAGTTTGAATATCGTTACAACACGGTGCTCAGCCCGCCTTACACATCGCTCACCAATCCGGCCGAGCCGGGAAATAACTCCATGGCAGCGGCGATGACGCTGATGACCGGAGACTATATAGGCGTAAACTATACCCACAACTTCAACGACAATCTGAAGCTGCAAGGTTCTTTCATCTATTGGTTCAGCCATGGTATCTCGCACTGGGATTGGGAAGACATGGAGATCGACTTTATGGGTGACAAAGGCGCAAAAGCCTGGATTGCACTGCATAGTCGCATTTCAGACAATATGAACCTCAGCCTCAAATTCCGCAATAAAACCTATCAAACAAAGGAATACTCCATCCGCAAATACAACGTTCCCGTGGATGGAGAAAGCTACTTCCCAAGAGTGGAACGCAAAGAAAATACTATCCGTCTATCCTTGGATTACCGCTTCTAATGGAGGAATAATGCGTAACCATAAATATTTCAAACACCTGATGCTTGTGCTGCTCATAGCCTTTGCGGCTGTGCAAATGATGGCAAGCTCGATCACCGATGCTTATTTTGGCAATCCCATCGATGGCTATGATGCCCGTAACTTTGGCATGGGATCTGCGGGAACCTTCAACGATCTGCGCCCCTTTGGCATTGCGGCAAACCCGGCCAACCTCACACTGATGAAAGCCAAGGCAGGATTCACTGCATCCCTGCTGCTGGACCGCAATGAGGACAACCGCCACGTGCCATTGTACAACTCCTTTGATAGCTATATAGATGACGCTGTCTATGCCTCCAATATCGATATCTACGACAACTATGCAGCGGCGGGATTTGGAGCCCTGAAAATGGGCGAGGTGCGCGTGGGAATGGGTGCATTCTATGCGCCTATGCTCAGCTTTGATGGAGACTACATCGAGGAAATCCGCAACAACCGCAACACCGACAACGACGGCTATCCCGAAAAGCTGGCTACAAACCGCATCGAGAATAGAGGCACCTTGGATCAGGCAGCCGGTATCTTCAGCATTGGCTATGATTTTAACGAGATTACCCAGCTCAATTTCGGTTTTCAGTTTGGCATGCTGGAAGGTAAGCAGGAATTTGCCAAGACCATCCGCTGGAGCCAGTGGGCCATCGATACCTTCGCTACAGCTACCGGAAACGATCCCAACAAGGTGCTGCCAAACTACAGCCTCACCACAGATGCCAAGCTGGAAGGAGCATACGCCAAATTGGGCCTGGCTATGAGGGTGAACGAGCGCTTTGGCTTCGCCGGCACCTGGGTGCCCAAGTCAGTTTTGGATAGAACTGGCAGCACCCTGGAACACAGAGACGCCTATCGCAACACGGCAGAGCTGAATCAGCTCACCGATATAGATGAAGACTATGTCCTGCCTTCCAACTACAGGCTGGGCGTGCTCTATCAGCCTCGCAACATCATGCGCACCTGGCTCAATCTCGACCTCGAATATGTGCAGTTCAGCGAGATTTCAGAGCACTACGACGATCAGTTCAACTTCTATGCCGGCGTGGAACATTGGGTGGAAAACCGTCTGCCCCTGCGCATAGGCTTTGCCGCCACCAATAGCTACCTCAGAGAAGTGGAAGCCGACGGCAGCTTGATCGTAAAACGCATCCTCACTCCCAAACTAACTGCCGGCAGCGGTTTTGCCATCACCGACTGGATGGGCGTAGACCTCGGCTTCGGCTATAGCTGGCGTGAATATGAGGCGCAAGACCTCTTTAAGGATTCCTATTACAACGACAAACTTTACAGCGGCAGCTCCTCCTATGCCCTGTGGCCAAACCAATACATCAACCTGGCAGACAGGGATTGGAGCAATCCGGATAAGATCAGAGAAAACGACGTCACGCTCAGAGCCGCTCTATCAATCACCTGGTAAGCAATCATGAAACACTTACATCTCGTCCTCATTTTATGCCTGATCTTTCCCGTGCTGGCGCATGCGGAGAATCTCAGGCTGGATATCATGTTTACAAACGACATTCATGGAGGCATAGACCGGAGTAAAGCCACCTTCATGAACCCTGAATTTCCGCCCCAACTGGGAGGAGGCGCTTCCGCCGCAACGCTGATCCGGCACATACGCTCGTTGGCAAGCAAAACCAGAGACAACCTGCTCTTGGATGCCGGTGACTTCTTCCAGGGCAGACCCGTGGGAACGGTGACCAACGGCGTGGCGGTGATCGAATATATGAACGCCATCGGATTTGAAGGCTTAGCCTTGGGAAACCACGAATTTGACATTCATAGCGATGAATTGATCGAGACCCTGCGCCTGGCAGACTTTCCCATCATGAGCTGCAATATCATCGATAAGCGCACCGGCGAAATCCCTTGGTTCCTCTATCCTTACTATATCTACGACCGCCTGGGAGTTCGCATCGCCGTGGTGGGATACACCACCTCGGATACGGCGCTGATGAGCTTTCCGGAAAATATCAAAAACTATGAGTTCCGTGCCGACAAAGAGGTGCTTCAACACTGGGTGGATGTGGTGCGCACCGAGGAAAAAGCCGATGTGGTGATCGTTTTGGGCCATGCAGGCATACCTTATGACCCCGTGGCAGGCTATCTGAGCCGCTACGATGCCAAAGGCACACCACTCTTTGAAGAGCGCAACGCTGTCTGGGGCTACGATGCTCAGGAGCTGGCCCGCGAAGTGAGTGGGATCGACTTCTTTATCGGAGGCCATATCCACAAAGGTTTTCCCGGCCCTTGGATCGATCCCTATACCCACACCATGGTGGTGCAAGGATATGCAAATGGCACAAACCTCGGCTGGATCACATTGCTCATCGATCCCGAGACTCGCACCGTCTGCGGCTATGAATTGCCGGCGCTGCGGGAAGGGATGATGATCACGCTCTTTGAAGACCAGTTTATCCCCGATCCTGAAATCAACGCCACCATCGAAGCGCAAGTGGCCATCGCCGAAGCAGGTATGGATGAGGTGGTGGGACACAGCGCCGTCTACCTCTCCAGGGTAAATGTGGATGCGCAAAGCCTCATGGGAAACACGATTACAGATGCCATGCGCCATGAAGTGGATGCAGATTTTGCCTTCCTCAATCTGGGTGGAGTGCGCTCAGATATCAAGAGCGGCCCCGTCACCTACCGCAATATCTTTGAAGTGATGCCCTTCGATAATATGCTGGTGTCCTTCAGATGCACGGGAGAGTTTTTGCGCAGGATTATCGAAACCCGCGTGGAAGGCAGCCGTCACGGCCTGGTCGTCTCCGGCGTGAACGTGATCTACAGCAAGAAGCGCCCCAATTTCGACAGAGTCACCTCCCTCAAAATAGGCGGTGAACTTTGGGATAAAAACAAGATCTACACCTGCGTTACTACAGACTTCCTCCTGCAAGGAAACGCCGGGCTTACGCTGCTCACACAGGTGCCGGAAGTGGATATCATCCGCCATGAGATAAACCTGCGGGATGCCATCGTAAATTACTTCCGCAAGAATAGCCCGATCAAGACCAAGATCGACGATAGATGGCAGAGAAAAGACAGCGCTCAGCCTACCGCGGAGATGCTGCAATAAATACCTTTTGGACTATATAAAGCATGAGCTGAAGAGAAGGGCCCCGCTCTTCTCTTTGGCTTTGTAAAACAGTGTGCAGGGAATGTGCGCCGGAAGTGTAATATAGGTAACAGGGCCTTGGCCCGGATTCATAACAATAGATAGGGAAACAAATGAAAAAGTATGTCTTTCTCCTTGCCTTAGTGGCAATTAGCATCAGCTTGAGCGCTCAACAGGGCCTCTTTGATATCTCGTATGACGATCCCGTGAATAAAGCGGACTCGCTGCTCATGCAGTTTAGCTTTAAAGCGGCTATGATAGATGGTTATATGGTGAAATATTATGCCAAAAACGATCCCATGGTGGAAGCGGTGATCCTCTTTATCAAACCCGATACCAAAACGGTGGCCGGCTGGTTTGTGAAACATTGGGCCAGCAATACCGATGAGATGGACGAGATCGTGGTGCGCAGGATGTATCAGATGCACAGGGAACCCACCATGTATGATGAGGATACAGACCAGATGATCTGGGCCTTCAACCTGGATCGCAGCGCCCACCTGCTCTTCGTGGGGGATGGCAGCCTCTGCGTACTCTATGCGGATAGCAGATACAACGAACTGTTCCAGGTGGATCAGTGGCAGCAGGATTTGCAGGAAGAATCGGAGGTGCCGGCCGAAACAGAGGGGCAAGGAGCACCGCCTGAGACAGAAGGACAAGGCGCACCGCCGCCGGAGTTTAATCCTCCGCCTACCGGGCAGTAACAGCTTTTCAAAAACGGGATGCGTCCCGTTTTTTTGTGTCTTTGGGGATTTGTCTGAAGCGTGTGGCTGCTACAGGATTCTCATCACCAAAATCAAGAACCCCCAGCCACACAGTCCCAAAAAGATCATCCAGAGGTAGAAGCCCACGGTTCGCTTGGTGCGCGGGATATTCAGCTTATCGTGGCAGTGGTTGATGTACTTTTGGACGGGGATCATCACCACCAGGAAGCTGATCGCCGAGACAAACAAGGTGGGGACAATGAAGGCCGAGATCGTGAGCCACACCATCAGGAGAGCAGTCAAAATCAGGATGGTCCAGAGGATGAAGATGCCCACAAAGGAGTTTGAGGGCACCAGCACTTCGTTGAGCGTCTTGTGGTTTTCTATTCCCTTGATCACGTTCAGGAAAGGATTTCCCATAGCAAAGCGCTTGAACAAGCTGGATTTGCTGCTGTCGGCGTCCACCACCTGGTAGAGATAGCGGTTTTGCACCACCAACCAATAGGAACCAAACAACCCCAAAGTGATCAGCTGCCAAAAGATTAGCTCGGCTATGCTGAAGTAGACAAAAGGCTGCTGCTCGTGCTTCATTTGCATACCCAGCTCTTCTTCAAACTGCTGGATGTCGATGTCTTGAAAGTAGTGTCCCTGCACGGGCTTGTGCACCAGGTCCATGATCTCTTTGATCTCACGGATGCGCTTCCAGAGCTGCGTCTTGGTGCAGAGCACGTAGTCGTCCAGCTCCAGCTCATGATTCAGCACCTTGTTGGCTATCTTCTTGCTGTTCAAGGGGCCTATGTTGCGTCCATCTTTTGAATAAATCCAAGGGCTCATACTAAATACCTCCCTTATTTGCCTATGCAAAAGTTTGAGAATATGCGGTTTAAAAGGTCGTCCGGACTCACCAGTCCGATGATTTCTTCCAGAGCGGCACTGGCAGCGATCAGGTCAAAAGCCACAAATTCAAAGCCCAGCTGCTGCTTCAGCGCTGCCTGCGCCTTGCCGAGCGATCCTGCACATACCTGCAAAGCAGCCAAGTGACGGGTGTTGGTCACCAAAGGCGTATCGCCGTCTTCTTTATTGTGTTCCAAGCGGGAAAGGATAGTGGCGTAGAGCTCGTCCAGGCCTCCTTCTTCCATCACGCTGGCAGCCGCGGCATCATGCGGGATCTTGTCTTTCAGCTCTTGAAGCCTGGCTTTGTCCACCAAGTCCGCTTTGCTGAGCACGATCAGGGTTTTATCTGGGCTTTCAAGCTCAGGCAGGTCTTCATATGTGCTTGCATCAATGAGATATAGCACCAAGTCTGCCTCGCTCATCAGCTGCTTGCTCAGCCTTATTCCTTCCTTCTCGATCAGGTCTGTGCTCTCCCTGAGCCCGGCTGTGTCAAAGAGGATGACCCAATATCCTTCCAGCGAGATGCTTTCTTCCAGATAGTCTCTGGTGGTGCCGGGATGCGGCGTTACGATGGCGCGGTTTTGCTTGAGGAAGGCGTTGAAGAGAGAGCTTTTGCCGCTGTTTGGGGCGCCGGCGAGGCAGATGCGAAAGCCTTCGCGGATGAGGCGTCCGTGCGCCGCTGAGGCTATCATCTGCTGCAATCTGTGATGCAGGGAAGCCAAGTCCTGCGCCAAGGCCTGTTCGTCAATAGGCGGAAGGTCTTGATCTGCAAAGTCTATGCCCAGCTCACAGCGCATCCTGAGGTTGATGATCTGCTCCAGGAGTTCGTTGATGGTATCGGAAAGGTCGCCTTGGAGTTGCGACAGAGCAGCCGCTTCGCTTTTGCGGGTGGGGGCGTTGATCAGGTCGTTCACGGCTTCTGCCTGGATCAGGTCCAGCTTGCCGTTGTGCAGCGCTCTCAGCGTGAATTCGCCCGGCTTGGCCATGCGTGCACTCAGCAGCAGTGTCTTGAGGATGCGGGCCGCCAAACGCGGGTTTCCATGACAGGAAAGCTCCACCGTGTCGTCGCCGGTATAGCTCTTGGGCGCTCGGAAGACATACAGCAGCACCTCATCTATCGGCTCACCCTCTTCATCCAGGAAGTAGCCATGCAGGATGCTGTTGCCGGGGGCCTGGATGAGCTTGTCTGCCTGGCTGAAGTGCTTGGCCACCAGTGGGATGCAGTCTTTGCCACTGATGCGGATCACGGCAATGGCGGCTGTGCCGGAGGGCGTGATTTGAGCCACGATGGGCTCGCTGAGGCTGTAGCTCATGGCTTTATCTGCTTTAATATCCTCTTGCTGAGTGCTTCTGCGGTGAAGCCTATCTCTTGGTTGAGCAGCTCAATCTTGCCATGCGGGATGAAGCGATCCGGATAGCCGAAGTTGGTAACCCTGCAGGTTTTATCGCTTAGGAGCTGAGTGATTCTGGAGCCTGCTCCACCGATCACGGCTCCCGTTTCGAAACTAAAGATATGCGTGCATTCCTCTGCCAGGGTGTGGAGCAGCTCTTCATCCATGGGCTTGATGCTGCGCAGGTCTATGATGCGGGCTTTCACCTTGTCCTCAGCCAAAATCTCGTGGATTTCTCTCACCATCGTGAGTGTATCGCCCACCGAGATCAGCGCTATATCTCCTTCGGGTTCCAAGACGTGTGCCTTGCCCGGTTTGAAGGGCATAATAGCTTCATTGGCAGAATGTACCATCCCCCTGGGATAGCGGATGCTCACCGGGCCCTGCTTGTACATGGCGGCCCAATTCATCATGCTTCTCAGCTCTTCCGCGCTGGAGGGCGCAAGCATCACGAGGTTTGGCACGCTCAAAAGATAAGCGATGTCAAATGCGCCCTGATGCGTGGCGCCGTCTTCGCCCACGATGCCGGCTCTATCGATGCAAAAGACCACCGGCAGGCGCGGCAGGGCCACGTCATGGATCACCTGATCCAGGGCTCTTTGCAGGAAGGTGCTATAGACCGCCACGAAGGGTTTGATGCCTTTGCAAGCCATTCCTGCCGCCAAAGTGACAGCGTGCTGCTCCGCGATGCCCACGTCATAAAACCGCTCCGGATATTGCTCTTCAAACTTGCTCAGGCCCGTGCCGGCGCTCATGGCCGCGGTGATGGCCACGATGTCTTGATTCTTCACCGCCAGGTGGCAGAGCTGCTCGCCAAACACCTCGCTCCAGCCTTTTTTGTGGTTATTGGTCGGTTTGCCGCTCTTAAATTCAAAGGGCCCCACTCCATGGAAGAGCGCAGCGTCCTTTTCGGCGGGTTTGTAGCCCTTTCCTTTTTGCGTGACGACGTGCACCAAAACGGGCCCCACCATATTGTCTCTCACTCTTCTGAAGATGGAATTGAGTCCTTTGAGGTTGTGCCCGTCGATCGGGCCCACATATTTGAGGCCCAGGTCTTCAAAGAGGATATTGGGCACGAGGATGTTCATCATGGATTCTTCCAGCTTTTGCGCTCCGTAGATGAAGCGGCGGCGGATGGAATCCGGCAGTGTGCCACTCAGCGTCCAAATCTGCTGCTTGAGCGTATTATAAGAGCGTGATGCCATCAGCGTTGCCATATGTTTCTGCAGTCCGCCCACGTTTTTGCTGATGCTCATGGCGTTGTCGTTGAGCACCACGATAAAGCGGTCCATTTGCAGATGGCCGGCGTGGTTGAGCGCTTCAAAGCTGATGCCTCCGGTGAGGGCTCCATCCCCGATCACGGCGATGTGATGTGCATCCTCTTCGCCCTTCATTTCCGCAGCGCAAGCCAGGCCCAAAGCAGCCGAAATAGACGTGCTGCTATGTCCGGTGGTAAAGGCATCGTAAGGGCTTTCGTCTCTGTTTGTAAAGCCGCTGATGCCGCCCAGGCTGCGCAGCGTGTCAAAGCGGTCGTTCCGATCGGTAAGTATCTTCCAGGCATAGCTTTGGTGCCCCACATCCCACACTATTCTGTCCACCAGGGGATCGAAGGTATAGAGCAGCGAGATGGTGAGCTCCACGGTTCCCAGGCTCGGCGCTATATGCCCGCCCGTTTTGGACACCACTTCTATCATGCGCTTGCGCACGTCTGTGGCCAGCCTCTTCAGTTCGGCAGGCGTCAGCTCCTTGATTTGCAGGGGATCGTTTATATATTCGAGCATTTTATCATTGTCCTTGCTGGTCTGCAGCTTTAAATTCTGAGCTTTTGATGATGATGATCTCTATCAGAAAGAGGATCAAGGCCGCCATCAAAAGGTATTTCCAGATGTCATGACCCAATCTGGAGAGGAATATCTGCTTTGTCCAGTCTTTTTTCATGGTTTTGATGTATTTGAGTTTGCTAAAGTCTTGGCGTTCATTGCGGCTCTCACTGGCGTCTGCATCCACGGCATAAGCATTGATGGAAGCGCCTTGAGTGCTGAAGTAGATGCCGGGGCTGTTGATTCTGTGGCTGCGATTGCCGCTTTTGATCTTGCTTCCATCCGGCAGCGTGAGCTCTTCTCCCTCGATCAGGTCGCCCACTTTGAGCTTATTTCCCTCCGCGCTGCTCTGGCTGCTATATTCCAGGGCGCGGTAGCTCAGCAGCGGGAAGATGGGCCCCAAAAAGAGGTTGTTCATCTGCTTGGCAGGATCAAAGCTGAAGAGCACGTTTTTGTCTTTACTCAAGACCAGCGCTTCACTGCCGGAAGACACCAGCGCTACAGCCTGATTGGCTTTGAGCGGGAAGAAGTGACTGCTTCTCCTGTTTGCCAGGTCTTTGTTGCCGATCAGCGAGCTCACGTAGTGATGGTTGTTGAAGCTGCTCAAATCCTTATATCCGGTGTGGAAGGCGCCAATCTTGCAGCTGAAGACGCTCTCCCAGAGGTTGCGTACGCCGGCAGACATATGTTCGTTGAGGATGACCAGTGCGCCCTGATTCTGCGCTTTGAGCGCAGTGAAGAAGTCCTGAATCTTGGCAGCGGATGAGCCCGGATCATAAAAGACAAAGTGTGAGTAGCTCTCGGAATCCGCCAGCCGCAAGGCATCCGGATGGATGAGCTTGTAGCGTCCCGTTCCGCCGGCAAAGACGCTCAGTGCACTATCCAGGTAGAAGGGCAGCGCCTGCCGCGTGGAAACCACCGCCAGCTTGGGCGAGAGGCTGTGCGGGAAGGCAAAGTAACTGCGGTTATCGTGCAGCAGCCGCTCTTCCACCACCTCCACGTATCCCGTCTGCCAACCATCTTCCATCAGTTCGATGGTGATGCTTTCCTGCTTCTGTTGCCCCGCGGGCAGGTCGATAAACTTCTCGCTCACTCTCTGATCCTTGAGTATAGCCCGGATGAGCAGGTCTTTCACATCCTCCGAGCCGTGGTTGATGATGGTAAAATCCAGGCTTTGCCGGCGCGTCTTATCCACCAGTTGGCTTCGTGGTTTCAGCTCGCTGATGCTGATGTTTTCATTGATCTTATCCAGCTCCAGCGGGATCAGATGTACGTCCATCTCAAAGTTTTTGGGGTAGTCTGCCGCCTGCCTGTCTGTAAGCAGATAGAGTTCTCTATTGGGCAAGCCGCTGAGTGCGAGTTTATCTTTGGCTTGCATGAGTGCGTCTGCGATGCTGATGGGGTTGTGCGTGACCTGAATCTGCGAGACCAGATCCTCGGGTATCTTGCCCGCAAAGACCTGACTGTGCAGCATATTCCAGCTCTCATCCAGGCTGATCAGCAGCACTTTATCCGCAGGATTGCAGAGGCCGTTTATCTTGTTTATAGCTTCCTTGGCGCGTTCCAGATTGCTCTTACCCTCGTGAAAGTAGTCCATACTGAAAGAATTGTCCAGCACGATGCCCAGCGCTGTGGGCGGGTGTTTGCTGCTGTCTTTGAGCCGTGGCGAATACACCTGCGGGCGCGCTATCGCCAGCGTGATGAGCAGGATGATCAGCATACGGATGATAAGTAAGAGGATGTTCTTGAGCTGACTCCGCTTCTTTTGCTCTTCCTGGCTCTGCTTCACAAAGCGGAGCGATGGGATCACCACCTTGGGCGGCTTGCGCTTGGCAATCAGCCACACGATGAGCGGCAAGAGAGTAGCCGCTGTGAAGAATAGCAGGCTGCTATGCAGGAAGCTGATCTGGAACATTTTGGTTTAGGGTAAGCCCACTCCGATGGAGAAGAGGTATTCACTATCGCGCAGCTTCAGTCCCGGGCTGTTGATAGAGAAGTCAAAGAGTATCATATTGTAGCTGTAGCCGCTGCCGAAGGTGAAGTTGATGTTGTTGGTTCCGTAAAAGTCTTTGGAATAGAGGCCAACCCTCAGGGGGATATTGTGCTGGATGGTGGCTCCGGAAGCGGTATGCCCCCGTCCCCAATTCCAGTTGTGTTGCAAGCCCAGGTGTATGGTGCTGTCAGTTTGCTTTTTCAGCTTGCCCATCACGCCTATGTTCATGGCCAGGTTATCCTTTACGTAGGTGCTGGAAAAGGCCAATCTGGGGCTGATGGAGCGGGAAGGATAGCTCTCCCAATACAGCCTGGAGAGCAGATCGTAGGCCACCGCACCGAAGCGGAAATCACCGGTTTCCAACATGAACCCGAGGTCGGTGGAAAAGCCTTTCACCTTGTTGTCGATAAAGGCTTCACGCACAAAGACAGTAGAGCTGGAGCGCCTTTCTTTGAGATACACCAGCCTGCCGCTCAGGTATTTGAAGCTGAGGCCACCGCTGAAGCTGGCATGCTTCTCATCGCTGGCGGCAATGGAGAGCTGCACCTTATCCAAAGCATAGTCGTAGTAGAGATTACGGCCATCGTCGGTGATCTCGCTGATATTGATGCGGCTCATCGGTTGGTAGACGAATCCCATCTGTTTGGTGCTGAGCCCGAAATATTTAAACTGCTTGGATTTTAAGGCATTGGAGAGCGAGCTCACCTCCGCAATGCTCATCGGCTTGTCGCTGGTCAATCTGAAGGAGGTAAAGACCTGAGCGTTGCGCATATGTGCCAGCAGCGCAGGGTTGCTGTAGCTGCAATAGGGATCGTTGTCCAGCGTTAAGTTCATGCCTCCCACACCGATAGCGATGGGCGAGACGTTGTTTTCCGCGGTAGCGTAGTCGTATTCCGTGATGGGCAGCGGATACTGCTGCGCCCACAAAAGCCCCACCGCCAACATGATCAATATCATCCTAAATTTCATCTGTTCTCCAGCATTTTGTTGTAGACCCATCTACCCAGATAGAAGCTGCCGATTCCCACCGCGATGCCTGCCAAAGAATCCACAAACCAGTGATAATGGCAATAGGCGATGGAGAAGGTCATGATAAACGATATCACCGCAAAGACATATCCCATCTTCCTGGTACGGGGATGGCTCAGAGCGGCGACGGTGAGCACGACGGTTATGCCCAGATGCGAGGAAGGGAAAGCTCCGCCCCAGTGTCTGCTGTAGTTGTAGATAAAGGCCATGATGCGGGTGAAAGGGCCGGCGCGGTAGATCTTGGTGCGGATCAGTGCCTCGTCAAGATAGCGTCCGCCGATGGTGGGGAGGAGGCTATAGATAAAGTAAAAGACATAAAAGCTGAAGGTGAGCACAAAGATCAGCTCTTCAAAGGCTTTCCTGTCTTTAAACCACAGATACACCGGCAGACCCACGATCATGGGATAATAGCAAAAATAGGCAAAGTGAAAGAGCTCTGAGATCAGCCAATGATTGTATTTCACACCCCACTCCAGCGAAGGGAGATAGCCAAAGAGGGCGCGGTCTGCCTCCATAAAGAGCGGGTCCTGCCAGGTGGTGATCAACACCCGGTTGAAGCTATGATTTGAGGTGTAAAAATAAGTGAAGAGCAAGACGGGATACAAGCCCCTCAGGAAGCGAAAGACGCTGTAAAACCAGCCCTCTCTGCCCACCCAAATCCGCTCCAGATAGGCGCTGAGGATCACCCCCACAAAGATGCTGAGGTAGCAGGCAAAGTGAAAGCCAAAACCCTCCACGCGTTTGTACCCCACCGCCATATAGACCATGATCCAGGCGGTGAAGGCCAGAGTGATCACATCAATGGGGCTCAGCAGCCTGGCTTTAACCGATTTGCTTTTCATAAATCCTGTATGTCTTATATCTTTCGGCGTCCAGCATCTCGGCCACTCTGTTCATCATGGTATTGGTCTCCAGCACCCAGGAGAATTCGCCTCTGAAGTAGCCTTTGGCCAGCCCGTGTTTGTATGAACGATAGTAAAATACGGTGTCTATACCCTTTTGACGGTAGCCGTCGATCACGCCCATGGTGATCACCCGGGCAGTGCTGATCTTGTTCTTGGCGATCAGCGCCTTGACGATGGTGATGGGGTTGATCCGTCCCCGCATGACTTGCAGCACCTCGTTAAAGTTTGGCATCGCCAGGCAAAAGCCCACCGGCTCGTCGTCTATTTCGGCCAAGAGCACCAGCTCAGGATCCGCCAGAGGCAGTAGTTGTGCGGTGAGATGTTCCAATTCCGCTTGAGAAAGCGGCACGTTGCCCCAATTGTCTTCCCAGGCCTTTTCATAGACCTTGAAGATGCGCTTGATATCTTCGGCTCTCTGTTTCTTGTCGGCGCTCAGCGTTTTGATCTTCACGCCCGTCCGTCTCTCGATCGCTGCTGCCATTCTCTCGATCCGCTCCGGCATCTCCGTCTTTTCGCTCAAATAGGCATACATATCCATGGCTTTGGTAAAACCGGCTTCTTCCAGCAACCTCGGATAATAGGGCTTGGTGTGTGTATTCAGGAGCATGGGCGGGGTATCGAAGCCATCCACCAACAAGCCACACTGATCGTTGATCGTGAAGTTGAAGGGCCCCAACACGTTGTCACGTCCTTTTGCCTTGTTCCAGCTGATAGCCTCGTCCAGCAATGCCCGCGCCACCTCCACATCGTCTATGCACTCAAAAAAGCCAAAGAAGCCGGCTTTGTCGTTATGCTTGGCGTTGTGGCGGGGATTGGTATGCGCCGAGATTCTGCCCACCACCTTTCCGTCTTTGAGTGCCAGAAACAGCTCGGCCTCTGCATACTGAAAGAAGGGATTGTGCTTTTGGGAGAGATGTTTTTTGTCGTCCCCGATCAGATTGGGTATCCAATTCGGGTCATCCTTGTAAAGCCTGAAAGGAAGCATGATAAAGGCTTTAACGTCTTTTGGACTTTTCACTTTCTTGATTTGGATCATATCTTTATTCTCCTTATTTGGGAAAGGTTTATCTCATGTATTTATAGCTCATCCAGTTTCTTCGAAACAAAGAAGTTTAACACGCCCATAAACAAGGCCACGCCAAACATCATCCCCACAAAATAGGGAGGCTGAGCCTTGCGATAGTTTGAGATAAAGGAGTAGAACAGCACCTCAAAGACCACCGGCAGGATCACAATCATATATTGCGCAAAGCGAACCTGCTTGTATTTGGTTACCAAAACCAGGGCTACGAGCAAGGCAATGATCATGGGCCAGGGCGCAAAAAAGAGCATCAAACCCGTGTAGGTAAAGATGCCGCGTCCACCCTTCAATTTATGCGTAATGGGCAGACAGTGCCCGATCAACAGCCCCACCCCATAGAGCAGGAGGAAGGTGGGCTCGGCGATTGTCTCCACCCCGGCTATCAAGCCCGTGCCGGCCAGCAGGTCCAACAGAAACTTTACGATCACCAAAAACAGATACGCTTTCGCAGCATCCAAAGCACCCACCAACACACCCAAGGGTCTGCTGATATTGCTGAAGATGTTTTCCGTATCCGGCAATCCGGTACCCACTTTGTAGATATCCAGCGAGCGGAAGCTCTTGGCCACTATCCTCGCCGTGGAAAAGCAACCATACAGGTAAGCCACGACAAATATACCGAAGGCAAGCAGGTAAATCATTATCTGTCACCTCCATAATCACGCTCACCAAAGAGCACGGAACCCAATCTTATGATATTGGCTCCCTCTTCTATCGCCGTAAGATAGTCTCCACTCATGCCCATGGAGAGCCAACGCATCTCATAGCCTGCGTTTTCCTTATTCTTCAGCTCATCAAAAAGTTCTTTCAACAGCTTGAAGCTGGGGCGCGTCTTTTCCGCATCATCACTCATCAGGCCAATCGTCATCAGGCCTTTCACCCTCAAGTTGGGCAAATCGCTGATCTGCTGCACCAATTCTATCGTTTCCCCAGGCTCGCAACCACTCTTGGATTGCTCACCTGTGGTGTTTACCTGCACCAATATGTCTTGCACCCGGCCTCTGGTCTCGCAGCGTTTGTTCAGGTTTACAGCCAAATTGAGGCTGTCTATGCTGTGAATCAGGATGGGCTCCAGTTCCAACAAGGCATTGATCTTATTCGTCTGCAGCCGGCCGATATAGTGAAAACCCTCATACGGCTCCGTGATGAAGGGCAACTTGCGCCGCGCTTCCTGAACCTTGTTTTCACCAAAATGCCTGATTCCCGCCTTCAGCGCAGATTCAATCGTCTCCACAGGATGTGTCTTGGTGACCGCAACCACCAACACCTCATCCGTCTCTCTGCCTGTCTGCGCAAGCTTTTCTTTCAGCGAGGCTTGCACCGCCTTCACGTTTTCCACAATAGTGGGCATTTATTCTCCCTTTAGAATTACATTATTTAGTCACTTGGCTCTATTGTTATTGCAAATCTTCCGGCTTTCAAAGGTGAGAGTATCCCCACCCTAAAGCTATCACTATCAGAATAATAGAGCATTTTATCAAACAAATACAAAGGCTTAAGCTGTCAAGGGAAAAGTGAAACCCCGGGGCCACACTCCAAGATTTGCAGCTTTCATGACTCATCCACTCAAGAAAGTATTTGACAGCCAAACCCCGGTTTAAAACAATAGCTTTGGTCGATTTGACCACCCTAAAACAAGAACCAAGGAGCACACCATGATCCACTTAATCCAAGGTGACATCACCAAATTTGAGGGAGATGCCATCGTAAACGCAGCCAATTCCAGTCTCTTGGGCGGAGGTGGAGTGGATGGAGCCATTCACCGCGCTGCCGGGCCCGAACTGCTGCAAGAATGCCGCACCCTGGGCGGTTGCCCCACCGGCGAAGCTAAACTTACCGGGGCCTACAAACTGCCCTGCAAATACGTCATCCACACCGTGGGCCCCATCTACCGCGACGGCACCAGGGGCGAACCCGAAGCCCTGAAAAACTGCTATGCCAACAGCCTCAAGCTGGCGCTAAAGCACGAAGTCAAGAGCATCGCTTTCCCCAATATCTCCACCGGCGTCTACGGCTACCCCAAAGAGGAAGCCGCCCAGATCGCCGTGCAGACGGTGAAGGATTTTCTGAGTGAGCATCCCGGGCTGGAGGTATCGTTTTATTGCTTTGATGACGAAAACTATCGGCTGTATCAGCAGTTGCTGTAGGGTCGGTCGCCAAACCGCCGCACTTTGTAGCCGGCGCTCGCCGTAGCGCCGCAGTATGGTCGCTCGCCGTAGCGATCGCGTACGGGCGCTCGCCAAACCGCCGTTGTTCAGGATGTTATAAATGTGCAGCTCCGCAGAATATGGTCGGTCCAGCGACCGACCCTACCTCACCACTGCCAGCTTGCTGGCCCCATTCGTGGGAAATATACCGGCGCAGCCGGACCATCCGTGTGTATCTCCGGAAAAACCTCTCCTTAACCCCCAAAATTTCCTTGCCAAAAACAGGACCCTATGTCAACCTTTGACTTTTGACCCTGCCTGCCCCACCTGCGGGACTCCTTGCCTCCCGTTTGCGTAACTCTTGGGTTTTCTTTGGGTTACTTGTGGATCCCAAAGGAGACCCATAGGAGCCCCTAAGGGAGGCTGCATGAAATCGACGTTTTAGAGGGCGGATTTGTTTTTGCAAAACGGGCTCGCAAGTCAAATATTTCAAAAAGGTCTACGCTTCCCGGTGCCGGAGCACGGAGAGGAACTCCTACTATTTTAGTAGGTGAACTGCTCACTCGAATACGAAATCAATTAGCGGGTGTTTTGACGGGGATTTACGAGTGGGTGAAGATTTAGCTTGACAAAATAGGATGAGCCATTCCATACTGCCGACATTAATATTCATGGAGGAATTCTATGTCAGAATTCTATACAACTAAGCTCGTTGACCTTAAGCAGCGAGCAGAAGCAGGCGATCCGGAAGCCCAGTTTGATTTAGCTTGGATGTTTCGTCTGGGCGAAGGTGTAGAGCAGGATAATTCGGCAGCATTGAAATGGTTCCACGAAGCTGCGCATCGCGGATGTACAAAAGCAATGTATAATATAGCAATGATGTATTTTTACGGTATAGAAGTGAAAAAGGACTATACTGAGGCGGAAGTATGGTACCTTGAAGCCGCAAATCGGGATTATGCACCAGCACAGGATTGGTTAGCCAAGATGTACCATATTGGTGTAGGTGTAGAGCGAGACTATTTCAAAGCGGCAAAATGGTTTCATAAAGGTGCAGAACGAGGATATACATATGCACTATATTGGCTGGGTTTGATGTATTATGATGGCAGGGGTGTGGAAATGGACACAAGTAAAGCCTTCAAACTATTCAAGCAAGCTGCGGCTCAGGGGGATACACCAGCTCGTTACATTTTACGGTTTTTCAATCAGGATCTTTCAGATGATCATTTGGACAGTGAGTTTGCATATTTCTGGTTTCTAAATAGTGCCTCCTATGGGTACAGCTTGGCAGTTAAGTGTAGAGATCATGTAGCTGAGAAACTGTCTCAGGCGCAAAGGAATCGTGTAGAAATCTTCGCCCAAAAGTGGTTGGAGGCTGCGAAAAACTAGAGCCAATACCAGTTTACAGCCGTATTGCCTTCCTCAGCGAGGTGAGATCGTATTGGTCGGCGCGGTTGTCTATGATCTCCAGTTGTTTACGTTCATCCATATACCACCTGTTGAGGTGGTCTTGCTTGTATTTGGCGTTGGCCTCTTTGATGATCTGTGTCTTTTGCTTGTCCCACACGCTCAGATCGGGGCGGGTGCGTTTATTGATGCGGGCCAGGAACCAGCGGTTGTTGTGTTCGACCAGGGGGGTAAACTGGCCTTCGTCGGTATCGAAGAGGGCTTGGTTGAGTGCGTCGATCTTGCCGATCATGGAGATAGGGCTATCGATATGGTGGTCTGTGACCTCGATCACGCTGAGGCTATCGTGTTCTGCCTGCGTCAGATACATGGATGGTTCCAGGTTGGTGAGGTAGCCTTCCGCCATCTGGTGGGCGTGGTACATTCTTTTGGCACTGGTAGCGCGGGCGATGAAGGATTGCTCTCGCTCTTCAAAGGTGGGGTACCACTCGGGGTATTCGTGAGCGGTTTGGATGACGAAGGCATCGCCGGAGGAATTGTGGAAGATATCTGCGAGGCTGTTGGGCGGGCTTTTGAAGGCAAAATTGAGCAGGACTGAGTCACGGCCAATCTGAGGGATGAAGCCATCTTCGGCAAAGAAGACGGGAGTGGTTTCTATCTCGTAGCCGAGGCTTTCCGCGGCTTCGATGAGTCCCTTTTCCCGGGCGGCTTCATGGAGGGCGATGCTGTTTACTTTCAGGGCTTGCAGGCTTTCCTCACTGGTCATGGGGCGGATGAGGATATGCGCCGCCTCGATTTCGGGCCCATAGGTGCCTTCGCGCTCGCCGGTCACGTTGATGATGTGCCAGCCAAAGTTGCTTTTTGCGGGTGGGCTGATACTGCCTACGGGGGTGTTGAAGGCCGCTTCTTCAAAGGGGGGCACCATTCTGCCTCTGCCAAACCAGCCGAGTTCGCCGCCTCTTTGGGCCGTGGTGATGTCATCGGAGTAGTTGGCCGCCATCTCTGCAAAGTCTGCTCCCGCCATGAGTTGTGCATAGACGTCGTCCGCTTTGGCTTTGGCTGCCAGGGAGTCAGCGTGTGAAGGAGCGGAGGAAAACTTTACATAAAACAGGTCACGTCCGTTTTCGCGGCGATATTCCTCTCTGTGTTCGGCGTAGAAAGCGCGGGCCTCTTCTTCGGAGGCGTTGATGTGCAGCATACGATTGTAATCAAAAAAGATGATGGAGGCGTCCAGGGAGTCGTTGTCCTTGAGCCACTGCGTTTTGACGCTATCGGGGTCAATTTCCACTTCCGCCTTGATGTCGTCCAGAAGTTTGGTGTATTGATAGTAGCTGCGCACGTGTTCGATCACCATTTTCTTGAATGCCGGTGCGGTTCTCAGTGCGTCTTCAAACTTCTTTTTATCAAACTTGCCCTTGGTCTGCAGGTCTTTGATGCCCTTCACCGCAGCGGGGACGTTGCGCTTTGCTTCGGCTAAGACTTGGGCGTCGGTGAGCTTGCTCTTGCCGGCTTTGATGGCTTTGTCATAGACGTAGCGCCCGATCAGTTCTTCAAAACACTGGTCGTTGAATTTGGCTTCTTCCTCCACGGTCTGGGGTTTGTAGTGCTGGAAATAGTTGGTCAAAATCTGGTCATATTCCGCAACCGTATAGGTCTTTTCGTTTATTTTCACTAATGTGGCCTTGGGGTCCATGTTTTGAGCCCAGAGCAGGCAGGTAAGCATAAGTGCAAGTAGTAGTAAGCGTTTCATCGTTTTCATACTCCTAAAATAATGTGAGGCATTCTACCCCTATATACAAGGTTGGGGCCATAATCCTGCATGAGAGTAGGCAGTCAAGAGCTTTTTGGTATGGGTGGTCGCTGAACCGTCGTAGATGGACAAGCGTAGCCAAAATCCTGCACGGGTTCATGCTCAGGGGCGGGAAAGCGGGATGCAGACGCAGTCAGAGCTGCGGAGGCGCAAAAACTACTTGCCTAAAAACCCGTCTTGAAATATGCTGGCTTCGGACTAAAATTTCAAGGAGCTTTGATAAAATGGCTTTTCTCAGAAGAACCGGACTCTTTCTGCTCATCAACTTTTTGGTGATCACGATGCTGACCTTCATCCTTGGCCTGGTGGGGCTGAAGATGGACGACGTAAGCTTCATCGTGGGTTTCTGTGCCATTATTGGATTTGGCGGCTCATTTATTTCGCTTTGGCTCAGCAAATCCATCGCCAAAAGAAGATATAGAGTGAGGCTTATCGACCCCACTACGACAGACTCCAGAGAGCTTTTCATCCTCAATGTAGTCCGCAAGATGGCTGAGGACAACAAAATTGAGATGCCGGAAGTGGGGATATTCAAATCGCCTTCTCCCAATGCGTTCGCTACGGGGCCCACCAAGAATAAGGCACTGATCGCCTTCTCCGAAAGTATTATCCATTCCCTGAGCGAGGAAGAATTGGCGGCGGTTGCCGGCCATGAAATGACGCACATCCTCCAAGGCGATATGGTGACAATGAGCCTGATCATGGGCGTGGTAAATACCTTTGTGCTGGCTTTGGCACGTATCCTGGCCATGGTTTTGGATTCCGCCCTGAGGGATAACAAGGGGCGGGGTGGCCTGGGATATTTCGGCTATAGAATGGTGGTGTATCTGCTGCAAAATGTGCTGTTCCTGCTGGCTAATATCCCCATCGCTGCCTACAGCCGCTGGCGAGAGTATCGTGCCGATAAAGGAGCTGCCAAAATGGTGAGCCCGCAGGCCATGATCGACGCGCTGAGGGCGATAGATGTGCCGGTTCGAGGCGGTGTGCGATCCGGAGTGGCTGCAGACATTGCCATGATCCACAACAAAAGCAAGGTTTCGATCCATTCCACGCACCCTCCCATCGAGGACAGGATCAAGGCGCTGGAAAGGATGATGTAGGATCGCTTGCTTCAGAGTTTTTTCTTTTCCACGGATGAACACGGATTAACACGGATGAAGAATAAAACTCCACGAATTATGGGATGTATGGTCGCTTGCCATAGCGACCTTGTACGGGCGGTCGCTGAACCGCCACTGGTAGGGTCGGTCGCCGGACCGACCAATAAAGGCATCACGATCAGATGAAGAAGATGAACAAGAAAATCAAAAGCCTCAAGATAGAAAAGCACGCCTTGGGCGGCTACGGACTCGGCTTTGATGATGGTTTGGCCATCTTCGTGCCCTATGCCCATCCCGGTGATGTGGTGGATGTGGCCGTCACCAAAAGCCGTAAGGATCACGCTTTTGCCGAGGTGCAGAGCTACATTTCCCGGGGCGAAGCTGTTCCTGCTGAGCTTTGCCCATCTTTCGGACCCGAGCGGGCCTGTGGAGGCTGCGATTGGCAAGACCTCAGCTATGCCTCACAGCTCAAATACAAGCTGGAGCTGCTGCAGGAGCTTTTCACCGGCAAAGGGATGCAGGTGATTCCGGAGGTGATACATCCCTCGCCGAGAGAGTTTCACTATCGCAACAAAGTATTCATGCCTGTAGCGCAAAGTGATGCGGGGCTGAGCTTTGGTATCTATAAGCCCGGTACGCATCAGGTGGTGACGCACGCGCAGTGCCGCATCCATCCGCCCGTCTTTGACCGCTTGGCGGCGAGGGTGATGGAGCTGTGTGCCAAAGCCAAGGTAACAGCCTATGATGAGGCTGGGCACACGGGGCATCTGCGGCATATCGGTATCCGCAGCTCCAAAGACGAGAGCCGGTTGCTGTTGATCTTGGTGACGCGCAGTGCCAAGCTGCCTTTCAGCGGGCTGTTGGTCAAAAAGCTGAGCACGGAATTCCCCAACCTGGTGGGCATCGTGCAAAACATCAATAGAGAGGTCACCAACGTGATTCTGGGAGATGAAGAGAAGCTGCTTTACGGCAAGCCGTATCTGATGGATGAGCTGCTGGATAAGCGCTTCAGGGTGCATTATCAGAGCTTTTGGCAGGCGAATGGCAGGGTGGCGGAGCTGCTGCTGGAGCGGATCAGAAGTGAGGTGGAGGAAGGCTGCACCCTGATAGATGCCTACAGCGGCAGCGGCAGCATCGGCATCGTGTGTGCGGCTAAGACGGCGCGGACACTCTGCATAGAAACCAATCCCGCCGCTACGAAGGATGCAGAGTACAATGCGCAGTTGAACGCAGTGGACAACATCAGCTTTATCAATGCGGATTGCGCGGCTGCCATGCCTGATTTGGTGGCAGAGATGCAGGCTGGCTCCTCCAGACTGAACGTGGTGCTTGATCCGCCGCGTACGGGAGCGCAGAGAGCAGTTTTGGAGGCGATTATCGCTTCGCCGGCATCGAAGGTGATCTACATGAGCTGCTATCCCATCACTTTGGTGCGCGATCTGCAGATTCTTTGTGATGAGGGCGGCTTCCGGCTGATGAGCGTGGAGGCCTTTGATATGTTTCCACAAACCTGGCACATCGAGAGTTTGGTCATCCTGGAAAGGTCTTGAATATGAAAGTTTTACGCATCTTGCTGATTCCATTTTTGCTGCTGCTTACTGCCTGCGGTATTTCCTCGCCGGAGCAGATCGGCGAACGTGAGATTGAGGATATCCTCTACGAGATCAGTCAATACTACAATCGGGGCGATGTAAATGGCATCATGGCGCATACTTCCATAGATTACCGGCACGATGGGATGCAAAGGATGCAGCTGAGACAGCTTTGGCTGGACAGGATGGGGCGCTATCCGCTGCTTGAAATCTCGGAGGTGAAGGTGGCTTTCAGCGGCGATTATGCGACGGCCAGCTTCAGGATGTCGCTGATTTCCAGCGAAGGAACCGTGGTCAGTGAGGAACCGGAAGACAACGGTGACCTCAGCTATTTCTACCATGACGGCGTTGCTTGGAAGCTGCACGGCAATCAGGAGTATATTAAGAGTCCACGAATTACACGAATTTACACAAATTAAAGGGCCAGCTACCGCTGGCTTCATTTTTCCACGGATGAACACGGATGTGCACGGATGGGTGGATTAGGGCGGGGTGGATAAGTCATAATTGGGAAAGCTCTGTGGTGAAGATCGAGACCATAGGTAAAAGAGAATTCTCCACGGATGTGAGCCGATGGGCTGGCAGTTGTGGTGCGGGTTTTGCTGAGTGTTGTTTGCACGGGGCAGTAATGATGCGGCCTTTCAGGTATTTTCACATCCACAGAATAGGGTATATATTTGACTGATTTGTATAGCTTTCCCTGTCAGTCAGTTACAAGATATTTTTCTGGTGGGGATGAGATCTCAGCCGGGTCGTCAGGGTATATAGTGAGGGGACATTTCAGCGGGCTGTAATTTGTGAGGCAGGGTCACTGAGTCGCCGTTTGATAGGGTAGTCTGTCGCTGACGCCTGTTTCGGGGTATGCGTGCTATTTTTGGGCGGCGGCGGTTCGGCGACCGCCCGTACACCGATTTTGGGTGCTTCTATTTTGGCAATTTCAGCGCAGGGTTTCAGATAATAATTGACAAAAGCCCGTCGTTTATTATCTTGGTATACGAGGCATAATTTCATTTAAACTATTATAAAATAAGATAAATATGGAGGTTCCGAATGAAAACAGGCGGTTGCCGTTATGGAACACATCGTGTAGTCGAGCCACAGGGAGTATTACCCCAACCGGCTAAGGTTTTGAACAACGATTTTACCCAGATTTGGGATAACGAGATGCTGATCGACGTGATCAGGCTCAATGTGGATAGTGCATCCTTCCATCAGATCAAGAACAAGCTCATCGACCAGGGGCACAAGGACATCGAGAAGGCCTTTGCCGAGCACGCCATCGAGCTTACAGACCGCACCGGCAAACACAAAAACGAAGATACCGGTTCCGGCGGAATGTTGATCGGACGTGTGGCCAAGATCGGGCCCAATTTTGAGATGAAAGACGAGGTGAAGGTGGGCGATAAGATCGCTACCCTGGTCTCGCTTTCGCTGACGCCGCTCAAGATCAATAAGGTCAATAAAGTGCTGTTGGATAAGGATCAGGTGGAGATCGACGGTCAGGCCGTGCTCTTCTCCAGCGGCATCTATGCCAAGCTGCCGGATGATATGGACGAAAACCTCGCCCTCAGCGTCTTGGACGTAGCCGGCGCACCTGCTCAGACCGAGCGCTTGGTCAAACCCGGCGATACGGTGGTGATCATCGGCGCCAATGGCAAAAGCGGTATCCTCTGCAACGCCGTGGCCAAGGAACGTGCCGGCGTGAGCGGAAAGGTGATCGGTGTGGTGCGTAATCCCAACTACCGTGAGACACTTATGGCTACCGGTTGCGATGAGATGATTTTGGCACAGGCAAACGACGCCATCACCATCCAGAGAGAAGTTTCGCGCCTCACAGACGGCAAGATGGCAGACGTGGTGATCAACGTGGTCAACATCGAAGATACCGAGCTGCCCAGCATCATGGCCTGCAAAGACCGTGGCTTGGTCTACTTCTTCAGTATGGCCACTTCCTTCACCAAGGCAGCTTTGGGCGCAGAAGGCATCGGCGCTGATGTGGATATGATCCTGGGCAATGGCTATGCCAGAAATCATGCCATGATCTCGCTCGACCTCTTGCGTCGTAACCCCGTACTCATGAAGCTCTTCAAAGAGCGCTATACAGACTAATAGGGAGGTAAAATGAATCCCATCCAAGCAAAAAACCTTGAGCTCAAGCCCATCCGCAGCATGGGCACCAAGGAAGAGTGGAATGATTGGCACTGGCAGCTGCGCAATCGCATCACAGATTTTGACACCCTGCGTCAATATCTTGAGCTGCTTCCGGAAGAGGAGGCGGTGGCCCAGAGCGATTCCTTCAGCTTCCGTATGGCCATCACGCCACATTATCTTTCACTGATAGACCCCAACAACCCCAACGACCCGATCCGCAAACAAGCCATCCCCAGGATTGAGGAAAGCCACATCGCACACGTGGATATGGCAGACCCACTCAGCGAAGACGAAGATGCACCCGTGCCGGGAATGACGCATCGCTATCCGGATCGTGTGTTGCTGCTGCTTACCGACCAGTGCGCCATGTATTGCCGCCATTGCACGCGCCGCAGAAAAGCAGGTGAACACGATGCGCCCATGCCCAAAGAAAATGTGGACAGAGCCATCGAATACATCCGCGAACACAAGGAAGTACGCGACGTCATCCTCAGCGGCGGTGATCCGCTCACCTTGGGCGATGAACGGCTGGATGAGATACTGGGCAAGCTGATGGAGATCGAGCACGTGGACATCGTTCGCCTGGGTACCCGCACGCCTGTGGTGTTGCCGCAACGCTTTACAGACAGCCTGCTTAACGTACTCAAGAAATACAAACGCCTCTGGCTCAATACACACTTCAACCACATCAACGAACTTTGCGAAGATTCCAGAGCCGCATTGGCCAGAATCGCGGAAAGCGGCGTGGTGGTGAGCAACCAAAGCGTATTGCTAAAAGGCATCAACGACCAGGTGGACGTGATGAAAGAGCTGGTGCACGGCTTGGTGCGCAACCGCGTCCGTCCTTACTATATCTATCAATGCGACCTCTCCGAAGGCATCAGCCACTTCCGCACGCCGGTCGCCAAAGGCATAGAAATCATGGAATCACTGCGCGGCCATACTTCCGGACTCTGCATTCCCACCTACGTGGTGGATGCGCCCGGTGGCGGCGGCAAGATTCCCGTGATGCCAAACTACGTCATTTCACAAGCCCCGGGACGTGTGATCCTGCGTAACTACGAAGGATTCATCACCGCCTATACCGAGCCGGAATATCAAGCGCAAGACCCCGCCAACTACGTGAGCTCCCTCAAAGAAGAAAGATGCTCCACCGAAGGCGTGATGAGCTTGATCCGCGGCAAGAAAGTATCCATGGGGCCCTCCGATACGAGGAGAAACAAACGTAAACTCAACTGAGGCTGAATGCAGTTTAAGTGGATTGCCGACGATGAGGTGAAGATAGTAGCCATCGTCGGAACCAGTAAAAATGCAGGGAAGACGTCTCTTTTGAACCACCTGTTGTGGAGAAACCGGGCGCTTGCTTTTGGCGTGTTTTCCACAGGGATCGACGGCGAGAAAGAGGACGCTATCTTCCTAAAGCCCAAGCCGGCGGTGCAACTTTATGCCGGCACGCTGTTTTGTTGTGATTCAAACGCTTTGCGAGATTTGGGAAGCAGGGTGGAGATCCTGGCTTCCCTCGCAGAGCCGGGCCGCGAGCTGTTCATCGCCAGAAGCCTGGGTCTGATCAAGAGCATGATCACCGGCCCCGCTACCGCTTCCGCACAGATAGAGCTGGCTCAGCATATGCTGGAGCTGGGAGCGGATAAGGTGTTGGTGGATGGCGCTTTGGATAGGAAGTCCATCGCTCTGAGCCCCAGGATCGACGCCATTGCGCTGGTGTTGGGCGCTTCCTTTGGCAATCTGAACGAGCTGGAGCTGGAGCTCAAACGCCTGAGCGCACTCCGGTCTTTAAGCGTCTATGATGCTGATGCACAATCCTTTGCCCTGCTTGAGCCTGCTGAGGAACTGAAGTTCTATGACGGCACACTCTGGCAGGACAGCGGATGCGCATCGCTGAATGCAGACGCACAGACGCTGATCAAGGCAGCCAAAGCACAGCCGGAGCTGCAGGGCATCTACATCCCCGGCTCCGTCACGCCCAAGAGCCTCGGCACTCTCTACAGTATGCTTCCTCAAGATGGGGCTTTGGTACTGGTGCGGCATCCGGATTGTCTCAAGCTGAACGTTCATCAGCTTTTGGAGCTGGGAAGCAGGCACAAGCTCAAGTGCCTCATCCCCTTCAAAATCAAGGAATATATCATCAATAGCGAAGCCATGGGCCATAAAAGCAAGGATGCAGACCTGTTCCGCTCCAGGCTCAGAACGGCTTTCCCGCAGCTGAATCTCATAGATATCATGGAAGTGAACAGTGCAGGATAGAGATACACTCACCACCAGAAGCGTAAACCTCGGCCTCATCAGCAATGTGCTGCTCTCGGTGATGAAGACCGTGATCGGCATCCTGGGCCATTCCTCAGCGCTATTGGCAGATGGAATCAACTCCACCTCAGACGTGGTCTATTACATCGCCGTGAAGATCTTCATGCATCAGGCCAAAAAGCCCGCCGATAAAGAGCATCCTTATGGGCACAGGCAGCTGGAAAGCGTCGCCGCCATCGTGGTGGGCGCCTTCATTCTCACCACTGCCATTGCCATCTTCATGGATGCCATCAATAAGGTTATCAGCCACTTCAACTCATCCGAGCCGGGCCGTGCTGCCTCTTCTTTGGCACTCTACGCCGCCATCGCCACCTTGCTGATCAAGCTGTTCCTGTATTTCTACACCAAAGGGATCAATAAACAGGTGCATAGCCCCACCATCCGCGCCTTGGTAAACGACCATCTCAACGACATCATGGCCACCATAGCGGTGATCGTGGGTGTGGTGATGGGGCGTTTGGGCTACTTTTGGATGGACCCCGCAGCAGGCGGCATCGTGGCCATCTATATCGCCAAAACCGGCGTGGAGATCATCATCGACTCCTCGCATGAGCTGATGGACAGTATGCCGGACGATAGGTTTGCCTCGCAACTGCGCCGTCTCACCATGGGCGTGGAGGGCGTGCGCCGCATCGAAGAGCTTGGAGTGCACCGGCTGGGGCCTTATTTCAATATCAATATGACCATCGCTGTGGACGGGCACCTCACCGTAGAAGAAGGGAATCGCATCTCAGACGCTGTGGAAAAGGTGCTCATGAAAGAGTTTGAAGGCTCCCTGCGCGCTGTGCACATTCACTACCATCCCCTGGAGATTGATTCGGGATAAAACCTTAAGGAGTTCATACCTCTATGTTTACCGGAAGAAATATATTGTTGGGCCTTGTGATCTTGATCTTGATCGCCTTCACCTTTTTAGGAGTCATAAACCCCCACCGTAAACCCTCAAAGAGTCAGATAGATACACTGTTGGTAGCTCAGGCCATTCCCAAAGACGAGTGGATCGTGGAAGTGGTGCCGCCCAATGGCAGCCTCTACGGCCTCATGGAAAAGAACGGCATCCCGCTACCGGAAATAGCACGCGTCACCTTCCAATTTGGAGACTTTATCGACGTCACCACCATCCAGCCCGGAGATACGCTCAAGCTCAAGCTTACAGACGATAAGCAGCGGATCATGAAGATGAGCTTCATCCAGGAACCCACTCTAAGGCATCTCTTCACCGTCACGCCGGACAGCCTCATCTACAAGGAAGAACAGCTGCCCGTCAAGACGGTGACCAAGCTGCTGAAGGGCAACCTTTCCGGCACGTTGAGCAATTCCTTGAAGGAAGTGGGCCTGCCGCTGCAATCCGCCCAGCAGATCATCAACGCCCTGGAAACCAAGATCAATTTCAGACGGAATGCCAAGACCGAGGACGAATTTCAGGTTCTCGCAGACCTCCGCTACTTTGAGGGCAAGCTAATCCCCGGCGGCAAAGTCTATTACGTGAGCTACAAGGGCAAGAGTGCGGGCAGTCACGAGCTGTTCCGATACGAAGACCCCAGCCCCAAATCCGTGCTCACCGGACTCTACGGCCCCGACGGCAAGATCGTGAGGTCTTCCGGCTCGGGAGTGGGATTCCCGCTGGCTTCCATGCACGTGCGCAGTAAGTTCGGACGCCGTATCGATCCTGTCTATGGCGGTTGGGCCATGCATCAGGGCATAGACTACAAGGCTGCTATGGGCACCAAGACCTACGCCGTGGCGGACGGAACCGTCATCGCCGCATCCTACTCCGGCGGCTGGGGCAACCAAGTGCGCATCCGTCATCCCAACGGACTCATCACGCAGCACGCCCACCTCAGCGCAATCAAGGTGAGAGTGGGGCAGAAGGTCAGCAAAGGCCAAGTGGTTGGCCTGGTGGGCTCCACCGGCAAATCCACCGGCCCGCATCTGCACTTCGGCTTGATGAAAAACGGCGTCTGGATCAATCCCACCAACCTCAACATGGTTGCCACCCGTGAACTTACCGTGATCGAGCTCAAGGACTTCCACCAGCAGAAACAGAAGATACTCGATAAGCTGCAGCAGTATAAGTAAACCTTGTTTACGATGCTGTAAAGTGAAAGGGCTCTGCTCCTGAGGCAAAGCTGAGCCCTCGGCTCTGAGCGGTTTATTCAGCTCAGGCAGAAAGCTGCATCTGACAAGCTTCCCGAAGGCTTTTCCCTCCCTGCGGAAACGTAATTTACCCAAACAATACCAAATAATTACTGATTTGGAACGTTACTTGCACAGCATAAAGGCAAAATAAACATATGGGAGACGAGAAGATGAAGAAGTTTGCTATACTGCTGTTTTTAACGCTGGCCATCGGGCTGAGCGCCATCGTCAACATCGGCGATGAGTATATTGGCTCTACGCCTATGGGCTCTTACAGAAAGACATATTGCGGCCACACCCGTGGATGTGCAGAACATGATGATTTGTGGGATCGTACTTACTACTATTACGATGAAAGTGTCCCCACTCGTTTGACCAGGGTAGAGCATGAGTATTATGATTATCTGGAAAATATGTCTTATGATTCAAAGCTTATATATGAGTATCTTGAGGGTGACGATTGTTATCAGAAGGTAGAAAGCCACTATTGCAGGTATGCGTGGAATCCTGATCCTGAAACCTTCAACCTTCATGCGCAGAGAACCTATACCTACAACCTGCAGGATAAGCTGATCGAATTTTACAAGGTCTCCTTCTATGAGGATTATAGCGAGAGAACTGAATATACATATGATGCCAATGGCAACTTGGTTGGCGAGCTCACTTACAACAGTTCTTATGGCGAGACAGAGCCCTACCGATCAGCCGTATATCATTATGATTCCCAAAATCGCTTGACTCATCAAGAGGAGATGGAGCTTTCACAATTGACAAGTTCACTCACACAGGTGTGGAGCAATCATCCTTTGCCGGATAGCATCTACACGTGGAATCCACGAGCGGAAGAAGTGCAGATGAACCTCTTTGATGAGAGCGGACTGAGGAATTGTGTCCAGAGGTGGCGAAGACGTCCCAACCAGGATGACTGGAATAGATTTGATCAAACCTACCAGTATGTGACGGCACACCAGATTCACTTTCCCACTCAAATCCTGACCGTATCAGGCCGGGCACATACTGCAGGTGGGCCATTTTATCAGCAAGAGACAAACTTTACAGAGTATTATGAATACACCAATGACTTTCATAATGTGACCGTTAATGGGGAATATGTCTTTTATTACAATGACAGCTGGCTGTTGACCGGGGGCGAACCTGTCGACAGAGACTATGGTATCTATTACACTTACACTTGGGAGTATTATACCCCCAACGACGATCCTACCGCTATCCCGCCCGCTTTAGTCTCCGCCTACCCCAATCCCGCCAAAGGGATGGTCAATATCAGCCTGAGCAAAAGAGATGCCCCTAACCCAGTGGAAGCCAAAGTCTACAACATTAAGGGACAATGGGTACGCAACTTGCAGGTTAATGACTTGAGCAGTGACCAATATCACTACAATTGGGATTGCAAAGACCAGCGTAATAATGCCGTACCCGCAGGCATCTATCTCATCCGCATCAAGACGGAGCGCGGCGAGGTAAGCAAGAAGGTGACGGTATTAAAATAAGGCACCAGAGCTAACCGCTTATGTCTATAAGCGAGTTGGAGAGAGTGAAGGCCGGCTCAAAGCTGGCCTTTTTTATATGCGGGGAGTGATCTTTGGCGTGCTATGCGCAGTTAGCCTCTTCGGTTCTGAACGCCTACTATTTTAGTGGGAGTTTACTTCTGGAATCCGGCACCGGGGAAAGTGCCGCTCTCTGAAATATTTGACTTGCGCCTCGGTTTTGCGAAAACAAAACTGCCTCCGAAAACGTCGATTTGATGCGGCCTCCCTTAGGGGCTCCTGTGGGTCTCCTTTGGGGTCGACAAGTAACCCATGGAAAACCCATAGGTTACGCATTCGAGCGCCGAGGAGATCGGAGGGAGGGGAGGCCAGGTGGAAAGTCAAATGTTGACTCGGGCCTCCGGTTCTTGCAAATGAATTAAGGCTCAAAATGGGCACTTTTTTGGTAGCCGGCTACTCACTCAACTTGAACATGAGCCTTAAAAATGAGAAGAAACTGATTTTGTTATTGACAATTTCACCTGTCTCAAAAATGATGTCTCAAAATGAAGTAGTCTGCTTCTGCCTTGCCACAAATCTGTGCGTAAGGCCACAATACAGCAACAAAAATACAAGAAAATTTACTGTGAAGCAGGCGAAGCCATTTCGGTTTCGCCTTTTTCATTTCCGGTAAGAAGGAGGTTCTTATAATCCGGAGAACAAGGGGAAGAGCACGTCCCAGAGAGATAGTGCCCAGGGAACGGATAAACGAGCAGATCACCGGCGATAAGATTCGCCTGATCGGTTCCGACGGTCGTCAGATCGGCATCGTGTCGATCCGCGAAGGTCTGCGTCATGCAGAAGAAGCGGGTCTTGACCTGGTGGAGATTTCTCCCAATGCTGATCCGCCGGTTTGTCGTATCCTTGATTTTAGCAAGTATTATTTCCAAAAAGAGAAGAGAGCCAAAGAAGCCCGTAAGCGTCAGCACGAGGTGGAAATCAAAGAGATCAAGTATGGTCCAAACACCGAAGAGCACGATTACAACTTCAAGAAAAACAATGCAATCAGGTTTTTTAAACAACAAAACAAAGTCAAGTTCACGGTTCGTTTCCGTGGACGCCAAATGGCGCATAAGGACCTTGGTTACAATCTGTTGGAACGGATTAAGACCGAGCTGGGACACATCGCGGACGTAGATTCCGAGCCTGTATCGGATCGGAACACGCTTTCCATGATCATGAGTCCCAAAAAGGATGTTGAGAAGATCCTGGCTCAGGCAGCTAAAGCTGAGCAGGACGCGAAAGAGGACAACAAGTAACACACAGCGTTCTTGGCTCTGAGGCTAAAGCCTTGTGGCTGGGGACTATAGACTAAACATTTTATACTAAACTAAGGAGATAAAGATGCCAAAGATCAAAACACGCCGTGCCGCCGCCAAGCGCTTCAAGGTGACGGGAACAGGCAAGATCAAACGCCATCATGCAAAAAGCGCACATATCAAAACTAAAAAGACACCCAAATTGAAACGCAATCTGCGGGACAGTGCCATCGTACGCAAATGCGATGAACGCAGAATCAAGGTCATGTTGGGCTTGTAAAGGAGAAGAAAATGCCAAGAGCAACTAATAACGTCGCAGCACATCGCAGAAAGAAAAAATACCTACTGGCAGCCAGAGGATACTTTGGCCATCGCGGCAACAGCTATCGCGCCGCACGTCAGACAATTGAGCGCGGTATGGCTTTTGCTTTTGCTCATCGCAAACAGAAGAAAAGATCGTTCCGCAAATTGTGGATCATCCGCATCAACGCCGCCTGCCGTATGAACAATATTTCCTACAGCAAGTTCATGGGTGGCCTTCATAAAGCCAATATCAACCTTAACCGTAAGACTCTTGCCCATTTGGCCTGGCACGACAGCGAAGCTTTTGCCAAATTGGTGGAGATGACCCGAGAATAAGATACAGCAAACAAAGCGTTAATACTCACTTACCAAAGGATTTAACTTTTGCATACACAACTCGAAGAACTGGTTGCCAAAGCACAAGAGAGCATCGCCGCTTGCCGCACGCCAAATGATATCTTGGATGCCCGCGCGGCTTACTTGGGCAAGAAGAGCGTGCTCAACGGCTTATACGCCCGCCTCAGGGAGTTGGCGCCCGAGGAGCGCCCCGCTTTTGGGCAGCTGATCAACCAGGCCCGCACCAAAATTGAGGGCCTGATCGCTGCTAAGGATAAAGAGATCAAAAATGCTGTGAGAGCGCAGCAGGTTCAGCAGGAGCTGGACCCCGGAATGCCCGGCTGGATGAGCCCCTTCGGCTCCCTGCATCCGGTGACCATCGTGCGCAAAAAGATCGAAGCGGTGTTTATGAGCATGGGGTTTGAAGTGGCGCAAGGGCCCGAAATCGAAGACGAATATCACAACTTCGATGCCCTGAACACGCCGCAAGACCACCCCTCGCGCAATCTTGCCGATACATTCTACCTGCAAAATGGCAAATTGCTGCGCACGCAGACGTCTACCGTGCAGATCAGGGTGATGGAAAAATACAAGCCACCCATCAAGATCATCTCGCCCGGACGCTGCTACCGAAACGATAAGCCCGATCCATCCCATTCGCCTGTATTCCAACAAGTTGAGTCGCTCTGGGTGGATAAAGGCATCAGCATGAGTGATCTCAAAGACACGCTGCAAAACTTCGCCACCGCCATGTTTGGTCCCGATGTCAAGTCCCGCATCAGGCCTCACTTCTTCCCTTTCACCGAGCCCAGCGCCGAGATGGATATCAGCTGCGTGAGCTGTGCGGGTGAAGGCTGCCGCGTCTGCAAGCAGTCCGGCTGGCTGGAGATGGGCGGCGCGGGGATGGTCGATCCTGCCGTGCTGTCAATGGTGGGCATCGATCCTGAGATCTACAGCGGTTTTGCCTTTGGCTTGGGTATTGAACGCATCGCCATGCTCAAATACAATATCGGCGATATGCGCATCCTCTTTGAAAATGACGTGAGGATGCTGCGTCAGTTTAGAGGAGAATCGCTATGAAGATATCCAAAAACTGGCTTTCACGCTATCTGACGCATGATCTGACCGACGAGCAGCTAAACCATGCGCTCACTTTCTCCGGCATTGAAGTGGAGGCTACCTTGGAGATGCCGCAGCTGCCGGAAGAGCTGATCAGCGCAAAAGTGGTAACTGCTTCCCCTATCGAGGGTAGCGACCATCTGAAACTGTGTATGGTGGATGCCAATGATCCTGAGGGACTCATCCAGGTGGTGTGTGGAGCTGCCAATTGCCGCTCCGGAATGATGGTGGTTTTGGCACGTATCGGTGCGGTCTTGGGTGATCTCACCATCAAAAAGGCCAAGCTGCGTGGAGTGGAATCCTTTGGTATGCTCTGTTCGGAGCGCGAGATAGGGCTCTCGGATGAACACGGCGGCATCATTGAGCTGCCTTCCGATACACCCATCGGAGTGAGCGCCAATGAGCTTTTCGGGTTGCCGGATACCGTATTTGAGCTGGAAATCACGCCTGACAGGTCTGATCTTTTGGGCTATATCGGCATCGCCAGAGACCTGAGCGCAAACCTGGGTCTACCGCTTAAGCTCCCAGAGATCAAAGAGATAACCGCTTTTGCCAAGCAGACTTTGCCCCTCAAACTCAGGATAGACGAGCCCACGCTGTGCCCGCGCTATACTGCCAGGCTGTTTTCGGATGTGGTGATCGCACCCTCGCCGCTGTGGCTGCAGGTCGATCTCATCAAGTCCGGCCTCCGGCCCATCAGCAATGTGGTGGATATCACCAACTTTGTGATGCTGGAACAGGGACACCCCTTGCACGCTTTTGATTATGACAAATTGCTCAAAGAGAATCCGGACGATGAAGGCCCCGCAGTCATAGTGCGTAAAGCCAGGCCGGATGAGAGCTTCCATGCGCTCAATAAGAAAGATTATCAGCTCAGAGAGATAGATATGGTGATCGCCGACGGGCAAAACCCGTCCGCACTGGCTGGAGTGATGGGCTCAAGCGGTTCTGCCATCAGTCCCGAAACGACGAGGATAGTGTTGGAATCCGCAGCTTTCAATCCCAGCAGCATCCGGCGCACTTCTTATCATCACAAGATCACATCCGATTCTTCCTATCGCTTCGAGCGTCACTTGAGCCCCGAAAAAACTATTGTTACCAGCCTGCGTGCCACCGAGCTGCTGATAGATTTTGCACAGGCAAAGGTCGCATCAGAGCTGATTGACCCCTATCCCTTGGTGGATAAGGCCAAGTATGTGGCGTTGAGACCTGCTTATTTTGAGCGGTTGATCGGCTATCCCATGGATGTGGAGCAGATCAAGAGCTACCTCACGCGCCTGGGATGCGAGTTTATCCAAGAAGGCGCCTGGCACAAAGAAGCTTTGGAAGCCGAGGCTGAGATCCCGGCAGTTTGCGATGCTGAGCCCACGGCGCTGTGGTTTAAAGTACCGCAGAACAGGGTGGATTTGGTGCGCGAAGTAGACCTCATCGAAGAGCTGTCCCGCCTGGATGGTTACGACAAGATCCCGATGAAGACACCGCCTTCACGCATCATGGACCATCACGCCAGTCGCATCCAAGAGGTGGTGTCGCGTCATCTCGTTACACAAGGCTTCTTTGAAGTGCTCAATTATTCTTTCAACGATCCTGCTTCCCTGCAGGACTTGGGGATAGACCCGGAGCTGAACACGCAAAAGCTGATCAATCCACAAAGCAGCAACCAAAGCATCATGAGAGTGACGCTGCTGTCCGGGCTGCTGGAAAATATCCGCTACAACCTCAACCACTTTGAACGTGATCTCAAACTCTTTGAGCTGGCCAGAATCTATCCCGCAGATCATGAGACCGAGCCGCTTCGATGCACCGGGCTTCTGACGGGCAACCAAGACGAAACGCACTGGAAACACAAGACCAAGCCACTGGACTTCAGCATCGTGAAAGGTATGCTGGAGGCGCTGGTGGAGATGCTGGGCTTGCAGATTGATTCCATCGGCGAATATCGTGCGCCCTGGCTGATGCAGGCCAATTCGCTGGCCTGGTATGTGGATGATGAACCGCTGCTGATGATGGGGCTGATGGATGCAGAGGTGTGTGAAAAGTTTGGCATAGACCTGGGCACTCTGGATCAACAGCTCTGGATGATAGATATAGACCTGCATAAAGTGATAGAACTCACACGAAATGCTGAGCTTACCTACCGGGATTTGCCACGCTTCCCTGCGGTGTATCGAGACCTTTCCTTCCTGGTGCCCGAAAGCGAAAAGTGGCTGTCCATCAGCGAATGTGTGCAAAGCGTCGAGCCTGCGCTGATCTCGTCTGTCCAACTCCTGGATCAATATCGGGGCAAGCAAGTCCCGGAAGGCTTCCGCAGCCTGCATATCCGCTTTAAATTGCAAGACGAAGAAAAGACATTGACAGAAGAGCGCATAGAACAAATTGTTGCATCGGTGATCAAATCGCTCACCAAACAATGCAAAATCCAAATGAGGTAATGATATAATGGAAACTCAAGCCGTCAATTTACAAGACAAGATACAAAAACTGATCGACCAATACACCAGCACCAAAAAACGAGTGGAGGAGCTGGAGGCAAAGGTCAAAGGGCTCACAGAAGAAAATATGCAGCTCATCAGTCAAATCACAAGTTCAAACGATTCCACCGCCCAACTGAGCCAAACCAATCAGCTCCTGGAAGCTAAAGTAAGAGAACTGGAAGCAAAAGTGGCCGAAATGCAGAGCAGCGTCCAGGGCTTCAGCTCCATCGCAAATGATGCCATCGCTCAGATAGACAGCCTTTTCCCCGATCTTGAAGAAGAATAAGCCATGCAATCTGTAGAAGTGGAAATCCTGGGGCGCAAACATCGGTTGCGCACGGACAATCCAGAACAAACCAAGGCTGTAGCTGAGGCTATTGATAACCGGCTGAATGAGTTACAGGTGCGTTATGAGATGCTTGATTATTCCAGGTTGCTGCTGCTGGCTATCTTGCAAATGCAAAATGAGATATTTGAGCTTGACAAAAATAACCAAAATCTAAATAAAGAACTCGAGAAGCTGAACCAGATGATTGGCAAAATCATCTCGGACAGCTAACCCTTTGATGCCTGCGGAATTCGTGATATGGATTGCATAAAAGCTACGAAAAATAAGGGAACCGAGCCATGGGTGGCGTGCATGCCGGCAAGTCCCGGACCCATAAAGCCCACAAGGTAGGTGCCCACCTGATGCTTGGCTTTTTCATGAACAAGCATACACGGTTCACGCGGGCCTTGTATTATACAACCATGAATGGGCGGTGTCCCATGCCCATCATTCAATAGATTCATAAAGGATATATAAATGAACTTTAGACTAAGTCTCGATACATTGATCCTGCTCGGCATTGGTGTCGTCATCGGCTTCGCAATAGCACTTATCATCTATTACGTGCGCCGAAATACCACGTTCAAGCTGATCGCCAACGCCAAAGAGATCGAAGAAAAAGCCATCGTCGAAGCTGAAACCATCAAGAAACAAGCGGCTTTGGAAGGCAGAGAAAAGTGGTTTAAACAAAAAGCCAGCATGGAAGATGAAATCCGCGAACGGCAAAAAGAACTGCGGATCCAGGAAAAGAAATATAACGACCGCCTCAGCACGCTGGATAAACGCCTCGATTCTCTGGATAAAAAAGAAAGCAACCTCAGCGACCAGGAACGCAAGCTGAAAAACAAAGAAGAAGAGCTCAAGAAACGCAATTCTGAAGTGGATGCCATCGTGGCAAAACAAGAGGAACGCCTGGCGGAAATCAGCGGCCTCACCAAAGAAGAAGCAATCCAGATCATGCGCGAAGAGCTCATCTCTCAGGCACGTCAGGTGGCTGCAAACGATGCCAAACAAACCATCGACCAAATCAAGATGGACACCCAGAAAAAGGTGTCTGAAATCCTTTCCACGGCGATCCAGCGCATGGCTGTCGATCATGTTTCCGAAACCACGGTGTCTGTGGTGTCGCTGCCCTCAGATGAGATGAAAGGCAGGATCATCGGCCGTGAAGGCAGAAATATCCGCAGCTTTGAAAAGGCGTCCGGCGTAGACCTGATCATCGACGATACCCCGGAAGCAGTGGTGCTTTCCTGCTTTGATCCCGTGAGACGTGAGATCGGTAAGCTGGCTTTGGAAAAGCTGGTGGCGGATGGACGCATCCATCCCGGACGCATCGAGGAAGTAGTGGCCAAAACCGCTAAAGAGATGGATGACAACCTCATGAAACTGGGTGAAAAGGCCGTGCTGGAAACCAATATCCACAATATCTCGCCAAACCTGATCAAGACACTCGGAAAGCTGCACTATCGCACCAGCTATGGGCAAAACGTGCTGCAACACTCCATCGAAGCGGCTTGGATCTGTGGCATCCTGGCTGCAGAACTGGGCCTTGATCAGGAAATAGCGCGCCGTGCCGGCCTTCTGCATGACATCGGCAAAGCGGTGGATCATGAATTCGACGGAACGCACGCCATCATCGGAGCCAATCTCGCACGCAAGAACGGCGAAGGAAAGCTGATCGTAAACGCCATCGAAGCGCACCATGAAGAAGTGGAGGCCATCAGCGTCTATGCGGGGCTCACACAAGCTTCTGATGCCATCTCGGGCGCCAGACCGGGAGCCAGACGTGAGATGCTGGAAACCTATATGCAACGCTTGGAAAAGCTGGAACAGATCGCCAATTCCGTGGAAGGAGTCAATAACTCCTACGCCATCCAGGCTGGCAGAGAGCTGCGCATCATCGTGGAACCCAGCTTGGTGGAAGATGCGCAAACAGCGCTCATGGCCAGCGAGATCGCCGCCGCAATCGAGCGCGAAGTCCAGTACCCCGGTCAGATCAAAGTGACCGTGATCCGCGAAACACGTCAGATGGCAATGGCTAAGTAAATGCGCACGATATTCTTTGGTGATGTATTCGGGAAGGCAGGGCGACAGACCCTCACCCAAAGTATGGATCGCATTATCAAAGAATATCAGCCAGACTTTATCATCATCAACGGCGAAAACCTTGCAGACGGCAAGGGACTCACCGAGAAGACGCTCAAGCCGCTGCTCAGGCTGGGAGTGGACGCAGTGACGGGTGGCAACCACCTTTGGGATAGGGCAGAGTCGCTGGAATTCATCCGCAGTATGCCCAATATCGTCAAGCCGATGAACTATCCCGCTCAAGCGCCCGGAAGCGTCTATCACACCATCGAGAAAGGAGAGCTCAAGCTCACGGTGATCAACCTCTGTGGGCAAGTCTATATGCCGCCCTGCGATTCTCCCTTCAATGTCTTTGACCGCTGGTATGAAGGCTTTGCGGATCAGGATTCCTGCATCCTGCTGGATTTCCATGCAGAATCCACAGCCGAAACCAGAGCCTTTGGCTGGTATGTGGATGGCAGAGTATCCGCACTGCTGGGCACTCACACGCATATCCAGACGGCCGATGAAGAGATTTTACCATCCGGAACGGCATATATCACCGATGTGGGGATGACGGGGCCGCATGACAGCGTGATCGGTATGCGCAAACACATCATCCTGGAAAAGATGAGTACCGGCGTGCCCATCAGGTATGAAGCATCAGACCGCGGCAACCAAATCAACGCCGTGTGTGTGGATATGGACCCGCAAACCAGACGCGCCACCAAGATCACGAGAATCAGACAATATGTAAGCCCTCGGGAGAAAATATGAGTTTGCTATTAAGCGGGAAACCCGTCGCAGACAAGATCAAAGACTATCTTAAGGAACGCTTCCAGGCTCTGGAAACCCCGGCAACCTTGAAGCTCATCCAAGTAAAAGGAGACCCTGCCTCCGGCTTCTATGTGAAAAACATCGTCCGTAACGGCAAAAGACTGGGCGCCGTCGTGGACCTGGTGGAGCTGGAAGAGGAAACCACCACACAGGAACTGCTCAAGATCATCCATGAAGCCAATGATGACCCCAGCGTGCACGGTATCATGGTTCAGGAACCACTGCCGGCTCACATTGATGTGTTGGCAGTCGATGACGCAATTGATCCCTACAAGGATATTGATGCCCTCAACCCCAGGAATATGGGGCACATCATGCTGGGCATCAATTCCCTCACGCCTTGCACACCCACCGCTGTTTATGCCCTGCTGAGATATTACAAAATCCCCACCCAGGGAGAGCATGTGGTGATCATCGGTCGCAGTGACGTGGTAGGCAAGCCTCTGGCCAATATGCTGCTCTGTAAAGCGCCCATGGCAGATGCCACTGTGACTGTATTGCACAGTAAGAGCAACCAGTTAAAGGAATTGACGCGCCAAGCAGACATTTTGGTCTCCGCAGTGGGCCGTCCCGGCTTCGTTACCGAAGATATGATCGGGGAAAATACAGTAATTATTGATGTGGGAATCAACGAGCAAATAGACGCTGAAGGGAAGGTGAGTTTCGTGGGAGATGTGGACTTCAATGCTTGTGTTGGCAAAGCGTTAGCCATCACGCCCGTCCCCGGTGGAATAGGCACGATTACCTCAGCGATTGTGTTTTTAAATCTACTGAGAGCTGTGAAAGGTGTGCAAAAAGACAACAAAACTATTGACGACTTTCTCACTCTTATTTTTATTGGAAACAATGACGAATAATAAACCGAACTTAATTGGGAGGAATAATGCAAAGTAAGAGGATACGTATCCTTGCGCTATTGGTACTGGTGCTTTTGCTCGCCTTGTTAGCAAGCGGCTGCGGCAAATCGGGTACCAAAAGGGCCAATATCGCCCCTACTATTACTATCACTTCCTACGAAGGATTCGATGACAGCGAGTTATTGAAGCCTTACGAAAACACTGATTTCGCGTTTCAGCAGAAGATCTACTGGAGCGCCACAGACCCTGACGGGGTAATTACCGGCTTTGCCTATAGGGTGTTGGATGAAAATGACAACCCTATAGCCACTCCAGGAAACGATTTTATCGACGCAGACGGCACTATCACGCCCAAGAACGTCCTCGACAGGTATGGCCCAGGCTGGGTGATGCACTATCTCCCCAATGCCAACCAGGACATCCCTCTGGATAGCCCTGAGGCAAGACGTACCATCTGGACATCACAAAAGTATGCAGTGATTAACTTCCCTGCCGCTGATGAAAATGGTGAGCCCGTTGTTACCTTGAGCAAATTTGAAGTTATCGCCGTGGACAACCGTGGCGAAATCACTCAAGAAGCAGCCTGGAGGAAGTTCAACGCCACTTCTGAGCGTCCCGACTGCAACGTCACCACTTCCAAAGGTGACCCCCACGGCGAGCAGGTGGGAAGCGGCATCAAGCTTTCATTTACCATGCACGACTATGATCCCTACATCTCAGCTATACCTTACAGGTATGAATTTAAGATGATGAAGATCAAAAAGCAGGCAACCACAAACGGTAACTACACAGAAACTGTCATCCCCGGCACAGAAACGGAATGGATTAACACTGTAAATCCCGATGATCCTGCAATCGACGAGTATCTGCTCACACGTTACACCGATCCCGCTCTCAGCTATGACGTGATCTCGGATGACGAAGACAAGGCAACCTACACCAAGATCATCGGCAGAGTCTTCGACATGGCAGGTGTGGTTTCCAACAACCAGGGAAGCATCCACTTCGCCGTCAAGGATGGTTTCAGGCCAAAGACCATAATTTACCCCCAAAAGATATATGCTTTGGGAGACAACCATTACGTGGATTATGCGGATGAAAACAGCCCCGAAATCTATCCCTTCACCATTGTGGGTGGAGCTCAGCGCTTTGCTACCAGCTTCTTCCGCAACTTTAAAGGCGAACACACTGCTGTAACCAGCCCCAACACGAAGGTTTGGATCAGATGGGGATGGCACGGAGAGTATGGCAAAGTGCACGATTCTGGTGCCGTCGATCCTACCGATAACCCCTACGACACCAAAATCGACTATGTGCTGGATAAAAATCACACAAACTACTTCAGCGAAATCACCCACTTTGACCTCCGTTATGATGGCGATGAATATGAATATGCTCCTTATGCAAACGATCCCAGCCGCCACGTAACCGACTCCGATGGAAAGAGATGGCTGCGTATCCCGCTCTACTCACCTATCGGCCAGACGGTCGTGCTCACCTTCCCCAGAACCACTGCAGGAAGGCATACCTTTGAGGTACGCTGCGTTGACCTCCAGGGTGAAGTTGACCCCGAACCTCAGACCTTTACATTTGTCTTGGACGACTACCTGCCGCCCGCACAGCGTTCTGGCGTGTTGATCATTGATGACGACATGGACGGACAAGACTCCCCGGATGCGCTCGTAGACGCCAAATACAACTATATGCTCTCAGATTATACCGGAGATGTAGTCACCAAGAAGCGTCCCCCGCAAACATCAGACTACGCATACCTGCGTGACCACAAGGATCGTTTCTTGTCTACCACCGATCTGCAGAAATACAAACTGGTGCTCTATCATAGCGACCGTCCCTCTCAGAAGGGTAACCTGAGCTTTGAACATGACGGACTCTATCTCTTCTTGAGCAGAGGTGGTAACATGATAATTTCGTCTACAACCAAGCTTGCGGAGGATCTGGAAAACTTTGCCAAAAACGGCCATAGAACCTTCCTCAGCTACTTTGGTCTGCCGTTTATCGCCAGTCCGGCTGAATACATGAGCAACGGCTTGCACACCAAGTCCTTCCTGCAAAAGGCCAAAGGACAAGAAGGCTATCCGGACATGACGCTGCAGTGTTCTGCTTTGACAGATAGCTCAAGCTTCATTTCCATTGTTGAGAACCAACATGGATTCTCCACGGTCTCCTACTTCAAGGAATCAGCACCCTCCAACCCCAATCTCTTGCTGCCGGGCACCACTGTGGTTTACAGACTCGGCTGCAAACCAGTGGGTTATAGCGTCAGACCTCCCACAGAGGCGGAATATGCTCTATACAATGACAGAGCCATCGGTATCCGTCACTTGAACACCCAAGGTGGTCGCACCTGGATGTATGGATTCCCGCTCTCCTATATGTATGGGCCTCACGCCAAAGCCATGATAAACCAAGTGCTTAGCGAAATCTAACCAATTAACATAACAGCATAGAAAAACCGGCAATACCAATTGGTGTTGCCGGTTCTTATTTTATTTGGGATGATAAAGCTTTATGACTGTATCAGATGCCACATGAGCGCCACGCCTACGTCTATGCTCTTTTGAGAAGGCAGAAAGCGCGGTGAATGCAGCGGATGCGGGCAATCCGAACCCAGCCAATAGAGTAAACCCGGATAGAGGGTGGTGTAAAAGCCAAAGTCCTCGCCTGTCATGGCGATCTCTGCTTCCTGATAGATGACTCCTTCAGCTTCGCAGGCGCGTTTGAGCTGTTCCACCAGGCCGGCGTCATTGACCACAGCATCATAGCTGCAGAGGAAGTCCACCTGGAAGGTAGAACCCGTCAGTGCCGCTGCCTTTTTCGCATTATCCAGCGTGAGCTGGTTCATCTTATCTTTGATTTCGCGCTTGATGCTGCGGTGTGTGCCTTCCAAGCTGCATGATTCCGCGATCACGTTGCGGATGCTGCCGCCGCCTATCTTACCGATATGGTAGATAACCCGTTCATCCTTTGCAAGTTGAGCGATGTCATTGCGCATCATCTGTGCAAAAGCGACGGCGGAGGCGATGGCATCATTACCCTTTTCAGGGAAGGCCACGTGCGCACTTTTACCTCTGAAACTCACATCAAATTCCTGCGGGATGCCAAAGAACACGCCCGCCCTGCTGCCGATGGTTCCCACGGGCATATCGCTGGCTATATGCAGTGCGATAACCGCTTCAATCTCATACCTTTGGATAAGGCCTTCGTCCAGGATGCTCATAGCCCCGCCCTTGCCTTCTTCCGCGGGTTGAAAGAGGAAGAGCAGGTTTTGATCGGGTGCAAGCTCCAAACATCTGCAGATCAATCCCATGAGGATGGTCATATGCACGTCGTGTCCGCAGGCATGCATACATCCGTGGTTCAAAGAAGCAAAGTCGCATTCCGTATCTTCCACGATGGGCAGAGCGTCCATATCAGCCCGAAACAGCCTGTAAGCACCCGTTCCGGCGCTGTATTCGATCAGGATGCCGGGGCTGTTTTTAAAGCGGTGAATCTTGAATTCGGAGGCATTTTGCGGATGTTTCTGCAGCTGTTTATCCAGGAATTCCAGCAGGATAGCCGCCGTCTTATGTTCCTCAAAAGCGAGCTCCGGATTCTGATGCAGTTTTTCGCGCAGTGTGTATAGCTCTTTCATCTTCAAGCCTCGTATCCAGCGTGTTTCAGCATGATTTTCACGGCGTTGGTGGCAGCGCCCAGGCGGATATTGTGGGCCACATTCCAGAAGGCGAGGCTATATTCGTCTCCACCGTGACGCAGCCTGGAAACGTGGCTCTCATTTGATGAGCCCAAGTCCAGCGGCGTGGTGAAAGTATTGGCAGAGTAGTTGATAGCTTCAGCTTGGCTCAGCTTTTGCTCCGCCAGTTTTAGGTCCACTTTATCCTCAAATTCTGCATAGACGCTGATGCTGTGCCCATACATCACCGGCACTCTCACCGTGGTGGCGCACACCTGTATCTTGTCGTTATTTAAAATCTTACACGTCTCGCTGTGCATCTTTTCCTCTTCGGCGCAGTAGCCATCATCCAGCCAGGCACCGATCTGCGGGATCAGGTTCAGGTCTATCACGGCGGGATAATCTCCCAAGTCTTCGCATCCTTCGCGCTGGGCTTGCAAGGTGGCCAACCCCTTGTGTCCACTACCGGATACGGATTGGTAGGTACTCACCACCACTTTGCGCAGGCCGAAGAGTTTATCCAACACCGCCAGTGGCAGCACCATCTGAATGGTCGAGCAGTTGGGATTGGCTACAATGCCTCTGTAACCCTTGAGCAATTCGCCGTTTATCTCTGGAACCACCAGCGGGATGCCCTCATCTTTGCGGAAGGCGGAAGAGTTGTCTATCGCCAATTTGCAGGCTTTCAATGCTTCCGGTGCCTGCACCTTTGCCACGCCGCTTCCGGCAGAAAACAAGACGTAGTCATAAGCCTTATCCCACGCTGCGGCAGTGAGTTCCATCACTTTCAGCGCCTCATCCATATAATATAGAGAAGTTCCGGCGGAGCGTTTGGAGGCATAGAGGTCCAGCTCGTCGATCTGCACCCCAAATTCCACCAAGTTGCGGATCATCATTCTGCCAACTTCTCCCGTGGCACCAATAATGGCTATTTTCATGCTAATAAACCTCGTATTTACTTATTGTTCCAATTACCTATTTCGCTTATAGCTCACTTTTGTCAAGGCAAAACTTGACAAAAAACGCCTCTTTACTTTTCTTGAACGAGATCGCGCCCCAGTAGCTCAGGGGATAGAGCAGCGGTTTCCTAAACCGTTGGTCGGATGTTCGATTCATCCTTGGGGCGCCATCCTAATTTATAAGGGATTTCGATGGAAAAGCTTCAGCCCGGCCAGATGGCCCTCTTTTACCACCGCTCAGAGCTTAAACTTGGGCTCATGACGGCCGTGCACGATAATGTGCTTGAACTAACCGACACAAGCGGGCAAAAGCACCAATTTCCCCACGCCAGAATCTGCCTGAACAGCTCTGAAATATTCAACACAGATGAACCCCCGGCCCAGCTCCGGCTTTTCCAAAACCAGATGCAGCAGCAGGGAGACATCCTCTTAAAGATCAAGGACTTGATGCAGGATTACCAAGGGCGCACCTTCACACAGATCATGGAGCAAATAAAGCCCGGCACGGATGCGCAAGTCTTCGCCGCTTTCCACCAGCTTTCTTGCCTCAATACCGTTTTCTCGCACAAAAAGGGCGTGTTTCATCTTTTGACGGCCACCGAGCAGCAGGAGGCAGAAGCGGCACAGCGGGAAAAGCAGGTTAGAGCGGAGTATTTGAGCAGGGTGCAGGAGTGGCTCATCCACCCCGATACCGCCCTGGACGCCGGCACTAAACACCAACTGGCACAGGAACTTAGAGACCTGCAACAAGAGGACAGCCATCACGATCTCGCCGTTTTGCTCAAGAAGCACGGCTCCCATCAACCGGAGCGGCTCATCGCTTTGCGTCGCAGTTTGGGCGATCTGCCTCAGCAGGCAGATCACGTTTTGGATGCTTCCGGACTTCCCTTGTTGCACTCGGACTATATTTGGGGCCAAGCGCTTCAGATAGATACAGATAGGCCTTTGGCTGAGGTGGAGGCTTTCAGCATTGACGACGTCGATACCCAGGATTTTGACGACGCCATCAGCTTCACTCCCCAAGGGGACAGCTGGCTTTTGGGTGTGCACGTTTCTGATGTGGCATCCGTATTGCCGCTGGGCAGTCCCGCCTTTACTGATGCCATTTTCAGGGCTTCTTCCATGTATTTGCCCCACACCAAAATCAATATGCTGCCCCGTGTTTATTGTGAAGACAAATGCAGCCTCAAAGCCGCCCAGCCCCGTCCCGTACTCTCCCTTTATTGCGAGATAGACAGCCGGCAACACATAGCCGCGTGGCATTTTAAGCTGGAAAGCCTGAAGGTGAGAGCCAACCTCAGTTACAAAGATGCGGATGCCCTGATTTCCACTTCACCTTGGAACAAGCTCAAGCTGTTTGCGGACAAGCTCTATTCGGAGCGCGATTTCGCCTCACCCAAAGCCAAGTTTTCCTATCATCTCAAGGTGGAAGGCAGCCAGATCCGCGTGGTACGCACCGATTTACACAGTCCTGCGCGCCTGATGATGGAAGAGCTGATGATCCTCTACAATCGGCTTTTTGCCTGCGAGGCAAGCGACAATCTGCTCAAGCTCATCTATAGAAATGTCGACACCGGCGAAGCGACAACCCCTTCCGGCAACGGCACTTCCCAAGCGAGAGCGCAGGCGTATCTTTCTCCCGAGCCCAAATTTCACAACGGCATTGGCGTCAAGGCTTATCTGCATGCCACGTCACCGATTAGACGCGCCGTGGATCTGATCAACCAGGCTCAATTTGCCGCCTGGCTCAGAGACGAACCTGCCTATTATAGCAGCGATGATCTGGATGCGCTCATCCCCAAGATAGAAAAGCGCCTCAGATTGCAGCGTGAGACGCAGCGCCAGAGCGAGAGATACTGGCTGCTTAAGTACTTGCAGGCCAATTGTATGCACACTCCCATCAATGCGATCATGCTGCGTAGTTTTGCGCGGGGCTGCCTCTTTGAGCTCATCCCCTGGGGCTTCAGGATCGTGGTGGAATGCGATGATCTGCCGCGTCCAGACGAAGAAGTCAAGCTGGTGCTCACGCAAATCGACCCTCTGAAAGGCAGTTGCCGCGCCGACCTGATCAGCTGAAAATCACAAGATAAGCTTGACATAAAAGAGAAATTCCAGATCTTGGCATTCGTCGGCTCGTTGCGCCGGATTCAGCATCGCGCACGCCGAAATATACACTCTGGGAGACCAATATGCCATACAATATTTACGTCACACGCAAGATTCCCCAGGCCGGTTTAGACCTCCTGCCGCCTACATTTTCTGTGAGTGTGAATCCCTTTGACCGCAATCTCAGGAGATCGGAAATCATTGAACACACAAAAGATGCGGATGCACTCATCTGCCTGCTGACAGACGTGATTGACCGCAGCGTGATAGACTCCGCTCCGCGCCTCAAGTGCATTTCAAATTACGCAGTGGGCTACAACAACATCGATGTGGAATACGCCACTTCCAAGGGCATAGTGGTCTGCAACACACCCGGCGTGCTCACGGAATCCACGGCAGACCTCGCCTGGGCTCTGATCATGAGCTGCGCCAGAAGGATCGTGGAAAGCGACGTCTACACCCGCGCCTCACTCTTCAAAGGCTGGGAACCGATGCTGATGTTGGGGCAGGATGTTTACAACAAAACCCTGGGCATCATCGGTATGGGCAGGATTGGACGTGCGGTGGCCAGACGCGCCAAAGGCTTCAATATGAAGGTACTTGGCTACAACCGCAGTCCCCAAAAAGCAGAGGACAAAGACCTCTGGGAACAGGTGGACCTGCACACCCTTCTGCAGGAATCCGACTTCGTGAGCTTGCACCTGCCACTCACCGACGAAACACACCATCTGCTTGGTGAGAAAGAACTTAAGATGATGAAGAGAAGCGCCATCCTGATCAACACCGCCAGAGGTGCAGTGGTGGACGAACCCGCCCTCATCAGGCTGCTCAAGCAGGAAAGAATAGCCGGCGCAGGCTTTGACGTCTATGAACAGGAGCCATTTATCCCCAAAGAGTTGATGGAGCTCAAAAACGTTGTGCTGCTGCCACATATAGGCTCTGCCAGTATTGAAACGCGCACAGAAATGGCGGTCATGGCTGCCAAAAATGCCATTGCGGTGATCAAAGGACAAGAGCCGCTGGCACGGGTCAATTAATATGGGGAAAGTCTCGATGCAGACTACATTTGAGAAGCAACAAAACGCAGAAACAGCCCACAATGCGGGTCTGAATTGCGCTCAAAGCGTACTGAAGCAGTTTGTCGATCCCAATAAGCTTGAGGAGATGCTGAAAATCAGCTCCGGCTTTGGCGGAGGCATGAAAATTGGCAGCGTGTGCGGTGCTCTGAGTGGCGGCATTATGGCTCTGGGCCTGAAGCTGGCCAGCACAGATCCCGCCCTTAAAAAGCTGATAGATGAGCCGGTGAAAGAGCTGATCGGCCGTTTTGCAGAAACCATGGGCCACACAGATTGCCTCACTATCATCGGCTACAACGTCAACATCCCGGAACAAAGAGAACTGCCCGCCTGTAAAGAGATTATGAAAGAGAAATGTAAACTGGCCATAGCTACGGCAGTGCAGATCGTGGACGAGATTCTGGCCGCAAAAGCCGCCGAATAATCTCCTTCACCAGCCACCAATACAAGCGTTAAAAAGCTGTCCGAATTCGGGGCAGCTTTTTCTAAATTAAGCCTCTTTTTGGGGCACTTTTTTACATCAATTCCAGCCTCAAAATTCCTCTCAAACCAAGGGGGTGATAGCAGGCCATTCTGAAATATTTGACCTGGGCACCGGTTTTGCGGAAACAATTCCGCCCTCTAAAACGTCGATTTCATGCGGCCTCCCTTAGGGGCTCCTATGGGGCTCCTTTGGGATCCACAAGTAACCCATGGAAAACCCAAGAGTTACGCAAACGAGAGCCAAGGAGACCGGGGAGGCGGTCAACCTTTGCGAAAAAGCAATATTTAAGAAAACATCAGATGTGGGTCAAATAAAATAATGCCCACTAAAACAGTAGGTGATCCGGCTGGCAAAAAGCGCCCATTTACCAGGGGCGGAAAGGTGGTCGAAAATGGCTCATGTTCCCTGTGGGGTTTTGAGGGTGCAGAAAGAGGTTGCGAACAGAGTGGGAACTGCAAGCGGGGATCATGCTCCATGACAAGCATAAGTGATTGATATATGATGGATAAAGATCACCCATTATTCATATTTCTTTACATTTCACTTGACATATGAGGCATCTGCAAAATAATGCTCTCAAGTTTGTGCATCTCTAGCTCAGTCGGCAGAGCAACTGACTCTTAATCAGTGGGTCCGGGGTTCGAATCCCCGGAGATGTACCATCTTTTTTATATCACGGTGATTTGCCCTTTGCTCCGTGTGATAAATGTGCTAAAGTGCGGCTTCTTCTCTAAAGAATGACCGGCTTTAGCGCCGGTCATTTGCTATTGGGCATATCATTTTAGAAAAACAATAAACCAAAGAGGAGAAAAGAGATGAGCGCTAAGAATGCCAATCTCCCTTGTAACAAGAATGCTTACGTTTTCACCAGTGAATCCGTGAGCGAAGGCCATCCGGACAAGGTTTGTGACCAGGTTGCGGATGCAGTTTTGGATGCATATTTGGCTCAGGATCCCAATAGCCGTGTAGCCTGCGAGACCCTCTGCACCAAGAATCTATTCATCATGGCTGGTGAGACTTCCAGCAGCAAAAAAGTGGATTTGGACCTCGAATCCATAGCCCGCAAGGTCATCAAAGACATAGGCTATATCTATCCGGATAAGGGTTTTGACTTCAATTGCGAGATCCAAAACTATATGCACAATCAGGAGGCCGATCTGGCCAGAAATACAGGTGCGGGAGACCAGGGCTTGATGTTTGGGTATGCCTGCAATCAGACCAGGCAGATGATGCCTATTCCCATCACCATGGCCCACGAGCTGCTGCTGAAGCTCAAAAGGCTTCGTAAAGATGGCACCTTGCCGCAGCTGCTCCCGGATGCCAAGTCTCAGGTCAGTATGCGCTATTGCGGCCACAAAGCCACATCCTTGGAGACGGTGGTGATTTCCACACACCATCAGCCTCTGGATGCCCAAGGTTTTGCCCGGCTCAAAGAAGCCATCACCGAGCTGGTGATCAATCCCACCATCCAAGAGATGGAAGACGATGAGCACACGACGTTTAAGGCCAACAATTATGAGATCAAAATCAATCCCCTGGGTATGTGGGAAGATGGTGGCCCGGCTGCAGATTGCGGTGTTACGGGTCGCAAGATCATCGTGGATACCTATGGTGGTTGGGCTCCACATGGTGGCGGTGCTTTTTCGGGCAAAGATGCCAGCAAGGTAGACCGCAGCGCCTCCTATATGGCACGTCATATCGCCAAAAGCGTGGTTGGTTCATCCCTGGCGGAAGAATGCCTGATCCAGGTCTCTTTCGTGATCGGTGATCATGAGCCTATCTCATTGATGGTGGATACCTTCGGCACCGGTGTCATGCCGGATGTGGAGATAGAAAAGCTGATAAGAAGCAATTTTGACTTGACAGTAAAGGGAATCATAGAATATCTTGACCTTAAGAAAGCGATATACTTGCCCACGGCGTCCTATGGTCATTTCGGCAGAGAGGATCAGGACTTTAGCTGGGAAAGAATACACAAGCTTACTTAAGGCAAGCAATATGAATCTATATCAAGAGTTACAGCAGGCTCCGACCTTCTTTTTGATCGCCGGACCCTGCGTGGTGGAAGAGTATGCCATCATGAAAGAGGTGGCAGAAACGCTGTGTGAGCTGAGCGATAAGCTGAGCATCCCGCTGGTGTTTAAAGCCTCTTACAGCAAGGCAAATCGCAGCTCGGTGACCTCCGCTTCCGGGCCGGGCATAGATGACGGCTTGGAGGTCTTGCAGAGGTTGAAAAGTGAATTTGGCTTTGCCATCCTCACGGACGTACACGAAAGCGACGAGGTGGAAAAAGCCGCTAAGGTATGTGATATTCTGCAGATACCTGCCTTCCTGTCCAGGCAAACCTTCCTGATCCGGGCGGCGGCGCAGACTTCACGCATCATCAACATCAAAAAAGGCCAATTCATGGCGCCGGAAGATATGCATTCCGCAGCCAAGAAAGCAGTTAGCGCGGGGAATGATCAGGTTTTGCTCACCGAGCGCGGAGCGAGTTTTGGCTATCACAACCTGGTGGTGGACTTTCGCAGCTTCCCCATCATGGCGGAAAGCGGCTTCCCTATCGTCTATGACGTGACGCATTCGCTGCAAAGACCCTCCATCGGCAGAGTGTCCGGTGGAGCGCCGGAGTATGCGTCCATGATGGCATCTGCTGCTATTGCAACGGGATACGTGCAGGGCTTGTTCATCGAGACCCACCCCAACCCTGCCCAGGCACTCAGCGATGCAGCCAGTATGTTGCCCCTGAACGAGCTTGAGGCCTTGCTAATCCGCGCTAAAAGGATAAAAGAGACTATTACTTAGTGGAGGTGAATTGAAAGTGTTAAGACAGATTTTAAAGCCCCAAAAAGCAGCTGTGGACTGGGATAAGATAAAACTTTTGGCCTTTGATTGTGATGGTGTGCTCACCCGCGGTGGGATCATCTATGGCAATGAAGGGCAAGAACTTAAGGATTTTGATGCCCGCGATGGGCTGGGATTTATGATGCTGCGGTCTACGGATATACAGACTGCCGTGATCACGGGACGCACTTCTGAAGCGGTTGCGCGCCGCTGTGCAGACCTCAAGATAGATCATGTTTACCAGAAGATCCCCTATAAGCTCAAGCTGGCGGAAGAGCTTTTGCAAAAGCTGGGCTTAGGCTTTGAAAATATGCTGTTTATGGGCGATGACTGGAACGATTTTCCCCTCATGATGGCCGTGGCGGTGTCCGTCTGTCCTGCCGATGCTGCGGATGGTATCCCGCATTTGGTGGACTACGTTACGCACGCCAAGGGCGGCCAGGGTGCAGTGAGAGAATGCATCGAGATGGTGCTCAAAAATAAAGGCATTTATGAACAGGCGATTCAGGCCTATCTGGCGAGGATTTCTTAGCCTCCTGTTGCTGATTGGGGCTTTGGCCCTAACTTCCTGCGAGGGAGGGGATTTGACGCCCCCCACCCAAAGGTCGGATATCACTTCGCCTGATGAAACCAGCAAGGAAGTCTCCATCCTGGAATACACCGGAGACCACATAGAATACGAGCTTTACGCCAGTAAGGTAGACCGCTGGTATGAAAAAAGGCTGCTCAAGGCGATTGATGTGAGGATAAAGTCGGTAGACCCCAAGACGATGATGCCTACTTACTTGAGCGCCGATTCCACTATCGTGGACGACACCCGAAACATGATCTTTGCCTATGGAAAAGTGGTCTTAAGCTCGCCTTCGGGAAAGGTTTACGGCGATTCCATGGTTTGGGACAGAAATACAGACGAGATATTGGTGCCCGGGAAAGTGACGCTGGAGAAAGATGGCAACATCCTGAGGGGCGAGAGCTTACGCACCAATCCGGCGGTAGATTTTGCCTATATGGATGTGGTGAGTGCGGACGGGAAATTTGATGAAGCGGATTTTAATTGGTAGCCTGCTTTTGCTGCTGGCCATCTGTGTTTGGGCCAAACCGGCTTCCAAACAGGAAAGCTTCAAGCTCGTCCATTCTGACAAACTTTTTCTAAACCGTATGCACAACGAGCAGGTGCTGGAGCTCAGCGGTAAAGTGCATTTCTTCTATGGAGATACGGAGTTTAAGAGCGACAGGGCCTATCTCTTTGATACCTCCAAGGTGGCGCGGCTGGATGGCAATGTGTGGGTGGGCAACGATTCCCTGGCCATCAAAGCGGATAGCGTGGCCTATTATCGCTACAATGAGGAGCTGAATCTGGGCGGCAAGGTGAGGGTCACCGAGGAGCGCAAGGATGGCTCCTTCAGATGGTTTGAGAGCGATTATGGCGTGTATAAACGGGATTTGGATCAGCTCACCGTGTGGAAGGATGTGCGCGCCTGGGATAAAGACGAGGATGCGCTCGCCAGTTGCGGCTATGCTTTTTGGGATAGAAAGGCCGGTTATGCTTATATGATCGAGGAGCCTCAGATCAGGTCCAATGCGCCTGACAGCCTCTATATCCGGGCGGATAAGATCGAATACCATCACGAAGACCGCAAGATCATCGCCACCTTCAATGCCTTCGTAAGTAGCGTGGATTATCAGGTAAATAGCGACTTCCTCATCTATCTGCTCAATGAGGAAAAGGTGGTCTTTACGGGGAAGCCGTCCTTTTTGTCGGACTACGCAATCGCCACTGCCGAAGAGTTTTACCTCTACCTGGATGAGCGGAAATTGGAGCGTGCCGAGCTGCAGGACAGCTGCAGGGTGATCTTTTCACAGGAGCGCGGCGGAGTGAAGGAAAACATGGTGGAGGCAGGCTTTGTGAGCATCACCTTCCAGGATGATGGCATAGAATCTTTCAGCGCTTTAAACAAAGTGAGCTATTCCTTCCACCAGCCGGAAGGCGAAAAAGAGGACGAGTTTTACAATGTGGCCAAGGGAGAGTATTTGGAGGCGAAGTTTACGAGTGATAACAAGTTAGAGCTGATGAGGATGAGTCAGGGCATCCAAGGCAGCTACAAATTTCATAACAAGCCTTGACAACTGCCAAAATCCGGCTAAATTTTAGGGTATGAAGACACAAACGTTAAGAGCTCACAACCTGGTGAAGGTCTACGGGCGTCGCACCGTGGTCAATGATCTCTCCCTCGAGATCAATCAGGGTGAAGTTGTGGCTATTTTGGGGCCAAACGGAGCCGGCAAGACTACCACTTTTTATATGATCATCGGGCTGGCTAAACCCAATCGCGGCAGAGTGATGCTGGATGATAAAGACATCACCCGCCTTCCCATGTACAAGCGGGCGAGGCTGGGGCTGGGCTACCTGGCTCAGGCGCCTTCCATCTTTGCAAAGCTGAGCGTGCAGGATAATATCCTCGCCATTTTGCAGACGCTCAAGCTTCCCAAAGCAGAGCAAAAGCGTCGCCTGGAAGAAGCTCTCAGCGAGCTGGGTCTCACCAAACTGGCCAAACAAAAGGCGTATACGCTCTCGGGTGGAGAACGCCGTAAGCTGGAGATCACCCGCGCCTTGGTGACTTCGCCTTCCTTCATCTTCATGGATGAGCCCTTTGCGGGTGTGGATCCCATCGCTGTGGCAGACATTCAGGATATCATTGCCAAGCTTAGAGATAAGAATATTGGAGTGATGATTACAGACCATAATGTGATCGAGACTTTGAAAATCGTCAATCGTGCTTATATTATTTTTGAAGGGAAGGTGATCGTCTCCGGATCTTCGCGCGAGCTCATCAACGATGAACAGGCTCGGCAAGTGTATCTGGGAGAACGCTTCCTGAGTAACCCCTTTGAGTGATAACTATGCAATTAAGTCAACACCTCGGCCTACGTCAAAAGCAGGAGCTTGCGCTCAAGCCCAAGATGCTGCAGTCTCTCAAGATGCTGGCTTTGCCCATTTTGGAGCTGGAGAGCTATATCAAACAAGAGCTTGAAAACAACCCGCTTTTGGAGATTAGAGAAGAAAAGGACGAGGAGACTTCCGGCGAAACCGCGAGTAAAGATGGCAGCGAAAACGCCTCCTCCATCGAAGATCAGGATGGCCTGGACAGCCAATCAAGCACCATAGAAGAGGTGAAAGAGCTCACGGAAATCCTGGATCAATGGAACGAATATCACTATTCATACTCCTCCAGAAGACAGGATTATGATGCGGAGCGGCCGGAGCGGCAGATTGTCTATGAAGAAGACGGGCGCAGCAACTACCTGGATCAGCTCAACCTCTATGACCTTAGCGAGGCGGAGCTGGATTTCTGCAATGAACTGCTGGATAGCTGCGATAGCTTTGGCTTCCTGCCTCAGGGGTACGACATCGCTGCGGCAGGTAAAATCTTCAAGCTAAGCCCCAAACGCGCTGAGGAATTGCACCAGCTCATGCTGAAACTCAGCCCTCAGGGTATCACCGCCCTCGATATTTCGCAGTGCCTGCTGGCGCAGCTCACGGAAGAACAGCTGGAAAATCGCATTGTGGTGGGCTTGGTTACGGATCAGTTTGACAACCTTATCCACCGTCGCTACCAAAAGCTGGCCTCACACTTTGGCGTCTCCGAAGAAAGCATCCTCATGGCCAAAGAGCAGGTGGCACGCCTGGACCCCAAGCCGGGATTGCGCATCCAACCATGCAACGCCAGCTACGTCTATCCAGACCTCACCTGGAAGCTCGTGGATGGTGAATATGTGGTGATCCTCAACGATCAAATCACGCCCAATATCATCATCAGTCCCCGCTACAGACAGATGATCCATAGAGGGTTTTCGGATAGGGATACACTGCGCTTCGTACGCAGTAGAGTCAATTCTGCCAAGTTTCTGATCAAATCTATCCATATGCGTATGCGCACCCTGGAGAAGGTGTCGCTTTCCATCATCAAGCATCAGAAAGACTTTTTCTACTCCGGCACAGGCATCCTGAAACCGCTCACCTACTCAGTGATTGCGCAGGATGTGGGCGTCAATGAATCCACCATCTCCAGAGTGGTAAGCCACAAATATGCCGAGACGCCCTACGGGATCTTTGCCCTGAAAGACTTCTTCACCAGCACCGCCGGCCTGGATAAGAACTTTGAAAGCATTTCGCGCCAACACGTGAAAAGCCAGATCATACTCATGGTGGAATGCGAGGACAAGAGTGAACCTTTGAGCGACCAGGAACTCATGGATAAGCTCAAAGAACAAGGAATTACAGTATCAAGACGCATTGTGGCCAAGTACAGGCAAGAGCTTGGCATCCTCAATAGCCGTCTGAGAAGGAGTTAATAGATTATTATGAAAGAATATCAAGTTGTGATCATCGGTGGCGGCCCCGGTGGCTATGAGACGGCCATCCGCCTCGCTCAATATGGCATCACTTGCGCCGTGGTTGAATCGCAGCGCCTGGGTGGTGTGTGTCTCAATTGCGGTTGCATCCCCACCAAAGCTCTGGTGAAGAGCGCAGAACTGTATCGAGAGATGAAAGAGGCCGATCAATACGGCCTGCCGGTGGTTGATGCACCGGTGGATTACGCCCAGGTTTTGGAGCGCAAGGACAAGATAGTGGAGCAATTGGTGGGCGGGATAGAATTTTTGTTTAAGAAGCGCTCCATTGAAGTGATCAAAGCGAGAGCCACTGCCGTCACTCCTCTGGGAGACAAGTGGAAAGTCTCGCTGGATAGCGGCGAAGAGATCAGCGGCGACCGCGTGATCCTGGCTACCGGCTCCGTCCCCAAAAGCTTGCCCAACATCACCATAGATGAGGTGGATGTGCTTTCTTCCACAGGGATATTGGCCATGGATAAGCTGCCCAAGAGCCTCGCCGTTATCGGTGGAGGCGTGATCGGTTGCGAATTTGCCTCCATCATGAACAGCTTTGGCGTGGAAGTGCACATCATCGAGTTTCTGCCCCGCATCGTGGCTCTGGAAGACGACGAGATGTGCAGAAGGCTGGCTCCCGCTCTCAAGAAGCAAGGCATCAAGGTAAACACCAAGGTGGGCCTGCAGACCATCAAGAAAACGGACGCCGGCTTGGAACTGGGGCTTTCCAACGACAGCACCCTGGTGGTGGAAAAGGTGCTGATGGCCGTGGGCAGAGCTCCAAACCTGGATATAGAGTTCCCGGCAGTAGCACCCGAGCTGGATAAGGGCGCCGTGGTTATCGATGACCAGATGCGCACCTCCCTCAAAGGTATCTTTGCCATCGGTGATGTGACCGGAAAGCTGGCTTTGGCGCACACCGCATCCAAACAGGGCTTGATGGTGGCGGAGATCATCAGGGACGAATTTGAAGGCAAAGAAAGCCACATGGAACCGCTTAATTATGCAAACATCCCCCGCTGCACCTTCACTTCCCCCGAGCTTGCCTCGGTGGGCCTTTCCGAAGCGGAAGCCAAGGAAAAGTACGGCGAGATCATCGTGGGCAAGTTCCCCTTCTCCGCCAGCGGTAAAGCGATGGCCATGGGCGATACCAACGGCTTTGTAAAGACCATCGCCCGGGCAGATGATCAGACGCTGCTGGGTATGCACATCCTGGGCCCCAACGCAGCAGAGCTCATCGGGCAAGGCGCCATACTCGTATCTCTTGGAGCAAAAGCTGACGCGGTGGAAGATATAGTCTTTGCACATCCCACCCTCAGCGAATCCCTCAAAGAATCAATCGAAGATATCCGAAAAATGTCTATACACAAAATCTAAAAGGAGGTATCACACATGCAGATTACCATTACTGCTCGTCACTTCGAACTCACCAAAGCCATCCGCGACTATGTGGAAAATGCCTGCCTCAAAGTAACCAAATACTTTGACCACATCATCCACATGCACGTCACTTTGGCCCTCGAAAACAACCGTAACATCTGTGAAGTATCCATGCAGGCATCCAGGTACAGCCTGCAAAGTCAAGCCGAAGCGATGGATATGTACTTGTCCATTGATATGGCTCTGGACAGGATTGAGACGCAGATCAAAAAGCTCAAAGACCGTGTGACCACCCACCAGAAAAGAGCTCTGAAGGAGCACTTCCAAACCTTCTCAAGAGCTTCAGACATCCTGGTTAATCAGCAAGATAGGGCTCGTAAAACAGTCAAAACCAAACGAGTAGTTCCGGAGATCATGGACGTCCAGGACGCCATGGAAGCCATTGACGCAAGCGCTGAGGAATTCCTCATCTTCAAAAACGTTGAGACCGACCGTCTGAACGTCTTAGTCAAAAAGGACAACGAACACTACAAGCTGTTTGAACCATAAATCCCAACATAATCTATGCACCCTCCGGTGTGGAACGTCATGCCGGAGGGTGTGATTAAACCAAGCGGGGGAGACATATGCGAGAACTTACAGTTAAGCAACTATTTGAGGACAAGCGCAAGGACTTCGCCCTTTCGCTGGTCACCGAACCCCAAACCATAGACAAGAAGATAGTCACGCCTTACTTCAATCGTCCGGGCCTGGCGCTTGCGGGCTGGCTGGAGGTCTTTACTCCGGAGCGCATCCAAATCTTTGGAGAGGCAGAAGTTCGCTACCTGCAGAGCCTTCCGGAAAAGACCATGTTGGAGCGGCTCAGGGAGCTCTTTAAGATGGACATCCCCTGCGTGATTATCTCCAAAGGCCTCAGCCTCCCTCCCTCAGTCGAATATCTGGCCAATGATCTCCACATCCCCATCTTCTCCAGCAGGCTTTCCACCGTGCAGCTCATATCTCAGATCAACCGCTATCTCATGGACGTCTTTGCCTTGGAAAAGACTATCCACGCCACGCTGGTAGACGTCTTCGGTTTGGGCATCCTGATCACCGGCAAAAGCGGCATAGGCAAAAGCGAATGCGCACTCGACCTCATCTCCAGAGGCCACAGCCTGGTGGGCGATGACATGATCAATATGCGCAACCTCAACGACATCATCGTGGGCCGCAGTGGACGCGATTTTGGCCACTTTATGGAGATCCGCGGCGTGGGCGTGGTCAACGTGGAGAAGATGTTTGGCATAGAGCGGGTCAGACGTGAGAAGAACATTGATCTGCAGATAGAATTGATGCCTTGGCAAGAGAATACGGAGTATGAGCGAATAGGCCTTAAGGGCAATTATGTAGAGCATTTGGGCGTTAAGCTCCCCATCATTTACTTACCGATTTCCCCGGGTAAAAATGTATCTGTGATCGTGGAAGTCGCGGCGATGAATCAGATCCTCAAAGGTGCGGGTTATGATGCAGCTGAGGACTTTAACCGCAAGATACACGAGGAGATACGCAAGCAGACTCTATTCAAAAAGGTGCAAGCAACAGAAAATGATCCAAAAGACAGTAACAGTTAACAGCGAGCATGGATTACACGCACGTCCCGCCGCTTTGATCGTGAAGGCAGCCACCAAGTTTCGCAGCGAATTTTATATAGAAAGAGATGGCATGAAGGTAAACGGCAAGAGCATCATGGGCGTGATGATGCTGGCGGCTGAGAATGGCGCAGTCTTGACGCTCAGCGCCCAGGGAGTGGATGCAGAATACTTGATCGAGGAGGTGTCTTCCCTCATCGAAGGCGGTTTTGGAGCATAGCATGATGAACGTTTTCAAAGCCAAAAGCATCAATCCCGGCATCTACATCGGCCGGGCGAGGTTTTTGGTTTCCAAAGCGCCCATCATCCACCAAAGCCATGTGACAGAAGACAATGCAGCCTCTGAATTTGAGCATCTGACCAGCTCCATCGACGTTGCCTTGGCTCAGGTGCGCCAGATATTGACCACGCTCCCGGAGGACGGGCAGGAGAAGGAAATCTTTGAGACGCAGGAGATGATCCTGGCCGATCCGGACATCCTGCTCAAGCTGGAAAACCAGGTTTTGCAAGAACTTAACAGTGCGCCCAGCGCAGTGAAGATCGTCTTCGACGAGGTGATCACCCACTTTGAAGGGATGCAAAACGACTTCTTTGCCTCACGTGCGGTGGACTACAAAGACGTGCAGCACAGGCTTTTGGACATCCTCCTGGACGTACATTCCGAGCCCTTATCTGTATTTGAGCCGGGCGAAGTGCTTTTCTGCCTGGAGCCCAGCCCCACGCTCATCAGCAGCATGGCCAGCAAGGGCATCGGTGCCTGGGTGAGCCAAAAAGGGGCCTACACCTCGCACGCAGCCATCCTTTCCCGCGGTTTGAACATCGTGGCCATCACCTCCATTCCCGAGCTGGCCTTCAAGGTCAAAGACGGCCAGCAGGTGATCGTGGATGCCACCAAGGGCGAGCTCATCGTAAATCCCGATGCAGCAACGCTCAAGCATTACCAGAAGCGGAAAGCAGATATGGAAGCCGCCCTCCTCAAGGACCGGGCGCGGGCTCTGGAACCCGCCATCACCTCCACAGGCAGAAGGGTGCGCATCAACGTCAACATCGAACTTCCCGAAGAAGCAGCTGCCCTTAAAGCTTTGGGTGCCGAAGGAATAGGCCTCTTCCGAACCGAGTTTCTCTACCTGGATCGCAGCAGCCTACCAGACGAGGAGGAGCAGTTTCAGATCTACTCCTCGGTAGCCAGGGATATGGCGCCTTTCCCCGTCACCATCCGCACCTTCGACTTAGGTGGTGACAAGCTTTCGCACCTCATTCCCTTCGAGCCCGAAGAAAACCCTTTCCTGGGCTGCCGAGGCTTGAGATTCTCTCTTTTCAGACCCGATATCTTCAAGATTCAGATCAAAGCGGTGATGCGGGCAGCGGTGGAAGGCAATCTGCAACTGATGTTTCCCATGGTCAACGACGTGGAAGACCTGCTCCAGGCCAAGGAGCTGGTCTCAGAATGCTCGGCCGAGCTCCAAGCGCAAGGCATCAAACACAATGCGAATATCCCTATCGGCGTGATGATCGAGATTCCTTCCGCAGCCTTGTGTGCCGATATTTTGGCTGCCGAAGCGGATTTCTTCAGCATCGGTACCAACGACCTCACCCAATATACCTTAGCCGTAGACCGCAATTCCGAGACCCTCAGCTACAAATATGCGCAGCACCATCCATCGGTCTTAAGACTGATACAGATGGTGCTCAAAGCCGCTCGCAAAGCCGGTATCACCGTGGGAGTCTGCGGTGAAATGGCTTCCATCCTCCAATATGTGCCCCTGCTGGTTGGCTTGGGTTTGGAAGATTTGAGCGTGCAGCCCGCCAAAATCGCCACCATCAAATCCATCGTGAGAAAGTGTGATCTCCACCTGGAAGAGCTGGTGCAGAGCAGCGATCTCGACCACCTGGACGAGGTGGAAGACCTGATCTACAACAAGCTTAAAAACTACTATCAAGATAAATGAGGAACACTGCCATGATCTCCTACGATCACAAGAACTTACTTCACAGCAACAAGATACGTACCGGCATCGAGCCGGATAAGCTCGCCTCCATGCAAGAGGCCGTCCAAAATGCGCATGACGAGATCCAAAAAGACCGCCAGCAAGACATCCTGGGCTTTTACGATCTGCCAGACCAAAACGTGGACCACATCACAGATTATATCAAGTCGCTGGGTGATCGTTTTGACACCATGGTGGTCTTGGGCATCGGTGGTTCCGCCCTGGGCAACAAAGCCCTCTATTCCGCTCTCAGAACGGCTTCCATGCTCAAGCGCCGCGTGCTGGTATACGACAACGTAGACCCCGTTTTCCTGGATGAAATCCTGGATGATATCACACTGCACAGCACCATCTTCAACGTGATTACCAAAAGCGGCACCACCGCTGAGACGATGGCCAGCTACATGATCATTGCAGACAGGCTGCAAAAGGCCTTCCCGGATGACTATATCCAGCGCATCATCGTGACCACAGACCGGGAAAAGGGCTTCCTCAGAAAGCTGGTGAACGACCACGGCTACGCCTCTTTCATCGTGCCGGACAACGTGGGTGGACGCTTCTCCGTGCTCAGCGATGTGGGTCTGGTGTCCAGCGCTTTTGCCGGCATAGATATCAAGGCTTTGCTCCAAGGAGCAGCCGCTATGAGGCAGAGGTGCGCAGAAGCAGACCTGGAGAGCAATCCTGCCTATCTGAACGGACTTTTGCACTATCTCTACATGAAGCAGGGCAAAAACATCAGCGTGATGATGCCTTATTCCAATTCCCTCTACGACTTTGCGGATTGGTATAGACAGTTGTGGGCCGAGAGTTTGGGCAAACGCAAGGACATCAAAGGCAGGGATGTGTTTGTGGGGCAGACGCCCGTGAAAGCCCTGGGCAGCACAGACCAGCATTCGCAGGTGCAACTCTACGTGGAAGGCCCCAACGACAAAGTGTTTACCTTCCTCAAAGTGGAGAACTTCGCGGTCGATTACGTGATCCCAAACCTGCATCCGGATCGCGAAGAAGTGAATTATCTGGGCGGCAAAAGACTGGGCCAACTGCTCAATGCAGAAGCACTTGCCACCAGCTATGCCCTCACCAGCGCAGGACGCCCAAACTGCACCATCGCTTTCCCGCAGATAGACGAGCATCACCTGGGTGAATTTATCATGATGTATATGATACAGACTGTCTTTACCGGCAAACTGCTCAATATCAACCCGTTAGACCAACCCGGCGTGGAAGCAGGCAAAAACGCTACCTATATGCTGATGGGGAAGAAAGGATACGAGGCAGCTTCGCTGCAGTTGTGAGTTGTGAGCTGTGAGCAGCGACCAAAACATAGCCGGGATGCAGTGTTATAAGAAAGTAAGGCCATGGATTACAGGGTAAAAAGCCAGAGTTGGCTTTATCTCAATTAGTGAAAACTCGTGTAATCCTTGGGAGGTTTAAACAGCCCAAAGCTGCATGGATTGCAGCAAGGAATATCTGTATCTTTGAAACCTGCGTCAGCTGCTGACAACTGGCAACTGACAACTCACAACTAAAGAAATGGCTGGGTAGGGAGGATTCGAACCCCCGTATGGCAGGGCCAGAACCTGCTGCCTTACCGCTTGGCGACTACCCAGCAAATCAAAAGTAAAAATAATAGACCCCAGACAAGAATAATCTCCGCTTTAGACGCTGTAAATGAACGCCTTAAAAGCTTTGGAGAAATTGGCTGGGCAGGGAGGATTCGAACCCCCGTATGGCGGGACCAAAACCCGCTGCCTTACCGCTTGGCGACTGCCCAGCATCAATTCTTCTGGCGGAGAGGGTGGGATTCGAACCCACGGTGGGCTTTTGACCCACACACGCTTAGCAGGCGTGCACCTTCAGCCAGCTCGGTCACCTCTCCTTTATCAACAAAGGATCACACTATGTACGATAAAAAACTGTGGCGGAGGATGAGGGATTCGAACCCCCAAGGGCAGAACCCGGCGGTTTTCAAGACCGCTGCCTTACCAGTTAGGACTAATCCTCCATAGGTTCTACCCTTGAAACTGAAGGGGCGCTTTTTGTCAATCACTTTTTTTAATGAAGGCTGAAATACGTCCGATTATGACCGATGAGGAAGTTGATATTCAGGCCGTTAACTGTTATCTCAGCATCAGGTTAGAGATGGAGGGACGGTGGATGAATCTGCCATCAAACAAAACTCGGGCAATAACCGCAAAACCACAAATCAGACTCCCGACCTTGCCGGTTTTTGGCTCCAAACAAAACTATAAATCCATGCTCAAGATTCCACTCAGTATGCCCTCAAATCGGGGCTCGTTATGGGCCAAAATATGTTTGCCAAAAACCGATGCTTGAATCAAAGGTTGACTTTTGCCCTGGCTTGCCCCACCCCCGGATCTCCTTGGCGCTCGAATGCGTAACTCTTGGGTTTTCTTTGGGTTACTTGTGGATCCCAAAGGAGACCCACAGGAGCCCCTAAGGGAGGCCGCATCAAATCGACGTTTTAGGAGGCAGTTTTGTTTGCAGAAATCAAGAGCGGAGGTCAAATATTTCAGAACGCCGGACTTTCCCCGGCTCCCGGTCCTGCCGAGGAACTCCTACTTAAATGGTAGGTAATAAGCTGCTCAGTTTACCATCAATTTACGCCCATCACCGAGCCGGACGCACAGCAGGCGTAGCTGCTTTTTGCCTCAGGATCGTGCAGCAGAATGGATTTTGGGCCTCTAACGCGAGGTTTAGCAGCCAGATAGCTGCACCGGAAGTAGGTAGTAACCATGCCACATAAGACACTCTCCCGGCCAGAGATGCTACTCATCAAAAGCAGCATCCGGGCGGGATAAAAAAGCTGCTTGGTTTACTTCTTCTTCTTGGTGGTTTTGGCTGCAGGCTTGGTTTCTGCGGGCTTTTCCTCACTGGGTACGTTAAAATCCATTTTGCTGGCAATCATATGGCGTTTCAGCGTGACTTTCACGATAGGCTCGATGCGGTGTGTTACCAGGTACAGGGTTTTGTCTTTGCTGAGAGCCAGTTTTTCCTCAACGCTCATAGCATTGAGTTCGGTCATGGTAGTGATGCGTTCGATCGCACCGGTAGCCGTATCCACGATCTGGACATATTGTTGTTTTTCGGCCATGAATATTACCTCCATCTCGTATTTTTCAGGGAATCTATTTACGATATCTACCACGAAATTCACATATTCGCGCTTGTGCCTCTGATACCAGGCTCTAAAGGAGCGGCATCTGTGTATGCGAGGACACACGGCACAGAGGGCTGGGGCCACCAGCCGCTGGCGCTTGATTTCACAGGTGTAGATACGTTTCTTTCTCATTGTATGCCAAAAGAATTGGGGGTGCCAAGTTTGTCAAGCGTCCATTTGTTTTTATGAGTGAAATTGGCGGTTCGGCGACCGCCCGTACCGAGGGGGTGGCCAAGTGTCAAGCGTCCATATCAGGTGTCAAAATCGGTGTCATTTCGCTGTTTTAAGGGGTGAGCCGTCTGTTTTGCTTGACACATTCTGGCCCAAACATTTAATGCAACCACAACCTTTATTTCTATATTGGAGGAACCAATGAAACATCTAAAAGCCGCTCTGCTGCTGGTCTTGATCTTATCGCTGGGGCTGGTGCTCCATGCACAAGACGTGGCCACCAAGTCTACCAAATACTACAAGGTGAGCTATCCCGGAGATTGGGAAGCGCAAGAAATCGAAGGCGACGGTTTCGTTGCCGTTGCCAAAGGCAATTCCATGATTCCTCTCACCTTAGCCATCACCATTGCCGATATCGATGAGGAGAATGCCGATAAAGAGCTCACTGAATTGGCAGAAGGGATGCTGGAAAAGAGTGGAGAGGAGTTTGAAGCGATGGGTATGGAGCCTGAGATTGATATTGAGATTGCCGAGGAGACGCGCCTAAACGGCATTCCCACATATCATTACACCATGAGTGTGGGCGTCATGGGCTTTACCACGCACACGGATAACTACCTTTTCCTAAGTGAGGGAAAGGTGATTTCTATGTCCATTTTGGGCGCCAAAGATGATCTGGAAGAAAATGCCGAGGCGATCTCTGCTATCTTCAATTCCTTCAGACTCACCAAAAAATAAGCCCAATTGCATTCATGTAATGAGGTTCTGATATGAGACGCTATTTGCTTTTACTGGCTCTGCTCTTGGGTATCTGCCTGCTAAATGCGCAGCAGCTCAATCTTTGGCAAAATTTCCGTCACAGCTCCAGAGATGCTGAGGGCAAGATCCACATCCGCTGGGACAACCCCGGTGCGGAGTATCTTAACCTGGAGTTTTTTGCCAAAAACGGTTCAGGAGACTGGCAGAGCTATCCCGTCACGCATCTGTCCGGTGTCAGTTCTGTTGCACAACCGCCTTTCGATTGGAACGTGCCTTTGACCTGGCGCCTCAGAAGTGAGCAGGGTTACGGGGGTGTGGGAGCGGCAATGTTGCATCCTGCCTGGCTTTCGGAGGACACTTTCCCGCCCGCAACAGACGATCTTGCCTTTATCGGAAGTGATGCTTTTGGCGATTCCGTAACTGTTTATGCCCCTCATCTTGATCTGGGGGATACCTGGGTGGGTTGCTCGGACGATAAGATCTATTTTGCCATGCAAAATTCTACCGGCAACTTCCCTGTCATGAATGGCTTAACCTCTTTTAATGCATACGGTTGCGTTATTGCCAATCCTGAAGCTGCACTTGCCGACAGCACCGCCTACGCCATGATTTATAGCAATATCATTGGCTTTATTACGCCCGGATTGTACAAGATCGGCATCTCGGAAAACTTTGTGCCCACCTTCAGCCGTATCGGCAGCATTCAATCCACCGTGAGCGACGGCAAGCTCTTTTTGGCCTGCAACTTGTCAGACCTCACCAATGATCCCTCTTTCGGCGATTGGCCAAACTATAGCAATGCGCTGGCTTTGACGGCACTCACGCTGAAGCTGGAATTTGAATTTGGCAGCCTGGAGCCGCAAATGGGCGTGGGAGACTACAGTATGCCGGGGGTGGTGGTCTTTGAAAAGCTGGTCTACGAGGCAGCAGGAAACACCTTGCCCGTGATCACGGAGTTTAAAGTGGAAAACAACCTCGTGAGCTGCTTTTATCAGGATGCGGAAGGGGACTACCCATTGGTCTGTGAATTTGTAAACCAGCTGGGCGAAGTGACTCAGCTGTATAGTCTTACGCACGATTATGAGAATGGAGTGTTCTTTGCAGGCACCTGCTCGGCTGAGACGCGTATCGGTAAGCTGCACGTCAGTGACAACAACATCGACTTTCAGAGCTTTGAATATGAGGTTGTTTCCAACGACGACCATCTGATGCCTTCCGCGGCCCTCGTTTGCAGCATTCCAAACCCCATCTTAAGTGGTTCATCCTCAGAGATTAAGCTCAGCAACCTGGCATCTGGGGAGCTCAAAGTGCATATCTACAATATCAGAGGGCAAAAAGTGTGGTCATGGAGCGGTCATCACGCTGCTACCAAAGACCTTAGCATCTCTTGGGATGCGCTCATCAAGGGTAAGCCGGCTCCTGCGGGTGTCTATCTCCTGAAGGTGAAAAACGCATCCTCTGAGCTGGTCAAAAAGTTTAGTATTTTCAATTGAAGGAGTTTTCAAAACAGATATAGATGTTTATCGACTACGCCAAAGCAAGGATAAAAGCCGGTAATGGCGGTGACGGCGTCGTTAGCTTTCGCCGCGAGAAGTTTGTTGCCAAAGGCGGTCCTGATGGTGGTGATGGTGGTAGGGGCGGCGATGTGATCGCCGTGGGCGACGAAAATGTCAACACCCTGATAACTTACCGCTACACACAGCTTTACGCCGCCGGTAATGGCAAGAATGGCTCTGGTTCGCGCAAGACAGGTGCTGCCGGGGAAAACGTATATATGCGTATGCCTTTGGGCACGCAGGTCTTTCTGCTCAAAGAAGATGGCAAGAAGATCAAGCTGGGCGAAATCACGCAACACGGTGAGGAGCTGGTTTTGGCGCGTGGAGGCCGTGCCGGCAAGGGAAACAGCAATTTTGCCACCGCTACAAATCAAGCGCCGCGCCATGCCACCCTAGGCAAAAAGACGCAGGAACAAGAGCTGGAACTGGTGCTCAAACTCATGGCAGACGTGGGCTTGGTTGGCTTTCCCAATGCGGGCAAATCCACCCTGCTCAGCGTGCTTTCCAGCGCCAGACCCAAGATTGCAGATTATGAATTTACCACGCTGGAACCCATGCTGGGCGTGGTGAAAGGCTCGGACTACCGCTCCTTCGTGATGGCAGATATTCCCGGTATCATCGAAGGTGCTCATGAGGGTAAGGGCTTGGGGCATCAGTTTTTGCAACACATACAGCGTACGGCCATCCTCCTCTTTCTCATCGACATCAATACGCCCGACCCAATCGCTGCCTATCAGACGCTGCGCTCGGAGCTGTATCTCTATGATAAATATCTGGATACACGGCCCTTCATCGTGGTTATCAGCAAGATGGATACCGTTGCTGACCCGGATGAAGCCTTTGCGCCGATAGGAAAAGCGTTTAAAGAACAGTTCAACGTGGACGCGCTGCCCATTTCGGCAGTGACCCATCTCAATTTGGATAAGCTCACACATCGCATCTTTGAGCTATTGGACGAGCAATGAGCGAGCAAGACATCCTGAAAGCCTGGCTTTGCATCAAAAGCGCTCCGGAGATCAGAGGCAGAGAGATGATCCGGCTCTTGCAAACCTGGGGAGACCCGTGCGAGTTTGTGGGCAATCCCGCTCATGATCTCTACCGCGACGATAGCTTCAAAGCCGCAGGTTTGGACTATTTGGCCAATTTCCGGCTCCCGGAAAACCATCTGCAGATCACCAAATTGGCCGAGACCTACGAAATCAAGGTCCTGGGCTACACAGACCCTGCTTATCCCCTGGGGCTCAAGGAGATATACAGCCCTCCACCTGTGCTCTACTATAGGGGCGATCTGCTTACCGCCCTGGATGCCAAGTGTTTAGCCGTGGTGGGCACCCGCAAGCCCAGTGCCTATGGGCAGCAAATGTGTGGCAAGACCCTGGCTCCCGTCTGTAAAGCGGGCGTTACCATCATCAGTGGCCTCGCTATGGGCATAGATACAATCTCGCATCTCACCGCTCTGGAAGAGAAAACCAAGACCATCGCCGTACTGGCCAGCGGCGTGGAGACCATCTACCCGCCGCAAAACCGCGAATTGGCCAAAAGGGTGATCCAAAGCGGCGCATTGGTGAGTGAATACGAGCCCGGAACCAAGGTGGAGAAATGGAACTTCCCCGCCCGCAACCGCATCGTATCCGCTCTTTCATCAAGCGTTTATGTGGTGGAAGGCCCCATCACCAGCGGTGCTATGCTCACGGCTAAATATGCCATAGAGCAAAACCGCGATCTCCTGGCTCTTCCCGGACAAATAAACCATGCCAACGCCCAAGGGCCCAACCACTTAATCAAAAACGGGGCCCGGCCCATAACCTGCCCTGAAGACCTGCTGGAACAGATGGGAATCGAGATAGAAGAAGATGAACAACTGCAAGCTTTGCCAGAGCTAACAGACGATGAGCAAAAGGTCTTGGACATCTTTGAAGGAGAGCAGCGAGAGCTGTTTTTCGATGAGCTGCTCCTCATCACGGGTCTCAGTTTTGGCAAGCTCTCAATCATTCTGCTCAATCTGGAGCTGAAGCGTTGCATCGCCAAGGCTTCCGGAAACAGCTTTGTACTTTATTAAAAGGCAATAACCATGAAAAACAAGATTACCCTTATCATCGCTATCCTGCTTACTTTTAGCTGCCTGGCAGCACTGCCATCCGCTTTTACCAAGCGGGGCAACCCCGAGCTTTACCGGCAGATCCGCCTCCAAGCAAGGCATAACCTCAAGAACCTCGACTCCGACGCCCGCAAAGCCTACCAGCGTCTGCTCAAGGATCATAACGACATCCTGATGCATTACTTGATTGCTTACGAGATAGATGGCATCCTGCAGATCGCCGATCCGCACGACGTTTACAGCAACTACCAGCAGATCGTGCAGCTTTTAGAGACCAAAGAATTTGATCTCGAGCCGGAGTTTTTCCTTTCCTATGTGGCCAAGCAAACCGTGGCGGATGAACGCATTCAGGCTTACCGTAAAGCCTTTATGGATGATGGCTTGGCTGAGGTCTTGGCTTCCGCAACAGACGAGCTGGACCTCTATCGCAAGGTCTGCGATTGGGGCTTGGAGCGCCTGGTTTTCCAACCCACCAGCGGGCGCGACCTCAGCCCTTTGGATATCACCACTTCCTCCTATCTGGGGCGTTGTGAGGAGATGCAGATCCTCTTTATTGCTGCTGCCAGGACTGTGGGATTGCCGTCGCGTCCGGCCAGTGCACCCTGGTGGGCGCATCAGGATAACAACCACGCTTGGGCAGAAGTGTGGCTGAATGGCGCCTGGCATTATACCGGGGACATGGATGCTGCCTATTTCCCGGATCAGACGTGGTTTAGCGGCCTTATAGACAAGACGGTGCTAATCTTGGCCAATGGTTCTTTGGCCTCCAGCAATGACGAGGTGATCGCCTCAGGCAGATACCACAAAAGCATCAATTCCACGCCCAATTATGCCGGTGAGCGCACGCGTGAGGTTCAGATCAGCGTATTGGATGAAGCCGGGCAAGCCGTTCCTGAAGCGGCGCTTGGCATCTTTGTCTACAATTGGGGCTCGCTGCGACCCATCAGCTATTTCAGGACAGATGAAGAGGGGCAATTTACCATCAGCGTGGGGCGTGGAGCCTTCTATCTCGCTGCACAAAAAGAAGATAAGCACGCTATCACCCTGGTGCCTTCCTCGGAAGAGAGCTCCTTCAATGTGGATATGGTGATCTCGGAGCTGGATTTGCCAGACCAAAACCAAATCCTCCACTATCCTTCCAATGAATTTGAGTGGCAGCAGGCGCCGCAGAGCTATCAGGATAACGTGAAGCGGATCAAGGAGTTAATCGCCGAGAGGGATAAGGGATTTGCCAGATATGAGCTCTTGCCTCAGGGTGTGGCGGCGGATTCTCTCTACTGGAAGGTTTATGCCGCCTGCAGGGGTAATGCCTTGGAATTCAAACTCTTTGCGGATCGGGTGGGTCACCTGGAACCCGGCTTTTTAAGCTATCTGCTTTCCGATGATTCCAAGCTTTTGTGGCAGATGAAGGCCAACCAATTTGAGGCGCTATACAACTTTTACCTTGAGCATAAGTTCTTTGACTATTCAGAGGACGAGCTGCGCCTAATCATCAGTCCCGCAGTGTATTATGAGGAGCTGCCTCAGCCCATCTACGATAAGAAGAGAGGCTGGCAGCTGTATCCAAAGATGTTTTATCAAAGTGGAAATACGGAGCTGGAAAAGCTGGCCAATATCAGCCGCTTTATGGCCAAGCGATACAAGGTGAGACCGGAGAAGGCGCTCGCCGGGCTGCTTCCTGCCAGTACAGCCTGGGGTCGCAAGCATCTCACCGCCTTGCAAAAGCGCATCTTGGCGGTCAATGTCGCCCGTGCCAATGGCATCCCCGCCGCTTTTGCCCGCATCCCCAACCTGATTGTGGCCAAAATCATGGGCGAATGGCAGTATTACGACATCGAAAAGGGTGAAATCTGGAGTGGGGGAGAGCAGGAGGAAGCCGTGATGGGAAGCCTGAAAGTAAGCGTTCAGGATGAAGAAGGACAGCCCATTTCCATCGATGCCTCCAAACTGGTGGTCACCAAATGGGAAGATGCCAATTTCTATGCTCTCAATCACAGCTTCCGGCAGGCTGAGGATGGCAGCTATACGTTGGAACTGCCTCAAAACAAATACTATCTGCAATTTGGGTATCGCATCTCAGACAGCCAGACCGGCTTCCTGATGCAGAAGATAGATTTTGAGGAGACGGATGAACTCGACATCGTGCTCAAACCGCAGCAATATCCACGCGCCTGGCAGGAGATGGACGACTTCGTAGCCTCCATCATCGGCGAAGAGCTCTTGGAGACAGATCAGATCATCATCCTGGGCAGCTTGGACCACGAAAATTCACTGCGCACCTTGGATAAAGTCAAAGCTCTGGACAAAGAATTCATCTGGCTGGGCTATCAGGAAATGAGTGATCCGCCCAGTTACTATCAATTTTGCCAAGCTTGGCAGGATGCCGTAAATCAAGACCAGCGCAATGCCGTGCGCGTCTTTACCCTCGTGAAGAAAGACGGCAAGTGGCAGATGTTTGAGGGTGTGTGGGATGAGATGAGGATGTAGGGTCGCTTGCTGAAGCGACCATGCAGCTCCACTTCAGCAGGTAACATCAAGCTGCGCTTGATTGCGGCGCTGCAGCTAACGCCGGCTACATTCCCGGGTATTATACTTCCGCAAAGAAAGAGGCAACATTTGACCGATTTCGTATGCTTGGCGTTATCAGGCAGTTACGAAGATGGAGTTTTCGTTTTTTCCTCAGGGGGCCGAGGTCGTCAGGGTATATTATAGAGGGACGTTTTTGGAAAGTGAGAAAGTGAGTACAGCCAAATCTCAGATGTGTTTGGCTGATAATGCTTGACAAATTGTCACACTTTATTAAAGTATCCTTCGTAAATGGCGTAGTCTCCGTGGTCTTTACCTGAGCGGGATTACAACATTTTTTGGATTTATCATATGCTCATGCAGCTTAAGGATGCACGATGAATTTCGGGATTTATATCCAGTCGGAGAGCAGGGCCTGTCGTCCTGAAGGGGCGTCGTGTCCATATTGCTCACCCGGAGCTGCTTTTCCACCTTCCTCACGTCTTAATCAAGCCGGACAATGTCTATTGAGTGCAGTTGGCAGAATAATAGGCGGGTCCATCAAGCATCAACACAATTCAAATCAATGGGAGCAAGAACTATGAAAAGGTTTTTCTCGTTTACTCTGTTACTGGCTTTGCTGCTGAGTATTTTCAGCCTGAGCCATGCAGGCACCGTGCAAGTGGGTAGCTTAGATAACGACAGCGCAGCATTGCCCATCCGGGCTATTTATTCTTATAGTTACTGTCAGCAGATCTACACGCAAACCCGGATCAACTTCGCAGGGCCAATCACCAAGATCCGTTTTTATTATGTTGAAGGTGACATAACCAACAGTGAAGATTGGCGTATTTTTATGGGTCACACCAGTAAAACGTCCTTTAACAATAATTCGGACTGGATAGCTTTATCCACTCTCACGCAGGTATTTGATGGTGATGTGGGAGCCGTTCCCGCATCCGCAGGCTGGATGGACATCACCTTGAACACCCCCTTCGTCTACAACAATGTGGACAATCTGGTCATCGCGGTATATCAGTATACCCCCGACTTTACTCCTTCGGGAATGAAGTGGGGCTCTTTTTATAGCGAAACTAATACAAGTATAGCTTATTATCATGACTCGGTCAACCCGAATCCTGCTTCTCCTCCGTTGGCAAGGTATAGAGACAATAAAAACAACTGCATACAGTTGGTTTTCTCGGAGCCCATGACTCCCGTGCTTGTATATCCCGGCAATAATGGTAAAGTGACAAACGATCAAGTTTTGATGTGGGCCCTGCCTGAAGGAAGTGCGCCGGCTACCGGCTACGATGTCTACATTGATGACATTCTGGTGGGTGACAATATTCCCACTGACTTTTACCCTCTTACAGGTCTGGCTATGGGCTGGCATAGCTTCTATGTGAGAGCGAACAATGAGATTGGCAGCTCTGCCTTGTCGGATATCCGGAGTTTTGAGATTGTCGATGGAATAGCGATTGGCACATCACAGACCACCAGCACGGTCCTTCCCTTTAATGCTTACTGGGGATTTAGTCGCTCTCTGGCGGTTTATCACCAAGATCAAATAGGAGAGGCTGGCAGTATTATCAACAGCATCGGATGGTGTGTGTCCGAGGCCAGCTCCACTTCCATCCCTTACAAGATTTATGGAATGCGTACTGCAGACAATGTGGTTGCGCCCATGCAATGGGATGACTTTACATCTCAAGCAACGTTGTTAAAAGAGGGAAGCCACGTCTTCAACAGCGTCGGCTGGAATATTATTGACTTGGATGTGCCATTTCAGATCCTTGAGAGCAACCTCATCATAGGTGTGGAAACCTTCTATGGGGGCGATGGAGCCTCAAGCTACCCCACTTTCCTCTACACCCAATGTGATAATAGCTATTGCCGGTACTGGATCAGCGATGATGTTCCGCCCTCGGGCACTGGGGTTCCGAATGGTTTACGTTCCAATATGCTTTTGTGGCATACGCACATCGTTCCGACTTTTCCCTTCGTTGAAAGTTTTGAGACAAATCAGGCGGATAATACCTTGGTGAAAGGATGGAGGCAGGTGCTGGATGGTAATAAGAAGCAGTATTGGATGGCCAATTCCAGCCAAACCAACGCCAACCGCACCCCGCGCAATGGCTCTTTCAACGCCACCTTGAGGTATAATGGTGACGCATGGCTGATGAAGCCCTTCTATATGGAAGCGGGGAATTACTATGATATCAATGTTTGGGCCCGACAGGATGGAAACGATCCAGATGATGCCAGTATAGGTATTTACTATGGGTATGCCGGTACTATCGAAGAAGGTACAGTGTTAGCCCTCGTTCCCCAAACCGGTCTCGTAGATGGCGATTATCAGCGTATTCACGCAAGGATGTATGCTCCCTATACGTGTGTCTATTTTATTGCAATCCGCGGCATAATAAATTGGGTACCGTGGTATATCAGCATCGACGACATCACGGTGCAAAAACAAGAGCTTCATAGCAGTACGGCAGGCACCGGCACCTCAGTCAACAGCCAGCATTCATATCCGGCGGTTTATGGTGGATGGTACAAAAACGCCCGCGAGCAGTATATAATCCCGGCTGCTGAGATGATCAGTCTTGGACATACGGCTGCCATGATCGAACATATTGGCTTCCAGGTGGAGGCTATAAATGGCTGTGGAGAGCTTCCCAATTTCACCATCCGGATGGGATATTCCGATGCCGCAGAATTTGTGGATAACAGATTCCTGACAGGTCTCATGGAAGTGTATTGTGCCTCAAGCTATATTCCTTCTGTGGGATATAACTACCATAAATTCCACACACCCTTCTATTGGGATGGAGTATCCAACATCGTGGTAGAAGTTAGCTTTGATATGCAAGATACATTCTCGAGCAACGCCAGCACCCGCTATACCAACACCGGGCCGAGGTGTAGGGCCATGTATTACCGAAATGATAATGTGGCTTGGGATACTGTCAACTCGGGGACCCTCAGCACCCAACGTCCCAATATAACCATGTTTATCACTAATCCACTTCCCGGGCCTATAGCTGCTCCCATCCTCATGGCGCCTGCTGATAACGCCGTGAATGTGCCTCAAACCGGATTTAAGCTCACCTGGCAGCCGGACTTGTATCAGGGCTCATTGCCAAGCAGCTATGTGGTCTATCTGTCAAGCAGCGAGGCAAGCATCTTCACCGAACACAGCTGGACAACTACCAATCTTTATTTCAACCCGGTCACCGATGGTGGTATGAACCTTAATTATTCGCAGCGGTACTACTGGACGGTGAAAGCTGTCCGTGGCGCTGAAGAAAAGCTGGTGATGCCGCCATGCTCATTTGTGATTGAGCCCTCTGTCATTGACAGCTATCCCTGGGTTGAGTATTTTGACTCTGTCGCCGTGGGTGAAATGCCCGTCGGCTGGACTGTTATTGCCTCACATTCCGGATCCAACTATAGAGGTTGGAGCGTCGACAATATGGCTGATGCCAGCTCAGGAACCCGGGCTGCGTTGGTATATCATCACCCAACATATCCCAAAGACGAATGGATGATCACGCCCCCCCTCTTGATGCAGGGGGGAGAGTCATATACAATCTCCTTCAAAGTAAAAGGCTTGGGCTGGGGAGGAGTGGGGGAAGCTTTGGCACTGCGCTGGGGCACAGCTCCCACCGTTGAATCCATGAACAGCAACCCGCCCTTGTATGATAACGACCAGGTTAGCTTTGGTGATTGGATGGAAATCAGAGGGTATTTTACACCATCCAGCACGGGTGTCTATTACTTTGGTTGGCATGCCTACTCGCAAGTTGACCTGAATTACATCGCTGTGGATGATATTGCCATTTACCTCACCCATGTCCTGACCGCACCCGTGGTGAGCGTGAGTATTTCCGGCTCAAACGTTGTATTGAGCTGGGATCCGGTCCCCGGCGCCAACTACTATTATATCTATGCCTCAGAAGACCCTTACAACTTTGGCTCAACTCCCATAGCTGGAACCGACAACAATCAATTCGTCGTGCCGGCAAATTTGGCCAAACGCTTCTTCAGAGTCACCAGTGGCGATGTCCCTTACAAAAGCTTCGGGGTAGTTGATTTGCCAGGGAAAAGCTCTGCCGGTATCGATAATAGCGATGAGAGGAAAGTAATCTTGGAGAAAAGCAGTAAAATAAAACGACCTTAACCTCCTGTTAAAGGTAAGATAGCCCGCACGTCCTATCTGGATGTGCGGGCCCTTGTTAAGTTTGTTTTTATCAGCACGTTACCTTCATTATAACTGGTTCCTCACTGCTCCCCGCTCAATAATGTTAAGATTTTTGTAGACAGCAAAAGCGCATTTAATAAAATGGTTCTAATCGTGTAAAAACGGTAAAAAACGATGGATAAGGACAATGAATAGCGATACAGACAGTCGACTTAGCAATATACGCAATATTGGCATCATGGCTCACATCGATGCTGGCAAGACCACGACGACGGAGCGTATGCTCTTTTACTCTGGGTTTTTGCACAAGATGGGCGAGGTGCATGATGGTAGCACTTTCACGGATTGGATGGAACAGGAGCGCGAGCGGGGTATCACAATCACTTCAGCCACTGTTACCTGTTTGTGGAAAGATAAGCGCATCAATATCATAGATACTCCCGGTCACGTCGATTTCACAGCGGAGGTGGAGCGCAGTTTGCGGATTTTGGATGGTGCGGTGGGAGTGTTTTGTGCGGTTGGTGGCGTTGAGCCTCAGAGTGAGACTGTTTGGCATCAGGCGGATCGCTATCAAGTGCCCCGCATAGCCTATATCAATAAAATAGATAGAGTTGGGGCGGATTATCAGCGCGTGATCTACATGATCCATGAGCGTCTCACGGCCAAAGCCTACCCCGTGAATATACCCTTGGGTTCGGAGGATAATTTTGAGGGTGTGGTGGATCTGATCAGCATGAAGCTTTGGACTTTCGATCCGCTTACCATGGGTGATGTGACGCACCTGGAGCCGATTCCCGATGATTTCCTGCCTCAGGCCAAAATGGCACGTGAGGTGCTGCTTGAAGCGGTGGCAGAATATGATGACGAGCTGATGATGCTGTATCTGGAAGGCAAGCCCATCCCTGAGGATTTGATCCGCAAAGCGATTCGCACCGCTACCATTCATCACGGCTTCATCCCCGTGCTCTGTGGTTCTTCGCTGAAAAATAAGGGCGTGCAGTTGCTGATGGACGCTATTTTAGACTTTCTGCCCTCACCGTTGGATGTGGGCGCTTGCATCGGTTATTCGCCTCAGGACAAGACGGAGATTCAGATTCCGCCCGATCCCAAAGCCGCTTTCGTGGCTATGGCTTTCAAGGTTCAGATAGATAAATATGTGGGCAAACTGGTCTACATCCGGGTGTATTCCGGCACGCTGAAAAAGGGTTCGCGCATCGTGAATCAGACCAATGGCAAAAAGGAGCGTGTGGCACGCGTCCTGCAGATGATGAGCAACCGCAAGAATGACCTCGATGAGCTGCATTGCGGAGATATTGCCGCATTGGTGGGTACGCGCTTTCTCAGCACCGGGGACACGATTACGGATGGCGATATCGATATCAGCCTCAGCAAGATGAACTTCCCGGATTCCGTGATCTCCATCGCCATCGAGCCCAAAACCAAGGCGGATCAGGAAAACCTCGGCAATGCCTTGGAGAGGCTGGAAGAAGAAGACCCCACCTTCAAGGCGTATGTGGATAAAGATAGCGGACAGACGCTCATTTCCGGCATGGGAGAGCTGCATCTGGACATCATCGTGGATAGATTGAGACGCGAATTTGGGGTGTCTGCAAACGTCGGCACACCGCAGGTTTCCTACAAAGAGACCATCTCCAAAACAGTGACCATGGAAGAGGTGTTTCAGCGCGAGATGGGCGGCAAAGGCAGTTACGCTCACGTGGTTTTCAGGGTGAGCCCCATCAGCGATGAAGACTTGGGCGAGGACGAGAAAAACCGCTTTACCAATAGTGTTTCGGTGGATAAGATACCGGCCGAATTTCATGCCGGCATCCGGGAAGCGGCTCTCAATGCGCTCAACGACGGGCCTCTGATCAGTGGCCATATGGAGCGCGTGCATGTGGAGCTAATTGATGGTGGATTCAACCCCGTGGATTCCAGTGAGTTAGCCTTCAAGATCGCCACCAGCTTGGCGGTGGGGGCAGCTTTGCGAGAAGCGAATCCGCTGATCATGGAACCGGTGATGATGCTCACGGTCTTGAGTCCGGAAGACTTTGTGGGGGATATAATTGCGGATATCAATGCCAAGCGCGGACGCATTGAGATTTTGAGGCAACCAAACGAATATCAGCAAGAGATCATTGCGCAAGTGCCGCTGAGCGAGCTCTTTGGCTATGCGACGCGGGTGCGCTCCCTGAGCCAGGGACGCGCTGTCTACACACTGGAGTTCAATTCCTACGAGGTGACTCCAAACAGCATTCAAAAGGAAATTCTGAGACGCATTCGGGGTTATGTAGAATAATATACGGAGAAAGACTATGAACGGAAAAAACGATGCCAAGAGGCATAAGGTGACGGTTGATCTGACGATCAACGAAGGTATTGCCAGCATTAAGGTTGACGGCATTCTCAATAGCGATAATGCCGATCTCCTGCAGGAGAAGCTCAACGAGGTCTTGGCTTCTGGTGCCGAGATACTGGAGCTGGACTTCTTTGATTGTAGAGGGATTAGCAGCACCGGCATCGGCAAGATTTTGCTTTTTTACAAGGATTTCATCGGCAGAGGGGGCGAGATCGAGGTCTCTCGGTGCTCGAACACCGTCTATGAGCTGTTTTCCATGCTCAAGATCAACCAGCTATTTACAGTCAATTTGGGATGAGTGAACCGGGCAAATCTTTCAGGATTCTGGTGATTGATGATAGCATCAGCATCGTCAAGAGCCTGCAGAAGATATTGGAATATCTTGGGCATCAAGTAGATACAGCTTATGGAGCCTATGAGGCGCTGCGCAAGGTGGCAAACAACAACTATGACCTGGCAATCAGTGATATTGAGATGCCGGGGATGAGCGGTCTGGATTTTTTGCAAAAGATCAAGCAGCAGTCGGATTATGCCATGGACGTGGTCTTGATGACTGGATACTTGGAGCAGGATTACTATATCCAGGCTATTCGTTTGGGTGCTGCGGATTTTATCAGTAAACCAATAGAATGTCAGGAGTTGCAGGCTATGTTGGGGCGGATCGGGGAGAAACGCGACAGAGTGATGAGCCAAAGCCTGTTTTTTAAAAACCTGCACGGCTTCACCATGGAGTTTTATATTGATCCGGCACGCTTTATCAAGTCCAGTCTGGACAAGGCTTTCTCTTTCTTTTTTGAAAACAATCTGGGCTTTACCCACTGTGTCGCAAACGAGCTGCTCATCTGCATGGAAGAGATGGTATTCAATGCCATCATCCATGGGGTGTTGCAGCTTTCCGACGCTGAGCGTCAGCTCGACAGCGAGCAAATCCGCGCTTTGGCTTTGCAAAGGATAATTGAAGATCAAGATGCCCATCGCAACCGCGTGCTGCTTACCATGGAGGTTGATCAGGAGCAAGAACGGATCGTGATCAGCGTTGAAGACAAGGGCGAGGGCTTCGATTTCAAGGCGTGGCTGCACCACTTGGAAAACGATCAGGGAGTGAACCTGGAGTGCCATGGGCGCGGGATCAACATGATCAGGCACTTCAGCGATAGCCTCAGCTTTGAGAAAAACGGCAGCAAAGTAAGCATCAGCAAGGCCTTGCAATGATGGAATATTCTCTTAAAAGTTATTACCGAAGCTGCAGAGTGCGCACCTGGGAAGCAGGCATACCGGAATCTGCCTTGAGGCTGCTCTTTTGTGAAAAGCTGGGTTGTGGCTTGGCAGAACTGGCTATGTTGATGAGGGACAAGCAGCTGAGCCGTGAGTGGGTGAGGGAATTTGAAGAGCTTTTTAAGCGCCTGATTCAAGGTGAACCGGTGCAATACATCCTCGGCAAAGCCTGGTTTTGGGGATTGACGCTGCAGGTGAGCCCGGATGTCTTGATTCCCAGGCCGGAGACGGAGCAGCTCCTGGAGCTGGCTCTGCGCTATTGTGCCGAAGAAGATACGGTCTTGGATTGCTGCACGGGCAGCGGAGCCATCGCTTTGGCGCTCAAAATCCAGAGGCCTGATGCTATCGTGCACGCCTCGGATATCAGTGCCGCTGCTTTGGAAGTAGCCAGGGCAAACGCCGCCGATCTGCAGCTCGAGCTGGAGTTTCACCTGTGTGATCTGTTTCCAGACAATGCGGTCAAATACGATCTCATCGTCAGCAATCCGCCCTATGTGAGCCAGGCTGAGTATGAGGTGTTGGAAGCGGTGGTCAAGGACAATGAACCCGCATCGGCCCTGCTTTCCGGGGCTGAAGGTCTGGATCACATCCGGCGCATTTTGGAGCTGGCTCCCGCTCATTTGGCCGAGGAGGGAATCCTGTGTTTGGAACACGGGGAGCTGCAACAGGATAAGATCATCCAAGAAGCCACATCCAAGGGATGGGAACTCGAGTTTGCAGGGCAAGACCTGGCCCATAGGGATCGCTTTTTGGTGTTAAAATACAATCATCATCACGAGAGGTAATGATATGGATAGATTCATCATCGAAGAAAGCCGCAACTTGAGCGGCAACATCGAGGTAAGCGGAGCGAAAAATGCCATCCTTCCAGCCATGGCGGTGGCGCTGCTTGCTCCGGGGAAATCGCTGCTGACAAATGTGCCTAACCTCATTGATCTCAAGAGTATGGCACATCTTTTGAGAGTGTTGGGTGCCAGAGTGGATTACGACGTCGATAGCATGAGCATCGACAGCAGTGACCTCTGCTTCAACGAAGCGCCCTATGAATTGGTGAGCAAGATGAGAGCCAGCGTTTATGTGCTGGGGCCGCTTTTGGCCAGGCTCAAAGAGGCGCGGGTCTCCTTTCCGGGCGGATGTGCCATCGGAACCAGACCGGTAGACCTGCATCTGAAAGCCATGGAAGCCCTGGGTGCAACGATAAACATCGATCAGGGGTACATCCACGCCAAGGCGGATGAACTCAAAGGCGCCGACATCCATTTTGACAAATCCAGCGTGGGCGCCACTATCAATGCCCTCATGGCAGCTGTTTTGGCCAAGGGAACCACCAGGATGTTCAATGTTGCCAAAGAGCCGGAAGTGGATTCCACCGTGGATATGCTCAACAAAATGGGCGCCAAGATCACCGGAAGAGGCACCAAGACACTCACCATCGAAGGAGTGGAAGGCCTCTATCCCGTGAAAATGGAGATGATTCCAGATCGCATCGAAGCGGGAACCTTCATGATTGCAGGCGCTTTGAGCACCTCACCCATCACCGTGACCAACTGTGAGCCCGCTCATCTGGAAGCTTTGATGCAAAAGCTGCGCGAAGCTGGCTGCGAGCTGATCGTGGAAGGCAGTTCCGTGACTGTAGTGCCGCCCAAGACGATCAAACCCGTGGACATCGTCGCAGTGCCGCATCCCGGTTTCCCAACCGACCTGCAAGCGCAATTTACCGTATTGATGGCCCTTGCGGATGGAGTCAGCCGCATTGAAGACACCATCTTCCCGGAACGCTTTATGCACGTGGCAGAACTCAACCGCTTGCAAGCAGATATCCGCATGGAAGGCAACGTGGCGGTTGTGAATGGCGTGAAAGAGCTGGGTGGAGCTGAAGTGATGGCTACAGACCTGCGCGCCAGTGCTGCCCTGGTTTTGGCGGGCTTGGTGGCCAAAGGAAAGACCACCGTATCCCGCATTTATCACATCGATAGAGGTTATGACAGGATAGAAGAAAAGCTGGGCGGTTTGGGTGCCAAAATCATCAGAGAAAACGCCTGATCTGGTTTTGGTGACCGGCGGGGCCGGCTTCATCGGCTCGCATCTCTGTGAAGCGCTCTTGCAGCAAGGGCGGCGCGTCCTGTGTGTGGATAACTTTTGCGATTTCTATGAGCCATCCGTCAAAGAGCAGAATATAGCAAGCTGCCTGCAGCATCCGGAGTTTGTCCTCGAGAGGGCGGATATACGTGATAAGGAAGCTCTGGAGCGCATCTTTGAGCGCTATAATATCTCTGCCGTCATCCATCTGGCGGCCATGGCGGGCGTGCGTCCCTCGCTGCTGTATCCCGAGCTGTATACCCAGGTCAACGTAATGGGAACCCTCAACCTGCTGGAACTGTGTAAGCAACACAATATCAAGCACTTTGTCTTTGCTTCTTCTTCCAGCGTTTATGGCAATAATGCCAAGCTGCCTTTTGCCGAAGAGGACCCCGTGAATGAGCCAATCAGCGTCTATGCCGCCACCAAAAAGGCAGGAGAATTGCTCTGCTACACCTACCATCACCTCTATCAGATTTCGGTGGTGGCGCTGCGTTTCTTCACCGTCTATGGGCCCAGGCAGAGGCCGGACTTGGCCATCCACAAGTTTGCCGCTTTGATGAGGGAAGGCAGGGAGCTGCCCGTCTTTGGGGATGAGGCCAGCAGCCGTGATTATACCTACATCCAGGATACCGTGCAAGGCGTTTTGAGGGCGCTGGAATATGTGAAAAAAGGCTGTGTCTATGAGGTGATCAACTTGGGAAACGACCGCAGCGTCACGCTCTCTGAGCTGATCTCGGCGCTGGAAGAGGTGAGCGGCATCAAGGCTAAGCTCATGCATCATGAAGACCAGGCGGGAGACGTGAGACACACCCGAGCCTGCGTCACAAAGGCTCATCAGTTGCTAAATTACAGGCCATCTTTTGATTTTAAGCAAGGACTGCTGCTTTTCTGGCAGTGGTTTACCAGAGGAGAATAAATGTTTTATCTGCCCACCAAAATCGTGTTTCAGACAGAGGCAGTGAAGGCTGCCGCTGAACAGATGCAAAGCTTTGGTAAAAAACCGCTTATCGTGACTGGAGCCAGGAGCGCCATCGCCTCCGGAGCCCAGCAGGATGTGACGGCTTTGTTTACGGACTATCAAGTTTATGACCAGATAAAGGAAAACCCCGAGCTGGGCTCCATCATGCGGGGCGCAAAAGTCCTGGAGGATAGCGGCTGTGACTTTGTGATCGGCATCGGCGGCGGAAGCCCTCTGGATGCGGCTAAAGCCATCTCCGTGGCTGCGGCGAATCAGCTGAATATAGACCAGCTCTATTCCACTGAACTCTTCCAGAAAGCATATCCCGTCGTGGCTCTTCCCACCACCTCGGGCACAGGCTCGGAAGTGACTCAGTATAGCGTTTTGAACGATGACAGGAGCGGTAAAAAGGCGGGCTGGGGCCATCCTCTGGCTTTCCCCGTATTGGCTGTGGTGGACTCGCGCTATACCTTGAGCCTGAGCAAGGAAGTGACTCTGAACACCGCAATTGATGCGCTCAGCCACCTTTTGGAAGGCCTCTACAGCGCCAAGCGTGAGCCGCTCTGCTTCCCCATCATCCACAAAGGGATAAGCCTGATCATCAAAAACCTGCCGCTGGCGCTGAAGGATCCCTCAAATCTTGAGGCAAGATGCGCACTCTCACAGGCGTCCATCTACGGCGGCATGACCATCAGCCAAACCAGCACCAGCCTGCAACACTCCATCGGCTATCCACTCACCACCGAGTTTAACGTACCGTATGGCCTGGCAAATGGCATCGTGATGAAGCAGATCATGAAGCTGTATAAACCCGCAGTGCATGGGCTTTTGGATGAGGCCTTCGGCTCTTTCCACTTCAGTATGGAAAGCTTCTTTGATTGGCTGGATGACCTGGGCCTCAAAGCGGACGTGCAGATCACGGAAGAGTTTATCAATCAAAGAGTTCCCGAGGTGATGAGCAGCCGCAATATGTTCAACAATCCCCTGGAGGTGAGTGAGGAGCAGATTGCGGACATCTTCATGAGCCTGATGTAAGCAGCCGCTTCCCGGCATGAACAAAGGGCTCAAGTTCAATTTGAGTGGGTGAAAAGTTCTACAAAAGGAGCAGGGCAGAATTTCCTCCAGATTTCGAGGGCTTAAAAGGCTGATGAATACCCAAATAACGCCTACTGTTTTAGTAGGCAATCCCTGGCTCACTCCGTCATCTGAAACGGCAGGGCTTTCTGAAATATTTGACTTCAGGGCCGGTTTTGCGAAAGCAATTCCGGCCTCTAAAACGTCGATTTCATGCGGCCTCCCTTAGGGGCTCCTGTGGGTCTCCTTTGGGATCCACAAGTAACCCATGGAAAACCCATAAGTTACGCATTTGAGCGCCAAGGAAACCCGAAGGTGGGGCGAGCCAAGTCAAAAGTCAAAGGTTGAGGCAAGGGTTGGTTTTTTGAAAACAATTTTTGGCCCTTAAGGGAAGGTATTTTCCATCAATAACCGGCAACTGCGATCTCGTCTTGTCACACCTATCCACTCTAATTGAAAATGAGCCGAACAAGGCCAGATTGGGCTCCTTATTGAGAACCCTAATAGGCATTGACAAAAACTCCTTGTCTATTATTGTGATCCCATGATCACGACCAAAGACCTCTATGCAGGTTATGAGAACAAGCTCATCCTCAAGGGCTTGGATTTGCAGCTCATGCCTGAGAATTTAAGTGTTTTAGCAGGGCCCAACGGTGCGGGCAAATCCACCTTGCTTTTTGCTCTGCTGGGCTTCTTGCGTCCTCAAAAGGGCGAGATAAATCTCTTTGGCAAGCCATTGGCCAGATACACGCGTCCGGAACTGGCCAAGCTTATCGCCTTCGTGCCTCAAGAGAGCTTTTTCCAGTTTGACTACAGCGTCTTTGATATCGTGATGATGGGGCGCTATCCCTATCTGGGTTTCATGCAATCCTGGAGCCCGGAAGATAAAGAAATAGTGACTAAGCTATTGGATAACCTGTCTTTACGTGACATGAAAGACAGGCTCTATTCCTCTCTGAGCGGAGGCGAAAAGCAGAGGGTGCTGATCGCCAGGGCTTTGGCGCAGCAGACGCGCTATATCTTCCTGGACGAAAGCCTTTCAGAGCTGGATATCAACCACCAGGTGGAGATCATACAGCTGCTGCGTAACATCAATAGAGAGCAGGGGATAGGCATTCTGCTGGTCTCGCACAACCTCAATCTGGCAGCCAACTATGCGGATGAGCTGGTGTTTTTGAAAGACGGCAAGCTCCTGGGATGTGGCAAGCCGGAAGAGATGATGAATCCGGGTATGCTCAAGGAGCTGTTTGGCCTGGAACTAAGCACGCATCCGCATCCCCAAAGCGGCACGCCCAACCTGATTTATCCGGCGCCCACAGTATAAACAACGAGATAAGGAGAGAATAATGCTTTGCAAGATAAACCATACGATCTTGAAGAGATGCGTCCTTGTGCTTATGATGCTTTCCTGCGCCATCCTGCTGGTAGGCATCAGGGTGAATGGCTATATTTTGGATGAAGATGGCAAAGGCATCGAAGGTGCATATATCAGATTGGGATCCCGCGCTACACGCAGCTTGAGGGATGGTTCTTACAAGATCGAAGCCAGAGGGGATTCCCTGCAGGTGAGCCGCCTGGGCTACGCAAAGAAGAGCGTGAAAGCCAAAGCGGGCAGGCTGGACGTGGTGCTGAAGTCGCAACCCATCGTGCTTCCCACCGTGCGTGTGAGCCAGAGCTACGAGCCTTATTTCCGGGCAGCAGATATGCTCAGCGTGCCCATAGACCCGGATCGGCACTACTACAGTACCATGGATATGTTGGGGGAAGCTTCGGGCACCCTCAGCCAGGATACCCCGCTCAAAGGTGAACACCAAAACGTGGAGCTGCTGGGGAACCTGCCCCGGCACACCTTAGTGCTTTTGGACGGCGTTCCCTTGAACGCGGATGGAGAGAGCTTTGACTTCTCATTGCTCGATCCCCAAAACATACAAAGCATTCAAATCATTAAGAATAACGCCTCCGTCTATGGTGGAGCGGCTGCCATTGGCGGCGTGGTGATGATCACCTCCAAACAGCCATCCAAAGAGGCAGATGAATATAAAACCAGCTTGGAACTGGGCAGCTTCGGCTATGCAGACCTGAGGCTGTCATTGAAGGGTGGTTGGGATTGGTTTTTCTATCGCCTGGCTCTGGGTATGTTCAATGCAGACAACGATTTCTCCTTCAAGCCCAGACCTTGGTGGAATCAAGAGAAGGATGGCGTCAGAGACAACAACGCCAAGCAGCAAAACTCCTTTTCGCTGGGCTTGGGCGCTTCCTTCAAAAATCTGCTGCTCACGCTGCAGAGCGAGCTGGAATACTATCACAGGCAATTGCCCGGTACCATTAACTTTCTGGAAGTGTACCGCAATGCATATCTTCAGGGTCACGACAACCGTAACCGCCTCAACATCGAGAGCAACTGGAATTGGCTGAATATCAGGGGGCAGCTGTGGGCAAACCGCTCTAAATCCTTGTATGACAACACCACAGCACCTATGGCTGTCTATAAGAGCAAGTATGAGCAACAGCTGGATAAGGCAGGTGTGCAGCTGAGTTTGGACAAGTCCCAGGGGCTGCTAAGATTCAATACCACAGCGGCTTATACCTATAGTGAGTATGACAACCACAATCATATCCGGCCCAAGGATAGCATATATGTCACAGAAAATCAGGGTAGCATCAGCCTCAAAGGCGGTGTGGACAAAGAATTGGGGGATTGGAATATAGCTTCATATCTGGCGGGCAGGAGAGACTTTACGGAGAAAGACGACCTCAGCAGCGGCAGGGTGGAGCTGGAGATCAAGCACTTTGGCCTCTTGCAAACCTCGTTTGGGGGCACCTGGGGCACATCCTTTGCTTTCCCATCCTACTTCGATCTGCATTGGAAGGGCGATTCCCAAGCCATCGGCAATCCCAACTTAAGGAGCGAAACCTCGCAGGGCGGGCAAGTCTGGCTGGATCTATCCGGTTTGAGCTATCACTTACGCGTTGGCGCACATATAAATACGGTGAAAGATATGATCCAGTGGCGCCAGGTGCAGATGTTTGGCAACGCTTGGAAGCCATTCAATATCGGCAAAGTGCAGCTCAGAAACCTGGAGCTGGAAGGTTCCTGGGATGCCAGGGAGTGGCTAAACCTCAAGGCGGATGCCCTCATTACCGATGCGCGTGACATCAGCAACCTCCCTTTCAAAGAGGCGCCCAAGCTCATGTATACTCCCAGGCTGAAGTATGGCCTCAAGGCAAGCGTATCACACTGGAATCAAAACATTTGGGCCAAGTATATCTACAGGGGTGAGCAGTTTATCACGCCGGACAATATCGCTGCTCCCATTGAGGGATATGACCTGCTGGATCTGGGCTGGGAGACGAGCTTCAAGGTCTGGAAAACAACGCTGAACCTGCACCTGAAACTCCAGAATGTGCTCAATAAACGCTACGAAGTGTATCCTTACATTCCGCAACCGGGACGCGCAGTTTACTTTGGTGCACAGATAGTATTTTGATGTAGGGATTGGGCTTCAGGCCCTGCAGGGAGGCATTATGGAGCCTGTTGGTCATGCCTGCCTCCGCTATGCAATTGTGTGGGATTCTTTAAAAAAGACTTGCCAAAAACGCATAGTAAATTACTATGTATTCAGAACAAGTAAAACGAGGTGTAACATGGCAGTTAACGCAAGTACAGAATACGCACTCAGGGCCCTAATTGAGATATATTCATCCAAGAGTGGGCTCATCTCAGCTCAGCAACTTTGCGATCAGCAAAAGCTTCCCAAGAAGTTTGTTGAGCAGCTTTTGACTTCGCTCAGAAATGCAGACATCCTGCAGAGCACTCCCGGTGCAAGGGGAGGCTACAGCTTGGCCCGTCCGGCGGATGAAATCACCTTTTTGGACGTGATGCTGGCCGTAGATGACAACAGCCTTGACCCTTCCTGCACGGCAAACAAGGGCGAGCATTGCCTGGGCTCGGATTGCAGGCTAACTCATTTCCTGGACGAGCTTTCCGCCAGGCAACAAAAGCTTTTTGACTCCTATACACTCAAGAAAATCGCCACCACACGCAAACCAAGAAGGAGTGCGCAGTGAATGAACGCATCTACATGGACAACTGTGTAACCAGTGCCATGGCTCCAGAAGTATTGGAGGCGATGAAACCCTATTTTGGCGAGCAGTTTTGGTATCCCGGCTCTTTTGTGAGCACGGGTGAAGCCAGCAACGCCGCCTTTGAGGGCTTCAGGAAGGTGATTGCCGAGGCGCTCCATGCAGAGCCTCGGGAGATCACATTCACCTCCGGCGGTACGATAGCCAACAACATCGCCCTCAAAGGTTTAGCTTTGGCTCATTCAGGCGAAGGACGCCATATTATCTGCAGCACGGTGGATTATCCCGACCTGCTCACTCACGCCGCTTACTTTGAAAAGATGGGCTTTGAGGTGACTTATCTGGAGCCGGACGAGCTCGGCTTTGTCTCAGCCCACAAGCTCAAAGATGCCATCAGGGCCGACACCATCCTCTTCATGAGCACCATGGTAAACCACGTGGTGGGCACGATTCAGCCCATCGGGGAATACTCACGGGTGTTGGCGGAAGCCGATCACAAGGTCTGGTTTCATGTGGATGCAGGCCAGGCTTTTGGCAAGCTGCATCTGGACGTGAAAGCTCTGGGCGTGGACACGCTATCCATCAGTGCGCACAAGATTCATGGGCCGCAGGGAATAGGCGCTCTTTATGTGAAGAAAGGCAGCAGGCTTGGGCCCTATCTCCATGGGATACAGCGCTTTGAGGGTATGCAGCCCGGAGGCTTGAGCCTGGCTTCCATGGCCGGTTTTGCCAAAGCGGTTGAGATGGTCTATCAAGACCTGGACGGCTCCATCAAGCAGCTGCGTGAGCTCTCAGACTACCTCCTGGAGCAGCTGGAAAGCCAGATAGAATACGTGGAGCTGAACGGCCCCAGAGGCGAAGGACGTGCCTGCCACAACATCAACGTATCCCTGGATTTCATCGAAGGTGAAGCCATCACCGTGATGCTGGATATGCACAAGATTACCGTGGCTACCGGCAGCGCCTGTGCGTCGCAAGGATTGAAGCCCAGCTACGTCCTGTTGGCCATGGGCAAGAATCAGGTGCAATCGCATGGCTCGATGAAGTTTACCCTATCGCGCTACAACACCAAAGAGCAGATAGATTTCACGGTGGCCAAGCTCAAAGAGATAGCCGCTATCTTACGTGAGCGCAGCCCCTTATACAACGCAATCAAGAAGAAGCAGGAGAAATAAATGCAATACTCAGAAAAGGTGCTCCAACACTTTATGCATCCCCAGAATGTGGGTGAAATGGAGAATCCGGACGCCACGGCCACCGAGGGTAGCCCCGCCTGCGGAGACCAGGTGACCATTTACTTGAAAGTAGACAAAGAAAACCTTATCATAGAAGACGTTAGCTTCCTTTCCTATGGCTGTGCCTCAAACATCGCCACCGCATCCATAATAACCGAGATGGCCAAGGGAAAGAGCCTGGAAGAAGCCAAGAAGATCACTTGGAGAGATGCGATGGACGCTTTGGGCGGCTTGCCTCCCGTTAAGGCGCATTGCAGCGTTTTGGCGGCGGATACGCTCCAATCTGCCATCAGCAACTATGAGATCGCTCATGGGCTGAAAGAGGTGCCCGATTTTAGCAAAGAGACCATCGTAGACGAGCTTAAGAAGATCATCTATCCCCAAGTGGGCGAAGATATTATCACCCTCAAGATGGTGAAATATGTGGGCTATGATGAAGCAACGGGCGAAGTACTGATCGACCTCAACCTGATGAGCTTTGATCAGTATCGGGACAACGTAGCCGAAGAGATCAGGGAGCACTTGGAGAAGTATCCCGAAGTCAAAGACATCAAGATAAACTTCCCCTCATAGCTCTCCGCAAGGCCGGATCAGAACCTCCAGATCAGCCACGGGATCAGGAACATCGCCACTATCATGGAGATGGATACCTCTGTGGCGGCGAATTCGCGATCCAGGTTTTCAATATCGGCAAAGATGAGGGTGTTGAAGCCTATAGGCAGTGCGGAACAGCTGATGACCACGGTTCTGACCAATCCGGTGAGACCGAAGATATAGCTGAGGGCAAATCCCAGGGCCAAACCCACGCCCATACGGATCAAAACCGCCAGCAGAGCGTATTCCAGCTGCTTGAAGCTTGGTTCAAAATACAGCCCCAGCGAGATCATTACCAGAGGCACGGTGGGGCTGCCCATCAGCTCCAGAAAGTTCACCGCGAGGGCAGGGAATTCCACGTTGAATGCCTTGAGGATAAAGGCAAAAGCAAAAGCCCAGAGCGGGGGCATCTTGAGGAACTTGCGCCAGTCTATCTTGCCGTCGTGTGTGCTATCTCCATATTTGACAGACTGATAGTAGATGAAGGTGAAGATCATGATGCTGTTGCCGATATCAAAAAGCGAGGCCATAGCCAGCCCTTGTTCCTGATGCGAAGCGGCCAGGAAGGGGAGAGCGAAGGCGGAATTTGCCACCAAGGTTCCCACCAAAAAGGAGCCGTAAGTAGCTCGGGGGAGCTTGAGGACTTTTTCCAGGCTTTTGGAGACGGCATAGACGCCAAAGACGATAAGCATCGCACTGATGGGTATGAAGATAAGGTCAATCTGGAGCACCATGCGGTTGATGGCCAGGATGGCAACTGCGGGGAGGCAGACGTTGAGCACTGTCTTCAGCAGGATGGGCGCATCTTTTTTGCTGAGCAGCTTCAGCTGCCTGGCTATGATGCCCACGAAGAAGGCCAAAAACAGTGGGAATATCTTTTCAATAAAGGGTTGCAAGGTTACTTATTTCCTTTTTTGGGTGTGTAAAAACTGCGATAAAGCAGCTCGAGTTTGCTGTTGATCCCACGGTTGTGATTCTTCTGCTGCTCGTTCTCGGGGCTTTCATGCAGGTGCCAGGCCTCATATGAGACCAGCGCGGCCTCGAGTTGCCATTTATGCCTGTATTTCTTGCCTTCAAGCTCCAGCAGGTTGCTCCACTGGGCCCTGGTAAAGCCTTTATTCAAGCCCTTTTCCGTGAGCAGCTTGGTATTTACTTCCATGGGATAGATTTGAGTGATTCGGATGATGTCTATGAGTTCATCACGTTCGTATTTCTGTTGGGCGTTAAGTTCGTTGAAGATGGCCTGTTCCCGGTCAAAGGTGCGTCCATTGACCGTAGACAGCGCATCCGTATCGTATCCATTGCGGCTGATTTCTGCCAGGGTGTGTCTATTGAAGACGTATTTCAGCCCTTCGTGCACCTTGAGCTCAAACACATTTTGCATCACAAAAAGCAGGACGAATGACAGCAGGAATGCCATGACCGGAGCCGCTATCCAAGAGACGGAGATGCGCCCCAGGACGCGGTAGTTCACGTTTTTGCCTCCTTTGGCCAAGGCAATTCCCATCACAGCTCCGACGGTTAGATGTGTGAAGGAAATACTCACCAGGGGGAAGGTGGGCAGGCCCAGGGATACCAGGAGGTTGTGTAGCCCTCTGGAGGCAAAGAGGAAGAGCACAATCGCTTGAGCCAAAAGCACGACCAGGGCGGTGATGGGCGAGAGCTGAAAGATGTCTTTGCCAACGGTGCGGACCAATCTGTGACTATAGGTGTAAACGCCTACCACTACAGAGAATGCGCCGATAATATACAGCTGGGTGACAGGCTCCACCACAAAGAGCCCCGCGATATTCAAAGGTTTGAAGGGAGCGACAGGCACAAAGACACCCACCACGTTGGCTATATTGTTGGCTCCCAAGGAGAAAGCTGCAAATGCGCCCACGATTACGAGGGCATAGCGGACGAGCATATCCTGCACCAGCAGGTGTATTTTGCTGCGGTTGAGCGAGGCTCTGAAGATGAAGAAGAGCACAAAGGCGATGAGCGCTGCCAGGACAAAGGCAAAGATCCAGGAGCCAAAGACGGTGATCAGGCTTTGAAAATCCATCACCTTGCCGGCAAAGAAGTTCCAGCCAATGATAGCCCCCACCACGGTTTGAGAGGTAGAGACGGGGATGCCCATTCTCACAATCACAAAGATGGACAGAGCTGCAGCCAAAGACACGGTGAAAGCGCCTCCCAGCGCATCCACGCTACCCAGGCGTCCCAGGGTGCCCACGGGTCCGCTTCCTTCCAAGACCGCTCCCAGAAAGATGAAGATGCTCACGATGAGGGCGGCAGTTTTGAAGCGGATCATCCTGGTCGACACGGCGGCGCCAAAGACGTTGCCGGTGGCATTGGCGCCCAGGCTCCAACCCAGAAATAAGCCGCTAAGTAAATAGAAGAATATCATTTAGAGCTGTCTTTTGATGGTATAGATCGCCAGGCGGTCACAGACGTTTTGAGCGTAATCGCTGATTCTTTCAATATGCAGGGCAAAGTAACGCAGCTGAATCTTGTGAGAAAGGTCGTCATCCAGGGCAAAGATCAGCCTGCGCAGCTTTTCGCCCAGCTGATCTGCTTCGCGTTCAAAGAAGTAAACTTTGTGGATGTAGTTGTTTACGGCGGCGATATCTCTGAAGAAAGAGCGCACCGCCATCACCAGCTGTTCCACAGCCGCCACGGAGGCTTTGGTGGTCTGCATCCAGAGGTCATGCAGATGTTCCGGGATCTCGGGCATCTCAATGGAAAAGTTCATGAGCGAATCCTTGATGTTATCCACCACTTCGTCGGTATTTTCCAGGATGGCCAGCACATCGCCACGGTTTTCCGGAATGAGCGTGTGTTCATAGAGGTAGCGCTCGGCGGTAATCCGCAGGTCATCCGCTTTATTTTCTACTTCCCTAATCTGGTCGAGCCGCTCTTCAAATTGTGAAATGCGGCCCTGGAGGTAGTCTTCCATCCCCAGCTGAAAGAGCGTGGCGGAATTGCTCACGAGGTCTAAAAAGTTGTCTATTTGGGCTCCCACAAAGCGAGTGGTTTTTAGCAGTGCCATTTTATTATCTCCATTTGTAGCTATAATCTCATGTGAATGCTCAAGATATTGTTGTGCTCTTTTTTGTCAATATCAATTTGGCAGGAGTGCTGTCAGAGCGCGCTTTCTTCCAGCTATCAGTACTTGATCACCTTCTTCACAAACCGCCTGCCAGAATGTTCTATCTTGATAAGATACAGTCCCTTAGCTGTTCTGCGGTTGTTTTGGTCGCGTCCGTCCCAGGTAGCGGTGAACTTCCCTGAAGACTCGCTGATATTCAGGTTGCACACCCTTTGGCCCCTGATGTTGTAGACCTGTGCTTTGGGCTTGTGTGGGCCCTTGGCGTCATCCCAGCTGATGGTGATGGTTTCACAAAAAGGGTTGGGGTAGACTTTCAAGCCCAGGTAGCATTCATCCAAATTGTGCGTTGATCTTCCGATCACCTCGATAGAGCCCGGGAAAACACCACTGGGGAGGTCGACCTGGATGCTCTGCCCTTGCACAAGCGGGTAGCTTTGATCCAAGAGCTGCAGCTTGGCCTCAAAGTCCTGGGGCATTTTGCTGCAGTCTGCCTCGATTGTGAGGGGATGGTTCAGGGTTTTCACAATGACAATATCCCATGTTTTGGAGGTGGCTTGGGCCCCCGGATAGGGGCTCTTGTATTTGCTCTGCAAGACCTCATCATTCGGCCCTGAGAGATAGATTTGGAGTCCCTGGTTGTTGAATCTGTAGGGTTTGGGGCTGTCAATATGAGTGATCTCGGAGTCAGACCCCCGCATAGACGAGCCGATCTGTATGCCATCCCTGCCTCTCGTGCCGCAATAAACGCTCAGCATGAGCTCCCAAGGCTTGGGCGGGGAGACAATATGTTCTGAGGGAAGGACTTGCGGGTCCAAAAGCAGAGAGCAGGGTGCGCTGCCAAAATACTGGAAGAGAAAGCCTGTATTGGGCTGGATTTCATCTACCAGTTCCCAGCCGCGTGAGGTGAGGATATACGGCTTGTGCGAGACCAGTTGCCTCTCTTCAAGCTCAGCATAGCTATAGGGTTCACCATCCATGATGAGCTGGATTTGACTGAGGTCATAACGGTGATAATGAGCATTGGGCACGAGGTTCCACCCTTGCTGCAACTCCTTGCTAAAGCTTTGCATACGCGTATCTTCGGAGTAGGTGAGCGAGGTTGCGGTGGGGCAGTCGAGCACGTAAGCTTCTGAGGAATCAAGGTCATAAGCCATTACCCAGCCATGGGTTGGCGTGAGCCTCCACGCATTTGTTCCGGGTGGAAAGTCTGTGCCCACGTTTGCAGTCCAGTTTTCCACGGGGACGCACAAAATGCTAAAGCCTGCGGGAATATCTACTTGCACGGTTGGCGGGACGAGGTCGTACAGGTAAGGGCTCAAAAAGCGCAGCAATCTCTCCTCATTATCCAAAGCTTTGATCATCAGGCGATAGCCGCAAAACGCCGTCCCGGGCGACTGCCACGTGTAACTTCCCTGCAATGGACTTATCAAGGGATCAACGAGCAGGCTGTCGCTGCGGTCATACATCCAAAGTTCGAGATTTTGGAGGTGCGAGGGGTTGATCACCTGCCAGGTAAGTTCAATCTCAGAGCCTGCTTCGGCTACCTGCCTGGGCAGATCATAAAAGTAGATTTCAGGCTCACGGAACCCCCAGTAGAGCTTGAAGTTGCGGTTGAAGGAATTGCCATTGTTCCAAAAGTAGCTTGAGTAGCGCAGGTCGTGCCACTTGTCATCCGCCTCATCCCAGAGCAGCAAGTCGCCCTCCACGCCGCTTTGCACGATGTCGCTGCTGATAACAAGATCGCTGTTGGGCATCGAAATCCGGGCGCTCAGAGACCAGGTTTTATATCCTGTCAGCTGGTCGTAGGGGGCTCTCAAATCCCTGCTCAAGTGCAGCTCAGGGTCTTCCGTTTCGGATGCCAGCCACACATAGGGTTGATTTGTAGCGGGTGGCGATTTATGAATATCCAAAGGGTCCAAGCTGTCTTTGGCATAGTGATTGTAACCGATGATCAAGCGGTCTACAAGCCCGTTTTGCGGCCGGCTCAGCGAGATTTTGACGGGTCTGAGAGGTTGGGCGGCAAGCGTCTGGTGATGCCACAATTGGGTGTTGTCTGCCAATACCACGCCGATGCGGTAACGATAGAAGCTGCTGGTGTTTACTTCTGTGTCTTCATATTGATAATTGCCCGATGGCACGCTGGGCAGCGTGGCGAGCTCTTCGTAAGTGCCGCCATTTACGCTTCTTTTGATCCGGTAGTGAGCCTGATTTTGAAACAGGGCATCAAAGCTCAGCACGATGCTCCCTGTTTGAGGCGCAATACTCACGTTTTGAAAGCTTCCCAGCTGTGGGTCCGGCCGGAAGAGGAAGATTTCTTCGGTCTCCTGGCTGCGTCTGTCGTGTTTGTCACGGGCTCTCAATCTGAGGAGCATGGGGCTGCCAAAACCATCGAAGGAGAGCTGAGCCGAGGTTTTGCTCTGCCTGGCGAGTATTGGCAAAACCTCCCTGTCCACAATCACTTCCGTCTCCTCGTCCTCGCTTTGGTAAGTGACGATGATCTCATAGCTGTCAAAATCATAATCGTAAGACCTGTCCCACTCGAGGCCAAAAACATCCTGCCCAAGAGAGCTGACACGGAAGTTGTCCGGATTGGTGGGAGCCAGGTAGTCATCCATCCGGAGCAGGTCGTCCAAAACCTCGTTCATGGCTTCCAGCCAGGGCGAATAGCACTGGATAAACTGCGTCCAGCGCTCGCTCATGATCCATCTTTCCGTCACTTCATCCCAGCCGTAAAACTTTTGCCAGGAAAGCTGATCCTGCGGCAGGAAGATGGGCAGTTCCGCCATTTCCACATGAAAGAAGGGCGAATAGCTGTCGAAGATATTGGGCTGCTCGGTAAACAGCATTTGTCGGTTGTAGATATAGCCGGGTAGCTCGGCAGAAGTGGAGATCACGGCAGCCTGGCCGGATGCCTCGCACTCTATGGGCACTTGTGAATACACAGTGTAATAATCTTCGATAGTGATGGCGGGATGCGTGCCCAGCGCGTTTTCAGGCAGCACTTCCCAGGGGGTGTGATGAAATAGGTCTTTTTTGAGCTGGCTTTCATCCACAATGGGCAGGGAAGGGTGAATGCGACCACCTCCCGCAGACACCACCACCGGTTTGAGTGTGGGGTGAGTCTGCCAATCAAAGCTGTGCATCTGAACGCTGAATTCTATCTTGCCGGTGAGGTCTCTAATCTGCTGGCAGGCAAGCTGGTAGGCCACGTTGAACGCGTGGGTCTGATGTCTGGAAGGATCGCTAATCGAGCTATTATTGCTATTGCCCGTTATCAACGCTTCGCGTCCCGCACCCGCAATGAAGAGGAACCTCGCATCCCACAAAAGCATGGCTTCCAGAGCGATGATGGGCGAAGGATAGTCGTCACAGGGATGCACGGCGGAAATCATCATCTGCCTGGACGCTTTCGGATTGAAGATGTACAGGCCCCAGCCATAATCAAAACTACCCTCCTCGATGATGGCGGCTTGATCGCTATTATTGTAGTCTATATCATCGTTTAGCAGCTCGCGCAGCATATAATATTCCCTGCCCTGGTCGGTATCATGAAAATGGATGAGCTCATAGGGCAGCTCATATTGCACGATCAGCGAATCTGCCCGGGGAAAATCCTGAGCCAGCCAGGCTTGAATGAGCTCGCCCCACTGCAGCAGGTCATCTTCACTGGGGTAGCGATAGTTTCCAAAGCCGGTGTTTTGTATATCCCAGGGTGCATAATGATTGTTTGCGACAGGCGTACCCTCCACCAAATGAGACACCCAATTGTCATAGCCGCAATTTGGCTCTATACCATATAGAAAGCCGCGAATGGAGCCAACTTCTACGCTCATGGCACTCAGAGCGCAGGAGAGCAACAGGGCCAAAATGACGAGTATCCTTCTCACGCATTTATCCTCATTATCGTTATGAAGCAATAATTTTGGAGGTCACTTCTCCTGTCAAGCTATATGTTGCCAACCAGATCACAAGGTTGATTCACATCCGAGCGACAGTCGCCCTTTGCATCCGATTTCCAGGATTGAGCGGAGTTATAATATGGCTCAAGTTCAATTTGAGTGGGTGAAAAGTTTTACAGGAAGAGCAGAGCAGGATTTCCTCCAGATTTCAGGAGCATACAAAAAGTCTGACGAATACCCAAATAACTCCTACTGTTTTAGTAGGTATTCCGGGACTCACTTCGGCATCTGTACCGGTAGGCGTTTCTGAAATATTTGACTTACGCTCTTGATTTCTGCAAACAAATCCGCCCTCTAAAACGTCGATTTCATGCGGCCTCCCTTAGGGCCAAGGAGATCCGAGGGTGGGCGGGGGCAGGTGAAAAGTCAACCTTTGATGCAAGGGCTGGTTTTTTGAAAACAATTTCCGGCCCTTAAGGGAAGGGATTTTCCATCAACAACCGGCAGCTGCGATCTTGTCTCGTCACACCTACCCACTCTAATTGAACATGAGCCTAAAATATCTCAGAGGGCCTGCTTTTGGGTGCTGCGAGAGGGGAGGGGAAATTCAGGCTCGGATTTGGATATAAAAAAGCCCCCGAGCTTTTACACTCAGGGGCGATTTATTCAGATCACTTCAGAAGCTTACTTCATCATGATCATTTTCTTTGTGCTGCTGTATTTGCCGGCTTTCATCTTGTAGAAGTAAACGCCGCTGGATACAGAGCTATTGTTTTTATCACGGCCGTTCCAAACGATTGTGTGGTTTCCGGCTTCCTTGACTTCATTGATCAGGGTGCGTACAAGCTGTCCCTTGATGTTGTAGATCTCGATGCTGACAGGTCCTGCTTCCTTCAAGCTGTAGCGGATGGTGGTGCTGGGGTTGAAGGGGTTGGGATAGTTGCCTTCGAGACTTGTGGTCAAGACGGGGGTGACGTTGTCATCGGTATCCACTCCACCATCTGAGTAGATGGAGAAGTCATCGATGTAGAGGATGAAGGCGTCATCTGACTTACAGTTGATAGCAACGCGGATGGCGTTACCATTGTGTGGGTTCAGATCATAGATGTATTCAGTCCAGGTTGTGGGTACTTCCTGGAAGCCGACATCCAGCCACTGGAACTGAGGTGTGATCATGGGAGCCCTTGACACACCGACTCTGAACTGTTCCAGGCCATAATTGTCAGTGTGGCTCTTGGCGTAGAATCTGAGTTTGCTGTTTGTGCCGAGACGCATTCTGGGTGTGATCAGGAGGTCGTCGTTTGGCGGGTTCACCGCTGCAATACAAGCTGCCATTTTGTCTCCGCTGTGGGCGGTAAGCCCGTCGATCGGAGGTGTGGTGGCAGAAGGATTGAAGATGATGAAGGACATTTCTGATCCTGCGCCGGGGAAGGTGAAGCCTGTAAACTGATGGGTTTCAGATCCGTCTCTATCGAGCATATTCCAGGGAGCGAACTCGGTGGCAAAGTCCGGATATGACTCAAAGTCATCTTCAAAGACCGGGTCACCAAAGGTCATCTTCACTGTCACCTCGATTTCAGTTGGCAAGGATTCTCCGGTGGTGTGAACAGCAGACACGCCGTAGGTGTAGGTTCCGTTGGGCAATCCCATATCGGTGTAGGTCACAGCTTCGGGATCGGCGAGATGGGCAAGGAGGACGCCATCACGATAGACTTTGAAGCCGGTCACTGCACGGGTGGAATTGTCTGTGTCGACACGGCAAGAGGTAAACTGCATATCGCTCTTGGGTGCAGGGATGGGAGTTTCGGCGATGGGTTTCAGCTCGATAAGTTTGTGGCCGCCACGAGGATCTGACACGAAGGTCTGGATCAGCCAGTTGTAGGTCAACTGAGCGTTGACTTGGGTCATTGTGGTCCACTGGCTGCCCATGTACATCATGTTGCCTTTACCCTCGACTTGTGGGCCGCTGTCACAGCCTGCGGGGTATCCACCCTGGGTGTCGACTTCGTAGCCGATCCAGAGATCACCGGTGGTGGGGATGGGAACAGGAGTGTTGAGCACTACCAGGTTCCAATCCTGGAGGGTGAAGCTGGGTACGACCTGTGAGCTCACCAAGGTGCCGGGGTTGGTGGCAGAGCCGCCGGTCCACACTTTGACTGTGTAGACACAATCCTGGTATATAGGCACAAACTTGAGGTGGCTTACGGTAGCACCGGCAGGGACGTTCAGCTGAGTCAGGTCAGACTGGGTGAAGCGGTGTGCCACTTGGAAGGTGGCTGCGCTGTTGGTTCCGATGCCACTGTAGATATCCTGGGGACCCCAGGTGATCCACTGACCAATCATGGGGCCATCGGGGCTGACCCAGTTCAGGGTAACATTGTTTTCCACCACTTCAGCGGTGAGGTCTGTTGGAGCAGGAACGTCTGCAATGGTCACTTCCACGGGGCCGGCGGGAATTGATTCGCCTTCGTCGTAGTATGCAGTCACTTTGTAGGTGTAAGTTCCGTTTGCAAGGTTTTCATCGCTGTAGCTGGGTGTGTTTACGGTTGCGATCACGCTGTCGTTTCGATAGACTTTGTAGTGCAAGAATGCACGGTTGTTGTTTTTGGGGTTGGATAGTTGGACAGGTGTGGTCAGATTTGCTCTGGTAATGGGAGTGCTGATGTAGCTCTGAGTGTTTTCCACGATGGGCTGGGGCTGCAACAGCACCTTTCCACCACTGGTATCCACATAAGTCTGGATCAGCCAGTTCAGGTTGAAGCCTTGGCCAGACAACGTGCTCCATGAGCTGCCGAAGCTTATCATGTCACCTTTACCGACCACTGCGGGCCCGGCGTCACAACCGGCGGGGTGGCAGCCAACTGTGTAGCTGCATTCGTAGCCAACGTACACGTCTCCGGTGGGAGGCAGAGGTACGGGAGTATTGAGTGTGACTGTGTTCCAGTCGTCTAATACGGGGTTGGAAACCACCTGGCTGGAAACCAATGTACCGGCATTGGTAGAGGTTCCACCGGTCCATACCTTCACGGTGTATGTGCAGTTTGCCTCATGAGGGGCAAATTGGACTTCGGTGATGGTTCCACCCTGCACTACTGCAAGGTCAGATTGGGTAAAGCGGTGTGCCACGTTGAAGGTTGCGTCACCTTGGGTGCCGATAGCATCATCAAACACACCGGTAGTCCAGGTAAGCCACATTCCATCGCCCGGATCAATGGGTTCATTCCAGGTGAGGTTGGCGTTGTTGCCTACTACGCTAACTTCCAGGTTTGTGGGAGGGAAGACGTTGGGGGTCACGACGGCGGTCACAGGACCGGCGGGTTCGGACTCACCACCGGTGTAGTTGGCGGTCACGGTGTAGCTGTATGTTCCCAAAGAGAGGCCGATGTCGGTGTATTCTTCATCGGTCACGGTGGCGATCAGGTTGCCATCACGGTAGACCTTGAAGTTCAGGAATTCGCGTGAGCCGTTTTTGGGATTTGTCAGTGTCACTTGTGTAATGTCGTTTGCTTTTGCCAGAGGTGCGCTGACGTCGTTACGAGGGGCTTCCACGATGGGTTGAGGCATCAGCAGCTCTCTGCCGCGGCTGGTATCCACATAGGTCTGGATCGAGAAGTTGTAGTTGAGGTTGCTTCCGGTATAAAGGGAATCCCAGGGATTGTTGCCCAGCTTGATCATATCGCCTTTGCCAACGACTGCGGGGCCACTGTCACAACCGGCAGGGTAGCCTTGTTGAGTATTACTTTCATAACCTACGTAGACATCACCTGTGGCGGGAATTGGGACAGGTGTGTTGAGTGTGACGGTGTTCCATTCGTCCATGACGGGGTTGGATACTACTTGGCTGGAAACCAGGGTACCGGCGTCGGAAGCTGAGCCACCGGTCCACACTTTCACGGTGTAGGTGCAGTTTGCTTCATGCGGAGCAAACTGGACTTCGGTGATAGAACCGCCGGCATAGTTGGCGAGGTCATCCTGGGTAAAGCGGTGTGCCACGTCAAAGACTGCGGCACTGTTGGTGCCGATAGCAGTGTGGATTACATCATTACACCAGGTAAGCCAGGCTCCATCACCGGGGATAAAGGGTTCTTCCCAAGTGAGGTGGACGTTGGCGCCGATCACTTCAGCTGCCAAGTTTGTGGGAGGATTCAGTACTTCCTCTTCCTCACCGATGGTGATGCTATCCAGGTAGAGGTAGTATTGGTTTGGAGCGCTAAAAGCTTTGAAGCCGAGGAAGTAATCGCCAGTCTGGGTGGGTGTGATCACTGCGGTGGCTTGTTGATAGTTAGTGTTGCTGATAGCGTCATTTTGCCAGATTTGGTTAGTGAGGCCGGCTACTGTGGGCGCATCACCCCAATAGAGGGCCAGCTTTTCTGTAAATGTATCTGCATGTGCACGATAGTAGAATTTGACCTCGTAGCTCTCATTTGCCTGAAGGGTGAGAGGAGGGCTTATGAGCCAGTCATTCGCTGCCAGGTTGGCATTGAATCCCATCCGGATGCTGTTTGGCTCGGAATGAGGGTTGACGGTGCTGGTTTGCCAGACGACGTTGTCATCGTTTGCATTGATGGTGCTCCAGCCCACGGGAATGGCGGGTGCAGTCACATCATCAAAGTTTTGTGTGTAGGGGAAGGTGGTCACAGTGGGATCGGCCAAAGTGGTAAACTTCCACACCGGGCAATCAACCGCATCACCGATATCGTTGAAGGGCACTATCTTCCAAAAGTAGTCTGTGCTATAGGTGAAGTTGGCAGTGTGTGCATAGCTGGTGCCGGTCATGGTGGTGCCGTTTACCATGTTTGTGGGGGGATTGTTGGTTCCCAAAAACAGTTTGTAGCCGGTCACAGTGCCGCCGCCGCTCATCCAGCTCAATTCAGCGTTGATATTCACGTTGATGGCCTGATGGGCGGGATAGGGGTTTTGAGCTGCCAGGGGCACGGTGCCCTGTTGAGGCGGTGCAAAGGTGAACATCAAGCCGCTGGGCGGATAGATGTCTGCAGTGATTCTGCAGTTGGCATTGTTTGCAGCACCTGCAGTGGTGGCAAGCCAGTTGTCAGTGGTGGTGCGGTTGAGGAATTCAGCGTTGGAAGCTCCTCTGAGGCCCACTTGCACTGTGGCTGCGGTGCTGATGCTGACCAATGACATATTCCCATAATGGTAGGAAATGGCATTGCCGTTTTCTTTGAGTTGAATCTGGAAATTAATAACGTCGTTTGTAGCGCTGGTGGGCACGCGACGATAGTTTTTCCATTGGATGGTGAAAACTCTGTTAGGTGCGGTGCCGGTCAGCACATAAGAAAGAGATCCGTCGTCTCTGCTTTTGAGATCACGGTTGAATGCAACGGCCACGTTGTTTGTTCCGTCGGCGGAACTGATGGCCAGGTTGCTTTGTGTTACGGTGGAGCCAAACGCAATGAAACCGTCGTTTTGAACGCTGATCTCGGTGTATTCAACATCGTTGTAAGTGAAGGTGAATCCCAAGGGGATAGCGTTGAAACTTTCCTGGTTGTTTTCGTTTGTGCCCAGAACGGTGCCTCCGGTAATCTCGTTGTAAGTAGAAGTGCTTTGGGTGAATGAGTAGTCACTCAGATCAGCCCAAGCGGCAAATGCTACTACCAAAAAGATCAGTAGAAGCGAGAGTCTTTGCATGTTGCTACGCATAAGGTCTCCTTAGTGTTTTGTTATAGTTTTTACGGTTTTGAAAGTTGAGGTCACTATCCGACAATCAGACAGCATCTTCATTAAGCCATCAAAATCAAAGCCCATAAAATGTCAAGCATTATTAAAGCCATTTAAGGATAAATCTTTGGTCGGAATACCCGCCTTTATCCCAAACCTGCATCATACGATTGACGTATCAGAATATGCACAGAGCCGGCCGAACAAGAAAAGCCGGCTCCGAATGTGCTCTCTGGCTTCGAAACCGGCTATGATGTATTATCTTTCAGATGAGGAGCTATATCAGGAGGATCATAGCTTTTCCATCATGTCTTTATCCAGTTTGGCGGCGATTTCTTCGCACTCCTTCAGTATCTGGTCGGCTTTCTTCATGGTTTCCTTTTTGAAGGTTTCATCCGTGACGCCGGGCATATTGATGCGGATGTTGTAATAGGCTGCTTTGGCGGCGGCAAGAGCTGTGAGCCCGGCCACGCCGGCATCGCTGAGGGCGTTGGCGTTGCCCACTTTGCCGATGCGCTCGGCCATATGCAGCGCTTCCAGAGAGACCTTCATGGTATCCAGCGGCATGAGAATGGCGTGTTGAGTGGCAGCTTCTATGGCTGCGTCTCTGATCTGCTTCTCTTCATCGCTCTTCCTGGGCAGGCGCATGGCGTCCATGAGCTCGTTGAAGGCGTCGGTATCGGCATCAATGCCGTTCAATGCACGCAGCTTGATATCCTGAGCCAGAGGAGCGATCTCCAGCACTTCCTCCTGCACATCCTCATAGTCCTTTTTGCCCACGGTGAGGTTGGCAACCATGGCGCTGAGTGCGCCGGACATGGCGCCGCAGAGTGCAGCCACGCTTCCACCACCGGGGGCGGGAGCATCTGTGGAAAGCAGGTCGATAAAGTCGGTTACTTTCAGGTTTACCAGGCGGTCTTTGGCTGCGATGGCATATTCGATCACCTTCTTGTCCAGGTCAAAGGGAGCCAGCTCAGCCAGGCCCATAGACTGGATAGCGGTATCCATAATCATGCGCTCGGGCAGGCCGGTACTTTCGCCCATCTTGGCCAGGTAATACTTGCCGCTCTCGATCAAGGCAGCCTTGGGAAGCAAGCCAACCAGCTCGCTGCCAGTCACTTCAATGCCTTTTGCATGGGCGAGTTCCCTCACCTTATCCAGCACTAAATGCGGAGGCGTGATCTTGTAGTTTGTGAGGTTGATGGAGATCTGGGCTCTATCATAGCCATCTATATACCAGCCAACGGCTTTGCAATGCTCGAAGAGGCCCGGAACTCTCACTCTGTTGCCCTCTTCATCGCGGATGATCTTGCCATTTTCGTCACGTGCGAGGCGGCCGGATTCCCGGATGTCGAGTGCGATGTCGTGCGCCTTGGCTTTGTCACGCGTGTTGAGGTTGATATTGTAGGCGATCAAAAATTCACGGGCAGAGATGGCGGTGGCGCCGCTCTTGGCGTTGAAAGTATGCGGCCCAAAATCCGGCTTCCACTCAGGGTCTTTGGCCTTTTCGCTCAATGCTTCATACTCGCCGGAGCGGACGTTTGCCAGGTTGCGCCATTCCTCTTTGGTGGCGGCATTTTCATAGAGATAGACGGGGATGCCCAGCTCTTCGCCCACTCTTTTGCCCAAGATGCGGGCATATTCCACACACTCGTCCATGGTCATCCCGGAAATGGGGATGAAAGGGCAGACGTCTGTGGCACCCATACGCGGATGCGCACCGGTGTGCTTGCTCATATCTATCAATTCTGCAGCTTTCTTGATGGCCAGAAAAGCTGCTTCCACCACGGCGTTGGGTTCGCCGGCCATGGTGAAAACGGTACGGTTTGTATCGGCCCCGGGGTCTACGTCAAGTAGCACCACGTTGTTTACACTGCGGATTTCGTTGGCGATGGCGTCAAGAACCGCTTGGTCTCTACCTTCGCTGAAGTTTGGAACACATTCCATAAGTTTCATATTACACCTCGGAGTTGTTTATTTTATGTATTTTAACTTTGATAATTCTCTTGTTGGTTGCCTGAAGCACCTGCAAGCGGTAGGGCGGCATCTCGATAAACTGCCCCTGTTGCGGGATGCGCTCCAGTTTGTCCAAGATCAGGCCGGCGACTGTCTGATAATCTCCTTCGGGGAGTTCGATCTCGTATTCGTCTGCCAGATAGTCGATTTCCACGTCGGCCTGCACCAGCCAGGTATTGGCTGAAATCTGTTGTACGTCTGGGTTTTCCTCATCCTCGTCATACTCATCCTCGATGTCTCCCACGATCTCTTCCAGGATGTCTTCAATCGTGGCGATACCGGAGGTGCCGCCGTAGGAATCCACGATGATGGCCATGGTTTTCCTCTTGGTCTGCATCTCCTTGAGCAGCACATCTATATCTGTATTTTCCGGGGCAAAATAGGGCTGGTGGACTATATCTGCAGCCGTCTTTCCATCGGTATCATCCAGCTTGAGGATGTCGTAAATAATGAGTACGCCCAGGATGTCGTCAAGGTCTCTGCCGTAGACGGGATAGCGCGTGAAGCCTTCCTCTTTGGCGATTGCGATCACTTCATCGAGCGTGGAATCTGATGCGATGGCCACGATGTCCTTTCTCGGCGTCATCACGTTTCTGGCCATATGCTCGGAAAACTCCAGCGCATCTTCCAGCATATCGAGTTGCGGCTGCTCGTCAGGATCGGGCTCAGCCTGCGAAAGCAAGAAGGCCAGATCATCCCTGGTGAGGTAGTTGAGGTCGTTTTGTCCGTCTATCTTCAGGGCTTTTTGGATCCATCTGTTGATGCTGCTCACCACCGCCACCAAGGGTTTGAAGAGGAAATAGGCCACTCGGAAGATGGGCAAAAACCTGCTGACCATAAGCTCCGGATAGTCTCTGAAAAGCGCCTTGGGAACGATCTCGCCAAAGCTGAGCACGATGATCACGCTGACGATGGATGAATACTCCGCCGGGAAATAGGGAGAATTGATCTTGTGAGCCATATAGGTAACCAGGGTGGCAAACAGCACATTCACAATATTGTAGCCGATCAGGGTGGTTCCCAGATAGAGATCGGGCTTTTTGCTCAGCGCCAACACCTTGGCCATGGTCTTGTCTTTTTTGGCTTTGCGCTCCAGCTCAAGTGGGTCGAGCGAGATCATCCCCGTCTCAAAACCGGCAAACACAAAGCACAGAGACAGAAGCGCCAGCAGCACCACCGTCATCGTCAGATACCAAGTGAGTGTCATTTATTCATTTACCTTTTCGTTTTGCCAAGCGATCCGAAGCGCCTGGATAAACTCATCTATATTCCCTGCCAAAATGCTGTCAAGGTTGTAACTTGTCAAGTTAATTCTGTGATCGGTGACGCGGGACTGCGGAAAGTTGTAGGTACGAATCTTGGCAGAACGGTCTCCCGTGCTCACTTGCGCCTTTCTCGCGGAAGCAATTTCCGCTTCCTGACGGCTGATCTCGGCATCAAGCAAACGCGAACGCAAGACCTTCATCGCCTTGGCTTTGTTTTTGATCTGCGACTTCTCGTCCTGACAGGTGACCACCAAACCGGTGGGAATATGAGTGATGCGCACGGCAGAGTCTGTAGTATTCACGCTTTGGCCGCCGTGTCCGCTGGATTTGTAGACGTCTATTCTCAAGTCGGAGTCGTTGATCTCAAGGTCGATCTCGTCCGCTTCAGGGAGCACGGCCACGCTCACCGCGGAGGTATGGATGCGGCCGCCGGATTCGGTGACGGGGATGCGCTGCACCCTGTGCACTCCGCTCTCAAAGCGCATCAGGCCATAGGCTTCTTCACCGCTGAGCTCAAAGATAATTTCCTTATAGCCGCCCAAGCCGGTTTCGTTGAGGTCTATCAGTTCATTTTTCCAGCCCTTAGACTCCGCATAGTAGCTGTACATACGGTAAAGATCGGCCACAAAGAGCGCCGCCTCTTCTCCGCCCGTGCCCGCTCTGATCTCGATGATGGCGTTTTTATCGGCATTGGGATCGGCAGGAATCAGCAGCTCGCGCATCTTCTGCACGCATTTTTCCATCTCTTCCTGCAGGATGCTCTTTTCTTCATTTGCCAGGTCTTTCAGCTCTGCATCCTGTTCTGTATCAAGCAGATGCTGCGTCTGATCCAGCTCGGTTTCTATCCTTTGATACTCGCTGTAACAGCGCCTGATGCTCTCCAGCTCGTTGAATCTGCGCATCATGGTGCGGAAGGCGCGTGCATCCGCCATAGATGCCGGGTCTGCCACTTGCTTTTGCAGGCTGGCGTGTTCTGCTTTGAGCTCTTCCAGCTTCTCAAGCGGGATCATTTGATGCTATCCAATACTTTTACTTTGTGCTCGCTATAATCCATATCCAGAGCGGCTTTCATCGCCACCAGGGCAGTCTCCACCATCTCGTCATCCGGCGGCTGAGTGGTGATACGCTGCATCGCCATACCGGGCACCGTCATCAGCTTTACCAGCGGGTGCTTGAGGTTCCTGCCGCTGAATTTGAGAACCTCATAGCTGAGGCCCGAAACCAGCGGGATCAGCAGCAGGTGATAGCCCAGGCGGATCAAAATCGGCACCGGGCCGTGAATAATAAAGGCCGAAACCAGGGTGTCCGTGATGGAAAACACTAAAATGGAGACCAGCATCACAAAAAACATGAAGCTGGTGCCGCAACGTGGATGCAGCGTGGTGTTGGTCTGGATATTGGCGATGGTGAGCTCCATATCTTTTTCGTAGGCGTGCACGTTTTTGTGTTCGGCGCCGTGATAGCGGAAGAGCCGCTTGATGTCCTTCATCAGGCTGATCAACCAGACGTAGACTACAAAGAAGATGATGCGCACCACGCCCGCAAAGAGGTTGAAGTAAAAGTCCTGCTTGGAGAGATTTAGCCAATCCGCCAGCTTGTAAGGCAAAAAGCCAAACAGCAGAAAGGCCAATCCAAAGGCAAAGATGTAACTGCCTATTTCGTAGAGCTTTTCCACGATGGGTGAGTGCTGCTTCTGAGCCTTGTCTTTTTCGGCCTCATCCAAATCCAGCTCAAAACGTGAGGCGGAAAAGGTGAGCGTGGAAACGCCTATCTTCAACATTTCTATCAGGTTGACAAAGCCTCTGATGATGGGCAGGCCCAGGAATTTGACCTTCGTGGTGATGCTGATAAAAGGCTGCTTGTAAAGCTCTATGGTGCCGTCTTTTCTGCGCACAGCCGTGGCTAAGGCGTCCGGCCCGCGCATCATCACGCCTTCGATCACAGCCTGGCCGCCAACGGCGATCTCTTTCTTCTTCATGTGCTTAGGTTCCATAATCCTTATAATAAGAGGGTTTTTTAGCTTGGCAACAAAAAACGCCATTACCGTAAGAACACGGATGATAATGGCGTGTAAGATGGGTTGAAGCTATTTTTCTTCAGTGGTTTGAATACCGTATCTGCGGTTGAATTTTTCCACTCTACCGGCGGTGTCAACTATCTTCTGCTTGCCTGTATAAAAAGGATGACAGACGTTGCAGATATCCACCTGCATATCTCCCTTTGTGCTCTGCGTCTCAAAAGTGTTGCCACAAGCACAACGGATGGTGGCTTTTTCATATTTGGGGTGTATTCCCTGTTTCATTTATCTTGCTCCTTGAATAAAATAGTTTTGAAGTGAATACCATGTTTTTGAAGGGGCTGAGACTGTCAAATACTTTTTTATAAAGAGAATCAGGATGCGGTCTCGTCAGCGCTGTCAAACAGCCTTATACAGCAGATTTGGCTGATTGTTTGAGCTGTCCGCATACAAAACGTGAAAACCCAAAAAGCATTTGTCCGCCCAGATCTTGAAAATAGTAAAAGGACGCAGGACGATCTCCTATAAAAATAGTAGGAATTCGTTTCCGAAGTCCTGACCCGGGGAAAGCCGCTCATTTTGAAAATATTGACTCACGGGCCGGAATTCTGCAAACAAAACCGCCCTCTAAAACGTCGATTTCATGCGGCCTCCCTTAGGGGCTCCTGTGGGTCTCCTTTGGGATCCACAAGTAACCCAAAGAAAACCCAAGGGTTACGCAAACGTGGGCCAAGGAAACGCTAAGGTGGGCGAGGGGAGGTGAAAAGTCAAATGTTTCAAAAGTATCTGGATTTTGCAAATAAATTAAGGCCTGAAATGGGCACTTTTTGGTACGGCCGCTCCCTGTAGCCGGCGCTCGCCCTTAGCGCCGCAGTAGGGTCGGTCGCTGGACCGACCAAACTCAGCTTGCTTACTCTCTCCTAAGTAGGGAGCTTGTGCTAAGATCATCTGTTTTAGAAAATAGGGGCTGGAGTATGCTGTATAAGTTTTCCCATTATAGGCTAAGCAACGTATCAAAGCTCATCTTCCTACATAACTTACTCTATGATACGTCCCCATTTAGCATTGATAAAACCGAACCATATAAGATGAAAATAAGGCTGTTATAAAAAAGGGGAACGCCCCAACAAATTAGGTCTTGACAAAAAACTCGTTCACTATAGAGTGGCTACATGAAGAAGAAAACTATTATACTGACTCTGACTGAGTCTTGTAACTTAGACTGTGTCTACTGCTATCAGCATCATAAGACAAGCAAACGCATGTCTGTTGATACGGCCATCAATGCCATAAAAAAGCATATTAACCAGTCGCGTGGATATGATCAAGTAGAAGTTGACTTGTTTGGGGGGGAGCCTTTTTTAGAGTTCGAAACTATAAAAGAGATTGGTAATTGGGCAAAAAAACAGGAGTTCCCAATACCGGTGGTGTTCTTTGTTGATACAAATGGCACCTTAGTTCACGGTGATATTCAAGACTGGTTACTATGTAATGAGCATATTAGAGTAGGCTTGAGCCTTGATGGGACTCCAACAACTCACAACTCTAATCGATCAAATTCCTACGATTTGATTGATATAGAGTTCTTTGTCAATAACTACCCAGCACAACCGGTAAGAGCAACGATATACCAAAATTCATTGTCAACACTTTCAGATGATATCATACATCTACACAGTTTAGGGTTTAAAGTAACTGCAAGCTTTGCACTGGGAGTTGACTGGTCAATTGACCAAGTCAAAACAAAGTTTATGTCAGAGCTAAAAAAACTAATTGACTACTATATATGTAATCCCCAGATTGATCCGTGTTCCCTGTTCAAGACAGGCTATCTCAGACTATACGAGGACAGGAAAATGGCTAAATGGTGTGGTTTTTACTCGGATATGGTAGCAATTAATGTTGATGGAGCTGAGTTTCCTTGTCAATCCTTCCAGTCTAATACAACAGGGAGCTCTCCAAATATCCCGTTACCTGATTTTTCTAAAGTGGAAGATTGGTCAGACCCAGAATGTGCTGATTGTTTAATTGCTAACTTATGTCCTACATGTTATGGGATTAATCATTTAAGAACAGGAAATGTAACAACTAGAGATAAAAGCATGTGCGATATTCGCAAGATTATGGCACTTGCGAACACTAACTTTACTGCGCGATTACTCGAAAATGGTCGTTTGTCTTTGTCTGGCAGTGAACTGGCGTTAACAGTACAGGCAATCAAAGACATCCAAAAGAGTTACAGCGAAATTTAGGAGGTATTATGACAACCTTATCCCTTCCAATTACTACCATCCAGAAATTGGATGATTTGATTGAAGAATTGAGATTGAAATGTGAATCCGAGAACATTGATTTTTCTTCAATGTACGAGTTGAAGATTTGTCATGAGAATCAGTCGTATGATTGTGGTGGCAACTGCTCGGGAACTTGTGCGGGAACCTGTTCGGACGGTTGTGGAGATTGCGGTAGTTCTTGCGGGAATACCTGTGTCGGATCATTTCAGCTTTGTTCGCTTTTGATATAAGAGAATCTCAGTTTAGAACGACAAATTGATCTGGTCACAGTATTGTGACAGCGGATCGTTCCACGCTTCCAACAAAATGGAAGGAGGGGGGTGCTTGCCCAGAAAGTGCCTGCTAGGTTCGATCTTAGAGTCGTGTTCTGCCTGAACGTCTTTTATGCGAGGTTCGAGTTGTTGACTTTTCTCTGATTATCATCAAATGTCCTGTCTAACTTGATGAGACATATGGGGGCAGGATAATTGTCCTGCTAAAGTGAGGTATTTGTGGTCACAGAGTAACAAATAGCCAAGCAGAGCAGGAGGGGCTCGAAACCATTGTCAGTAAGGCAACACACCCCGTCTCGATTTCGATGATGAAATTAAGGCAAATTTTATCACTCTTTTGCTGTAGCCAAGCTCCAGATGGTTGCGCCAGATGGTTTCTACGTTTGTTAGCCGACAAGATGGTCGAACTGCAATATGCAATATGTGGATGAGTGTGCGGCCGCTGGCTGCTGCGTTTGAATTCACAGGTGGGCAGATCAGAGTAGTGGTGCAGAATGCCTGTCACGAGGCGATTACACGGGGCTCAGGTGCAAAGCTGGAGGCGAATGATCTCTACAAGTATGCGCATCTGGAGGCGGGTTCCAGCTTTGAAGCTGCTGCCAAGAAAGTGGGCTTCAAGCTATATGCGGGCAATGAGTGATGGGCTTTAGCTGAGTAGCAGGGAGTCTCCCACCACAGCCTCCAGTGCGGCAACGCCTCTATCTGCAAGCATCTGCCTTTTCAGCCTCTTATCCCGGGGTGCGTTCTTCAATGCAGGCAAGAGGCCAAAGTTGGCGTTGATGGGCTGGAAGCGTCTGTCTGTGTTGCGGGTGAGGCGCCTAAGCAGTTGTCCGGTCATGCTTTCCTCAGGCAGAGCGGGCAGACTCTTGTCGATGATCAGAGCGGCGAAGAGGCCGCCGGCGATGGATTCCACATAGCCTTCCCAGCCGGCAAGCTGGCCTGCGATCCAGACGTCGCTTCTGTTTTTGAGCGAGAGGTCGGGATTCAAAACCTTGGGTGCGTCTAAGTAGGCATTGCGATGGATGGAGCCATAGCGCAGGAAGCTGGCGTTTTCCAATCCCGGGATGAGGCGGAAGATGCGCTTCTGTTCTGCTTGTCTGAGCATGGTCTGCGCCCCCACGATATTGTAGGCGGTGAAGTCCTTGTTTTCGGCTCTAAGTTGCAACACGGCGTAGGGTTTCTTGCCCGTGTGCGGGTCTTCGAGGCCCATGGGACGCATCACTCCGTGGCGGAGGGTGTCGCGGCCGCGGCGCGCCAGTTCCTCGATCGGCGTGCAGTTTTCGTAGTAAGAAAAGTCTATGCCGGCGAAGAACTCGTTTTCAAACTCATGTGCCTCAAACTGCTCGCCTTCAAGAAGTGCATCCACGAAGGCTTCATACTGTTCTTTATCGAAGGGGCAGTTGAGGTAATCCGCATCGCCTTTGTCGTAGCGGGCTTTGGCGAAGACCTTGTCCAGATCGAGGCTTTGGGTATCCACGATGGGTGCGATGGCATCGAAGAAATAGAGGTGCTCCTCGCCGATGAGTTTACGGAGGGAAGCGATGAGGGCGTCGCTGGCCAATGGGCCTGCTGCGATGAGGCAATTGCCGGCGGGTAGGTCTGTTACCTCTTGTGTGATGCGGGTGATATTGGTGTGGGAGGCGAGTTGCTCCTCCACATACTGCGAAAAGAGGGTTCTATCCACAGCCAGGGCGTGCGCTGCGGGGACGCGGGCTTTTTCGGCAATAGCTAAAAGCTCACAGCCCAAGAGTTTGAGCTCTGCTTTGAGCATACCGGAGCCGGTGTCCAGGCGGGTGGACTTGAGCGAGTTACTGCAGACCAGTTCCGCCGCCCTGCCTGTCTGATGAGCCGGTGTTTGCCTAAGCGGGCGCATCTCGATCAGCCGCACATTCCAGCCACGCTTTGCCAATTGCAATGCGGCTTCGCTGCCTGCCAAGCCTGCGCCGACGATTGTTAATTCTTTGTTCATGATGCCAATATTGGCGCCAATGGGATATTGTCAATTGACAAAAAGGCATCCTTTTTAAACCGTGTCTAAAATAACACAAAAATGAGGATATGTTGCGATGATTAAGCTCAAAAACGATCTGAGCAACCTGCAGGAATTCTTTGCGGCACACGTGCCAGCGGATCAGGTTGCGCCCATGCAAACCGCCTTCTTGAAGGCACTTTCACTCTTGGCGCATAGACACTACAAGGGTAAAATGCAGAGCGTCCCCAAAGCCGGAATTTGGGGTTTCAACTGGTTTAATATCTGGTATACGCCCGGCGTTTCCGCTGTTTCCACCACCATCCGAGACCGCCATCAGAGCAGCTTTGAGCTCACCAACCGCGGCAACTTGGTGGCTGTGGTTTCAGATAGCACCCGCGTGTTGGGGGATGGAGATTGCAGCCCCTTTGGCGGCATGGGTGTGATGGAAGGCAAAGCCATGTTGATGAAGTATTTGGGTGGCTGTGACGCCATCGCTCTCTGCGTGGACAACCGTGATGAGGATGGAACGCCCAATCCTCAGAAACTGATAGATTTTGTGAAGATGCTGCAGCCCAGTGTGGGTGCGGTGAACCTGGAAGACATCTCGCAGCCAAATTGTTACATCGTGTTGGATGAGCTGCGTAAAAGCTGCCAAATCCCTGTGTGGCATGATGATGCGCAGGGTACAGCTTGCGTTACCCTGGCGGGTGTGATCAACGCCCTCAAGCTCACCGACAGGAAGATGAGCGAGATCAAAGCCGTGCTTTTTGGTGCCGGCGCCTCCAATACCACCATCGCCAGTTTCCTCTTGCAGAGCGGCTTAAATCCTGATAACCTGGTGGTTTTTGATAGCAAAGGCGCGCTGCACAAGAATAGAGCGGATACGCGGGACAATCCCAAGCGATTCAAACAGTGGGAACTGGCTCAAAAGACCAATCCCCATGAATATAACACCATGGAAGAGGCTATGGATGGGGCAGACCTGCTGATCGCTCTTTCCACTCCGGGCCCGAACGTGATCAAGCCGGAATGGATCAAGCTGATGGCGGATAAGGCCATCGTGTTTTGCTGTGCCAATCCGGTGCCGGAAATCTATCCAAATGAAGCCAAAGCCGCAGGAGCATACATCGTGGCTACGGGCAGAGGCGATTTTCCCAACCAGATCAACAACTCCGTGGGCTTTCCCGGCATCCTCAAGGGTGCCCTGATGGTGCAGGCCACTCAGATCACAGATCCCATGGCCATCGCAGCGGCTCATTCTTTGGCTACTTTTGCGCAAAATCGCGGTATTGACAGCGAGAACATCGTGCCCAAGATGGATGAAACTGAAGTGTTTGCGCACGTGGCGGCGGATGTGGCGATGCAAGCTATCGAGGATGGAGTTGCCAGGCAGAAGATCAGCCGCGAGCAGGCTTTTAACACCGCGCTCAGCGACATCAATTCCGCCCGTGAACTCACGCATCTGATGATGGACAAAGGCTTTATCGGCGCCATTGATGACGAGCTCATCGCTCAAGCCCTGAAAGATTGTGGGATTGATAGCTAAGAGAAGCACACTCAAGGAAACTTGGCGGTGGGTCAACCAGTTCAGTAAGCACCCTCGCTTCAAGCTCGTCTCCTATATTCTCAAGCTGCTGTTGACAGCTGTGATCCTCTATTTTGTGTTTAGAGGACTGGAGCTGAGGTCGGTGCTTGAGAATATGATGAGGCTCTCGGTGGGGGTGATCCTGCTGCTGATCCTGGGTTCGTTATTGCGCCATCTGATCCAGCTCACAGCCTGGAGGCTCTCGCTGCGGATAAACCCTGCCTATGTACCGGATTTGAGAGCCGAGTTGAATTCCTATCTGATCGGTTTGCCGCTGGCCTTCGCCTTCCCCGGTGGATTTGCCGCTATGGGGAGGATATTTTGGGTGAAGAACAGCTCGCATATCGATTCCGCACTTGCTTTTGTGGTGGAAAGGGGCTTCCTCACCTGGGCGACGTGGAGCTTCGCTGCCACCGCAGCTCTGATGCACTTTCCCGGCATTTCGCCGTTGTGGAGCCTGCCTCTATATCTGGTGCTTGTCACTTTGCCGCTGTGGTCAAAACACCTCTTTCGCTTCTGGAAGGAGGGTGAGCCTTACCGTGCCCGATATGCCGGGAGCGCACCCCGCCTGGCTCTGTTGCAGATCATCGCCGCTCTCATCGCACTCACTCAGTACTGGTTGATCCTCAATAGCCTCCAGCGCATCTCCTGGCTGGACAATTTCAAGCTCATGAGCCTCACCACCTTCTCAAATTCCATACCCATCACCTTGGGTGGTTTGGGTTTACGCGAGTCTTTTGCCATCCATTTCCTCAAAGATGCGGGCTTCGTGGCGTCTGAGGCGATTTCTGCCACCTTGAGTCTCTTCCTGATCCAGGATGTGGTGCCGGCGTTGATCGGACTGAGCGTATTGTGGAAGAAAAGCAGATGAGCTTATGCGGATGACTTAGATCGAGTTTTAGCCGCAGCTTGCCCGGTCTTTTTGTCCCCGGTGTTTTCACTAAGTGATTGAAATATCTTGACACTATTGCCCCTCTCAAAATCATGGTCTACTTGAAGTAAAAATATCGTATAAGGAGACCCAATGAAGACCCTTACCCCAAGTCCTCAAGACATCCAACAGGACTGGTATGTGGTAGATGCCACGGGTGTTTCTTTAGGTAGGTTATCCACGCAGGTAGCCTCGATTTTGAGGGGAAAGAACAAACCCTACTTTGCCCCCAATATCGACTGCGGCGACTTTGTGATCGTCATCAACGCCGAGAAGGTGAAGATGACGGGGCTCAAAGCCGAGCAGAAGCTCTACAAGAGCTATAGTGGCTACCCTGGAGGCCTCAAAGAGACTCCCTTTGCCAAAATGTTGGAAAAGCATCCTCAGCGGATCATTGAGCACGCCGTCAAAGGTATGTTGCCCAAGACCATTCTGGGGAGAGCAATGTTTAAAAAACTCAAAGTTTACGCTGGAAGCGAGCACCCTCATGCGGCGCAAAAGCCCATGGTGCTGGACCTTAAGGAGAACTAATTTATGCAGACATTTATCGCCGTTGGCAGAAGAAAGAATGCAGTGGCCAGAGTGAGAATCACTCCCGGCACCGGAAAGCGCATCATCAACAATGTGCAGATGAAGAAATATCTTCAACGCGAAACCCTTGAGATGGTGGTGGAACAACCCCTCCAAGAGCTTGGTTTGAGCGACAATTTTGACGTCTATGCAAACGTGAACGGTGGCGGCCTCAGCGGTCAAGCTGGAGCTATCCGTCATGGTCTTGCCCGTGCATTGGTGGATTATGATGAGAGCCTCAAGCCCGCCCTCAAGGCGCGTGGCTTCCTCACTCGTGATCCCAGGATGGTTGAGCGCAAGAAGAGCGGTCAGCCCGGAGCCAGGAAGAAATTCCAATTCTCAAAACGTTAATCTATGGCTGGAACATGGGGTTTTTGCACCCCATGCAGACCAATGGAAAACATGGCCTATATCAAACCCACTACGCCGCAGCAGGAGTTGCGAGGCGGTGAAGAGCGAGGCTCTTCTGAATTGCGTATATCCTGCTGTGACAGAATTAACCGTATCTATTTAAGGAGAACATAATGTCAGTAGTTACCATGAAGCAACTACTTGAGGCTGGCGTCCACTTCGGGCACCAGACCTACAAATGGAACCCCAAAATGAAGAAGTATATCTTCCTCAAACGCAACGGGATCCACATCATCGACCTCAAACAAACCGTCGATGCAATCAACGAAGCATACCAATTTGTAAAAGAATTGGCCTCAAGAGGCGAATACATCCTCTTTGTAGGCACCAAAAAGCAAGCCCAAGCCGCCATCAAAGAAGCAGCCGAAAAAGCCGGCGTTTTCTATGTGAACCAACGCTGGTATGGCGGCATGCTTACCAATATGGCAACCATCCGCCAGAGTATCAAAAAGATGGATTATTACGAAGAAATCCTGGCTGATGGCACTATCAACAACTACACCAAGCTGGAACAGCAGAAGCTGAAACGTATGTACGACAAGATCGAGTTTTCCCTGGGTGGAATCCGTGAAATGGACGCCAAACCCTCGGCAATCTTCGTGGTGGATACCAATTACGAAGACATCGCCGTTCATGAAGCTCGCATCCTGGGCATTCCCATCATCGGGATGGTGGATACCAACTGCAATCCAGACGAAGTGGACTATGTGATTCCCTCCAACGATGATGCCACCAGGGCTATCTGCCTGATTTCGGACATCATGGCCAACGCCGTATTGGAAGGACGCAACATCGCCACCGAAGGTGCAGCCCAAGCCGAAGCTGAAGGCGAAGAAGAAGATGAAGCCGCCGAAAGCTTTGATGAAGAAGTCATAGCAGCTGCCGAACAGGCAGAAGTTCCCGTTTTGGAAGCGGAATAACACACGATTTAACCTTGGGCGGGCACTTTGCAAAAAAAAGCTGCCCGCCTCAAGTACTATAACTTTAAGGAGAAACAATGTCTGAAATAACTGCAAAAATGGTAAAAGAATTGCGTGATCGCACCGGTGTTGGCATGATGGAGTGTCGTAACGCTTTGAAAGAAAACAATGGTGACGTCGATGCCGCCATCAAATATCTGCGTGAAAGAGGCATCTCCAAAGCCGAGAGCAGAGCCTCCCGCGCCACCAAAGAAGGCCTCATCCACTCCTATATCCACTTCAACGGCAAAGTTGGAGTGCTCCTGGAGATCAACTGTGAGACCGACTTCGTGGCCAGAACCGACGAATTTAAAGCCCTGGCAGAAGAAATCTGCCTGCAAATCGCAGCTACTGATCCTTTGGCAGTTTCTGCTGATGATATAGACCCCGCCATCCTTGAAAGAGAGCGGGAAATAGCCCACAATAAAGCTGTCCTGGACGGCAAAAAGCCCGAGATAATCGATATGATCGTGGAAGGGCAAATCAAGAAGTATTGCAGCGAGAACTCACTCTTGGATCAAGAGCTGATCAGCCAGGAAAAGCGCACCGTGAAAGACCTGCTCACCGATGCAATCGCTTCCACAGGCGAGAATATCCAGATTGCCCGTTTTGCCAGATTTGCTTTGGGTGAATAAACTGTAATCATGTCAAAACCAGTATATCAACCTCAGAAGGTGCACAGCATCATGCTCAAATTGAGCGGCGAGGTCTTGGCCGGCAGCAAAGGATTCGGCTTTGACGATGCTGTGGTAGATCAGCTCACAAACGAGATCATCGCCATCAAGCGCCAAGGCTACAGCCTCGGTATCGTGATCGGCGGAGGCAACATCTTCAGGGGTGGAAAATGGAAAAACCAAAGCTTGGATAGAGTCACTCTGGACAACATCGGCATGCTTGCCACCATCCAGAATGCGCTCTATTTAGCTGAAATCCTGAAGAACAAAAACTATTCTTCCTCCGTGTTCAGCGCATTGCAGATGGATAAAGTGGCAAGACTTTACACTCCGAGAGCGGCCAAACAAGCCCTGGCTGAAGGCCAGATCTGCTTTTTGGCCGGTGGTACGAGTGCGCCTTTCTTCACCACCGATACCGCCGCCGTGCTCCGCGCCATAGAGCTCAAGATGGACTTGATGCTCAAAGCCACCAAGGTGGATGGTCTCTACACGGGCGATCCTGCGACGGATAAAAATGCGCAGTTCATCGCTTCTGCAAGCTATCAAGAATGTATCACGCAAGGCCTCGGTGTGATGGATATGACAGCCTTTTCCCTGGCTCAGGAAAACAAGCTGGCCCTCAAGGTATGCAATATCAATATGCTCAAGGAAGCCATCACCGAAGCCGACGTGGGAACCTATATACACCCTTAAATGAGCCAAAAGAGGAATTAAACATGGAAACTCTGAAAAAAGAAACAGGCGAAAAGATGCAAAAAGCCTTTGAAAGCCTGCTGCACCAATACTCAAAGGTGCGCACAGGCAGAGCAAGCGCTTCCATCCTGGACGATATCCATATCAACTATTATGGCCAACCTCAAGCTGTCAAACAGCTTGCCAATATCTCTATCCCGGAAGCAAGGCTCATCGTGATCCAACCTTGGGATAAAACCACCCTGGCAGACATCGAAAAAGCCATCCTGGCGGCAAATCTGGGCGTCACTCCGGAAAACGACGGCAACGTTATCCGCCTGCCGTTCCAGCCACTTACAGAAGAAAAACGCAAAGAAATCGTGAAGGGCCTCAAAAAGCTCACCGAAGAAGCGAGGATCAATGTAAGAAATATCCGCCGCGAGTCAAACGACCAGGCCAAGAAGATGGAAAAGGATTCCGAGATCAGTGAAGACCAACAGCATAAACTGCTCAAAGACCTCCAGGAAATCACCGATGAATGGATCAACAAAATGGATGAAGCCGAGAAAGCCAAAGAAAAGGAAATCATGGAAGTGTAAGGCTAAGCCTATAATCTTAACATATCAGGGGTGAACGAGTTTCGCCCCTTTTTTGCGCTTTACGTTTTCCGGCACAACTGCTGACGAAGCAGCCCCGCTTCCAACCGCCATTTTGGTTTTTGACAAAATGAAGCTTGACTAATTTCGCCATCTATAAAATAATGCATCCATACATCCAACTGTATCGCAGCGGGGTGCGCCGTAGGCACTCCGGCAATCCATTTGGCAATTACAGAGGCACTTGGGCTCAAGTACAGGAGGTACAAGATGAGTAAGCTGAGATTGGCCCTGAGCATTGTCGTGGCTGTTATGTTTTTGATAGCGGCTACAAGTTGTTTTGTTAAAGTAACCGAAATTGAGCAGGGATATGAAAGCGGCGGCCCCGTCGACTTTGATGACGGTGGTGAGCCCCCGGTTATCCCCGAGGGTATGGTCTATGTTCCCTGCGGTATCTTCACCATGGGGAATACAAGCTTTCAAGGAATGTATAACGAGCAGCCGGCCCATGAGGTTGCCCTCAGCTCCTTTTTCATCGGCAAATACGAGGTCACACAGGCTGAGTATTCCCAGTATATGCAGGCGGACTCATGTTGGACAAGCGAGTATGGGCTCGGAGACAATTATCCCGCCTATAATGTCTCCTGGTACGATGCCATTAAATACTGCAACCTGCGCAGCCTGGCAGAGGGGCTTACGCCCTGTTATAAAATATTCGGCGGCACCGATCCCGCCAACTGGGGGTCACCCAATAGTACCTGGAACGGTGTGACTTGCGATTGGAACGCCAACGGCTACAGATTGCCCACTGAGGCGGAATGGGAATACGCTGCCCGCGGCGCAACTGACGAGCCGAATTATTTGTGCAGTGGCTCGGATGATGCCGATTCCGTAGCCTGGTATCACTACAATTCAGAAGGCACCAGCCATCCCGTGGGAACCAAAGCTCCAAACGGCATCGGCACCTACGACATGAGCGGCAATATCATGGAATGGTGCTGGGATTGGTATTTCCGCTATATCGAAAGGAATGAACCACTGCAAAACCCCATCGGCCCCAAAACTGGTACGAGTCGTTTGCTGCGTGGTGGTTGCTGGAGCTATTCTGCAGCCGGCTGCAGCGTATCTTCCCGTATTAAAAGCGGCCCATCTGGCAGCGGATACAACTACATCGGCTTCCGCGTCTGCAGGTCGATAAGATGAATTGATTGTACGGGCGGTCGCCGAAGCGCTGCATTACGGTCGCTTCGGCGAGCGCCCGTACTGGGTCGCTATACAGACCGCCCGTACAAAGGTGCCGATATAAAGTGCGGCGGTGCGGCTAACGCCGGTACCTTCGGTGCGCAGCGAGCGCCGGCTACAGACCGATCCTACATCCCCCTCTCCAATATCTCCATCGCCTCCGGCGGCAGTCGCTTCGCCTTCCCTTCGCTGGCAAAGACGGCATCCATCTCAGCGGTAAAGCAGAGGTCGCCGTTGCTGTTGTAGACTTCTTGTCTCCATCTTGATCTGAGTCTGCTCAGGGAGGTGGTGTAGGTCTTTACCTCCACGATATCCTCAAGATCGATGCCTTTGAGATACTTCAGCTCAAATCCTACGATAAAGATTTGCAGGTTCATCTCGCGCAATTTGCTGATGGAGAGCCCCATTTCGATCAAGGCCTCAGCGCGGGCGGCTTCCAGCAGATTGAGGTAAGAGGCGTTGTTCATATGGCCATAAACGTCACATTCAAAGCCATAGATGCGCTTTTTATAAGAGTAGGTCATAATTGTCTCCCGGGGCATAATCTCAAATTTGTGCTTGACCGATAAGGCCATCGCAATTCTTATGCCTCAAACGATTATTATAAGATAAGGATTTTCTCCCATGAACCGCAAATCTGTCAAGCCCAAATACCAAAGAAAGACGCAAGTCCAAGCAGATAATAAGCTTGGAGCGCTGGCCGGCAACGCCAACTTTCAGAAACACCTGAGCTGGATTCTGGTGGCAGTGCTGTTTTTGCTGCTGGCTTTGCTCTATTTTCCCATTGCTTTTGGCAAACAGACTCCCATCGCCACAGACATCACACAGTGGCAGGGAGCCGCTCAAAGCATCATCGAATACAATAAAACGCACTCGGATCGCGCTCTCTGGACTCAGAGTATGTTCAGCGGTATGCCCGCTTACATGATCAGTTTCCCAAACCGCATTCCCTTTTTGGAAAGCATAATCAACTTCCTGGGCCGCATCATGAACTGGCGCATCTTCCTGCTCTTCTTGGGAGGCTTGGGCGTATTTCTGTTGCTGCGTCAGTGGAAGCTCGACCCCTACATTTGCTTCATCGGCGCCATCGCCTTCGTCTTTTCCTGCCATTGGGTAGGGCTTTTGGAGATCGGCCACAACACCAAATTCAGGGCCATGATGTACGTGCCCTGGGTGCTCTGGGCGCTGTTTTACCTGAGGAAGAAACCGGGGCTCCTGGGACTGGGACTTTTGGCCTCAACGCTTATCGTGCAACTAAGGGAAAACCACCCGCAGATCACCTATTACCTCTACCTCTTCATCGGTATGTACTGGATTTGGGAGCTGATCCAAAGCATTGTTAAAAAAGAGCATAAAGACTTCTGGCTCTTCACGCTCTTCACCGTGCTTGCCTTTGGACTCACCGCTTTAGCCGTGATGAATCCCTATCTTTCCACGATGGAATACAGCCATTACACCATGCGTGGTGGCTCGAGCGGACTGGACACCGCCTATGCTCAGGGTTGGAGCTTCCATCCGCTAGAAATCCTGGGCTTCATCGTTCCCGATTTCTTTGGCGGCATCAACCAAAACTACTGGGGCTTCATGCCTTTCACGCAGGTTTACAATTACTTTGGCATCGTGGTCTTAGCCCTTGGCATCCTTGCACTTACCACGCCCAAAAACCGCAAAACCGCCATCTTCCTCTGGATCACTTCCGCCATCTTCACCATCATGTCTTTTGGCAGCTTTGCGCCCGCTATTTCCGATCTCTTGCTCAAATATCTGCCCTTCTTCAATAAGTTCAGGGTGCCCTCCATGATCTTGGTGATGGTGCAGCTCAACGCCGTTTTACTGGCCGCACTGGGCCTGGATACGCTTTTGGACAAGGTCGGCGACGCCAAATACGGCAAGCTGCTGCTGAGGCTGTTCTGGATTTCGGGTGCGATCTTTATCTTATGGCTGTCATTGGCCAAGACAGTCTTCGGCGGCCTGTCCTTCACCGCTGAGCGGGAACTTGCCCAGCTGGCGCAGCACGGTCTCACCGAACTGCCCTCTCATATGCGTCTGGAAAGGCTTGATCTGCTCTACAAGAGCGGCATCCTCAGCTTCCTCTTTTTGACCGTGAGCCTGGGACTGGCCTACCTGCACAATATCAAAAAGCTGCCCAAAGTGGCCTTCATGCTCCTGATTGCGGTTATTATCTTCATAGACTTGTGGGTCTATACCGGCAAGCATCTGAAGGATTTGTCTCCCGAGCAGGACTACCACGACAAGTTTGCCGCTCAGGATTATGACGATTATCTAAAAAGTGACAAAAGCAACTACCGCGTCTATCCCATTTCGCAAAACGCTTTTACGGATGGCAGGCTGCCCAAACCCACCGGCGAGTATGCCTATCATCATCAGATCATAACAGGCTATTCAGCCGCCAAATTGCAGCGCTATGAAAACATCATGAAGCTCATCGACGGCGACGCAGCTACGCAAAGGCCGGGCCAGTGGCTCAGATATCTGATCAACCTCAGCCAATCCGCGCAGACGGGCGAGCTCAAGGAAACACCCATGCCCGTGCTCAATATGCTCAATGCCAAATACTTCCTGATCCCGGATCAGCTGCCGGCAGACGAGGTTTTGACCCATGTGAAGCCCGTATTTTCCTCAGAGACAGGCATCACCGTCTATGAAAACACGCAAGTGCTGCCCCGCGCCTGGTTTGTGGATAAGGCTATCCACATTGCCGACGCAGATTCCACGCTCAGCCTGATGGGCCGTGAGGACTTTGATCCTGCGCACATAGCCTATGTGGAGGAGCCGATCACAGGTATCGCAGCGCCGGATTCTGCCTGGGTAAAGGAAACCAAGAGCGAGATGCACACCTTGGAATATGAGCTTTACACGGATAAGGATGCCCTGATGGTGAGCAGCGAAGTCTATTATCCCGCCGGCTGGAAGGCCTATTTGGACGGCAAGGAAATCCCTGTTTATGTGGCCAACCACGCCCTGCGCTCCTTCAAGATCCCGGCAGGAAGTCACAAGCTGGAGCTCACCTTCAAGCCTGCCAGCTATTCCCGCAGCGTCAAACTCAGCCTGGTCGGTATTTTGGGCACGACCCTGATCCTCATCGCAGGTATAGTCCTTCAGCTTTCCAAAAAGCGTAAGGGCCCGGAAGAGCAGGTGATACCCAGCCAATAAAACCATAAGGATGACGCAATTCCTTAGGCAGAAGTGATCAACGATGAAAATAAAGATTGACGATATAGGGGCGTGTGTAAAAATGTGTCCCACACGCTTGGGTGTTTTGCTTCGCCCTCAAATGACGGGTTCAGAGCGCATTCTTGGGCTGAAGCACGTTTTGGTTTTCATTTTCATTGCCACGCTGAGCCTTTCTTATTTGGCAGCTCAGAGCCTTTCCGATGAGTATTTATCCCTCAAAAGTTATCAACTTCCAGCATGCGCTGTATCCATCAAACAACTGCAGCTTGCTGATAGTCTCTACACGCTTGAGGGGCAGGTCTTTAGCGGAGTGGCTTATGAGTGCTACAAAGGCAAAGAGCTCAAAAGCGTTATCCACCTCTATCAAGGCCGCTTACATGGGCCCAAGTATATGTGGTATCAAGGAAATAAGCCGGCAATGAATGTAAACTACCATCTGGGCCGCCTGCGTGGACGCCTGACAGGCTGGTATGCAAACGGCCAGATACTCTATGACATGATGATAGGCAAAGCATCAAGCGTGAATATGCTTGAGGCTGAAGCCGATCATCCCGATGATGACTATTATGACACCGAACAGGAAGGTACAGATAATGACTAAAACCGTGACAGACTTTCAGAAGATGAAGGATCAAGGCGAGAAGATCGTGATGGTTACAGCTTACGATTATGCCATGGGCAAGGCTGTGGCTCAGAGCGCGGTCGATCTCATTTTGATAGGCGATAGCGTCGGCATGGCGGTGCTGGGCTATGAAACCACTCTTGACGTGGATGTGGAGCAGATGATACACCATTCTATGGCCACACGCCGGGGCGCTCCGGACACCTTTATCGTTTGTGATATGCCTTTTATGAGCTATCACAATCCTGAAGTAGCCAAGGAGAATGCGGCAGACCTGATCGTGCTGGGCAAAGCCAACGCCGTGAAGCTGGAAGGTGGCACACCCTCGCGCATTGCAGCCATTGAGGCCATCGTGGATTGTGAGATCCCCGTTTGCGGGCACATAGGTCTCACGCCTCAGAGTGTACACCGTTTCGGCGGTTACAAGGTTCAGGGCAAGAGCTCTGATGCGCATACCGAGCTGATCCGTCAGGCCTTGGCCATCCAGGAAGCCGGTGCCTTCATGTTGGTATTGGAAGGCATCCCCGAGCTGCTGGGCAAAGAGATCAGCGAGCAACTCCGCATCCCCACCATCGGCATCGGCGCAGGGCGCTACACGGATGGTCAGGTGCTGGTCTTGCAAGATATGCTGGGCTTCACCGCCAAACCCGCCAAATTTGTGAAAGTTTATGCAGAGCTGGAAAAGCTGAGCATCGAGGCTTTGGACGCCTATGCCTCTGAAGTCAAAGACGGCAGCTTCCCCGCTGAGAAAAATACATACTACCCAATTAAATAAGGAATTACAAACATGAGAAAAGATTATATACGCAGCGAAGACATGACCCCGGACGAGAAATTCAACGCCGTGGCCAACCTCAGTCAGAAACTCGAGGACAACTTTATCACCCTGGGCGAGCTCCTTTCGGATATCAAGCGGGGCAAGCTCTTTATCTTCAAGGGCTATGAAAGCTTCAAAGACTTTATCGAATCTGAATACAAGCTCAGCGGCACCCTGGGCGGCAAGCTGGTGCAGACCTTTGACCTCTTTATCGACGAGATGGATGTGGACGAAGGCACGCTCAAAGACATCGGCTTTGACAGGCTTCAACTCATCCGTCCGCTGGTAAAAAAAGCGGATTGGACAGAGCGCGACGCCTGGGTGGACCTGGCTGCCGAGATGCCCATGAAAGACCTGCGGGCGCACATCAAAGAGTATAAGGAACAAAGCAAAGAAGACGAAAAAGACCTCAAGAAGGTCTTTGTAGACCAATATATGGAGAAGATGTTAGCATGGTTCAATTGTTCGCGTACAGACCTTAATTTTAAACTCGCACTCTATTTTCAGGACGCCGATGAGGAATCGGTGAAGAAGATCGTCAAAGAAAGACAGCGTGCTTTCGAGACGGAACTACAAACCAACAATGAGGATACGCCATGAAACAGATGAGAATTCTCTGGGTAGACGACGAGATCGATCTGCTCAAACCCTTTGTGCTCTTTCTGGAAGAGCGCAACTACCATGTGGATACCTGCAACAATGGCGCAGACGCCATAGAACAGGTAGTGGAACAAAAATACGATTTGGTGATCCTGGATGAAATGATGCCCGGCCTGGATGGGCTCGCAACCTTACAGGAAATGAAACGCATAAATCACTCTTTACCTATAATGATGGTGACCAAAAGCGAGGAAGAAGGCCTGATGGACAAAGCCATCGCCTCACAAATCTCAGACTATTTGATCAAACCCATCAACCCAAACCAGATCATCCTTTCCATCAAAAGGATATTCCAGGCGGATCAAATCCGAGCCAACCAGATTGGCGAGCAATACTCGCGCTATATGGCAGAGCTCAATCAAAGGCTCTTTGACAACCCAACCTGGGAAGATTGGGCCAATATCTACCGCGAAATGTCATATTGGGAACTGCGCATCGACGAAGTGAACGACGACGGCCTGCGCCAAACCCACTTTTTGGAAAAACGCAATTGCAATACCGAATTCACAAACTTTGTGGAACGCAACTACAAATCCTGGCTGGTGAGCGACGACAGACCCAACCTCTCCTTTGACCTGGTGAGCCAATATGTGGCGCCGCATTTTGACGAAGGCGTGCCCATCTACCTCATCATCGTGGACTGTATGCGCCTGGATCAATACCTGGCCATCCAACCCTACATCCAAGAGCTGTTTGATGAAGAGATGGACCTTTACTATTCCATCCTGCCGACGGCTACGCCGTTTTCGCGCAACTCCATCTTCAGCGGTCTTTTGCCCATAGATATCGCCAAAAGATTCCCCGAATACTGGGTTGCTTCCAACGAAATGGACAACAGCCGCAACCGCAACGAACATCAGCTCCTCGATGAACACATCAAAGACCTGGGCTTTGATCTCGACCCCGCCAGCAAGTATGTGAAAATCTTCAACATGGAAGAAGGTAACTACGTGCTGCGCAAGATAGATACCTGGAACAAGGAAAAATTGGTGGTGCTGGTCTACAACTTCCTCGACCTGCTGGCGCATCACCGCTCGCGTGATCAGATCCTGCAAGAAACCATCCCCCACGAAGAGGGCCTGCGCGCCTTCACCAAACACTGGTTCTTGCATTCCGCGCTCTATGAAGCGCTGAAGCTGATCGCCAAACAGGACGCCATCTGCATCATTTCCACAGACCATGGCTCCATCAAGGTAAATAGGGCCACACAGGTGGTGGGCGATAGGGACGCATCCGTCACGGTGCGTTACAAAGAGGGAAAGAACCTCACCGCCAACGACCGCCACGCCATCTACGCCAAAAAACCATCTGAATACGGACTGCCCACCAAGAGCATTGTGGACAACTTTATCTTTGCCAAGGACGACTACTATTTCGTCTATCCCAATGCCTATCACCAGTACCAGCGGCAATACAACGGCACCTTCCAACACGGAGGCGTCTCTCTGGAAGAAATGGTATTGCCGGTGGCTACTTGCAGACCCAAGAAAAGAAAATCCTGATAACATCAATATAACAGACTAAAAGCGGCTTCAGATAATGAGGCCGTTTTTTGTTTGCCATACTACCGGGAAAGGCAGGCAGTTGCTTGGCAAAGAAAAAGCGGGACCGAAACAGGGTCCCGCTTGAACATTGTGTTACGATGCAGGTAAAATTGGTTTAGACTGTGAAAGTGTTAGTCCTCATCGGCAACTATGATGAGATTCCAGATGGAGTGCAATAACTTCTCGCCCTCTTCCACCAGATCAAACTCCTGTCCGCACGCGTTCCACTGGGCGATCAAAAACCGCGTGGAACCAATTAGTATCCGGAATAACTGCATAGGATCGTGGCTGGGATCGATGAGGCCCTGAGCTTGGGCTTCTTTCAGGCAAGAGACGATGAAGTTTCTGTGTTTGGCCACGATCCAGCTCATACGCTGGCCACTACCATGATCGTAATAATGCATTTCTACAGAAAACATCGCCATCGTTAGTTCGTTTTGTACGCTGAAAAGCTGGTAGCGATCCAAAATGAAGCGATGAACTTTCTCCAAGGGTTCCAGCTCCGCTTCCTCAATCTCCACCAAGATGAGATCGGAGAGATCGTCAAAATAGTTAAGGATGGCCTCAATGACCTGTTCTTTACCGGAAAAATGCCGATAGAGCTCGCTTTCTGAGGTCTTGAGTTCCTTGGCCATGTTTTTCACAGTGAAGTGTCTGAACCCTTCACGGGCAATCAAGGATATGGCAGCTTGCAATATGTCTTCTTGCCTTTGTGTGAGTTCCATTTTAAATCTCCTTGTTGATAAACATTTACCAAGCTAAAATATAAACTTTGCCAAATATGTCAACCATTATTATAAGCTTCCACCCCGATTCATCTGTAATAACTTGCTATGCATAGAGTAACAGCTGGCAAGGTAAGTGCCGCCGCTTCCTTTATCGCGGGCGTGGCCCCCTCATATTCTTCCAATTCCAATTTCGTGACATTATTGCACAAAAGTGCTTGACCAATTTGGCCACTTCAATTTCCGTTGTCAAAATTGGAGCCTTAATTTAGGATAATAATATGACTTTGACCTTTGAATTGGACAGCCTGGAAGATACGGCGGCCTTTGCCCGAAAGCTGCAACCACTGCTCAAGCGGGGCGATGTGATCTGCCTCTCTGGAGACCTGGGCAGCGGCAAGACCACCTTCGTTCAAGCCTTGGGCCAAGCCCTTGGCATACAGGAAGATATAGATAGTCCCTCCTTTGTGATGCTCAAGGAATATCACAGCGGACGCCTGCCCCTCTATCACCTCGACCTCTACCGCATCAGGGAGCCACATGAGCTGATGGACCTGGGGCTTTTTGACATCATAGAAAACGGCGTGACGGCGATTGAATGGCCGCAGATCGCTGAACAGCTGTTCCCTTACCAAACCCTGAGCCTCCACTTCGAATATGATGGAGAGAGCCGCAAACTAAAGGTGCAGGGAGAAGAGGAATATCTGGTAATACTGAAAGAATATATACAAAATAAGGAGATATGATATGTTGTTCGTCATCAATATCATAGCCGCAATCGTCGTAGTGGGCCTTGTGATCTGGAGCCTGCTTGGTTCCGAAAAAGCGCCTCACAGAAGCGTGGTCATCGCCGCCATCGCCTTCATCGTTGGCCTCGCCATCTTTGGCAACTTCTTTTTGGAAAGCCGCAAGGTGGAGCGCGGGTTGCGCGTGGTGGGCTATGCCAGCAAGCAATTTGAATCCGACATGGTGAAGTGGAACCTCGTCCTGCAAAAAGACGCCGGCTCTGAAGGGCTCAAGGAAGCCTACAGAAGCATCACCAAGGATGTAAACGATTTTAAGGCTTACCTGGTTGAAAAGGGAATGAATGAGGAAGACATCGGCATTCAACCACCCACCAGCAGCCCTTACTACAACAACTTCGGCCAAATCACCGGCTACAACGTCAACCAAAGCCTCTACGTGCTCAGCCACGATATATCCAGGCTGGAAGCGGTCGCCCTCGATCCCTCCTTCTTTGCCGACAGAGGCTTGCTGATGCAGCGCAACGAGCTGGAATACCTCTACAGCAAACTGCCGGAGCTGAAGAAAGAACTGATCGGCGCTGCCACCAAGGACGCCCTTGACCGCGCCAAGGAAGTGACCTCATCTGCCAAAACCAGGTTGGGAAAGCTGAAAACCGCACGCTCAGGAGTGTTTCAGATCACCGAACCCTACTCCACAGATGTCTCTGACTATGGCTTTTACAATACCCAAACCAAAGCCAAGAGCATCTCGGTGACGGTGACCGCAGAGTTTGAACTGTAAGCATCAAGTTGAGGGTGATTGCGGCTTCCCGTAGCCGGTGTTAGCTGAAGCACCGAAGGTACCGACGTTGGCCGTAGCGCCGCAAAGGTAGCCAGCGGTCGCCCCTGCCTTTGGAACACCTACCAAAATTGTAGGCCTTTAAGTCCTTGCAGAAAACCGATACTTGACTCAAATATTGCCTTTTTGCAAAGGTTGCCCTCCCTGCGGGACTCCCTGGCTCTCACTTGTGTAACCCTTGGGTTTTCCATGGGTTACTTGTGGATCCCAAAGGAGACCCACAGGAGCCCCTAAGGGAGGCCGCATGAAATGGGCATTTCCGGGGGCGGAATTGTTTTTGCAAATCCTGTCTCGAGGTCAATTATTTCAGAAACACCTGCTTTTGCCCCCTGGGAAAATTGCGAAAACCACCAGAGAAAAGTGGGAGGGTTAGGGGGTGGAAAACACCCTTTTATAAGCTACGCAGCAAAAGTAAAACGGGGAAACTCCAATAATGGATTTTGTATCTGAGAGGTTAAAAAACCTGATGCAATACGGCGTTGAGTGTATAAAAACGTGCAAAGGTGGCTTTGGCTCAAGGTCTTGATCTGTTGCTGATCTGGCGCAACTCCAAAACATAAGCGTGTAAAATTAACGCAATGTGGAACGCATTATGCATATATTAAAAGGCAGGTTCGGCCTTTTTCCCCAAAAAGGGAGGATGAGATGATGAAGCTTCCGATCTTTACGATCGTCGTTTTTATTTCGCTGCTTGCGAACAGCTTGAGGCGAGGAGCTGTGCCCAAGCAGATAGTGAGATTGTTGTTAACAAATTGATAGTCCCATAAGCCATAGGAGAGACTCATGAAACGCCTGACAGCTTTAATTGTTTTGCTCTTGTTAGTTTTAGGCCTCGGTGCCGCTACGGTTACTGTAGCCTATCCTCAAGGCGGGAGTACAAATATTCCCGTAAACACCCGTTTTTGTTCCACTTACAGCCAGCAAATCTACCTGAAATCTCAGATCAATCATGCGGGTGAGATCTCGAAGCTCAGGTTTTACCATGAGAGTTCCAGCAACGGCAGCTTGAACAACAGCCATATCTGGAAGATATATATGGGGCATATCACACGAAGTACTTTTACTTCCACATCGGATTGGGAACCTCTTGCCAATCTGACCGAAGTGTTTGCCGGTAGCGTTCCTATCAACCTCCCGCCGGCAATATCTGAGTGGATAGAGTTTACCCTGGACACACCTTTTGTTTACAACAATACCGACAATCTGGTGATAGCTATCCATGCCAACAACTACACGCGGGCTGGCATGGTGAGTTGGGGAGCCCGGAGAACCGATGACAATAAAGCCTTGTATACGCGGGATTTTAACAACTTTGACATCGACGCCAGCAGCCCTCCTGAAGCAGAACAAATCCTGTATGCTGTCCCGGCTCTGCGGCTGGTGTTTCCTGATACCGAAGTTCCGGCTGCACCCGAGCTGATAAGTCCTGAAAACCATGCCACTTTGGTGAGGGGTCAACCCCTGGATTGGGTTTTGCCCCACGAGTACTGGATTCAGTTTCCTCCGGGAGAACCCGATGCAAGCGGTTATGACGTGTATATAGATGGGGCTTTGGTGAGTGAAAACCAGCCGGGGAATCGATACATCATCGACAACTTGGAAGCAGGAGAGCACGAATGGTATGTGGTAGCCAGAAACAATATCGGCTTTTCGCCTCCGTCACAAGCGCGTACTTTTGAGGCTTGTTCGGGGGTAGCGATAGGTGATTGCAGTGAAGACCTGGGGCTGCCAATAGATCACTCCCAACGCAACAACTACTCCCAGAGCATCATCCTCCAATCTGAGATAGAGATAGCCAATCAACGCATTGATAAGATAGCCTTCTACTGGAATGGACAGTTATCGAGCCGTTACGGCTGTGATTGGGTGGTTTATATGGGACATACCGACAAGGCACAGTTTGCCGATCTGCAGGACTGGATTCCCATGAGCGAGTTGACACAAGTCTATGAGGGGAAATTCGTTATCCCCTCAGTCACGGGCTGGCTTGAGCTCGAGTTGGACTATCCTTTTCTCTACAACAACACAGACAATCTGGTGATCGCAGTTTACGGGAAAAACGATGACTCAGGTTTTCGGTTTTCCTGCTTTTACAACACCGCTACCCCGGGGCAGCACAGAAGTATAGTCCATAGCAGAAAAGAGCTGATAGACCCCAATGCGCCTCCCAATGGATGCTTAACTGCGGGGATACCCAATATCCTGCTGCGTTTTGGGGAGATAGCTGCCAACCCTATCTTGAGGGTGTCGCCATCTGTTTTGGATTATAACGTAGCCATCAATGGCGAGCCCACCACACTAAACGTATCGGTTATCAATATGGGCGGTGGGACTATGGACATTTCCGCGGCAAATATCAGTATTATTGGCCCCAATGCGGCTGAGCTCTCGTTTGATCCGGTGAATCTGCCCGTATCTCTGGGGCCTACGCAGCATGTGGAGATTCCCATCATCTTGACAGGTGTTACACCGGGACCTATCTCTGCTGCCTTGCGCCTGGATTACAACGGTGAAATCCAGGAGGTGGGGATACTTGCAGAGGTGACGCCTGCCGTTATTGCTGTCATCGGGAATGGCACATGGAGGCGATATGTGCCTTTTATGATATCAGATGGCTGTCATTGTTCAGCGTCGCTCTATACGTCGGAACAGATTAACGCCATCGGCAATATCAGTAAGTTGGCCTGGTATTGCACCTTCGCCGGCAACTCCGAAGCTAACTACAAGATTTATCTCAAAAACACCATGGATGACACCATTGAAAATGTGACATTGCCGACAACGTCTTCGCAGATGACTTTGGTAAAACGAGGACGCTATACCCCCGGTGCTTTGGGTTGGCAGATGTTTGAACTGGATGGCCTTTTCAACTATAAGGGCGGGAATCTCATTGTGGTTGTAGAAACAGGATACAAGCTGACCAGCGGAAATCTCATGCCTGAGTTCAGGGTTAGCAATACTGGTTTCCCACGCCAAAAAACCTGGTGGTACGATCCGCCGGAAAACCCGGGTTTTGATGATATATTTCCGGCTGTGCCAGATATCATGCTATGTTTTGCCGGTGGTGGTGGTGTAGAAGACCATCTCTGCGCACTGAAGCTCAGCGGCCCACATCCGGCTGTAGTGGGTCAAACATCCCACTATACCATGCGCATCAGAAATGGCGGCACCAATGCTCAAGCCAACTACCAGTTAAAGCTGATGGGGCCAGGCGATACCGAGCTGGCAGTGGTGAATGGGCCGCTCATTGAAAGCGGTGCTATTGCCGAGATCGCCATCCCCTGGACTCCCTCCGTTGAGGGACAAATCGAGATCTATGGCAAGGTGGAACTGGATGGAATTTATCTAAACTACCCCTGCACAAATACGCTCGAGGTGGAGGTCCTGCCCGCAGGTGTGCAAATTGTGAACATCGGTGCCGGTGACAATCTCGATAGTCTGCCCATAAACTTCCGCTACCGCACTTACGTCTGCCAATCACTCTATCGGGCCGAAGAGCTGGACCTGGCGAGCGGAACAATCAATGCTCTGACGCTTTACAACGATTTCGAATATAGCATGACCAGGCCTACCCAGATCTATCTGACCAGCACATACCAAAACGACCTGAGCGCGGGCTTTATCCCCACATCTGAGATGACTTTGGTTTTTGATGGGACTGTAGCCTATCCCCGTGGAGACAGCTACGTGCAATTCAACTTCCAGACGCCCTATGTGTATACAGGTGGAAACCTGGTGATGATGTTTTACCGTCCTTGGGATTCCACGTCGTCTATGTATGTCGGCAGGCTCCAATTCAGGTGTCAGGATCTGGGCAACAGCCGCAGCAGGATTGCCGGTTCTGATGCCAACATTGACCTCCTCAACCCTTCCACCACCACACTCACGGGGAGATTCCCTCAGGCCAGTTTCTTATGTATTGAAGACTCATATGCTGACGAACTGGCGGCTCTGAGCATAACCGGCGTCGGTAGCGTTACAGTGGGCAGCTCCTTAACATACCGAATTCGCATCAAAAACTATGGCAGTGAAGATCAGACTAATTACACCGTGAACCTCATGGGGCCAGAGGATGAAGTTTTGGTCAGCGTTGCCGGGCCTCCCATCAGCAGCAGGCAGAGCTTGGACGTGGAGCTGCCCTGGATTCCCACCACTGTAGGCAAAGCGCTTATTTATGGCCAATTGGAGCTGGCCGGTGATGAATTTGCGGGCAACAATCGTACTCCAGACCTGGAAGTAATGATTTATCCCGTGGGAGCAGCTGCGGTGAGTGTGGCAGTCAATGATGGCAACGACGCTGTGGTAGTTTCCTGGAAGGGATCAAGAGAACTGACGGGATACGAGATTTACAGGTTGCGAGCCGGTCAGGAGCAAAATGAGGCTGCTTGGACTGAATTGATTCCAGAGTCGGACGCCGCTTTTGAAGTGACGGATACCGATTGGCTCACACTTCCCGATGGAGACTACCGTTGGGTGGTCAAGGCTGTTTATGCAGACAGCACTTACTCTTTACCTCGCTTCTCCGATGCTCTCACAAACAACGTCCGCACCGGAAAGATAGTAGGCAAGGTGATGGGCAAAGACGGTATAGCCATTGCCGGAGCAACAGTAAGTAATGGCAGGCTGACGACTACCACAAACTCGCTGGGAGAATATACGCTCAGGGTTCCAAGCGGCAGCCGCAGAATGAGGGCCTCTGCTGAGGGTTTTGCGAGTACCACTGTGGAAAACGTGATGGTCGGTGCGGGTCTCTTTACCAACTTGGACTTTGTCTTATTGGAGGGGAGTGATGCTCCGCAGGTTCCGACTGCCACAGTCTTATATGGCAACTACCCCAATCCCTTCAATCCGGAAACCACGATCAGTTACGGTGTAAAGGAGCCCGGCAGGGTGAAGCTGCAGATATATAACATCAAAGGCCAATTGGTTCGCAATTTGGTGGATGAAGAGCATACTGCCGGTCACTATAAGCGGCTCTTTGATGGCAAGGATAATACTGGACGCATTCTGAGTAGCGGTGTGTATCTGATCAGGATGAGTGCGCCCGGATATCGTATGACGTACAAAATGATGTTGATAAAATAGAATGATAAGCAAAAGCCGGCTCGAAATCGGGCCGGCTTTAATATATGAAGCGTAGTTGCTGTAAGATTACTTACTTCTAACGAGCCTGAAGCCCACGTAGGGGATACCGCGGTTGGGGTTGCCCTTTTCTCTGTAGGTGATGTTCAGGTTGCGTCCTTCGCCATTCATGACGTTGCCGCCGCGGATCACTCTCTGGGTGCCGGCACTGGGGCCGCTGGGGTTGATGAACTGTTGGATGGAGCGGGTGTAAGAGGCGTCGTACCAATCCCAGCACCATTCAGAGACGTTGCCGCTCATGTCGTAGAGACCGTTGGCATTGGCGTTTTTGCCGCCCGGGGCGCGGAGTCGGCCGGCGCTGTTGTCTCTAAACCAAGCTACTTCGCTGGGGTCGTCTGAGCCGCTATAATCGAAGAGTGCGCCAGCTTTGGCGGCATATTCCCATTCTGCTTCGGTGGGCAGGCGCCAGCCGTTTGCATTGAAGTTGCAGCTTACTTTTGGCGGTTTGGTGCTGTAATCCAGGGTGTAGGCCGGCTCCAGTCCGTCTGTTTTGCTGATGGCGTTGCAATAGAGTATGATGTTCATCCAGCTGACGTTATCCACGGGCAGATGGTCGCCCACGGTGCTCACGTTTGCCGGCGTCATTCTCTTATTCCATTGTGCCTGCGTGACTTCATAGCGGCAGATGTAAAAGCTGTTGAGGGATACGTTGTGGTTCAGGTTTTCTTTTAGGCGTCCAAAGCCAAAGGATCCGGAATCCAGTCGCACCATATTTGCGGGCATGGGTGCCTGGTGGGTTGGTCTGGATGTTGCCGCTTGATCCGGGATATTGGGGCTGAGGCCGTATCTGTCCACTTCAAACTGCTGCCCTTCCCTGAGGGTAGCCTTGAGGGCTCCATATTCGGTTTGCACGGGTTGCTGAGTGGCAGGCTCCAGGTTTTGATTGTTGCTGGCTACCTTGAGTGTGTCCGGAGTGGGGAGTTTGAAGGTGAAGGGTTTGTCTGAGCCTCTGAAGATTATGCTGAAGATGTTTGTAAACAATAGCAATCCCACGATGATGATGGCAAGGGCAACAAGGGCGATAAATCCCCATTCGGGGCCCACTTTCGGCATATCATCCTTGGGTTTGACGTTGGGTACACCGGTATCCAGGGGTGTGTCGCAGATCTCATCATCCTCGATTTTGGGCAGGGCATAGAGGTGTTCGAGGATGAGGTCCATATCCGCATAGCGTTGCAGGATATTGCGGTGCAGGCATTCGGCCAGGACTTTGTTGAAGCTGATCGAGATGCCGGGGACATAGCGGAATTTGACCTCGCTCAACAAGTCGTCGGCATAGAGGGTGTTGGCCAGGGGGTGATCGCAGGCGAGGCGTGCCAGGAGGGCACCGATGTGGAAGATGTCTTCGCGTTCGTCGTTGTCACCGTAATGGAGGTTGCTGGATAGCAAGATGAGGTCGTTGTTTTCATCCAGCATCATGCCTGAGGGATTCAATCTGATGAGGCTGAGGCCCTGTTTGCGGATCTCTTTGGCTGCCTGCATCAATTGGATTGCCACCTTGCGGATCAGGGTCTCATTCAGCAGCTCGGGCTGTTCCTTCTTCAGTCTGTCGAGGCTGATACCGTGGACATAGCGTGTGGCCATGTATCCCGGCGAGGTGGCAAGGTCTGCCTCATCGGTTTTGGCGATATTGGGATGATTCAGGTTTAGCAAGCCCTGCAGGCGCATCTGGAGCGAGTATACCTTTTCAGGATTTGCCATACGGGACTTGTGAAATACCTTGAGCACATACTTGATGTCGTTTTTGACGGCATAGTATTTGATGCCTTCCTCATCCTTGCTGATCATTCTGGTGATGCGAAAGCCACGAAACTCGTCGCCCTCGGTAAAGGTGTCAAAAGTGATGATGGGCGATAGTTTTCTTGTGGGTTTGCGTGGTTCTTCGGGTTTTGGTTCTGGTTTTCTGGATTTGATTTCTGGTACTTTCTCTCCACAGAATGCACAAAACTTGGCATTATCAGCCAAGTTCCTGCCGCAACTGCTGCAGTATATCATGTCATGGCCAGAATCTTTTGTCATTTATTGTACCTTAAACACCTGTAATTGTACTTCTTTACCGTTGATATCCAGCGGGGCGATGCCGCTGTCTTCAGTGGTGAATTCCAGCTCGTCGCAGAGCGTTTCGTTCATGATAAAACTCTTGTGTTCATTTACGGCGGCTTGGACGTCCTCATCCGCATTGAGTATCACTTTCACGCGGTCCATGATCTCAAAATCCTGCTCCTTGCGCGTAAACTGTATCTTGTTGATCAGCTCTCTGGCATAGCCTTCGCGCAGCAGTTCATCGGTGAGTTTGGTATCCAGAGCCACAAAGATATCCTTCAGGCTTTCAAAGACATAGCCCTCTTTGGGGATGATGTGGGCGATGATGTCTTCGGGCAGCAGGTCTATGGTCTGATCCTCCACCTGCAGGGGATAGCTTTCGCCTTTGGCATGAACGGCCAGGACTTCCTGACCTTTGAGCTTGCTGAGCGCGGCGGTGATGGGCTTCATCAATCTGCCATATTTGGGGCCCATTACCTTGAAATCTGCCTTGAGTTCAAAGCTCACAAAGTCGTCGTCATCTTCCACAAAGTTGATCTCGTGTATATTGACCTCTTCCTGGATGAGGTCAAACATACGGAGGACGGTTTCTTTGGTGCGGGCGGGGACAAACATGGTCTTCAGAGGCTGGCGGATCTTGATCTGGCAGGCGTTGCGGGCGGCACGGCCCAAGCCCACGATGTCTATGATCAGGCGCATTTCCTCTTCCAGCTTTTTATCCACCTGGGTGAGGTCTGCCACGGGATAGTCGCAGAGGTGCACGCTGAGCCCGCCTTTGAGGTTGCGGAATACTTCTTCGGCCAGATAGGGAGCGAAGGGGGCGATGAGCTTGGCTACGCCCAGGAGGATTTCGTTGAGCGTGAGATAGGCTTCAATCTTATCCTGCGTGAGCTCCAGGGCCCAGAACCTTCTGCGGCTGCGGCGTACAAACCAGTTTGACACCTCGTCGATAACGAAGTCCTGGATGGCACGGGTGACCTTGGAGAATTCGTAGATGTCCATCCACTCGCGCACCTGATCCACCAGGGTGTGGAAGCGGGAGATGATCCAGCGGTCTATCTCAGCGGTTCTTTTGGCACTGCCACCATACTGCGAGGCGTCAAAGCCGTCGATGTTGGCATAGGTAGCATAGAATGAGTAGACGTTTTTGAGGGTGCCGATGAATTTGGAACTGATCTCTTTCACGCCTTCCACGTCGAAGCGGGTGGGCACCCAGGGAGGGCTGACCGCCAGGAGATACCATCTGATGGCGTCGGCTCCGTGCTCCTGCATGAGAGCGATTGGGTCTACGGTGTTGCCTCTGGTTTTGCTCATCTTCTGGCCGCTCTTATCCAGGATCAGGTCGTTTACCAGGCAGCTTTTGAAGCTGGAGGTGCCTTTGATCATGGTGGAGATTGTGAGCATGGAGTAAAACCAGCCGCGGGTCTGGTCTATGCCTTCGGAGATGAAATCGGCGGGGAAGAGCTCTGTATCAAAGCATTCGCTGTTTTCAAAGGGCCAATGCCACTGGGCAAAGGGCATACTGCCGCTATCAAACCAGCAGTCTATCACTTCAGGGGTGCGTTGCATCTTGCCGCCACATTCGGGGCAATCCATCACCACATCGTCGATGTAAGGACGGTGCAATTCTATATCATCAGGCACTTTGGAGCCGTCTGTGAGGCGGCCTTCCTTTACCAAATCTGCGATGGAGCCGATGGACTTCTTATGGTTGCAGCTCTCGCAGACCCAAATGTTCAGGGGAGTTCCCCAGAAGCGATCACGCGAGAGGGCCCAGTCGACGTTATTTTCCAGCCATTCACCAAAGCGCTTTTCTCCCACAAAGCTGGGGTACCATTTGATGTGGCGGTTGTTTTCTATGAGTTGATCTTTAAATTGGGTGGTGCGGATGTACCAGCTGTCACGCGCGTAGTAGATGAGGGGTTTGCGGCAGCGCCAACAGTGGGGATAGCTGTGCAGCACCTGCTCTCTTCTAAAGAGGGCGCCGCTTTCCCGAAGGTGACGGATGATGTCTTTGTCTGCATCTTTCACAAAGAGGCCGGCCCAGGGCGTTACGAGCTCGATAAACTTGCCGTCTTCGTCCACGGGTTGCACAAAAGGCAGGTCATATTTGCGGCCGAGGGTGTAGTCGTCCTGTCCAAAAGCGGGAGCTGTGTGCACGACGCCGGTACCGTCTTCCATGCTGACGTAATCTGCGAGGCCAATGATCCAGGCCTTTTTATCCACGGGGATAAAATCAAAGAGTGGTTGATAGGCTCTGTGTTCCAAGTCTTTACCGGGGAATTCGGCCAAGATTTCGTATTCCTCGCCCAAAACCTCTAATCGGGCTTTGGCCAGGATCAGGTTTTCATCCTGGTAACGCACCTTCACGTAAGGTTCATCGGGGTTTACGGCCAGAGCTACGTTGGAAATCAGCGTCCAGGGCGTGGTTGTCCAGGCCAGGTAGCTGGTGTTTTCTTCGTCCAAAGCTTTGAATCTGATAAAAACGCTGGGGTCTTCCACGTCGCGGTAGCCTTGAGCCACTTCATGGGAGGAAAGCGGTGTGCCGCAGCCCGGGCAATAAGGCACGATGCGGTGCGCTTTGTAGATGAGGCCGCGTTCGTGGAGGTTGTTCAGGATCCACCACACGCTCTCGATGTAGTCGTTTGTGAGGGTGATGTAGGGATCGTCAAGGTCTATCCAATAGCCCATCAATTCCGTCATCTCACGCCACAGCTTTTCATAGCTGAAGACGGAGGCGCGGCATTGCTGGCAAAACTTTTCCAGGCCATATTCTTCCACGGCTTTCTTGTCTTCCAGGCCCAGCTGCTTTTCCACCTCGATTTCCACGGGCAAGCCATGGGTATCCCAGCCGGCTTTGCGCTTCACCTGGAAGCCGGTCATGGTCTTGTATCTGCATACCACGTCTTTGAGGGTGCGGGCCATCACATGGTGGATGCCGGGTTTGCCGTTTGCGGTGGGCGGGCCTTCGTAAAAGATAAATTTGGGGCTTCCCTCGCGGAAGTCCTCACTTTTCTTTGCCAAAGAATGCTCTTCCCAGTGCTTGCGGATTTCTGCCTCAAGAACACTGGCTTTTTGTTTTAGGTCTATAGTTTTATACATGGTTTGGTTGTTTGTTATCCTCTCATTTTATCGGTATCTTAGGTTATGGATTTGTTCAAATCTTTTTGGCTCGTCCGGTGCGTTTCTGACCGGGGATAAAGGTCTGCTTGGCTTTGATGTGGTCTTTCTTGTGTTCGTTTCTGGTGGGCATGGCAGAGCCTGTGTCCTCCTGCTGTTCCACCTCTTCTTTCTCTTCAAAGAGGTCGCTGAAGTGCTCCTTGAGCTCTTCGTGCTGGCTCACATATTCCTTCCAGTCTGCCATGGCGGCTTCCATATCGACGCAGCGCGTGCAAAGCACCAAAAGGTTTTGCTCGCTTACGCCAACCCAACCACGATCATAGCAGGTGTCGCAGCTCTTTTTGGTCCTGTGTGCAGCTGCCATTTTTTGAGCTGCTTCCAAGTGCTTTTCATCAAGTTTAAACATTTCTAAGGGGCTCCTTACACTGTTTTGGACAATATTCCTATTCAGAGTGCCATGATTTCAAAATGGCTGTTCAAGGCAAGCTTTTTCTTTTGTGCAGGCGTAAAATGGCCAATTTCGGGGCTGAAAAACCTCACGGAACCACCTTCCGCAGGTCGTCTGCATTCATCCAAACAATGGCTCCGGATGGCGTTCTTACCTGATAGGTGCCCGAGCGTTGATCCAGGATTTTCACGACCGATGCCTGGGGGATGGGGGTGGAGCCTTCGGTGGAGCTTTCATACTTGAAACCGGAAGCCTGCGGGGTGACAACCACGGCACGTGAATCCTGCTTCACACTGTGCATCTTGAGCGGCAAAGAGAGGCCGAAGATGAGCAAAAAGAGCGAGCTGAGGCTGAGCAGCAAGACGGGCGGGCCTTTTTCATATCCGGGCTTGAGGTGGAGCAGCCAGTTGATGCAGATCACCACAAAGAGGCTGGAGATCAGGATCAGGACGGCCAAGCGGGGGTAGTTCAACCAGGCGATGATCCGCTTCAGCAGCTCGATCAGGTAGAGGTTTTTGGGCTCAAAGGCATCGGGGTTCAGCTTTCTCAAGACGTTGAGGTTGTGCCGGCTCTGCGTATGCGCACTGTCCAGATTCAGGGCTCTCAGGTAATAGAGCGTGGCATAGCCGATGTTGCCCAGGCGGTGGTGACACACGCCTATGTCGTAATAGAGATCGGCGTCTTTGATACCCTGCTTCTCTATGTTTTCCAGCTTTGAGAGTAGCAGCTGGTCCTCGCTGACGGCAGATGAGTCTACAATCGAGGAGCTGATGGCGTTTTCTGCTGCCAAGCTCAGCGTGATGAGCACTAAGAAGAGGGCAATGAGGGTGCGTTTCATGCTTGCTCCAATGCAGTTGCTATCTGTTCAAGGGCTTGGGAAAGCTGCAAATAGGGGTCTTGCTCCTGCGAAGTGGGGGCATACCTTGCAGCCTGGATTTGGGTGAAGAAGGAGGAGATCAAGGCGATAAGCTCTGCATCCACACCGTTTTGAGCGAGTGCTTCCATGAGCTCTGCCTGGCAGAGATGAGCAGGGAGGTCGTATTTGGTGTTCAGATAGTTTTGGATGGCATTTTGGGCGATCTGGAAGAACTCGGGGTCTTTATTCAGGGCGGCTTTCCGTGCTCTTTGCAGCTCCTGCTTCAGGGTGATCTGGAGCTGCTTGTGTTGCCATTTCTTGGGGTCTTTGGCCTGTTGTCTGCGTTTGTCGTACAGGAAGAAGGAGGGGATGAGGCTGAGGATGATGAGGGCCAGGATGCTCCAAAACCACCATTTGAGGTAGATGGGGCCTTGGTCTTGGTAGTCTGTCTTGCCGCTGAGCCCCAGCATCTGCAGCTCTTTCAGGGTGCGTGAGGGCTGGGAACCGGGTACCAAAGAGCCCTGTTTCACGCTCAGGGTCTGTTCCTTGGTGTTGAAGCTCATGTATCTGCCTGTCTTGGAATCCAGCCAGGAAAACTTGAAGGCAGGGAGCTTGATCTCGCCTTTGACCTTGGGGATGATGGTGTATTGCAGCAGCCGCACACCCTGGATGCCCGAAGTAAGCTGGTCTTTGATCTTTGGTGTGGATACCTGATAGGCGGAAGTGGATGGGTATTTGGGGGCGGTGAACTGGTTGAAATTGCCTTTGCCGCTGATCTGAATGGTGAGCAACACGGCTTCGCCCAGCTTAAGAGTATGATCGGAAAGCCTTTGGCTGAGGCTGAAGACGCCTATGGCGCCGCTGTAGTCTTTGGGCGCACCTGAGGGTAGTTCCCTGACCTGGATAAAAGCCGGCTGAGACCTGAAGCCACGGTTTTGGAAGCCATAGCGCAGGTATCTGATGGAGCCAACCAACTGGGGCACCTGAATCTGCCTGGCAAGATGGGGATAAAGCACCATCTTCTTGAGCAAGCTGCGCTTGTAGCTCTTCCGGTGGTAGGTGGTGCGTTCAAAATTGAGGTTTTGGGGCTGCTCATAGAGCGACTTTCCGTAGCCTTCAAAGTCCTTCTCTTCCGTGAGGTTGAGCGAGCGAACTTCCTGAGTGGTATAGAGATAGTAGGCCACCACCACAGGCTCGCCCACAAAGACGCTTTTTGCCTCAGGCATGGCCAGCACAAAGGATTCTCCTTCCGGGCCAGGCTCGTAATCATACGTGCCAAAGGGGTCATAGGGATCAGCCGGGGGAGAGGGGCTGCCGCCGTCAAGTATCTCAACCGTAATGGATTGGCTGTAGTAGACGTTGTTTTTGACCGTGATTCTGGTTTGCGGAATGGTGATGCGTCCGGTGCGAGTGGGTTTGTAGTAAAAGAGGTAGTTGTAGACCACGCTGCGCTCGTATCTCATGTTTACGATGCTCATTCTGGATTCTGTGGAGCTGCTTTGGTTGATCAATCTCAGGCCATTTACTTCCGGTGCGGCAGGAGCGGGGATATTCTGGCTTGAATCTGTGGTGATACGGATGGTGTGTACCAAAGTGTCTGAGAGGTAGAGGGTGTGCTTGTTTACGGAGCTTTTGACGCTCACTCCGGCCTGTAGAGCCGTGAAGCACAGGATCAGAATCAGGAAGGGCAACAGCTTTTTCACCACCATCTCTCCCGGGGAATTTGGGTTTGATGATCCTGCCTTTGACGGTCCAAAGATTCCTGCTCGTCCAAGGCATTGAGTGTGTTGTCATAGTCGTTCTGAGGGGTTTCCTGCTCCTGTTCATCCTCCTGATAATCCTCTTTTTGCGGCTTTTTGTAGCCCTTGCGGTTGAGTACCAGCTCATAATTGCTCTTGGCATCCTGGTCGTCAGGGTCTGCCAACATAGCCGCCTTATAGCTCTCCAAAGCTTGGTCCAGATCATCTTTACGATATTGGGCATTGCCCCGGTCATAGTGGAGCCGGGCCTGCTCTTTGCCATCTTTCAAAGCCTCATCCAAAAGCCGTTCGGCGCTGTCATAATCGCCCTGTCTGTAGCGTGATTTGGCGGCATTTCCCTTGGGGATGGCATCAGCATCATGTTTCTCGGCCAGAGGGTCCCAGATCTTGCTGGCCGAGCGGTATTTCCCCCAATTGTAGAGCAGCGTGGCAAGGCTGTTTTTACTGGCACGGGGACGCAGCAACAACTCGGCACACAGCAGTAGCAGGATGACCGCAAAGCAGATCAACACTATCTTTTGGGCTTTCTTCATATTCTTCATGATGGTTTGGTTTTGGGTTTGAGGGGAATGATGAGGCTTTCGACGATGAGTAAAATCAGGGCGATAAAGGCAAAGATGTGGTATTGCTCCTTGAGACCGCTGATCTGGTTTGAACGCAGCTCGCCGGGAGAGCCTTCACGCAGGGCGGTCATAATCATCTCAGAGGCGGATTCTGAGGCACTCACGTTGAAGTGGCTTCCTCCACCCAGCGAGGCGATCCTTTGCATATTTTCCAGGTTGGCGCTGGTGAAGGCTTCTTCTCGTAATACCGGGTGATAGACCACTGCGCCGGCTTCGGTTCCCACGCTCAGGGTAAAGACCTTGATCCCGCTGGCGGCAAGACGCGAGATTCTGCCTGCGGAAAAGCCTTCCAGATCCTCGCCGTCTGAGACCAGTACCAATACACCGTTGCCGGAGGCGGAATTGAAGGCTTTCTCGGCGACATTGATGGCATCCGCCATATTGCTGCCTTCCCGGATGGCGTCTGCGGAGCTGAGGCTGTTGAGCACCATCCTCGCACTGCTGTGATCGTCTGTGAGCGGGCATTCCAGCGAGGCCAGGCCGGCAAAAGTTATGATGCCCACGCGGTCTGACTCCATCCTGTCCAGCAGCGATTGCAGCTGTAGTTTGGTGAGTTCCAGGCGCGAGGGGGAGACGTCCTGGGCGTCCATACTGCGCGAGATATCCACGCAGAAGATAATGTCCAGGCCGAGGTTTTGGGTTTCCCGGGTTTCGTGGTCCCATTGAGGTCTGATCAGCGCCATGATGATGAAGGCGAGGGCCAGGATGAGCAAGAGCTTCTTCATGAGCGAATTGAAGGGTGAGATGGCCGCCTGATAGTGGTTGGTGATGTGTTCATCTGCATATTGTGCCATACGTATGCGGCGGCGTCTGTTGCTGAAGAAAAGCAGCAGCAGAGCGGCGATCACCACCAAAAAGAGCAGGCTGAGCTGAGGATTGATCAGTTGCATCATGGCTCCGGCAGCACGGGCTTGAGATAAAGCCGGCAAAAGATTTCTATGACCAAGAGGCAGAAGGCGATCCAGAGGGGCCACATAAACTTCTCGCTGTAGATGTAGTTGAGGCGCACCTGGTAATCCGTCTTTTCCATCTCGTCGATCTGAGACATGATTTCTGCCAATTCTTCGCTATTGGTGGCCATTGATGCCTTCTTGGTGCCTGTGATCTGGGCGATGCGATCCAGGGTGTGCATATCCAGCTCGATATAGGTCTTGCGATAGGTCTTGCCAAAGATGGGGTCTTCAAAGGGGAAATCCACCAGGCCACCGCTGCCCACGCCCACGGGATAAACCTTGATTTTGTGGGCTGAGGCCATATGCGCTGCGCTGATGGGGTCAATCTCGCCGATATTGTTTACACCGTCCGTGATCAGGATGATTGCCTTGCTCTTGGCCTGGCTGCTTTTGAGCCTGGCGACGGATTTTGCCAGCCCCATCCCGATGGCTGTGCCGGAAGCTTGCATATTGACTTCCAGCTTGCCGAGTTGATCCAAAACAGCGGCGTGATCGAAGGTTAGAGGGCTTTGAGTGAGGGCATATTCGCTGAACGCAACCAGGGAAAAGCGGTCGTTGGGACGCTGTTTCACCATCTGCTCTGCCACTTTTACTGCGGCTTTGAGGCGGTTTGTGGGCTTGAAGTCTTCAGCTAACATCGAGCCGCTGATATCCAGCGCCAGGACTATATCCACGCCCGCAGAGCTGCTGTCCTTGATGCCGCGGCCAAAGCGTGGCTGGATCAGCGCCAAAACCAGCGCCAAAAGTATGAGGCTGCGCAAAACGGGATAAAAGTAGGCCCAATATCGGCTGGAGCTGGAAAGCATGGAGATTTGCCCCAGCTTGGAGAAGGGCAGACGCAGCTGGTGCTTTTTGATGTGATAGCGCTTGATCAGCCAATAAAGCGGGATAAAGAGCAGCGTGAGCAGCAGCCAGGGTTTAGCGATTTGCAGCATCTGTCTCCCCCGGGGGTCTGTTGAGCAGCTTCTGCGCCTCTATCACCTCAAAGGCCAGCAGGTAGCTCTTGAGCCAGTCTTCCATGGCTTTGGTCTCTTCCAGACTGGGTTTGTGCTTGGCAAACTTGGCCATATCGCAGAAGGCCAAAAAGCGGATAACTTCATCAGATTTCAAGATCCCCACTCTGTTGATGGCTACCCTGATCTCGAAGGTGGTCATCTCCAAAGCGGCGATGCGGTATTCATGCATGATAAATTCCCGCAGGATCCAGGAAAGCTCGTAGTGGTGCTGGATCACCATATCCTTGCTCAGCAAATCCCTGGCTTGAAGGTCGAGGAGTTTTTGCAGAGACTTCTTCCAATTGGGCAGCTTGGGCTCAGGTACTTCGACCGGCTTGATCGGCTCCGGGACGGACTTCTTGCGCCCAAGCCAAAAGAAGAGAAAGACCAAAACCAGCAGCAGAACCACCGCCAGGATATACAGCCAGCCAGGGCTCTGCCAGGGATATTTGAGCGGGGCTTTGATGTCGACCAGGGTGGTATCTGATTCCGCTCTCACTGGCACGATATTGAGACGGAATCTATCTGTGTAAGCGATTGGGTTGCCGCTATCTACCGGTTGCACCTGCAGGGAAGGAAAGCTGTGATATCCGGGCAGCAGCGGCACGATGGTGAGCTTGAAATGAGCGGGCAATCCCGCCTCCGTGATGCGCTCCACCTTTATCACTTTGAAGTTTGTGAGCGTATCGGGTACCACCACACGATTGAGCGGATATTCGGCTCTGAGATGGAAGTAAAAACGGTCTCCCACGCTGAGATCATTGTCATTCTCCAGGCTTTGCACGATGTTTACGTCGGCCAAGAGCAGGCCGCCAAGGCCCAGGAGCAGCATGATCAGCGTGAGGATTCTTCTCATCTTAAGCATACCGCATACGCTTGCGCTTCTGGAAAAACTCCCGCAGGATCCGGCTTGCCTCATCTGAGGGATAAAAGCACAGGTGATCTACTTTAGCACGCTTGAGCTCTTTGCTGAGCTGCGTTTGCCCTGCATCAAACTGCGATTTGTACCTCTTGCGCAGGACGGGATCGGAGCTGTTTACATACATGGTAAAGCCGGTTTCGGGGTCGTAGAGATTGAGGATGCCGGCATTGGGCAACTGCCGCTCCGCCTCATCCAAAATCTGCAGGGCAACCACATCGTGGCGTCTGGCCAGGATAGCCAGAGAATCCATGAAATCCTGATCTGCAAAGTCTGAAAGCACAAAGATGATGCTTCGTTTCTTAAGGATGAGGTTGGCATAATCAAAGGCGGCAGCGAGGTTGGTGCGCGTGCTTTGGGGCTTGTTATAGAGGATGTCACGCAGCATTTGCAGGGCGCGGTTGCGTCCTTTACGCGGCGGGAGGTACTTTTCCAGCACGTCGGAAAACATGATCATGCCCACTTTGTCGTTGTTTGAAAGGGCGGAAAAGGCCAGCAGCGCCACCAGTTCGGCCTGTTTCTCCTTTTTGAGCATCACGCGGGTGCCGAAGTTCAGAGAGGCAGATACGTCGACGAGAAACACCACGTTCAGCTCACGCGTCTCCACATAGAGCTTCACATAAGGCGAACCCAGGCGGGCACTTACATTCCAGTCTATATTGCGGTGACAATCCCCATACTGATATTCGCGCAACTCGGAAAACTCAAGGCCCTGGCCCTTGAAACTGGAGTGATATTCGCCACTGAAGGCCTCAGAGACCTTCCTGCGGCTGTGGATCTCTATCTTGTGTATCCTTCTCAGGATCTCAGCGGGAGTGCGGGTGAGCAAGCGTGCTTCCCTTTACGGAACTTCTATTTCGTCCAAGATGCGGTTGATAATGGCATCGGAAGTGAGTTCTTCCGCTTCTGCCTCATAGGAAAGGATGACTCTGTGCCTGAGCACGTCTTTGGCAACCGCTTTGATATCGTCTGGAATCACGTAGGCACGATGGTCGAGATAGGCATGCGCCTTGGCTGCCCGTGCCATAAAGATGCTGGCTCTGGGAGAGGCGCCATATTCGATCAAGCCATTGAGGGAACTGATGTTGGCAAAGCGTTCAGGATGCCTGGTGGCGTGCACCAAACTGAGGATATAATCCTTGAGTTTATCCTCCATATAGATCAGCTTTACCACTTTCTGCATCTCTGCCAACTGAGTGGGGGAGAGCACTTTGTTTACCCTGATCTCATCGTCGTTTACCATCCTGTCTATGATCAGACGCTCCTCCTGGAGGCTGGGATAGCCGATCTTGAGTTTGAAGAGGAATCTGTCTACCTGCGCTTCAGGCAGAGGGTAGGTGCCTTCTTGCTCGATCGGGTTTTGCGTAGCCATCACAAAGAAGGGAAAAGGCAGGGCGTAGCTGTGGTCGCCGATGGTTACCTGGCGCTCCTGCATTGCTTCCAGGAGGGCGCTTTGCACCTTTGAAGGTGCGCGGTTGATCTCATCTGCCAGGATAAAGTTGCTGAAGATAGGCCCTTTCTTGGGCTTGAAATCCCCTGATCGTTGGTCATAAATCAGGGTGCCGGTGATATCGGCGGGCAGGAGGTCTGGTGTGAATTGGATGCGCTTGTTTTCCGCATCAAACACAGAGGCCAAAGTGCTCACGATCAAGGTTTTGGCCAAGCCGGGCACTCCCTCTATGAGGACGTGACCATTGACCAATACGCCGATGATCAGCCTGCGCAGGATGTGGTCCTGACCCACGATCACGGTGCCTATCTCTCTAAATACCTCATCCAAGATAGCGGAGCTGTCCAATACCTGCTGATGTACATCTTCTATGGACATCGTGTACTCCTTTTTCATATTGTGTTTTTCTCAGCTATAAAAAGAATCGGGAATAGTCTTTAAACAGGCTATTCCCAATACCTTATGCAAAGCTGCCCTAAATAGACACGCTGCATCGAAAACCGAACAGAACTATATCAGCCTCTGACGACTTTGCGAACTTTATTTGCCTTGAGGCAGGAACTGCAGACTTTTATCCGTTTAGAGCCGCCTTCAATGCTGACTCTTACTTCGTGTAAGTTGGGGAAAAAGCGGCGCTTGGTGGCGTTCAATGCGTGGGAACGATGGTTGCCAACCTGAGCCCCTTTTCCACAGATATTACATATTCTTGACATTTTTCACCGTCCATAATTCTATTTGTCGTGCCATTAAAATGTAAGCCCCTTTTTTGACAAGTCTTTATTTTAGATTTTGAGGAATTCGAATATCGAAGCGACTGCCATGAGGCTGAACTGGCATATATTCCAGGCGGCCGCGATGTTCCAAAACAATCTTTTTGCAGATGGCCAAACCGAGGCCGGTTCCATAGGATTTATTGTGTGTGATGAAGGGTTGGAACAGCTCGGAACGAATCTCTTCCGGGATACCCGGTCCATCGTCGATGAGGCTGATCTGCAGCCAACCGGCGGAGAGGCTGGTTTTGATGATGATGGTGCCTTGGTCTTTGAGCGCTTCCGAGGAGTTTTTGATCAGGTTGGTAAGCACGCGGCGCATCTTATTGCCATCAAAGTAGACGGGCTTATTCACGTTATTCTCGATAATTAGCTCCACATCCCGTCCCTTCAGAGAAGTTCCATAGATGTTCTTTATTCCCTGCAAATAGGCTTGCAGGTCTATCTGCTGAATCAGGGGCTGCACCTCGGTTCCCTTGGCAAAATCCAGGGTTTCGCGCACCATCTGGTCCACCAGCTTGGTTTGAGAGATGATGTTTTGTGTGTGTTCCGCCGCATCCGGGAATTGGTTTTCGATCAACTGCGCCGTGAGCACGATCACCGTAAAGGGAGACTTGATGTCGTGGATGATCTTGCTGGCAGCCATGCCGATAGCCATCAGGCGGTTTTTGCTGATCATCTGATTCATCAGCTCGATAAACTTTTCGTTGGTGTCACGCAGGCGTCCGGACAAGGTGCGGATCAGGTTGAACATCACGATCGGATGGGTGAAGGTGATATCCATAAATACTTCCCTGGGCATCACCATCAGTTCCACATCCTCCAAAGCAACAGCTGATGCGCTCCTGGGAGCATCATTGATCAGGCTCATCTCGCCAAAGACATCCCCGGGCCCCAAGACAGACAGCCTGGCAAAGAGGTTGTCATCATTCTCGATATCCTTGCTGATTTCCACCTTGCCACTGTCGATATAGAAGAGGTTGTCACCTTCAGCATGTTCGCTGATGATGGCCTCGCCTTTCTTGAAGCTGATGCGCTTGAGGTCTTTGGTAATGTTCTCGATATTATCCGGCGTCAAGCCGCTAAAGATACTTAATTCTTCATGTTGCGTCATAAAAGTATTCCTTATGCTTTGAGTAATTCAAGGTTGAGGACATGGTAGGCAAGGCTGTATCTGTTGTCAATCAATATTATCATCTCATCTCTGATACAGGCCACGGTGCTAAATCTTCACTATCATGTCCACATTTCTAAATCTTGCGGGAGCAACTCCATGCGAGAGCAGCATCGACTGTCCGGGCTCTCCTTTTCCACAGGAGAAAGTGCCGTGAAACATCCATTCTTCTTCGCCGCAGACGGCGTCACAGGCGTTCCAAAATGGCTGTGTGATGCCGTAGTAGGTGGGTTCTTTCACGATTCCCACTATCCTGCCATCTTTGATCTGATAGCCGATTTCGGTGGTAAATTGGAAGTTGTTGCGGTTGTCGTCTATGCTCCAGGTTTTGGTAAAGTCTACCAGATAACCCCTTTCGGTGGAGGCGATAAGCTCGTCCAGACTTCCCTTTCCCGGTGCCAGGCAGAAGTTTGTCATGCGCACCAGCGGGTAGTCATCCGCAAAGCTGGCCTTCATGTTTGAAGAGGGTTCCAGGCCCAGCTTGTGAGCGATATAACGTGAGCTTTGCAGGTCCTGAAGCACGCCCTGGCTGATGATGTTTACTTTCTTGCCGGGCACGCCTTCATCGTCCAGGGGATGAAAGCCCATGCCGCGTGGGTCTGTGCTGTCCGAGTAGATATTCACCACCGGCGATCCATACTGGAATTTGCCCAGCATCTCCGGTTTGATAAAGGTCTTGCCCGCATATGAGATCTCCATGCCAAAGATGCGGTCTGCCTCGGTAGCATGTCCCACAGATTCGTGGAGCTGCAGGGCCAGATGTCCGCCTCCTATGATGATATCAGCTTTCTTTTCGCTCACCACGGGCGCCTTGAGCAGGTCTGTAGCCTCCTTGATGATCCTCTCGGTGTTATGCTCAAAATCGTAGAGGTAAAACTGTTCAAATCCGGCTCTGCCGCCGCTCATATCGCCGGGCCAGGTACGGCTCTGATTTTGCTGTCCATCAGAAGCCGCCACCTGCATCATGGGCATGGTATTGTAATACACAGTGTGGCTGTAGCTGCCTTCGCTGTTTGCATAATACTTCTCTTGGCGCTGAAACACAGCCACCAACATGGAAAACACTATCTTTCCCTGCGGTTTGATGGCGGTGGCCAGCTTGCCCAGATAGTCCAGCTTTTCTTCTTTATCCATTTCAAAGGGGTCAATCTCGGGTTTGAAGATGTATTCAGCTTTCGTGGCCGGCAGTGCGGGGAAGCTTTCCGCCTCAGTTTTGAATGCGCTGCCGCTTTCTGCGTTGCTGATTGCCGTCTTGATCATGCGCTCTATGGAAGCATCTGAGAGATCGTCACTTCCGGCAAAGCCCCAACAGCCCCTTATCATCACGCGGATGCCCACGCTGATGGATTCCTTATCGGAGGAAAAGCCTCTCAAGAAGCCATCGGCAAAGTAGAAGCTTTCCTCGTCGGTGATGGTGATGCGTGCATCGGCAAATTGGATTTTATCACTGTCCAGTTTCTGGATTATACTTTTGATTTTATGTTCCATTATCAGGCTCCTAAATAGTGTGAGTGGAAGAGCTTATCTGAAAGCCTTTGATGAGGGCGTGAGGTGCTTTTGTGCTGGAGATGTCAAAGCTGCCGTAGTTGTCGGAAAAGGCGGTGGTATGTGCCTTGTTCTCCAGTGCGATGACGTTTCTCAGGATGCGCTCGATCTTCTCGGTAAAGCGCAGGGAATTCACCACATTCACGATCTTTCCGTCTTTGATCAGGAAAGTGCCGTCCCGCGTGAGTCCGGTGATGGAAGTCTCTTTCATATTGATAAAGTTCATATAGTGCAGACTGGAGATGTAGAGCCCGTTTTTGACTTCCTTGACCATCTCCTCGAGGCTGCTTTCACCGGGCGCAATGCTGAGGCAGCTTCCCGTGTTGCCGTTTTTGGGCAATCCTGTCTTGCGGTGATAGTAGTGATCGCAGGTAAAGGCTTTAAACACACCCTGTTCCACCAGCTTTAGGGGCTTGTAGATGTGTCCGTCAGATCCATAATCCTGGCGGATCATATCCGGATCCGTAGGATCATCCGTGATTGAGATATGAGGCGGGAATACCTGCACATCCAGCTTGTCTTCAAAAAAGCTGTCGTGCTGGTCATAGGCTCTTGCGTCCATACACCAGGAGAGATACTGCACAAATTCCGCCACACATCTGGGCGCCAGGATCACGTCATATTCACCCGCTTCCACATCCACCACCGGGTTTTTGCAGTGCTCTATCTTTCGCAGCAGCTCAGCGGTGAATGCCTCTTCATCAAACTTGGCAAAATCCTCGCCGCCAAAGTTTTGCAACACCGTTACTTCACTATCTTTGTGCACCGCCTTCACTTCCAAAAAGATGGGCGAGCCGGCGCTGCTCTTATCCAGATTGTTGCTATTGATCATCCTGGAGCTGCCATAGTTGCAGATAAAGGTGCCAAAGATATCGAATCCATGGGGTTTAACAGCTTCTGCGATGCGGTTTAGGATGGCGGACTTGAGCTGCAGGGGAACCTGCTCGATATTGTTTATCACATCCCTGGGTTCTGCCAGCGTGGGGTCGTCTTCCAGGTCCACAAAATCGGGATCCGGCGGCAGTTTATCCAGTATATCCAGAGCTTCTTTCAAGGCTTCATCTATCTTGGCCCGGGTGGGGTCATTGATGGTAAAGCCATAGTTTCTCTGGTCTTTATAGAGACTGAGATACAGGGAGTGATTGCTTTTGCTGATGTTGTAGTTTGTCTGGCTCCGGTAAAAGCGCAGGAAATCTGTGTTCCAGTTTTGCTGGTAGATCACCCAGAGCAGTTGCGGATGTTTATGCAATTGGTCTTTGAGATATGCGATAAAGTCCATGCTTTCTTCCTATATATTATGAAATCCAAGATCTTTTGTTGTGGCGGCGTCTGGGCGTGTGCATACGCGGCAGGTAACCTCCGCGGCGCTCCAGGATTTCGCCATTTTCCACGGCCATTTCGCCCTTGATCCACACCGAATCTATATGCCCCTCCAGCTCCATCTCCTGATGGTCGTTGAGCGGCATGATGGTATTTACGGTGGGGTCCAGGATCACAAAATCGGCATCCGATCCGACGGCAATGCATCCTTTTTCGGGATAGATGCCCAGGCGCTTGGCCGGGTTTTCGCTCACCATCTTGATCACGGTTGCCAAGGGTACTCTGCGCTTTTTCCACAGTTCGCTCAGCATCCAAAGGTAGCTGTAGGGCATGAGGTCTGGCGCTTCACAGGCAAAGAGCGGCTCTTGTTTTTCATCGCAGATGCCTGCATTGTGCGAGACTGTATACAGCTTGTTGGTGCGCACCAGATGCAGCAGCTCCTGTCTCTCTTCCGCAGTGCCAAAGTCAAAATCCACGTTGCTGTTTACTTCGGTTTCATAAAATTGCATCAGGTTCAAGATGTTGATGGAGAAGGAGATGTCCGATCTCTTGGAGATGGAATTTACAAAATCAATCGTTTCCCAGGCATTCACCCTGGGGATGTGGATGGGGTTTTCCTGCATACGGCGCAATATCTTGCGGATGGCGTCTCTTTGGGCATCATCAGAGGGCTTGGAGTGGTTTTCCTGATCCCAGCCCTGGAAGGTGAAAGCGGTGTCGCTCTCATAGATATCCATAAAGAGGTCCATGATCTCATCAAAGCTGAGCTCGGTGATCGCATCATTTGGGGAAGGCGAGAAGATGGCCAATCCCAGGGCACCACGCGTCCACAGCTCCAGGGCGCTTTCCGCGTGATAAGGATAGTTTTCTATCTCCACATTGCCCCAGAAAGGCATTGCCACATAAGACGAGGCGTCGATCAGGCTCTTCAGGTGGTTCATCTCACGTATGTCAAAGATGGGCTGCGGGTTGCGATAGCTCAGCTCGGCCATACAGGTCCAGCCGCCCAAAAGTGCCAAACGGCTGATATGCGTGATCTGGGCTTGAGGTTCGTTGTCACTCACGATGTGACAGTGGGGATCAATAGCACCGGGCAGCAGGATGCGCCCGGCGAGGTCAATCTCTTCATGTGGCTCTTCTATCTCGATCTCGGAATTTGAGATCTTGATGATCTGTTCGTCAAAAAGTACGTTGACTTTCTTCAAAGCCATTGAGGAGGTGGGTAGTAAGACGTGTTTGAATAATTTCATTTATCTATCTCTTTGCCTGTTGCTAATAGGCCATTATATTCATGCCGGCATCCACGAAGATCACTTCTCCACTCACGCCGCTGGAACAATCTGAAAGCAGATACAGTGCACTCTTGGCCACTTCTTCGTGGTCGATATTACGACGCAGGGGAGATGTGGCCGCAATTTGTTTTTGGAGATCGATGATGCCTGAAATGGCAGCGGTAGACAGCGTTCTCAAGGGCCCGGCAGAGACGGCATTCACGCGCACGCCCTGCTCGCCCATACTGTAGGCGAGATAGCGTACAGCCGCTTCCAAAGCCGCTTTTGCCACTCCCATCACGCCATAATTGGGCACCACCTTCTGCGCCCCATAATAGCTGAGAGTGAGCACGCTGCTGCCCGGTTTCAACAGGTCTTCCAATTCTTTGAGAACGGCGATAAGGGTGTAAACGCTGATGTCCAGCGCGATGCCAAAACCCTCACGGCTGGTGTGATGGAAGGGTTTGTTCATCTCTTCAACCGGAGCGTAAGCCACGCTGTGCACGATGCAATCCAGGGAATCATATTGTTTTCTGATCTTCGCGCCCAGCCTTTGGATGGCTTCATCATCGCCAAGATCACATTCTATGGTAAGTTTGGCACCCAGCTCTGCCGCGATTGGCTCCACTCTTTTGGCCAAGGTGGCATTCGCATAGCTCAAAATCAATTCAGCTCCGGCCGAACTGAGGGCTTTAGCGATGGAGCAGGCAATCGAGCGCTGGTTAGCTACGCCCAAAACAAGTGCCGTCTTTCCTTTCATATTCATCATTTAATAGTAACTCCTTTATTTGAGAGATAGGGCGTATGTGAGCCAAAAAGAGGTGGATTTAGCTTTGAGATGCAAAACCTATGAACGTCATTCACCATGGCAGCCTTATTGCGAAGTACCGCCATGCATGAGGCTTTGAAGGGCAAGGCCATCTCTTTGGACTTCATTAACTTATATCTCATTGAGCAGTTTTTTCCAAACTCAGGGTATGATTTTCTGAATGGGGAATTCTGTCAAGCTTTAAATGCCAAAGAGGGAGACTTTTATGAGATATTATTGCCTCGACAGGCTTATTACAGTGCGCCAAAAACGGGCCGCGCAGCCCCAAAAGCCGGTTTTAAAAAAAAGAGTCCCTCGAGGGGACTCCTTGGTACCAAAAAACTTTATAAAAGGCAGTTAGATCTTTATTTCAGGATCACCGTCTTCATGGTGGAGGTGTAGCGATCATTGGTGCTCACCACCACTTTATAAGTTCCATTGGGTGTGTATTGACCGTTGTTGTTATAACGGTCCCAGACCAAGCGTAAGCCATTTACAACATAGCCATAATGCAGGTTTTTGACTACAGCTCCTTTGGAATCCTGAATCTGGACGTTGAGCTGCATAGGCCGGTCAATGGTGATGCTGATCAGGCATTCGTTTTCCATTGGGTTGGGCGCGATGTCAAAGGACCGCAAAAAAGTGACTTTTAAGGCGGAAAGACCGACGACGAGCACCAGAAGTGCCGCAATCGCGACGAGTTTTAAACGCAGGTTTTTCATAGTTACTCCTTTTAAAAAGTTCATGCCTTTATAGGTATGCACGTTATGTTCCTAAATTCAAACTATTTTACGTTCTGCCAGGACGATGGCGCCCAAAACACCGGCCTGATTTCCCAAAGTTGCGCTTCTGAGCGAGGTTCGAGCCCGATTGATGCCGGGCAAACTCTCGCTCAGGATTGCGTCAATCCTCTGAGTGCTATACAGGCCTCCCTCGGTTCCTCCGCCTCCCAGCAGGATAACGTCGGGATCCAATATCAGGCAGAGATTGGCCAGGCTTTTGCCCAAAAGCCGCTCTCCTTCACGGATATAGCCTTGCAGGTGCAGATCGTCCCGGGCACGACTCAATATATCTTGCAAATTCCAAGCCAAAGCATCATCATAATGCAGATGCCTCATAGCTCTCGATTTGATGCCCTCTATGGAGGCATAGGCTTCCAGACAACCCTTGCGACCGCAGTTGCAAAGCTCGCCTTCTGCAACAACCGTGATGTGTCCCAGTTCCATCGCAAAGCCATGACCACCGTGAAACACGCTCCCTTTCCTCACGTATCCGCTGCCGATGCCGCTTCCAATGGTGATTCCAACTACATCCAGGTCCTCTGCCAACAGCGAAGCTTCGCCCAGGCACATCACGTTTGCATCGTTGTCATAGCTGATGGGTAGATTGAGCTTGGGATCCACGAGTATTGCGGGAGAGAGGCCTGTCCAAAACTGCAAATTCGGGTTTACTCCCAGCAGTTTCCCGCTTTCCCGTTCGATTGTCCCCGGTGTGCCTATTCCTATGCCTTTGATGTTGTTAACACCGATTTTGCTGTCAACTTTGTTGATGATCTTGGTGAAGATATTTTGGAGTCCGGACAGGGATTTGTCGCTGATAATCACGCTTTCAAAGCATAGTAAACCCTGTTGACAGTTTCCGTAGCCCCATTTAACGGAAGAAGCACCGATGTCAAAGCCCAGGTAGAGGTTGTTATCTGTAGTTTTCATGCTCAAAAAAATGGGGTGGATGAGGGGACTCGAACCCCCAACAGCCGGAACCACAATCCGGTGCTCTGCCATTGAACTACATCCACCGCAAAAAGTATTATTACCAAAAAAGTGGCACGCCAGAAGGGATTCGAACCCCTGACCCGCAGCTTAGAAGGCTGCTGCTCTATCCTACTGAGCTACTGGCGCGCATGGATAGCATCTGGCTATACCAAAAATCTAAAAAAAACTGGTAGCGGCGCAGGGATTTGAACCCCGGACCTGCGGATTATGATTCCGACGCTCTAACCTACTGAGCTACACCGCCACAGTTTTTAAGGTTTATCACAACAAATCCGGCTTACGGGGCCGGATTGGGTTGTTTAAAAGGTTGATAGCGAGGGAAGGATTCGAACCTTCGACCTTCGGGTTATGAGCCCGACGAGCTACCGACTGCTCCACCTCGCGCTGATGTTCTACCATTATTTTCAGTAGCCCCTTTTTGTCAAGAACAATTTATCGGATGCAAAGCAAGAGGCTTTTTCACTGACAGTTTTATCGATTGGCCAAGTTTTGAACCATACCAAAAACCGGACACAAAACCCAGGTGATTTTCCGGTTTTTACCCCAGCAAAAATGCTCATTTTGGCTCCTTAATTTCCCCGAAAATCCGAGAATATATCGAAATATTTGACTTTTTGAAAAGGTTCACATCTTTTCTGGCGCCCAAGGCGCCGCTTTGCATATCTTATGCAGTTCCTATGGATTACTTGTCGCTCGGACAGGAGCCCCATAAGAGCCCCATTGGGAAGCTGCATGAAATCGACATTTTAGAGGGGTCGAAAAAGGCGTTTTTACGTTCAGAAAAGTTAAGATGAGTAAAATATTTCAGAAAGTCATGCTTTTTCAGGTGCAGGGTCTCGGATGTGAACTCCTACTATTATAGTAGGTATTCTGCGCATTGTTGACTCCGTAAAAAACAGTCCGGTTTTTTAGTGCGACACAGCATTACCGGCAGGGTGGCGATCAAGCTGACGCAACATAAATGAAAATGAGCCAAATATCCTCTTGCCAACAGCCTGACTCCGCTTATTATATCCTTGTAAAGAATAAATATATAAAGGAAGTCGTATGCAAGACACAAACCCTCTTTTGAAACGAGAAAACACCCATCGCCTCAAGGCCATCCCCTTCCATCTTTTCAAGACGGAGCACTTTTTGCCTGCTATCAAAGCGTCTTTGGAAGAAGCGAAGGCGGAGGTCGAAGCTATCAGAAACAACCCCGAGCCGCCCACATTTGAAAACACCATTTTGGCTCTGGATATGTCAGGAGAACTGTTGGGCCACGTCTCCCGCATCTATTTCAATCTTCATTCCGCCGAATCCGGGCCGGAGCTCAAGGCTTTGGCTCAGGAGATTTCGCCTTTGCTTTCGCAGTTCAGTAGCAGCATTTCCACCGATCCCAAGATTTTTGAACGCGTTCAAGCCGTTTACAAGGCAGAGGTGGAAGGCAAGCCCAAGCCTGCCATTCCCGAAGATTTGAAGGATAAGGAAGCATTGAAAGCAGCTGAACGCTACAGGCTCATCGAGCGCAACTACAAGAGTTTCATCCGTGGTGGTGCGCTGCTGGATGACGAAGATAAAAAGCGTTACACCGAAATCTCGATGGAGCTCTCCAAGCTCAGCCCTCAGTTTAGCAACCACGTGTTGCAGGCTATCAACAAGTTTGAGCTGCACGTCACAGACCCCAAAGATGTAGAAGGTATGCCCGCTACAGCTCTGGCTCATGCTGCTCACACTGCCAAGCTCAAAGGCAAGGAAGGCGGCTGGCTCTTCACGCTTCAGCCCGCCAGCTTTGTGCCGCTGCTCACCTATTGCCGCAATCGCGAGCTGCGCGAAAAGATACATCGCGCCAACGGCTCCAAGGCTTTCAACGATGAATTTGACAACCAGGACATCATCAAGCAGACGCTCAAGCTGCGCAAAGAAAAGGCCGCTCTGCTCGGTTTTGACACTCATGCAGACTATGTGATCAGCGAGAGAATGGCCGAGAGCAAGGAAAACGTGCAGGAGTTTTTGGATAGAATCCACAAGATCGCCATGCCCGCCGCGCTCAAGGAAGTGGAGCAGGTGCAAGATTTTGCCCGTGAACTCGATGGTCTGGACGAGCTGATGCCTTGGGATTTTGGCTATTATTCAAACAAGCTCAAGGAAAAGCTGTATGACTTTGATCCCGAAGAGTTGCGTCCCTGGTTCAAGGTGGAAAACGTGCTCGAAGGGCTCTTCATCGTGGCCGAACACATCTATGGCATCAAGGTCAAGCAGGTGGACGATGTTCCCACTTACCATCCCGACGTCACCACTTGGGAAGTGCACGACAGGGATGGCAGCTATCTGGGCCTCATGTATATGGATCTCTTTCCCAGAGATACCAAACGTGGTGGCGCCTGGATGACCTCATTCCAAAGCCAGGGCTTGCACAGCGATGGCTTGCGCCGTCCCATGGTCTCCATCGTGGCCTCGCTCACTCCTTCCACTCCCGAGCAGCCCTCGCTGTTGCGCATCGACGAAGTGCGCACCATCTTCCACGAATTTGGTCATGCCCTGCACGGCCTCCTGGCAGATGGCTACTACAGCGGTCTTTCCGGCACGGGCGTGCTTTGGGATTTTGTAGAGCTTCCCAGCCAGATCATGGAAAACTGGCTCTACGAAAAGGAAGCCCTGGACCTCTTTGCCCGTCATTATGAGACCGGTGAACCCTTGCCGCAGGAGCTTTTGGAAAAGATGATTGCCGCGAAGAACTTCCAGTCGGGAGTGGCCAACGTAACCCAGGTTCGCTATGCAAATCTGGATTTGGCCTGGCACACCACCGATCCTGAAAGCATCCAGGACATCAACAAGTTTGAAGATGCAGCGATAGAGCCCTATCGCTTCCTGCCCATAGTGGATGGCTACAATATGAGCTGTTCCTTTGGTCACATCTTCGCAGGTGGCTATTCCGCAGGCTATTACAGCTACAAATGGGCAGAAGCCTTGGAGGCAGACGCCTGGAGCATCTTCAAAGAAAAGGGAATCTTTGATCCTGATACTGCCAACAGCTTCAGGGAAAACATCTTGGCCAGAGGCAACGCCTTCCATCCCATGGACCTCTTCGTTGCCTTTGCCGGCCGCAAGCCGGATCCGGATGCCCTGCTCAAGCGCGATGGCCTGATCTAAAATTACCATACCGCTTCGCAAGGGGTGAGTAAACCCAAAATTCGCCCCTTGCTTCTTTTTGCCTATAGATTTGCAACTATATTGATTTTCAAACACTTGACAGCCTATAGCCACAAGAAATGCTTGACACAAAATCGCTGTCAGAACTCTTGGTCTAAACACCATTAAACATAACCTTATGGAGGAAACCCATGCACCTACCCGAAGATTTATACTACACTGAGAGCCATGAATGGATCAGCATTCAGGACGGCATCGCCACTATCGGCATCACCGATTTTGCCCAGAGCGAATTGGGCGAGATCGTCTTTGTGGAGCTCCCCGAAGTGGGCACCAAAGTCTCTGCAGACGAGCCTTGCGGTTCCATCGAAGCCGTGAAAGCGGTGGAAGACCTCATTGCCCCCCTGAGCGGCACAGTTGAAGAAAAGAACGTCGATCTCGAAGACAGCCCTGAGATAATCAACGAATCCGCCTTTGAAGAAGGCTGGCTCTTCAAAATCCGTATGTCCGCTCCCGAAGAAGTGGAAAAGCTGATGAGCGCTTTGGATTATCGCAGGATGGTGGAAGGCTAAACAAGCCTCTGAATAGTGATCACCAAACAACCCAATTTTCTGATCATCCTTTCCGCTCCCTCCGGAGGAGGCAAGAGCACCATCGTAAACAGGATACGTGAGCTCTACCCCAAGGTGGAATACTCCATATCCTACACCACGCGTCAGCCCAGAGGCGAGGAAGAAAATGGCGTTCATTACCACTTCGTGAGCGAAGCGGAGTTTATGGAGCGTAAACAGCAGGGCGACTTTTTGGAGCACGCCCAAGTGTTTGGAAACTGGTATGGCACCTCGATCAGCTACATCCAAAGTCAGCTGCAAAGCGGCAAACACGTGATCATGGATATAGATGTTCAAGGTGCTCACCAGATTGGCTCCACCGCGGTTCCCTGCGTGCGTATCTTCATTTTGCCGCCCTCTTTGGAGGTCTTGGAGTCGCGGCTCAGGGCCAGAGGCACGGATAGCCCCCGGGAAATCCAAAAACGCCTCAGCGAAGCCAGAGCAGAGCTGAAAAGGCTGCCGGAATATCAATATTTGGTGATCAACGATGAACTGGAAAACGCAGTTCAAGACGTCTTGAACATCATCAAGGCGGAAGAAAACAAGATGTGTAGATACAAAGACCCTGCACTCACATTCTTAGGAGAGAACACATGATAGACAAAAAGATTGAAGACTTCCTGCAAAAGGCAGACATGAACTATATGTTTTGTCTGTTGTCTAAATTGGAAGCAGGCCGTCTTTCCCAGCTCCCAAGCTACGTGCGCGACAAGTTTGGGAAAAAGATAGCCGTCGTTGCCATGGAACACGTGGCCGATAACGATGTGCCGGATTATCTGAGCGACATCGAAGAAGCCACCATCGCACTGAGCCAAAGCCAGATAACAAACGAAGAGGATGACGAATCTGAAAGCGACCTCAAAGAAGTGAGCGAAACACTCAGCGTGCTTCCCCCAGACCCGGAACCGGAACCCAAAAACCCCTTTGAGGAAGACGATGATGACCTGGATTTGGATGATTTTGACGACGACTACGACGACGAGGATGACGACGACGAAGACGACGAAGATTAGATGATAAACAAAGCCATCAGGCAACAGCTGGAGTTGTTGCTGCAAAGCGGGATCAAAGAGATATATTCGCCTCCGGATCAGAAAGGGCAGCAGTTGGCAGACTTGGCACAGCAGTATCAGAGCTGTCAAAAGTGTGAGCTGTCGCAAGGCAGAACCAAGCTGGTCTATGGAGAGGGCAATCCCGATGCTTTTATCATGATTATAGGTGAGGGGCCCGGAGCATCCGAAGACCTGAGCGGGCGCCCTTTTGTGGGTAAAGCCGGTGAGCTCCTCACCAAAATGTTGGCCGCCATCAAGTTCAGCCGCGAAGAGGTCTATATCGCCAATATCGTCAAATGCCGGCCTCCCTCAAACCGCAATCCCCTGCCCGAAGAGAGGCTCGCCTGCCTGCCCTATCTATTGGAACAGATTTCCATCATCCAGCCGCGGATGTTTTTGTTTATGGGCCTGGTGGCAGCGCAAACCCTGCTGCGCAGCAATGAAAGCATGGGCGAGCTCCGGCAGCGCGAACACCTCTTCCAAAATACCCCCGCCTTCGTCACCTACCATCCCGCCGCCCTCTTGCGCAATCCAAATTGGAAACACGGCGCCTGGGCAGACCTGCAAAAGTTTGAAAAGAGATACTATCAGCTGAGAGAAAGCTAAATCACGCCGCTCCGGCACCCCCTTTTGCACGGAATATATTGACAAGATATTTGCCCCGTATTATCTGTCACCACAGTAGTCTGTGTGTAATTTCTGCACCATTCCCCGGCCCTGCCGGGCGTTTTCAAATCGGCCTCAAAGCGTCCAACCGCTTTGCCCGGGAGATTCACCCAAAATGAAGGCAAATCCCAAGGAAGGAGCCATGAAGAGATACCTGATCCTGATGGTTATACTGGCTTTTGGCCTCTGTGCCACAAGCGTCCACGCAGGCAGAGTCAACCCTGCCGCCACGCAGAGGGATCTCACTGTTCCCCTGGCGCCGCTGTTGCTCTATCCCGCAGAAGGAGATTCTGTGATGAATGGCGAAGCTTTGCGCTGGGAATTGCCTCCGGACAGCGAGTGGGCCGGTACCTTTGACATCTATATAGATGGCATTTTGGTGAGTGAGAATCAGGTGGGACACAGATATGGCATCAGTGGCCTGGCACTCGGAAATCACACCTGGTATGTGGTCGCCAGAAACCCCGTTGGCGATTCGCCTCCTTCCGAAACGCGCAGCTTCAGCGTCGTCCCGGGAGTGGCGATAGGAAATGGCAGTGAAAGCTGTATGCTTCCCATCCACTCAGGCTATTATTACAATTATACTCAAAGCATCTTCCTGCAAACCGAGATTAATATTGACAACACAGACAACCAGAGCTCGCCCCGACTCATAGAAAGCATAGCCTACTACTGGAATGGAATGGGCTCTGCAACTCATAGCAATGACTGGACCATCTATATGGGGCACACGAATAGAACGGTTTTTGCCGATAGCACAGACTGGCTGCCTGCCGACCAAATGATGCCGGTCTTTGATGGTCATCTGGAGCTGCCTGCATTTGCCGGCTGGATAGAGATAGAGCTGGATTATCCATTTGTGTACAACAACACGGATAATCTGGTGATTGGGGTACTTGAACACACTCCCGGCAGCGATGGCGGCGGTCAATACTTTCACGGTGAATACACTCATCGCCAAAGTCGCAGTATCGTCCACCTCCCAAATTTTGCTATCATTCCGGATCCGGATTCACCGCTTCCGGGATACCCGATAACTGCCATCCCCAATATCCGCATCCGGTTTGGGGATTTGCCCACCACTCCCATTCTTGGCGTTGCGCCCGCTGCCATTGACTTTGGCGAAGTGAGATACGATGAGACTACCGGTGACATAAGAGTCATGGTTGCCAATACGGGCGTTGGGACCATGATATTGACCGATGCGTGCTTCAACATCACAGGCCCCCAGGCAGCCGAATTCAGCTTTTATACCTACCCATTGCCCCTGTCTCTGGACTCATCTCAAGCCACTTATATCTTCATCCAGGTTACCGGCATCACCACGGGCCCGATTTCTGCCACTCTGCACATCACCTACGCAGGGCAAAACTGCGATGTGGCCATGACTGCTGAGGTCTTACCGCCCGGCACCGCCATCATCGCAGGCGAAGGCAATAGCGCACAGCGACAACCCTTTGGAATAGAATACGGGTATGAGCGCTCCGCTGCCCTCTATACCGGCAATCAGATCAGAAGTGACGGTCTTTTGGATCTGCTGGCCTGGGATTGTGCCAGCACCTCCGAGGTCCCTTTTGCCTACAGGATTTGGCTCAAAAACACTGATGACGACAGCCTGACACAGCAAAGCTGGCAAGACCTCGTTGCGGATATGACTCTGGTCAAAACAGATATCCATACGCCCAACACCCTTGGCTGGCAGAGCTTCCCGCTGCATACACCTTTTGAATATATGGGGGTAAATTTGATTGTCGCCGTGGAAACCAACTACGGCGGCTCAGGTGTACCCGCCAACCATACCTACAGATGCAGCAACCTGTGTGAATACAGGCATCAAATCTGGTTTCAGAACAACAACCCGCCCACAGGATATGGGCATATCAGAAGTACCGCGCCCAACATCAAGCTGCACTTTACCACAGATGTGGAAAACGACATCGCCGTACTCAGCTTCATCGGTACGCAACATCCCGTAGTGGGAGAAGTTGCCGGCTATACCCTCCGCATCAAAAACAACAGCAACACACCCCAAAACAACTATCAGTTGAAACTGGTGGACAGGAACAATACCGTGTTGACGGTGCTGGATGGCCCTCCCATAGAAAGCTTGCAAGCCTTGGATGTGATGATTCCCTGGACGCCCTCCACCCCGGGAAACTGCTCCATCCGCGGTGTAGTACAGCTGGATGGCGATGAGTATCCGGGCAACGACTATTCAGACTTCCTAAACATACACGTCCATCCCGAAGCTACCCAAACCGTCAATATCGGCGCCGGTGACGTACTGGCCAACATCCCCATACTTGTAAACTTCAAAAACTCTCTCTACCAGTGCATCTATCTGGAGAGTGAATTGGGCTTTGAGAGCGGGCTCATTACCTCGATGGCCATTTATAACCGCTTTTTCAGCTATCCGGGCTATAAAGACACCAAAATCTACCTGGGAAGCACAAACATGGACAACCTGACCGCAGGCTTCATCCCTGCCGGCGAGCTGACCCTCGTATTCGATGGCACGCTGCACTATCCCGCCGAAACTGCCACCATTTTTATCCCCTTCCAAACGCCCTATCTGCATACGCCCGGCAACCTGATAGTAATGTTTGAGCGGCCCATGGACACCCAAAACTATCCGGATTACAATTGCTTCAAGTGTCAATCTGTGGATGGCGATCGCGGTCGTACCGCCAGTCATAATTATGACGTCATGGATCCCCTTGAACCTCCTCCCGGAAAAGCAGGCAACACCATCCCCCAGGCCACTTTCTATTACAACCGGCAGACGGTGGAAAACGATCTCGCAGCCCTCTCCATCAGCGGTGAAAGCGTCAGCACCCCGGGAACCGCTCTGACTTACACCATACGCATCAAAAACTATGGCTCACAGACGCAGACAAACTACACCGTCAAGCTGCTGGGAGCGGATGATACGGTTCTGGCCAGCGTGCCCGGTCCTGCATTGAACGACCTTCAGACGCAGGACGTGACGCTGGTTTGGGCGCCGCCCACAGCAGGAGACTATATTCTCTACGGCAGCGTGGAAGTGGACGTCGATCAATTTGAGGTAAACGACCGCACCGCAAAGCACAGACTCTGCGTTTATCCCGCCGGCGCCACCGCTCTGACCATAGGCGAAGGAAACCACTTTGACCGTATCCCAATCAATATGTACTACAGGAATTCTCTCTACCAGACCCTGTATTATGAAGATGAGATGCAAGACCTGCTGGGGCAGATCACCGGCTTGCAATTGTACCACAGCTTCGATAGTGACGTGGAATACTTGCCCATCTCCATCTGGATGGGCAGCACCACTCAGGCTGACCTGACAGACGGCTGGATTCCTGCCGGCCAGCTCACCCAGGTATTTGATGGACATATAGATATCCCCGGTGGTGAAGGCATCGTCAACATCCTCTTCGACCAACCTTTCCTCTATTTGTACGGCGGCAATCTGGTGCTGCTGATCAATAAAACTGCCGCAGAAGAGTATACGGCTTATGCACGCTTCCGATGTCAGACAGGGGATGAAAACCGCAGCCTGAGCAACCACGCCATTTTTACACCCATTGATCCCTACGCCCCGCCTCCCAATTCCCCGCTTTCAGGCGATTTCCCCAAGACCACCTTCATGACCGTCCCCGGCGCTTTGGGCCAAATCTCCGGCACCGTGAGGGGAATAGACGGCCAGCCGCTCAGCGAAGCCACAGTGAGCGTCAACAACGGCCTCTTTACCACCACTACCGATGCTGCCGGCGAGTATCAGCTGCCGGGCGTCCTCATCCTGCCGGACAGCTTCATTTCCTTCAACGCATACGGCTATTTTGAGCATACTCAAAACTTTGAACTGCAGCCGGGTGAGCAGCTCGTCATAGATGCAAACCTGCAGCCTCTGCCGCTGGTGAATCTGAGCGGAACCGTGGTGAGCAACGACACCGGCGCCGGCATCCCGGATGCACTCGTCACGCTTGGCGGTTATGGTTTTCACCAAGCCAACGCGGATGCCTCGGGCCGCTTCACCATCCACGGGGTCTATGCGCATCAAAGCTACGATTACAGCATCAGCGCCACCGGCTACCACACCACAAGCGGCAGCGTGAGCTTATCCGATACAGATCACGACATGGGCCCGCTCATCCTCAACGAAATTCCTTATGCACCGCTGGAAGTGAGTGCTGTCCTGAATGATTATGTGATAGAGCTTGCCTGGCAGGCTCCGGATCCCGACGCAGATGCAGCTCCCAAATTCCTCACCGGCTACAAGGTTTACCGGCTCTTGCCCAGCCAGGAAGATTATGAGGTGCTCTGGGCCAGCTTGACACCCGTGGCTATCACCACAACCTGTTTCAACGATTCCAGCTGGATATCGCTTCCCAATGGCAACTATCGCTGGGCCGTCAAGGCCGTCTATACGGACGAAGTGCTCTCGCCTCCCAGCCTCTCAAACGTAATCTTCCACGATCTGCAGACCGGCAGGGCAGCCGGCACGGTAAAGGACAAAAACAACGCCGCCATCGCCGGAGCAACCATCACCAACGGCACCTTTAACGCCACTTCAAACACCGTGGGCGCCTATGTGCTCACCCTCCCCGTGGGAACTCACACCATAAGCGTCTCCGCTCCGGGATACGTGAGCCAAAGTGTGGAAAATGTGGTCATCAGCCACGATCAGCACGTCATTTTGCAATTTGTATTGGCCAAAGATACCCACAACAACGATCCCTGCATCCCCGTGACCGCTACGGCCCTGCACCAAAACTACCCAAATCCCTTCAATCCGGAAACCACCATCAGCTACAGCGTGAAAGAGCCCGGCAGAGTGAGGCTGGAGGTCTACAACATCAAGGGCCAAAGGGTGAAAACCCTGGTGGATGCAGTACACTCAACCGGTCACTACCGGCTGGTCTTCAATGCCATAGACAGAGGAGGACGCAGCCTGGGCAGCGGTGTGTATCTGCTGAGAATGATTGCCCCCGGGTATAGAAAAACCACCAGGATGGTTTTGATGCAGTGAACCAGGTAGCTGGCGCTCGCTGCACACCGTAAGGTACAGGTGTAAGCCGCGCCGCCTTGCCAGTTTGTTAGCCACGTCCGTGGACTTTCTCATACAATAATTCGTGGAAAAACCCTTTGCCTGTGGTCTCGCTTTATTTCAGTCTTGACTCCGCTCTCCATCGCCTGCTTCAGCTTCTCTCCCTCTCTCCCTCTCTCACTCTCTCCCTCTTGCCCACGCAGTTGGCCACGTTCGTGGAAAATCCCCTGGTATTCACGGCTTAGCCTGCTGGTAGTCATTGTCCTGGGCGCTACGTCTAACGCCCGTACAAAAAAAGCCCGTGGGGGTCACCACGGGCATTTTTATCAGAGACGTTATACTCTCTTATTTCATCAGTATCATTTTCTTGCTGCTGCTGTATTTGCCGGCGGTCATCTTGTAGTAGTAGAGTCCGCTGGAAACAGGGCGGTTGTTGTTATCGGTACCGGTCCAGATCACTTTGTGATCTCCTGCAGCTTTAGATTCGTTTACGAGTGTACGCACCAATTGTCCCTTCACGTTGTAGATCTCGATTTTCACATTTTGTCTGTCTTTCAGGCTGTATGCGATCGTGGTCTCGGGGTTGAAGGGGTTGGGGTAGTTTCCACCCAGTTTGGTGTTGAGTACGGGTGCGATGTTGTCATCGTTATCCGTGAGTATTTCCACGATGGCGCGCATCATCAGCTCTCCACCTTCCATGGGCAGCCATTCGGCGCTGGCACCGGCTTTGGTGAAGGTGTTGCCATTGGTGGAGGTATCCACACCGATCAAGCTGGAGTTGGGCACGTTCATGATCAGCACGTAGAATTGGCCATCATTAATGGTGATCTCGCTGGTGATGGGCACATAGTTCCAGCCCTGTACGATTGAGGGTGCGGGCAGTTGGAATTGACCCAATTCTGTTCCAGGCATTCCACCGGGGCCATCATCGTCCATGATGCGGACTATGAGGTGAGCCGGGTTGGCGGTATGCACAAAGATCTTGGCAAGTTTTACATTTACTTTGGCATTGATTGAGTGCTTCACGGCCATCAGGTGTGAAGAGCTCATATTGAAGCCAACTTCAGCGGTACCGTCGTCATTGGCCAGCTCGGAATAATCATCGGGCACCACAAAGACAGACACGGTGTTTGATTGTTCGGATTCATATTGGCCATACATGGCGCTCACATAGTAGGTATGCAAGCCACCGGATACGTTGGGATCGGTATATGTCATGGCGGTGCCATCTCTTTCGTCTATCAGGATGCTGTCGCGATAGATCTTGAAAGCTGTGGCATCGCGATGTTGTTTGGCATAATCGGCGAAAGGCTTGCCAACCAGGTATTCGCGGCCACCTGCATCTTGCACGTATACTTCGATGTTCCAGTTGTAGTTCAGTGTGGAGCTTTGGCTCAGCAGGGTTCCCCAGCTGCCACCAAATTTGATCATGTTTCCATAACCGTCGATTGCGGGGCCTTCGTCACAACCGGCAGGGTAACCACCGGTGGTGTTGTTGCGATATCCTGCCCACACGTGTGATCTGGCAGGGATGGTCCAGGGGGTGGTAAGTACAACTTCGTTCCAGACGTTGGGGGTGACAGAAGGTACTGCCTGTTCATAGACCATTTCATTGCCGTTTGTACCGGTCCAGAGACGGACGGTGTAATCGCAGCTGAGACCTGTCGTGGTATCTATTGTGGGGATAAATTTGATCTTGGAGATCTGCATTCCCACGTAGGGGTTGATGCCGTGTTCGCCACTGGGATCCCATTTGATAGCCACGTCAAAATCTGCAGGATTGTTGGTGCCGATGCCGGAATAGAGGACGTCGGAGCAATAGCTCAGCCAGCCTTCTTCTCCGCCACCAAAATCACCCAGTTCCCAGTTGAGTATCACATTGTTTCCGTCCAATACGGCGGTGAGGTTTGAGGGTGCTTCGATATAGATGTCGTTGTAGATCTTCACATCGTCGATCATATATCCGGTTCCGTCCACGGTGGCATTACTCTTGAAATACCAGCGCAGGCGAATGGTATTGCCGGCGTATTCTGTGATGTATCCATCCAAGCTGTAGCTGCCCACCATTGAGGCCCATACATCCGGTGCATCGGAATAGACGTAGTTGCTAACGCCGTCCTGGCCATAGGGGTTGCTCATGTAAAACCAGGAAGCTCCATCATCGGGAGAAATTTCCCAGCCGTGGAAATCGACATCGGGGAAGGTGCCGTTATCGTTGAAGTTACCTTGAAGCATAAAGTCAACCCGGATATCGCCGCTGCTGGGCAGCACGATTGAGGGGCTAACCAGGTAGTTGTACATATTGGGGTTGTAGGTGCCTTGATCGTTTTGACATTTCATCACGTGTGGAGGTGATGGAGCGGCAGGGTCTGTGGAAAGATGCCAGAGGTCTCCACCCAGGGGAACCATGCTTTGGTAGGTCATTTGACCGTCATCCACGCCATTGTTGGTGTAGCCGCCAAAGGAGATGTCGTCCACCATCCAGCCGAACAGGGTGCGGTCGTTGGCGGTGCTGTGTGCAGGGTCTGATGCGAAGGCAAAGCGCACTTTCACGCTCTGACCCACATAGGCACTGAGGCTGAAGTTTGCGGTGGTCCAGTCTGTCAGTGAGCCACCCCAGGCGGGGATGCCGGGGCCTTCACCATGCTGTCCACCGAAGGCATAGCTGGAAGTGCCGCTATAGGCAGGTGTTCCGGTGATAACCGTCCAAGTGGCGCCGTTATTTGTAGAAACACGGATGTTCATGGAGTCCCAGATGTTATATTCGCCTGTTCCACCGGGGTCTTCCACTTTGTAACGCATTTTAAAAGTTAGAGTGGCATTATCTGCGGTCAGGGTACGTGCCGGGGTATCCAACACCAAATACTGAGCGTTATGGTAGCCGCCAATATTGTTTCCTTGCGCAAGATCGGGGTCTCCCATCCACCAGACGTTGCCTTGGGCTCCGCCGTAATCGTAGATGTGCCACATGTTGGGGCTTTCGGCGCCATCGTAGTGGGTCCAACCACTGATGTCGCCTTCAAAATCTTCTTGCCATGCAACCACTTCGTAGGCAAACATGGCGGTAACAACGGTAAGGGCCAGTAAGATAAGCCAGCACTTTTTCATTGATCCTCCTTATTGAATCAAGGTTAATAGTTAGTGTACGGACTCTGTATATTATGATGGCGGATTTTTGTCAACAACAAAAACTCACATCCATCAAATTATAATATATGCAAGATGCAATCCAAAAGCACAATTATTTGTGATTTAAGTATATTGCAACCTGTAAAGATCGTAGTAAAGCCCTTCTTTGTCCAGCAGATCAAAGTGTGAGCCTTCCTCCACCAATTCACCTTTATGCAGCACCAGGATGCGGTCTACGTGTTGAATGGTGGAAAGCCTGTGCGCAATGATGATGGAAGAGCGGTTTACCACTATCTTCTTCAGTGCGTCCTGGATCAGCAGCTCGGTCTCGGTGTCTATATTTGAGGTAGCTTCGTCCAGGATAAAGATGGAGGGGTCGTAGGCCAGCACTCTGGCAAAGGCGATCAGCTGTCTCTGTCCGGTGGAAAGCGTGGCGCCGCGTTCCATCACGGGTTCCTGATATTTCTGCGGCAGTTTGCAGATGAATTTGTCTGCATTCACATATTTGGCCACCTGCACCACCTCTTCATCCGTGAGTTTATCGTTGTTGAGCGCGATATTATCTCTGATGTTGCCGCTGAAGATAAACACATCCTGCTGCACGATGCCGATATTGGCGCGGATATCGTGCAAGGCATAGCTGCTGAGCGGTTTGCCATCAATGCGTATCTCGCCTTTTTGATAGGGATACATTCCCAGCATCAGGTTTACGATGGAGGTCTTGCCGCTGCCGGTATGGCCCACCAGGGCTATCTTCTCGCCCGGCTTGATCTTGAAGCTGATGTCCTTGAGCACCCATTCACCGGGATTGTAGGCCAGCCAAACGTGATCAAACTCGATCTCGCCCGCAAACTTGATATCGGAGAGCAGGTTTTCCCTATACTCCTCAGTAGGCTGATCCATCAGGTCGAAGATGCGCTCTGCACCCGCCAAAGCTCCCTGTAAGACGTTGAACTTTTCGCTGAAGTCGTTGATGGGGCGGAACAGCTTTTGGATATACTGAGTGAAAGCCATCAGCAGGCCGATGGTGATTGCATCGCGCAGCACCTGTCCGCCTCCATACCAGATGATCACGGCCACGGCTATCTGTGAGGATACGTTGATGATGGGCCTGAAGAAGGCAAAGAGCTTGAGCTGTTTGATAGACGTGTTGAAGTATTTGGTATTGGTATTGGCAAAATCCTGTCTCTTATTGCTGTATTGATTGAAGAGCTGGATAATCTTCTGGCCGCTGATATGCTCTGCCAAAGTGGCATTGAGGGCCGCCAGATGCTTTCTCACCTCGCGGTAGATCACACGCGTGCGGCGCCTGAATTCGGCTATCACCATGATCACCAGGGGCAAGATCGTAAAGCTCACCAGCGCCAGTTGCCAGTTCAACACCAGCATCAGCACCACGATAGCCACGATCAGGATGCTATCCTGGATGATGGTGATCACGCCGGAAGCCAGCATCTCATCTATGGCGCGCACGTCGTTTGTAACCCTGGTGACCAGCCGGCCCACCGGGTTTTGATCAAAATACTTCACCGGCATCTTCTGCAGGTGCGCAAAGACGTCGTGCCTGAGGTCGTTCATCGCCATCTGCGAAAAATAAGCCGTCACTACGCTCTGAACGTAGCCGCTGATAAAGCGCAGGATGATGATCACCAGGAAGATCACCGCCAGCCAGACCAGCTGGTTTGCAGATTCCTTGCGCAGTTCAAAGCGCTCTCTGCCCGGGATCTTGTCCAGCCGTGCTTTGGGAACGGCGATCTCGCCCTTGCTGATCCTAAACCAGCCCCGGGTGCCTTTCTCGCCCGCATTCGGCTCTCTCACCTGCTGCATATATCGGTTTAAAAGCTCGATCTTGTCCGAACCATTTTTGATGATGTAGAAGGTGTCGGAAGTGAGGAATCCCTGTCTGGCAACCTCATCCAGGTCTGTCTTGTTGATCTGGTTTTTGTTTCTGGATGTGATGATCACAAAGTTTTTGTCATTATACTGATATTGCTGCTTCTTCGGCAGTTTATACTTGGCCACAAATTCCCGCGGCACAGCCTCATCTTCAAAGATCAACAGCGATCTGTTGGAAACGATGAGATCGTCGATCGCAGTACGTTGGATCAGCGGTATTACCACCTCTGCGCCTGCCACAAAGAGCAGTACAAAGAGCGAGAGAAATACCCACTTCAGATACGGCTTCAAATAGTGCAACAATCTGGCATAGAGACGACGGTCGTAGATCTTACCCTTGACGTCGTCTGCCATGAACCCCCTGCCTCCGCGTCCACCACCACCTGCTCGCATTATCCCTCCTCTCCTTCCAATCTGGCGCGGATGCGCTGTTTTTCAAAGAGGTCATAGTAGAGACCTTTTTGTGCCATCAGGCTCTCGTGATTGCCTTTTTCCAGCAGGTCACCCTGACCCAGCACCATGATCTTGTCCGCGTGTTGGATAGCGGAAATACGGTGGGCAATGATGATCGTGGTTTTGTTTTTGCGTGCCTCGATCAAGCTTTCCAAGATATAGCGTTCCGTCTTGGTATCCACGGCGCTGAGGGCATCATCCAAGATCAAGACTTTGGGATCGGTAAGCAGGGCTCTGGCAATGGCTACACGCTGCTTTTGGCCGCCGGAAAGCGTCACGCCGCGTTCGCCCACCACGGTATCAAACTGGTGTTCAAAATCCATGATTTCATCGTATACCTGAGCGATGCGTGCCGCCTCGTAGACCTGCTCCATGGAAGCGTTGACATCTGCCAGGCGGATGTTGTCTGCCAGGGATTCTGAAAAGAGGAAGATGTCCTGCGGTACCAGCACGATTTCCTGTCTCAAGGTCTGCAGCGGTATCCTGTCCACGGGTATTCCATCGATCAGGATGCTGCCCTCAGGCGGCTCATAGATGCGGGCAATCAGCTCTATCAGCGTGGTTTTGCCACATCCCGTGGGCCCCACGATAGCCAGAGTCTGTCCGCTGTCTATGCCGGCACTGATGTCTTTGAGCACCCAGGGCAGGGATTCATCATAGCGGAAACTGAGGTTTTTAAACTCTATTGCGCCCTGGATTTCCGTGATGCTCTGGTCTGCATTCGCATCGGTGATTTCCGGTTTGAGCACAAAGATATCATTGAGCCTCTGCAGTGATGCCGTGCCCCTCTGATACATATCCACCAGCCAGCCTATCGCCATCATCGGCCAAACCAGCATTCCGAGGTATTGGAAGAAGGCGATGAATTCGCCGATGGTTATCTCGCCACGAATGGCTGCTCTACCGCCAAAAAAGAGCGTGATGATCACCGAGATATTGATCACAAAGTTCATGAAAGGATGAAAGATACCGGTGATCCTGGCCAGTGAAATGTTCCGCTTTACAAAGTTCATGGAAACATCATCCACCTTGGCCAGTTCAGCTTCCTCCTGCGCAAATGCCTTCACCACACGGATGCCGGAAATGCTTTCCTGAATGGCGCCGCTCATGGAGGCAAAACTGGCCTGCACCTTGCGGAAAGCAACGTGCATCTTTTTGCCGAATGTACCCATGGCAAGCGGCAGCAGCGGCATGGGAAGCACAGCCAAAACAGTGAGCTTCCAATTGATGGTTCCCATAAAACTGAAGGACGCAAGCGTCATCAAAACTATGTCCATCGCCGCAATCAAACCCATGCCAAACAGCATCCTCACCGCATTGAGGTCGTTGGTGGCATAGGCCATAAGGTCGCCAATCTTACTCTTATTGAAAAAGTTCTGGCTCAGGCTCATAAGGTGATCATAAAAATCCTGGCGCAATTGACGCTCTATCTTGTGAGAATTGCCGATGATCAAAATACGCCAAAAATAGCGCAGGGCCATCATGGATAAAGCACCGGCAACGATCAACATGGCCACCCAAAAGAGGCCTTTCTGATCTATGGTGCGTGCCTGCAAGCTGTCGATGGCATATTGCATCACTTTGGGCATGATCAATTGGATCACGTCCACCAGGATCAACATAATAATGCCCCCTATGATCCTGCCATAACTCTTCCGCAAGTAAGGAAGAATCGAATCAAAAGTTCGCATTGAAACTCCGTTCACGTTTTATCAACACAACTCACCAAAGCAAAATCTGAAAAGACAGATAAGCTGAGTTGATACAACAAAAAAGCATTTGAAGTGCAAGCTAATTGGCAAGAGCCTATTTGTCAATAGAAAAGAAGCTTTCCCCACGAATTACACGAATTGTACGGGCGCTTGCCACAGCGCCGCAAAGGTAGCCGGCGCTCGCTGTAGCGCCGCAATCAAGCGCAGCTTGATGTTTAAACTCGTGAACAGCTATCTACTCAGCTATTGCGAGTATCGGAAACCCGCACCCCAAAAACCTGATCTCAACCCCCGGAAATTCCCCAGTTTTTCCCCCTTCGAAAAAGTGACCATTTTGGGGCTTAATTTATTTGCCCCAAACAGATGATTGCGAAACATTTGACTTTTCACCGGGCTTGCCCTCCCTGCGGAACTCCCTAGCCCTCGCTTGCGTAACCTTTGGATTTTCTTTGGGTTACTTGTGGATCCCAAAGGAGACCCACAGGAGCCCCTAAGGGAGGACGCATCAAATCGACGTTTTACAAGGCGGTTTTGTTTTCGCAAAAACCGCTCTCAGGTCAAATATTTCAGAAAGCCCGTCCGTTTCAGGTGCAGGGGATTAGAAACGAACTCCTACTAAAATAGTAGCCAAATGTGCGAGCCTTGAGTGGCTCCAAAAAAATCATCTGAAAATGTGATTGACAAATTATAGTATTCAGATAAGTGGTATTGGCATAAGATATAGGAAATAAAAAGATATGAATTAAACTGACAAACCCAAGAGGATAACGATGAGAGTGCGTAGTCTATTGGCCTTACTTGTTTTATTGGTTTTTATACAGGGATGCCGTTTTTCCCCTGCGTCCCCGTCGCATCAATTTGTCTTGAACAAATCAATTAATCCAGACCGATATATGCAGCAATGGCGTTTTGTGGATGTAAGCGAGGATGAAGTTGCCAAGCTTTTGGTGGTGGGTGAATACAAAAACAATTATCAGCCTTTCTTGATCAAGAATCAAAACACGGATATTCATAGCCAGTTAAACATAATTCATCCCCTGATGAGCTTTAAGGTGCTTTACAATGAATACGATGATTCCAATTGGCTTTTCTACAGTTTCAACGACGGCAACCGGGTGTATCTGCAAGCTGCCAGGTATGTCTGGGAAAAGAAGCTCAAGCGGGCAAACTATCATTTTCAGCCAATAGACCGTACTGATTCGTTTGACTTTGGGCCCAACTACCAGTGGGTTGGAAGTATGACCCCCGTGATGATAAAAGATATAGACGGCGACGATGAGATCGAGCTGGTCTGTTTGGGGGCGAGTGCCTACAGGGCCAATCCGAGAGGCATCTTTGTTTATGATCTGATGTCTGGAAGATTGAAGTGGCAGCTCGATACGGCGGCCAATATCTCCAGCCTGATCTACGAGGATTTTGATCTGGATGGTGAGAAAGACCTGATTGCATCGACCGTGGCGCTGAAGAACAATCAAAAGATCATCAATGGCACCAGCGACCACAGTCCGTCGATCTTTGCCTGCAACGCAAAGGGTGAATTGATCTTTGTGGAGAAGTGCTTCGATGGCTTTGGGCAGGTGCTGCTGGAATCTGCTGATCTCGACAATGATGGGACAAGCGACATCATCCGTATCGACCATACCTGGGGCACGGACAACCACAAAAACTCTGTCAGCATAATCAAGCCAACCGGGAGCAAATTTGTCACGCAGAGGCGTTATGAATTTGAGACTCCGATTACACGGGAATTCCGGCCTCTGATTACGAATTTGGATGAATCCAATGAGAAGTATATCTTTGTCAGCAACAAGCTGAATGGTTTGATCATTCTGGATAAAGAGCTCCAGAAGGTGGAGCATGATCTGGACATGAGCGTCAGGCGGATCGAAAGCATCAAGGACATCGACAATGACAACAAGAAAGAGATTCTTTTGCTCGGTGGCGACAACGAGTTCATCATCCTAAACAGCGCACTCAAGGTGGAAGCCAGGATCGAGAACCCTTTCCCCAGCGATGATAAAACCAAAGCTGATATTATCCGAAACGGCAAAGAAAAGCCCAAGCGCATAGCGATAGTCTGTCACACGGGGATTAACTACTATGATTATCTGCTTTTGCCTTGGCATCAGCTGCTTTGGCAGTGGATCGAGACCTTGCTTCCGATTTTGTTTGGCTTGATGCTGATTGCCCTGATACTGATGGGAATCAGGATAGCCAATTCCAACAAAAGAGAAGCCATCTTCCTGAGCCAAACTCAACTGGGCGTAATGGTCGTGTCCAGGCGTCGCATCATCAAGATAAATCCGGCCATGCTCTCCCTGCTTGGTGATGGCCAACCCGCTGAAAAGATAGATCTTGAGTGGTTGGCCAGCCATCATTCGGGCTTGTATAAAGAGCTAAAGGCGTTTTGCCATAGTGTGGCTGTCTCAACTGCCAAGGATGTAAGTTTAGGTCATGATTCTGACCATGAGGCTCATATCTTGATGCATAGACTGTGCTACCTCCCTTGCAGAATTATGGTTATGCTTTCTGTGCGGACAAATGTCAACGATCAAAGTAGCGAGAAAGTTCAATGGGCAGAGACCTCCAGACGGCTTTCGCATCATGTGCGCAGGCATATCTCCAATATCCTGCTTGCACTTAATATATTGGAAAATAATGCCGACCCTGCCGAACAAACCGCCAAACGGGAGATTATCAGGGATGAAGTGGACCGGATCAAGAGATTTACGCAGGCTTTTCAGCGCTTTTCCGAGATGGGAGAGTATCAACTCAAAGTTATTGACATCGTACCCTGGTTGGAAAACAGCATCAGACGTTTCCATATACCACCCAATATCGAGGTTATCAAAGACTGGTCTTTGGCCTCATTGCCGGCCCTGATCGAGCCGATCCGCTTTGAGGAAGTGATGGTCAATATACTCACCAATGCCATCGAATCGATGCCCGATGGCGGCATACTCAGAGCATCCCTGACGGCTCGTAATGATGGTAAGGTCTTGATTGAGATTGAGGACAATGGCGTCGGAATTCCTGAGAAATATTTAGCTGATATCTGGCAGCCGTTCTTTACCACCAAACAGAGCGGAACGGGTATCGGCCTGCCCGAAGTGAAGAAGATACTCAGCTCGATGCACGGTGAAATTGAGCTGATCAGTGAAGAAGGTGTGGGAACCACGGTATCTATCTTACTAATAGGAGAAAACCAATGAAGAGACCGGTTGTCCTGATCGCAGACGATGATCAGGTCTTTTGTGAACTCATGCACAGCGTTATTTCAGCAGCAGGTTACGAAGTGCACACCGCCAATGGCCTGGATGCCTGCATCAATTGTTTGCAGCAAAGGCGCGTAGATATTTTGTTTCAGGATTTATGCTTCCCGGCCTTGAGTGATGGGTATGAAGCGCTGGATTATGCTCATGAAAAACATCCTGAGACCACGGTAATCATGATTTCGGGGGAGGGGCATATTCCGGATGCAGTCCGGGCTTTGAAGTGCGGAGCTGTAGATTTTATCGAAAAACCCATTCATCCGGAACATATCTTGGCCAAGATCATGGCCAAGGAGAGCCAGATAGACCTGGAAGAGAGCAATAAAAGCCTGGCTATCAAGGCAATCGGTATGGTTGGCACTTCCCAGCCCATGCAAATTGTGTATGAGAACATTATCCGGGCGGCCCGATTTGATACGCCTGTGCTCATTACCGGCGAAACAGGAGTGGGGAAGGAATTGGTGGCCCGGGCCATTCACAAACTCAGCAAGGTTGCGGATAAAAACCTGATCACCGTAAACTGTGGTGCCATCCCGGACGACCTGATAGAAGCGGAACTGTTTGGCTATGAACAGGGTGCATTTACGCATGCCGTTAAAGCACGCAAGGGATTCTTTGAATATGCTGACGGCAGCTCCATCTTCCTGAACGAGATCGGCGAGCTGCCCTTTCATGTGCAAGCCAAGCTGCTCAGGGTCTTATCGGAAGGCGAAGTGCAAAAAATCGGCGGCGAGAAACTCAACATCAAAACCCGGGTGATCTGTGATACCAACCGTGATTTACAGCAAGCCATCCAAGACAATCTGTTTCGCGAAGACCTCTTTTACAGAATCAGCACCATGAGAATCCACGTTCCGCCGCTGAGAGAGCGGATAGAAGATATACCCGCTTTGGCCAATTATTTCCTGGATAGCTTTTCTGCAGCCAACAACCTGCCCCAGAAACCAATAACTCCGCAAGCGATGCAATGGCTTTCAGAGCAAACCTGGAATGGAAATGTGCGGGAACTGAAAAACACCATCGAGAGGGGTGTAATAAATGCCAAAAACGACCATATCACGGTGGTGGATTTACACCCCGATAATGAACGGGCCCGCAAACGCCAGGCTGTCATCAATTCCAGCTCCTTCCGCCATGCCAGGCAGGAGTTTGAAAAAGAGTTTATTATCAATGCTTTAGCAAGACACAACGGCAATATCACCCAAACCGCAAAAGCGATAGAATATGATAAATCTAACCTGATAAAGAAGATGAAGAGGTACGGGATTAGGCCCTGAATGTATGGGTGTTCCGTAGGGGCGCTCGCCGTAGCGCTCTGTATGGCCGCTTGCCAAAGCGACCAAACCTGTAGCCGGCGGTCGCCGAACCGCCGCCAGCAAGCACCGCTTGCTTCATGTACGACCACTCTCCAAAGTACCGCTTCAACTCCTCCCCCTCAAAGCAGGGGATACTTTCCATCGGCATTCAAGCGAATGCCGTTAAAGGTCGCTTCAGCGAGCGACCGTACATCTGTGGCGCAGTCTGCAGCTCCCTCTTTCAACCATAGTCTCCATTAGCTGAACTGCCACAGATAGCGGCTTCGACACTGAAAACTTCAAGCTCCGCTTGATTGCGGCGGTGCAGCTAACGCCGGCTACCTCAGGGTCGCTGTGGCAAGCGACCATACCTGCGCAGCCGCTCCCCCCCCCCTTTCGTGGTAGAAAAACACCATCGAAAAGGGGTGTAAAAACTCCACCTCACGGTGGTGAATTTACACCCCGACAATAATTCTACTCACAAACAACGGAATACTATCAATCTGAACCCCTTCCGCCACGCCAGGTAGGAGTTTGAAAAAGAGTTTATTATCAATGCTTTAGCAAAGCACAATGGCAACATCACCCAAACCGCAAAAGCGATAGAACATGATAAATCCAACCTGATAAAGAAGATGAAAAGGTATGAAATTCGACCCCCTAATCTGAGCTTTCCGGGGTAAAATCACTACTGGGGGGAGATTTTGGCTATCGGTCTAACTATTCGCATAACAATACGTTAAGAAATTGGAGCGAATTGGCCCCGACCTTGCTCCTTCTGTTTATATAAATATTTCAGGAGTTATATTGTGATAGATATTCTTACACTACACATACTGGCAACTTTGGCCGTGTTTTGCTGTCCGCAAAGCACAGGCAACTATTTGTTTGCCAGTTCAACCGCCGTGTTATCTTCATATTCAATCGTTGGGAGCCGCGTATTGTTTGTTGAAGTTGACTTCAAACAATGCGACTCTCACCCCAAACCCAGGAATGAGGCTGTCGGATGAATGCATACACCTTGTTTAACAATAAGCGTCGCACATTATTCTTTACTGTCTGTGTATCATGCAACCGGAGCAATTATTCCACGTATGCTTGGATCGGACAATCCAACATTGGAGATGCAACCGGCATTGCCTATCTATACCATAAAACAGGCAAAGCCACCAATACTCTTACCCTCCCTTTGCAACATTTGTCAACATTAGTGACTAACATGAGGGATACCCGATGCCCTCAAACAAACGGAGAAATAAATGATTGGAATATATGCCAACATTTAGGACTCAACAACCAACATTAAAGAATCATTTTAGGAGAATCAAAATGAGAAAAACACAGCTTATCTTACTGCTGATGTTTGCCATGTTAACATCAGCCTTGTTCGCAGGTTTTTGGGACGATGTTCTTAAAGTCTTTGCTGATGCTCTATCCGAGTCTTCCGAGAAGTGGGGTGGCAGATTGACTTATTTGGGTGCTTACAGTTATAGTGGATATGACCGAGATAATGATAGAGATAGAGACGACAAATTAGATCGTATAAAATATGCAAATTATGTAGATTTTAGCGTACAGAATACTAGTGATGCTGGAGAGCGATACAAATATAATGCATATATTAAAGCATACCCAACAAGAGGATTATCACCCACAACAGTGGCAACATTCGCCAAGGAAAAGGATGTTGGTCGTGGCAATTACACAGGGCCAACAAAAACCAAGGAATTTCGAATTCATGCATCTTCTTATTCAAGAAGTACGTTTTTCGATCTTATTGACGAACAACCTAACTACAGATACAAATTGCACGTTGAATTGCTTGAGTATTGGGGTCCTCACAGGGTAATTGATTCGTTTTCACAATGGATTGATGAATATGAAAATTAAGGAGCGTATTTGCTCAGTACTGCACTTGTGGGTTTCATACCATCTAGTCAGCCCTCTTCCATGAGGGCTGACTGGTGAGACAAGAACATAATAATCAAGTACATATCAGAGATAGAAATCTAACAACCACTATTCTCAGGATATTACGTCAGATTGGGCTCTGCGAGGAAGCTGGAACCGGCATCAGGACAATCATGGAGGACTGCCACAAGCTGGGCTTTTTCTTGCACAGATCATTGATGATAATACTCGCTTTAGCTTCTCAATTTCTATCCCGAAAAAACAAATCATCTCACAGTCGGTGAGTGACTTATTAGCAAGCTGAAATTGCAGCTTGATGTAGATGAGTCAGCGTTATTCTCCTACCTGAGCAGTTATGACAACCTCAGCCTACCTATGGCAAAGCTATAACCGGGAAGTTAGGCGAAATGACTTCGAGTGTGTTAGAAAAGCTTGAGGATAACCAGGTAATCAAGTTTACTGACCACAAACGAACTTGGTCACTAAGCGAAGATATGGTTCAGCAGATAGATAAGGTTTCCACTGACCAAGCTAGCATACGTGCTGCTGGGTAAGCACTTAATGCCAATAAGCAGGAAATTGCTTGGTTGATTGAAGCACTAACACAAGTGCAGATAGGCATTGTTCTGGCTTGCCCAGCCCCTGTCAGCGTAAAAGAAATGATGCAAAACCTTAATATCATAAACAGAAGCTACTTTAGGTAAAAACACCTTAAGCCTCCACTTGAATAAGGAATTGTGATGATGGAATATACGAATATTTCCAAGCATCCCAAGCAAAGGTATTATCTCAGTGAGTATGGCAAGGAAGTGTTGCAGGCTGCGGTTCAGCGACCGCCCGTACGGGTCGCTATGGCAAGCGACCATACTGCGCAGCCGCCCCATTCGTGGAAGAAAAACAAAAACCCCGAGGCTATACGGATCTCAGCAAAAAGCATACGCTTCTCCGCGGGTCAATTCCGGCGCAGCAGATAAGGTAAAATAAAAAATGCTTGACAAGTATCATCATAGGTCGAATAATGCCACCGGTCAGTCGACCAAGCATAGACGTGAAAAACGGGGAATGTTAAAACATCCTCAAAGAACCCTATTAACAACAAGATAGAATTTACACCAACAATTGAGACTCAACAACTTAACAAAAGTACTGGGAGGTACAAAATGAGAAAGCTGAGTTTAGCTCTGATCTATGTTGTCGCTGTTATGCTTTTGCTGACAGCAGTGAGTTGTGGCAAAAAGTCCACCGAGCCTGAGCTTGATTTACCCAATTTCCAAGATATTGATCAATTTGAGGAGTATTGTGGTAACTTTGGATGGAATTTTCGTCTTGGATACGAGATAGTGGGAAAGGACATGGAGGTCTGGTTTGGTTTTGAGAGTAAGTCAGAAATATCTCCAGACGATACCTATACTTTGGTGGTCAATAATCAGAATGTCCCAGTTGAGGTGCGCGATGGTGTAGAGCCAATCATAATCATAAACGGTTGGGACGAGATTGTGCTCCCAAATAGCACATCTTTGGCTATCAAATTCACTCGCAACAACACGGTTATCATCAACACATCCATCAAGTTGCCTTCTTACCCAAGCGTGCAGGATCTGCCTGAAACTATTGATTGGACGGAACCTGTCACAGTAAAGTGGTCACTGACGCCCAATAAAAACAACCACCTTCAAGCTATTATGGCCTATGGTGAGAGTGAGCTCAATGATTATCTTTCGGATAGCCATGAAGTAATGATTGATGTTTCAGCAAGGCAATATGCAATCCCGGCAAATACTTTTTCCCTCGATGATACAGACTATTTTGCCGTGGTTGTATGGGAGATAAATCTGAAAAAACATGGTGATGGTCTCGTGGTAGCCTATTGCAGTGATTATGTCTCAAATGAAGACGAGGTATACTCTCGGAATAATAAAAGGATATTCGACAAAACGCGGAAAATGGGATACCAGCAAGAGGATTGAGAAAGCACTCTGGTTGCGGCTCTGTAGGGTTAGATGAAGATTGTTTTATTTCTGACTCTTCAGAGCTGAACTTCGGAAAATCCAAAACAGCCAGCAAAGATTATATGAAAGCTGAAGATTATCAACCTGCTCAAGTGGTAACCAAGCCACTTGAGCGGGTTTTTTCTGTACGGGCGCTCGCTGAAGCGCCGATCTTTCTGGGTACCCGTACGTGTACTCGCAGAGGTGCTGCTTTAACCGCTGCTCTCTGGAGCAACGGATGTTTCCATCGGCACTCGTGCGAGTTAAGGTCGCTTAGGCAACCGACCGTACGGGTCGCTGTGGCAAGCTACCATACTGCGCAGCCGCCGCATTCGTGGGAGAAAAACAAAAACCCCGAAGCTGAACAACTCCGGGGTTTGTGGTTCTATATGCTATTCTTGGTGTCTATGATTCGATCACTTCCACGTTTGCTCTGGGCAGGCTGAACTTTGTGCCGTCTTCAAATTCTGCTTCCAGGATACGCACCATGGTTTCGGATTCCACCTTGGTGAGTTCTTCCGGCAGCGCAGTCACTTTTGCGATGCGGCCAAAGTGTGGCTGGCGGATGACGCGGATCATGGTTCCCGGTTTCAGCACAGGGACTGCGGCTTCCGGAGCCTTCAATTCTTCGTGTTCAAAATCCAGAGGGATGATGATTTCGGGGCGGATCACGCCGGCGCGAATCTGCGTTCTGCCGTGGATGGAGGTTTTGTGTCCGTCGAATTGTTTGAGCAGGTCGTAGGTTTTTTGGGCCATATTGATCTTGCCGAATCCTTCGGTGCAAACGATGGTGAGGCCTATCTTTTCATGTCCGGTGATGGCGACTCCGATATCGTAACCAAGCAGTTTTTTGATATCCTGGTCGTCGATCCCACCGGTGATGATAGCTGCCACGCCATGTTCTCTGGCGGCTTCGATCACTTCGTAGCTCACGCAGGCGCCCGTGACGATCACCTTATCCTTGCAGGAGTCGTCGATCTGGGTGGGTGTGATCTCGTCGCTGGGGGATTTGGCGATCACTTTGAGTTCGCCGACTGTTTCATCTCCCACGCCGAAGATGCCCTGGATGTAGGCGCTTTTGTTTTCGATGATCACGCCTTCTTCGGGGATCACGTCGGTGACGATGCCATCCATAAAGGCTTTCACCTGCACGGGGATGCGGGGTTCACGCAGCAGCACCTGTCCTGTGACGCTGGAGATGTTTTCCACCTCACCATTCACGGGTGAGTGCACCACGCTCTTGAAGAGTCCGGTACCGAAGAGGCCTTTGTTTTCGGCCAGGACGGTATCGGTGGTGATCTGCTGTCCGGGCTCCACTTTGATGAAGTTTTGCAGTTGTGTGGGTGTGACGCCCAGTTTATTTGCCAGGTTGAAGGGTATTACCTTTCCGGGCAGCAGGGTTTGGGCCACCACGTCTTCTGCCTTCACCTTATCGCCTTTTTGTACCAATACTTCGCCTTTGAGGGGCAGTACACGCTCTTTTCTGAGGATTATATTGTCTGTAACTGTGAGTCCAGCGGAATATGCTTGTGCCATTGTTTCCTCCTAAGCCAATATTTCTTCGGGGTAGACGTTCATCTCACGCATCCACTTTTTGAGGTAGCTGATGCGTTGAGTTTTCTCTGTGGGCAGGCCAAAGGGACGGCGTCCACGGGTATCGAGTACGATTCCCACTGTGCCGCCATGCAGCTCCACATCCAGTTCTTTGCTTCTGTTGCTATCCAGGGTCAGGCCGCCGGATGTTTTGAGGTGTGCCTTGGCCACTTCTCCCACTCCGAGCGGGATGAGGCGCAATTCGCCATAGGGGATATGTTCGTCAAATACCTTGCCATCGGGCAGGGTGATGGTGGCGTGCAGGGCTTGTTTGCCGATTTTGCTTTTGCCCACGGGTGCCACGCAGGTGCCCAGGTAGAGCATACAGTCTTTGCGAAACACTTCGGTGGCGGCTTTAGTGCTGATTTCCGAGAGCACGCCCAGGTGCGGCATCATGAAGATGCTATCCACGGCGATTTGTGTGATTCCTTCCGGCAGGAAGGCGTCGATGAGCATCATGAAGGTCTGGTTTCTTCTGGGAGCGTGAGAGAGCACGCCGCCGCTTCCCACCAGGAGGTCGAGGCTCATCATATCCACGATGGTGGCGCCGGAGGTGGACTGGCTGAAGGCCTCCGAGATGTCACGCTGTTTCTGCGTTCCCTTGAGGCTGGAAGCAAAGTCTTTGTGTTGGATAAAGGCCAGTCTCAGCGCTTCTTTGGCGATGGCTTGTTCCAGCACCAATTCTTTGAGCAGGAAGGGGATGGTGGTGGGGCGGATCATCTTGTTTTTGATCATGTTGCGCAGCTCACCTTCGTCGATGTCAAAGGGTACCCAGCGCATGATGTTGTCCAATCCGGCAGAGGCCAGGACGTTGGAGATACTGTAGCTCATGCCGAGGTTGGCGCTCACGGTGCGGTTGAAGACGTGGTCTTCGGTAAACACGGAAAAGACGTCTGTAGTGGCGCCGCCGATGTCTACGCCCAACACTTCGATGTTTTCTTCGCGGGCGATGGTTTGCATGATATTTCCCACGGCTGCGGGAGTGGGCATGATGGGCACGTTTTCATGGTCTGGGCCGCGTGTCCATTCCATCAGCTTGTTGTAGCCGGGCGCCTGTTTCATCACGTGTTCCATAAAGAGGTCGTGGATCTTGTCACGTGCAGGGCCCAGGTTTTCCGTCTCCAGTTTGGGGCGGATATTTTCGGTGACGATCAGGTCAACTTTGTCTTGGAGAGTTTTCTTGATCTCATCCTGTGCCTCCACGTTTCCGGCGTAGATCACGGGCAGTTTGTAGCCTGCACCGAGGCGGGGCTTAGGATCGGCACCGCTAACGAGTTCGGCCATTTCCACCACGTGTTTCACCGTGCCGCCGTCTTCGCCACCGGCCATGAGGATCATGTCCGGGCGCAAGTGACGGATACGCTCGATCTTCTCGTGGTTCATGCGCTTGTCGTTGCTGGCGATCAGGTCCATCACGATGGCGCCTGCGCCAAGGGCTGCACGTTCTGCACTCTCACCGGTCATGGAAGCCACCACACCGGTCACCATCATCTGCAATCCGCCACCGGCTGAGGATGTGGATACATAGGCATCCACGCCTATATCGCCGTTGCGGGGGATCACAAATTCACCATTTTCCATAAACTTGATATTGGGATTGTTATACTTGAGGCGAGCCAGCTCTTCAAGTTCGTTGGTGGCGTTGATCACGCCCTTGGTAACGTCGTTGAGAGGTGCTTCCACGGTGGTGGGAGCTTCGCCGCGGATGGTCTGGCGATATTCGCCGTCCACCCATTCGATTAAAATAGCCTTCGTTGTCGTGCTGCCACAGTCTGTAGCGACGATGCGGGTCAGGCGTTTCTCATCGTATTGCATTATTCCTCCGCTTATTCAGCTTTTTTATCTTTAATTTTAAAAGTCTTTTTCCAAAATTCCCTGCGTTTGGCGCGGCGACGCTTGCGCTTGAGTCTCGCAGCTTCACGCCTCTCGCGGTTTATTTCTTCATCCAGCTCGTCCATGCGCTTCACCAATTTCTTGAGGTTTTCCTCGTTTTGGATCATCAGCGCAAAACGCTGGTATTTCTGGCTATCAAAGAGGATCTCGGCAAAGGGCAGGACAAAAAACAGCGCCTGACTGCCGATGGAGCGTAGAGGCCGCAGCGATTCCACCAACATGATGCCCGCAGCGGCAAAGTGACGCTCTGCGATGAAGCGCGCCACCTTTTCTATCATCTCGGCGGCTTCTTCGTCGCTGATCTCTACGATGATCTCTTGATATTCGTGTTTCTTAAAGTTCATGCAGCCCTCGCTGCGGTGAAGATGTTTACTTCCCTGGCGCCGTGCTTTTTGAGCAGGATGGCGATCTGGTTTGCCGTGGTGCCGGTGGTAAAGACGTCGTCTATCAGCAGGATGCGCTTGCCGCTCACCTCTTGTTTGCCTCTGAGTGCAAAGGCGCCATCCAGGTTGTGCTCGCGTTCCGCTTTGCTGAGCAGCGTCTGGCTGGCGGTGTGTCTGGTACGCTTGAGCAGCCTGCAATATGGAATAGCGCTCTTTTTGCTCAAGCAGCGCGCCAAAAGTTCGCTCTGGTTGTAGCCTCTTTCCTTCTTGCGCGTAAAGTAGAGGGGTACGGGCGTGATCACGTCGCAATTGTGCAGTGCATCTTCCTCTTGATAGGCTCTGTACATAGCTTCGCCCAGCCAGGCGGACAGGCTGCTGTAGGCATTATATTTAAAATAGTGGATCACGTCTTTGATTGGGCCTTGAAAGATCCAGGCGCTGTGCGCAAAATCGTAAGATATCTCGCCGCTGTCACATTCGGGACATTTGCCGGCCTCCATCAGCGTGTGGCATCTGGGGCAGCTGTTATCGTCCAAAGGGATGGCCTTTTCCATACAGTGGCGGCAGAGTACGTCCCTCGCCCTGTCCAGCCGCTCACCGCAGGAAAAGCAGGTGGGCGTGAGGATCAGGTCAATTCCCGCTTGCCAGAAAGCTCTCAAAGGCTTTGAGGATTTCATATCCGTCCGATGATACCACAGCCTTGGTTGCAGCACGCTCTGGATGAGGCATCATGCCCAAAATCCGGCGGTTGACGCTGCAGATGCCGGCGATATTATTCACTGAACCGTTGGGATTGGCTTCGGGCGTGATCTGACCTTCTTCATCGGCATAGCGGAAGATCACCTGATCGTTGCCTTCCAGGATCTCAAGCTGTGCCTTGTCGAGATGGAATCTTCCCTTTTTGTGCGCAATCGGGATGTCCAATATCCGGCCCTTGTTGAGGCCATAAGTCCAGGGCGAATTGTTGGTCTCCACCCGGATGTTTTGATGTCTGCAGACGAAATCGAGGTTTTCATTGGCCAGCAGGCTGCCGGGCAAAAGCTGCGCCTCGGTGAGCACCTGAAATCCATTGCAGATGCCCAAAATATAGCCTCCCTTCCTGGCAAAAGAGACCACCTCTTTCATGATGGGAGAAAAACGCGCCAGCGCACCACTACGCAGATAATCACCATAGGAAAATCCGCCCGGAAGCACCACTAAATCAGGATTCTGAAGGTCTGTATCTTTGTGCCAAATTGTACGGCTGTCATGACCCAGAGCGGCAAAAACGTCCACCGTGTCATGATCACAATTGGAACCGGGGAAGGTGATCACACTTACTCTCAAGACTCTTCCACCTTTTCGATTTCAAAATGATAGTGTTCTGTATTGGGATTGGCCAAAAGTGTATCACAAATCTCTTTTACCTTGGGCTCCAATATGTCCGGATCGTCTTCTGCAAAAACGATCTCGATATACCTGCTGATACGCGTGCTCTGCACCGTATCAAAACCCAATTGAGACAAGGTTCCACTCACCGCTTTCCCTTGAGGATCAAGCACACTTGGCTTGAGCTGCACGAAAATCTTGGCTTTTAGCATTAGCTATCCCCTTTAATTTTAATAGAATTTCCTTTTCTCTGGAAGGCTGTATTCAGTCAATACTTTTTTTAGGCCCGATAGGAGAGGCATGGGTGCGCAAGAGGGGGTAAGGGGTTGATAGGATAGGGGGTTAGGGGCCGAATATAACATATGCGGGAATGTGTGGGGAAGGGTTTCTGCCCTTCTATTTCTTAAACGTCCTGGCTTTTCTCAATCTGTTGGCCGTGAGTTCCAGCAAACCTGCATAGAGGGCTTTAACCTCCTCTGCTGTTAAACCTAAAGCCTGAAAGACAACATCGTCTATGGCCTTTCTATCCGGCAGCGGGTTGGCATCGCGGAAATCGCTGGTTTCAGGGTCTACCCGCAGCTCTTCGAAAATGCTTTTGATTTCCCGGTGCTTGATGGCATCGATGCGAGCTTCTATGTCGCTGAGGTGAGAGATATGCTTGGGGTCTAAGATAGGTGTTAATTCTACCTCGTAAACCATCTTGTCCAGCAGGCCTTCACCGAGGCTTGTGCTTGAGTATACTTCCAATAAGAAGAAGAATAGGCTGGAGTTTAATATCAAAGCCAGGCTGAGCAAGTCTTCTTCTTGGCAATGAATCTCATACAGTCTCTTGTTGGCTAAAACACCGCGATTGAGATACACCTTAAATGAATCTGAAAAGCTGCATGGTATAATCAAATCGGGAATATCTCTAACTCCAAGATCATACCAGATTTTTCTATTTCTAAGTGATGGCGCATTATGAATGCCTGTGACATACTGTCCCTTTTTGCCGCCCTGTTTCATTAGCTTCGGAGTCGATTCTCCTTTCTCGATGTATTTCAAGGCATTTGTACTCTTGAGCTCATTTTTATCATAAGGACAGGAAAAGACATAAAGCTCCAATTCGTCAGGGTCGATGAGTATGGACTTACACTCTCTGGGGCTCTTAATGACGGGCTTGAGAAAGTCTTGTTCTATGTTGTCAGGATTGTCTAAAGGTACGTAAAAGAAATCATCAGCTCCTGTTGTAATACCTCTTTTTACACTTGTTACATCACTTAGCTTGACCAACTTGTCATTTCCTTTTTCCATGATAGTGAAAAAGATGTCTGGGGCTTTGAGGTATACGCCACCCCACTTTGAGCCTCGATACTTATTTCCTTCGCTATTCTCCCAACCCTCCTCTGAAAGTGCAGCACGGCTGACTGGGTTCATTCTCAGGTCATCGTAATCTATCCTTTCAGATTTATCTTCAATATCCAAGAAGTTTTCTGTATAGAGGGAGTTTTCGAAGGGCAGCTTGAAGGCCACAAAGCGGATCAGGTCATCATCCCGCACCCTTTTTTGTGGAGCTCCGATCACAGAGATGATGGTATTTATGCCGGCTTCTCTAAAGACGCGCTTGGACAGGTTGTCGATGATGAAATAAATCTGGCACCTTTCCAAGAGGAACTTTTGCAACCAGGCCCCAAACTCCACATCCAACCATGAGTTGGAGCAGATATAGTTTAGCACTCCTTTGGGATTGAGCAATCTCAAACCTCTGATGTAGAAGAAGGTGTAAAGGTCACTTTTTCCACTGATAATGTTTTCTGACAGGTCTTGGGGGAAGTCCTGACTTGCCATCTGCCTGAGAAGCTGTTTGTATTTGGTGTTTGGTTTGATTTTTCCCAGGGGGTCTTCAATCTCTTCTTGAGCGATATAGGGCGGATTTCCTATCACGATATCAAAGCCTCCCTTATACATGAATATCTCAGGGAAGTCTATGCTCCAGAAGAAGGGCAGGTCGCCTTTGGCAATCTTTTGCATATTCTGCTCAATTTCTTTTACCTTAAGTCTTAGCTCTTCTGTCTTGAGTTTGAATTTCTGAGAAGTGAGCTCTATCTCGGATTGTATTTCCACTCCAAAGATGTTGTCTTGCACCTCTATCTTGCTGGAGTCACTTTCTCTTTTGAATATCTGTGTATTGAGCCTTTGTTTTTCATCATCCAGAATGCCGATAAAGATGTTTCTATGTTCACGCTGTATTTCATGCAGTTGTTGGGGGCATTTGTTGTAATAGTAGTCATTTTTGAGCCTTACGAGTTTTTGTATCCTGGGACTCATTTTTGCTGAGATGGCACCTTTTCCCGAGATGGGGAAGAGGCTATCGCCCAGCATTTGAATGAGGGAGTCACCCTGCTTGATCTTAAAATCGAAGGATGGCAGCAGCGGCTCGTCGCTGTATTTGAAGCTATCTTCAGCTTCGATGAGCAGTGTGATCCAGAGCCTGAGCTGTGTGATCCAGACGGCCCACTGCTGCACTTCCACGCCGTAGAGGGATTTGAAGATGATGCGTTTCTTGCGCTCATAGGGAGTGTCAATAGGGGTGTCCGGCAGGAAGTTTGCATAGATGGAGCATTCCATTTCGTCTATCACATTGAGCATGCCCACGGCAAAGGCACCGGAGCCGATGGCGGGATCGCAGACGGTGACGGTTTCCAGCTTTTGCAGCAGCTCCTCTGCTTCGGCTCTGGTAAAGTCTCCCACGGTTTGATCGCTTTCATCGCCATATTCCGGGAAGAAGAGCTTGTAGAGGTTTTCCAGGCTGATATCTGGCAGGTTGTTTTGCAGGTATTTGATGAGAGCGAGGCGGCACATAAAGTCCACTTCCAGGCGCGGGGTATAGATGGCGCCGTACTCTTTGTTGACCAGCTTTTCAAAGATGATGCCCAGGAATTCCGGGTTCAGCTCCAGCTCTTCATCGTAGAGGGTGTTTTCTTCCAGGGTAAAGTTGTAGCTGAAGAGGAAGTCTACGAATTTTCGGATGGCGTCATCGCTGATAGCGAGGCCCTTGGTATCGTAATCTTCATGTTTGCGAAACAAGCCGCCGTTGAGGTAGGGTGCCCGGCCCAGATGTGTATCGAAGGGATCCGGTATATTTTGGTAGCGATGTTTGTTTTTGCTAAGCGGGGAATCATTCAGGGCTTTGAAAAATAGCGGTGCCAGCAGGTCTTGATATATGCCCTGTTTGTGATCATCCGGGTCGTAGCACTGAAGATAATTGCTGATAAAGCTCTGATCGTCGCCGAGCCAGCCTTTCTTTTGCACAAAGCCCAGAAAGATGATGCGGATGGCGAAGAGCAGAGCGAAGTTGCTGGCCAGTTCTTCACTCACTTCCTGGTCGTGGGTGCTGAATATTCCTTGTTGGAGTTTTGCGTATTCGTCTTCAAATTCTTTGTAGAAGATGGCCGACACCTTATCCACAGAGAAGATGTCCTTGAGCTCGTCCATACTGCTCATTTCATGCTTGCTCAGTTGCAGTCTATAGGTCTTGTTTGCCAAACCTTCACTCACATAGAATGAGTGTCTGCGGTAATTGCTGAAGGTGCGCTTTGTGCCTTTGTAAACTGGGTAAACCAAACTGAGGCGGAAGGAATAGGCGTCGTCGTAAAAGACAAAAATGCCGCCCTGGGTGTATTCTTGTCTAATGATAGTGGTGGCTTTATCAAATTGTTTCTTGCGGGAGCTACGCTCCGTAAGCGCCCTGTCTACCTTGATGAGATAGATGCCGCATTTTGTCTTGAAGTCATCATCATACTGATCTTCAAATTCCAGCCTGCCTATGGTGCAGACAGATGAGAAATCTTCATCATCATACTTTGGCAGTTCGTTTATTTGTTCATGATAAAAACCGGAGGCGGAGTGGAAAAAGTCTGTCCAAGCCCGGGTACCATGTTTGGCGAATGCAATTGAGTCTACGATGCGATCCATTGTTTATTTCCTTAGCTGGTTTTCTATGGCCACAATCACCTGTTTTTCGTGGGATTTGAGGCTGTCTTTCACCTTTTGGAGGTAGTCTTTGCCCAGTGCTTTTTGCAATGTTTCAAGCTCTTGGGCTATGAGCTGATAATCCGGCCTGCCGTTGTTGTGCCAGTCTACTATTCTTTTCAGCGTATATTCCGGCAGGGTTCCGTATTCATCTATATCTTTGCGCAGCATGATCAGGAATGAGCGCCAACCTTTCAGCTCTTCCACATTCATTTCCAGCAAATAGGAGAGGAAGTTGAATGCTTTTTCCGAGTTGCTCTGCTGGTGCCTGGTAGTGCTCAATTCTCCTGCATTGGCTTTGAGCATTTTGTAGTTTGGCCAAAAGCTGTCGCTGAGTGGCAGGTGTTCTGTGTTCGGGCGGCATTCTATGCGGCCGAGAGCGTCCTCAATGGTGAGCGGCAGAAGCTGGTGATTTTCATCTATAAAGTCCTGGCTGACGCTGAACAGCTGTTTGCCCTTGCGGATGAACATCACCAGAGAATCTGAGCTGAAGGGCTTGGCGGTTTTGATGCGGATGGGCATGGTGTCCAGGGCCTTTACCCTTTCCGGGTATTCCTTTTCCCACTGCTGCATCAGCTTTTTGAGCCGGGTGTAAAAGCTTTCCTGCTCGAGGTCATCCGGGTTGGTTTGGATTTTTTCAAACAGTTTGGCCTGTTCGGGTTCTTCGTCCTCGCTGAAGATGCGGGCATCCTCTCCCAGGGTTTGATGGATCATAAACATCTTGTGGGAGGCGATGTCACGGCTTCGGACAATGTTCGCACCTTGCTCTGTGGGGAAGAAGTTGGTGATATGGAGGGTGTCAAAGACCTTTTTGCTGATGCGGTTGATGCGGCCCACGCGCTGGATAACGCGCACCGGGTTCCAGGGGATGTCATAGTTTACCACCATGCAGGCACGGTTGAGGTTGAAACCTTCCGAGAGCATATCGGTAGTCAAGAGTACGTCGTAGTCGTTCTTTTGCTTTTTGGGGTCGTGGGCGGCATCGAAGTTTGTATTGATCTCCTGCAGAAGGTTGCTGCCAATTGTACCTTCCACCACGAGTACTCTGTCTCTGTCATCCTTTTTAAAGCGCTCTTTCAGGTAGGGGGCGAGGCGTCTAACCGTATCTGCATATTCTGAGAAAATCAAGATTTTTGGTTTGGGTTCTCCACTTTGGGGTTCTTTCTTCAAGAACTCCTCAACTTTGTCCAACAGGGTGATTCGTTTGGGATCGTTTTCCACGAGCTGCAAATCATCTATCTCTTGGATAATCTTGTCAAAGAGACGGATGTCAGACTCTATGTGGGCATAGAATTCATCTTTCAGGGCAAAGCTGTTTACATCATAGATTAGGCTCTTCTTGCTATCCTCATCCTTGTTTTCTTCTGCGAATGCTTCCAATAGCTCATCTATCTGTTCTGGGTCATCCAGGTCTGCCTTGTTTATCAGGTCGCGATTCATCACATAGCGGCCGCCGGAGCTTTGGATAAAGGATTTGATCCGCTCATAGGTGTGCTTGAAATTGACAATACTCTGATGAAAGGCGGCAAAGGAGCTCTCAAAGCGTTTAACAACCTGACGCCGCATGAGGTCGTAGAGGTTGTCTTGGCTCAAGCGGTCAATCTGTTCCTGGCGGCTGATTTTGTCATCGCTATCATCATCCAGTTGCTGCTCATAGCGATAGGGCATATAGATTGGGCCTCTGAAGCTGTCATCACTATCGGGATTGTAGGTAAAATAGGTTCCGATCACCCTGTCGTAAAATTCTGATTGCTCGGGTGTGAGCTCATAAAACCATTCTTGGGGGTCGGCGATTGTGGAGAGCTCATTTACTTCTTCACTGTAATCGGGGTCATTCAGCAGGTCAAGCCTGTTTCTGCGGATAGTGACAGGTTCCAGTACATCCCTGATCTGCTTGGAGAGCTGGGCAGACCGGGCCAAGACTTTGGCAATATCCACTATTTCCTCACCAAACAGAGCCTGGTATAGCTTTTGGGCTCTGCTGGCCTTTTCAGGATCAGGGGACTTGTAGTTTTTACGGATAAAGGCGAGGTCTCTAAATAGGTAGTTGAAAGACCGGAAGAGCTCGTCCAGATTGCTGCTTAGTGTGATATTGGACTTTTTGGGCACAATAAAAAGCCTCAGCATGGAAAGGATGTCTGCGGGTGAGTTGTTGAAAGGTGTGGCGGTGAGCAGGATCACGGTTTTGCCGCGGCAGATCATGCTCAGCTTCTCATAGGTCTCGGTGGAGCTGTTGCGATAGCGATGCGCTTCGTCCACGACGATCACCTCTATGCCCTCAGTGTTTTTTATAAACTCCATGATGCCATCCAAATCGCCGCTGGAACGAACTTCCCAATCGTAGAGCTCAAATTGCTGCATATACTTCTTCCAGCCTGAGCCGGCTGCGTCGTCTCCGATAATGCCCGGGGGACAGATCACGATTCCACGCTTGCCCAATCTGTTGGCGATCAGGGAGGCGATGATGGATTTTCCCAAACCCACGACGTCGGCCAAAATCACGCCACCATGGTCTTCGATAATGGAAAGGGCTTGCGTGACGGCATCTATCTGATATTGCAGCTTCCTGTAGCCGTTTTTCTCCAAGAGGTACTCGATGTAGTGGCTGGACTTTTGCCTGTGGAAGCTGCCCAGCCAGGTCTTGACCACAAACATATAGGCATCAAAAGGATGGACGGACTTGAGCAGTGTGTTTTCGGATACGAACCTGACGAGCTTCTCTTTATAATCCGGGGGCTCGGTAATCTGAGTGGCAGTTTCCCAAAGGCTGTCGAAATATTCCGTTGCTCCATCATAATAGAAATTATCGCAAATTTGCACGTTGAACTCGCCCTGGCTTCCGAGACCGGCTTTGGTGAGGTTGCTGCTTCCGGTAATCATACATCCTTTGAACGCTTTGCTAAGCGTCCAATCATCTTTAAGACCAAAGAGGTATAGCTTGGCATGGTTGGGCTCTTTTGTCTTGCGGATGATGATTTTGCCGGCGAGGATCTGCTCCAGGATAAATTCGGCTTGCTCATAGAATTCCCGATTGTCAAAATCATCGTTATTGAGGGCAGTTACAATGGATTTTTGATAATCCTCACGGCGCTCATTATGGCTTTTACCGCTCTGGCCTGCATATTCAATCAGGCCGTAGTTTTGGGCATCCACATTCAAACCCACCAAGACCTTGAGAGTCACACCTTCATTGGCCTTCAGGCTGTCTATCAGCTCACGTATTCCTGAAAAGTAAAAGAAGCCCACCAAAAACCGGAGCTCCACTGCTACCGGGATGAGTTCTGAAATTCTGGTCTTTAGTTGGTTGCTACCTTCATTGGTGATGAAGTTGCTCATCGAGTACTGCTCCTTTTTATCGTAATCTTACAATTCAAGTGGCGAGTCCATCCTTTATTTTCCTCTCTTTCCTGTCAAATACTTTATTTCTACTGGCCCCGTGGATGAGATGATGGAGGCTGGATTTTGAGGATGAGCTCCTGCCCGGCCCAGCTTCGCTCTTGACAAAAAGTGGGGCTGTATTTGGCTTGTGGAAATACAATGCAGAGATCTGAAAGTGAGCAGATCCGGGAGGGCTCACCGGCATATCTGGCGCAGATGAAGCAGGATATCATCCAAGCACGCAGGTATTTACCGGCGGATAACTGGTTTGTGCGCCGCGTTGGCAATTGAAACCTTAAGGGCAATTGTCAGCGGTAATACTCATAGCTTGTGTTGCTGGATTGATTGTGGTCTACTTCACCATCGGCTGTGCAGATCACACTGAGAGGATTGCCTGATTCATCGTAGGTGTATTTGAATGTTTCGCGGCGGGTGGTTCCGTCTTCCGCAAAATAAAAGACAGAGGCAACGCAGTGGTCGTTGGCATCGAGGGTGTTGGTTTCTTGGGATATGATTGCGCCGGAACCATCGTACAGGGTCCACTCCTTTACAGCACCATTGGGGCTACAGGTAGTGACCTTCTTTTTGTTGAATCTGCTTCCGTCCCAATCAGTTTCCTCGATAACGATGTGCCGATCAGGGATGTAGGAGTATTTGGTCAGGCTGGCAGACCCATTAGACGAGTTGGTTGCTGTTCTTAAAGCGATGCGTCCTTTGCTGTCATAGGTTTCCCTGTATTCGTAAGCGGGGAAGTAATCGCTTGGTTCAGTCCGCCATTCCTTGCTGTAGGTTGTATCAGCATATACATAAACGAATTGTGATTCGTAAGTGCGCCCTTCACATTCGGTTTTTTCGGTGATTTTAACCGGATAGCCAAGCTCATCGTATTCGTATAGGTAGAGTGTTTGGGAGGATTCAGAATCTCCGTCGTAGCCATAATCAATGTTTTGTTCCTTGGAGAGAAAGCCTTGATCGTTGTACCAGTAGTTGGTTTCATAATTCATGAAAGACCTTCCCCCGGTACGCTGCTTGATTTTACCATCGGGATAATACTCCGTGTAGTAAAAATGAGCGGGCACACCCAGATACTCCGTGGATACGGACTTTACCGGTCCCTTTAAGTTTTGCATCTCTCTGCTGTTTTTGTAGACAAAGTCATTAGATATTGGTGGCGGGTAGCTTCTTTCTGTGGAGTTTCTGTGAGTGGAGCCTTCATCTGCATGGTATAGATTTCCAAGACTGCAACCTAAGCCCGATAGAATTGAGCAAAGAATGAGTAATGACAACAAGCAGGCTGACTTGTACATCATTTTCATGGTATTCACCTTAGTCTTTCATAACCTTTTTTTGGTGTGCCAACTTAGTCGGCACCTGGAACCAGGGAGTAATCCCCGGTGTAGAACCATTTAGGGCCGCTGTAAGTCCGTATCCTTCTAAAATACACGTTTTCACTAGATTCATCGCCATTGTGATAATACTTTTTAATCACAACATTACATTCATCACCGTTAATACTCCAGCCTACAAGCTCTGTTTTTGCTATCCACATACTCGGCTGCTCGGTTATGAATCGTTCGAATGCCTCAATAGGCACGGATTCTTCAGGAACTTCCACTTTTTTGTTTTGTTTCAACAATGCGGAACCTAAATAGCAGAGATAGATCTGCGAGAGCAGGATCAGCACCAAGATAATAATAGGTAACGTTTCGTTTTTCATGTTTTTCTCCTTTGTTTGGAAATTAATGTTGAGTCCCATCGAAAAGGAGTTGCAGAAAATTGTCAAGCAGCAAATTGTTGTGGATTGGATTTGCTCGTTTTGTCTGATTAAAGATTGTGATTACTTCAGGCTTTATGGAAGATGTAAGAATAATAGTTACTCCTGTCCGGCTTCTCCCTTAATACAATAAGCCACTGATTTTAGCTTGCGGGAGTAAGTCTAGAATACCAAAGGAGGTGTCAGATCAGAGTTACAGAATGGAGGTGACAATCGGTTCTCCCGCCAGCATTTGTAATTGTGGAGACACTGTCTCCACAATTTGCATAACAGTTATTGCAACACCTCAGATAGCAGCATAACTCAGCTGTCAGCAGTTGGTTGCAGGCTGCGACTGAATGTGGCGGTGCGGCTATTCGCCCGTGTATGGCTGCGTTAAGAATAATTGTTTCTTATGCGCTGCTTCTTTCTTGACAAGAAGGGCCGCCATTTTAGATTTGTGAGACTGTAATGTGAATGCCAAGGAGGTTTTAAGATGAACTTTGCAGAAATTACAAGCAAGATCAAGGCTCTGCTCTCGCAAGCGGGCGGGGTGGAGGTGGCTTTTGGAGAAGCCAACACTTTTGGTGAAGTCACGGTGATTCCCGTGGCCAAGGTGATGCTTGGTGGCGGTGGCGGTGAGGGCGGCAGTACCAGGCGCAAAAAAGGCAAAAAGCCGGCGGTCGCCGTGGAAACCGAGCCTACAGAAGAAGGCAAAAAGCCCGAAGATTATGGCGTGGGTTTTGGTGGCGGGGCTACCACCATGCCTCTGGGTTTATTTGCGATCAGAAACAACAAGGTGGAGTTTCATCCCGTGGTCACAATCGAGAAAGTGTTTGGTTTTGGCCTGCTGTTCCTGCTCGCTATCTTTATTTTTGGCCCCAAGAGCAAGAAATGACTTGACTGGGAGCTGGAGCGGCGGAAAGTTGGAACTAAGGAGTTTAATAAAAAACAAGAGATGCTATTCATCGTAAGTAAAAGTAACTATGCACCCTTCAACATAGCCACAGAGGAATACATCCTCCGCAATATCGCCGAGGATGTATTCCTGATTTATATCAATGCGCCTTCCATCATCATCGGCAAGCATCAGAACACGCTTTCTGAGATCAACAGCGAATATGTAAACGAGCACCGGATCCCCGTGGTGAGACGGCTGACGGGCGGCGGAGCGGTGTTTCATGATCTGGGCAACCTAAATTTCAGCTTTATCGTGACGGATGAGAAGGAAAAGGCGATCTCATTCCAGAAGTATACGGCGCCGATCTTGGATGTGCTCAACTCCCTGGGCGTGAAGGCCTATCTGGAGGGGCGCAACGATCTGCTGATCGACGGGATGAAGTTTTCCGGCAATGCCAAGGCGGTGGTGATGGGACGCGTGATCCAGCACGGGACGGTGATGTTTGACAGCAAGATAGAGGAGCTGAGCAAGGCTTTGAAGGCCAATCCGCTCAAGTTTAAGGATAAGGCAGTGAAATCCGTGCGCTCCCGCGTTACCACCGTGAATCAGCACCTGGATGAACCGGTGCAAATGGAAGAGTTTATCGCACTGCTGCAAAAGAGGGTGAAGCAACAATATCCGGACTTGCAGGAATACAGCTTCAGCGAGGCAGAGACGCAGGGCATCCAAAAGCTGTGCGATGAAAAATATGACCAATGGAGCTGGAACTATTCACAGTCGCCGCCCTATTCCAACCATAGAGGAATGCGCAGCAAGGCGGGCACCATCGAGGTTTACTTTGAAGTGAAGAAGGGCAAGATCGAGGGGATACGCTTCTTTGGTGATTACTTTGGTCAGGAAGATTCATCTGAATTGGAGGCAAAACTGACGGGTGTGGAGCATAATGAGGAGACGCTGCGGAAATTGCTGGGCGAGCTCAAAGTGGAGCGCTATTTTGGAGATGTGGATGCGGAAGAGCTGCTGGGGATGATGTTTTAGATTTTTCCACGGACGGGGACGGCTGCGCCGTCCAGTTGTGAGTTGTGAGTAGTGAGTTGTGAGTGCTGGCGCAAGTTACGAGATGCGAATGCTTTATCCTTCAATTCGCACATTTTATAGCTGTTTTCTTTTCCCACGAATTAACACAAATAAAGGAGCCGGTTGTGAGGTAGCCGGAGCTTGCCAAAGCGCCGCAATCAAGCGCAGCTTGATGTTTAATCTTTCCACGGATGTGGCCAACTGCGTTGGCAAGAGGGAGAGAGGGGCGAGCTGCGCTCGCAGTTGTCAGCGAGTGAGTTGTGAGTTGTGAGTGCTGGCGCAAGTAACAAGATACGAATGCTTTATCCTTCTATCCGCACTTTTTATAGGTGTTTTCTTTTCCCACGAATTAACACAAATAAAGGAGCCGGTTGTGAGGTAGCCGGAGCTTGCCAAAGCGCCGCAATCAAGCGCAGCTTGATGTTTTTCACAGCCTGTCACTGCCTTAATCTCTACCACAAAATACATCCAGCTCTGCCACCAGCACGGCTCCAAGGATGCGTATATTTTGGAGTGTGGAGTTAGGCCGGGATGGAGCTGCTTATTTTCAACTGCAGCAAAGCTGCATGCGGCGCTACGGCAAGCGACCATACTCCCCATTCACCGCTCACTCAGCATCCGCCGCCACCTTTATCAGGTCCCGATAATCCTCATTATTGGCCATCAGATTCTCATGCTGATCCTGGATCACGGTTCCCTCACTCACAAAGAGCACTTCGTCATAGCGAGTGATCTCACCCAAATCGTGGGTGATAGTCAGCGAGAGGCGATTGGCCACCACTTCCTGCATGAGGTCGTCTATCTTCACCCTCAGTTCTGCATCCAGCCCCGTCTTTCCTTCATCCACCAGGATCATCTGATACTGTTGTTTCAGCAGCAATCGCAGCAGGCAGACCATGCGCTTTTCGCCACCGGAAAGCTCCTTGCCTTCCTGGGGGTTGGTCTTGATGCCATCGGCAAAGCGTTCAAAGAAAGCAGCAAAGCCTTGCTCCTCGATCAGCTTATCCAAGTCCTGCTGAAGTTCGGTATCACCCAGGAGGATGTTGTCTTCAATGGTGCCGCGGAAGATGTAAGAATCCTGCAGCAAAACAAAGCAGTTCTTTTTCCACCAATCTTCGGCTATATCGGTGGTTTTGGTGCCGTTGATCAGGATGCTGCCTTCGTTGGGATGCATGATGCCGTTTAAGAGATCGAAGAGGGTGGACTTGCCGGAGCCCGTCCGGCCCACCAGGACGTATTTCTTGTTGTCGGATAGATTCAGGGAATGAATGCCGAGCTCGAATTTGGACTCAGGATAGGCAAACTTCACATCTCTGAACTCGACATTCAGCGAGGGCAAATCCGCCGGTTGCTGCCGGGGACTGTCCACTTCGATCGCAAGCAATTCTGCTATACGGTCCATGGCTGGGATCCTCCTGTGGTAGTCGTCGCTGATGGCGATGCAGATGGAATTGAGGTTGGTTATTATGGAGGAGGATACATAGAAGACGGCAAACAGCGTTCCCAGGCTCAGCTGTCCCCTGATGACTCCGTAAACGCCAACCGAGAAGAGGATTACATACACTCCCCGATCAAAAAAGTCGTAAAGGGAATACAGCACATTCTTTGCTCTGCCCGTCTTCACACCTGTGATGCTGACTTCCTGGCTGGATTTGCTGATGTTTTTCATGAGGAAACTCTCCATCCGTCTCGACTTCACTTCCTTCAAGCGATGGAGGGGCGAATAGGAATCGTCATACCAGGTCTCGACCTTTTCATCGTGCTCACGATCGTATTTCTCTACGTTTTGCACGCTTTTTCTGATCAGCAGATAATACACCGGCAACACCACAATCACGCCCAGGATGCCCCAGCCAAACAGGATATACATGACGATGAGATCGACAATAAACCGGATCAGCAGTGAAATCATTCTGGTGGTGCCGTATACGATAGCACCCTGGAGATGGTAGCTGTCTGTGCTCATCAATTTGATCAAATCCGATGAGCTTCTTTTGCCGGAAATATGGTAGGGGAGTTTGACAATTGCTCGATATACTTCGGTTCCCATGGCGGAATATGCCCACCAATCGAAAGTTGTTAAAACCTTCTCCCTCCAAAAGTTGACGAGGACTTCAAGGATTATCAGCACGACATACAGGATCACAAAAGCTAACAGCTCAGCTCCGGGCAAGCTTCCCAGCCCGTCAACTACGGTTCTGTAAATAAAAGGGATGGGTGCAGAAAGCAGAGCTGCAAGCAGCGCCAGAAGCGTGATCTGCAGGAACTCTTTGCAGAAACGATGCTTGATAAACCAAATAACAAGAGCTCTGTGGCTCATCTTTTTTGTCTTTGCCGACATGGTGTTACCTCCTCGGATAATATCCTGGTGAAACTTACGAAATCTGAAACGAAGCAAAATACCCCGGGCACAGCTTGCGCCGAGAGTGGGAGTTCTGAGCCCTGAAGCAGGCTGGTAGCGAGTGGTAAGGCCACTATTAACATAAAGATACGCATAATATACTCCTATGGATATAAATGCGGTTTGCAGATTCGGGTTGAATCGCTATTGCAGGTGTTTGTTTTTGATAGATTCAGCTACTAACGGGAGCTACGCAGCCGTTTGGAGACGGTGCAGCCCCGCCTTTTGAGTGTCATGACTCAAAGCACGCCATACAACGATCTATCGTTGGTTGCTCATTTTAGCACCATCCCGCTTGACAATGGAGGCAAAAAGAGCCTCTCTCTGGGCCGGGGCGGCTCAGAAGACTGTCATGTTTCGTGCGGGCCTTTATGTTAATATTCATCATGGAGCAAATAATATTGAGGGGTCATTTGTTGTCAAGCAAGAATATCACTTGCCGGGAAAAGGGGCTTGGGAGGGAGTGTTTTGTGGTCGCTTCGGCGAGCGACCCTACAGCGGCGGTGTGGCAACCGCCCGTACAGAAGCAGGTGCAGACGATTACCCGAAGAACGCCTACTGTTTTAGTGGGCATTCTCTGGCTCGTTCCGGCATCTGAAACAGCAGGGGTTTTTGAAAAATTTGCCCTCAGGGCAGGTTTTGCGAAAACAAATCCGCCTTCTAAAACGTTGATTTCATGCGGCCTCCCTTAGGGGCTCCTGTGGGTCTCCTTTGGGATCCACAAGTAACCCACAGAAAACCCAAGAGTTACGCAAGTGAGCGCCGAGGAGATCCGAAGGTGGGGCGAACCCGGTCAAAAGTCAAAGGTTGATTCGAGCATCGGTTTTTTGAAAACAATTTTTGGCCCTTAAGGGGAGGGTTTTTTCATCAACAATCGGCGACGCGATCTTGTCTCGTCACGCCTACCCATCCTGATTGAAAGGGTGTATCATGGAAGGGCTTTTTTCTAATCTCTGGTTTCGTAAATCTTCTTTTTGCGGAGGTGTTCCTGATAGGTGGCAGAGAAGTCGTTGCGTCCTTCGCGGTTTGAGACAAAGTAGAGATAGTTGTTTGGCTTGGGGTTGATCACAGCTTGGATGGACTGCAGGGATGGGTTGCAGATGGGTGTGGGCGGCAGGCCGTCTTTAAGGTAGGTGTTGTAAGGCGAGGGGATGGCTAAGTCTTCTGCTGTGAGCACCTTGCGCTTGATGCCCCGGGGCTCCAGGATGTAGTCTACGGTGGGGCAGGATTGCAGGCGCATACCGATGCGGAGTCGGTTCAAATACACGCCGGCGATGAGCTCGCGCTCGTCCGGATGTGCGCTTTCCTTTTCCACGATGGAGGCGAGGATGAGTTTATCATAGAAGTTGGGTATCTGCTTGGGGTTGATGTCGTGCTTCTTCAGCACTTTGAAGAATTCTCTCACCGGGATACTGAGCAGGCTGTCGACGGGTGATTTGATGTCAAAGATATAGGTTTCCGGGAGCATGAAGCCTTCCAGGCTGGTGAGGTTCATGCCGGTGAGCTGTTTGATGAATTTGGGGTCTTGAGCGCGGATGAGGAGCGAATCATACTTGGCCAGGCCGCTGGCATCTATCCTTCTTAGGCTGCGGTAGAGGGAGAAGCCGGGGACGATGGTGATGCGGATGGCTTCTGTATTGCCGTCTTCCAGGAGTTTGATGGTGTCTATGAGGTTGAGATTGCCGCCGAAGCTGTAGGTGCCTGCTTTGAGGTTGCGATCGCTCTTCCTGAGCTTGGCCAGGAGTGTGAAGAGCTGATCGCTGCGGATGATTCTTTTGTCTTTGAGCGCTTTGGCGATGGTGGCGGCGTTGTCTCCGGGTTTGATACGCAGCACTATCTGGTGGGATCTCAGGGGAGAATAAACGGTCCAGAGCAGCCAGGCTGCAAGTGTGAGCGCTATGGCGAGGATGATGGGGATGATGATTTTAATTGCTTTCATGGTTTTCCAAATAACTTTTGAGGATCATGGTGGCGGCCATGGCATCGCGGGCAGATTTGCCTTCCTCCCAGCTGAGGCCCATGGTTTTGAGAGCCTCATCTGCTTCGGAACTGCTGTAGCGCTCGTCCCAGAAGACAAGTTCGGTGTCTATGTATTTCTTGAGTTTGAGGCCAAAGGCTTCCACTTCCAGGGTTTTGGGGGTTTTGCTGCCGTCTATGGCCCAGGGCATTCCCAGCACGATCAGGGATACGTCCTGTTCGGCGATGATTTCCTTGAGCCGGGTGACAAACTTTTTGAAGCCGGAATTGGGGAGGGTGGCGAAGGGTTTGGCAAAGATGCGCAAGGGATCGCTGAGGGCTATGCCTATCCGCTTGCTACCGTGGTCTATAGCTAAGATCCTGCTCACAGGTAGGACTCATCCCTCCAGACGGAGATATACCACCTGTCGCCAATGGGTTCGAGGTAAAATCTGGCCACGCCGGTGGCGTTGAGGCTGATATTGGAGGCTTGGTAATAGAGGGCAAGACTAAAGTGGCAGCCGATGATAACCCAATCTTCATGGCCGATCTCGGGGTCTTTTTCCCAATCCGATTCGGGCGGTATCTGCAGGCGCAACTGGATGTCGTCGGGAGGGGGATAGAGGCCGTCTGAGGAGCCGCGGTTGAAGAGGTTGTTTGTAAATTCCACTTCCTCGTCGTAGCCCCACCAGGAGTCTTTGATGCCATCGCCATTGACGTCTATGCCGATGAGGCTGACCTCCGAGGAGATGAGTTCAAAGCGGAAGTGGGTAGCCAGGAGCTCCTTGTAGAGGTCTATATTGCGTTCTTTGTAGGCACGTTCCAGGTTTTGGAGCAGTTCTGTGGGAGTGGTGTTGAGGATTTCCTGGATGGATTCGTCTACCAGCTTGGGGCAAAAGGGGTTGCGGCAGCTATTGAGGAAAATGCTGAGACAGATCAGGATGAGGATGGCGAGTCTATTGCGAGTGGTCATACTTGAGCTTTCCCCAGGTGGGCAGGCTGCTGCTGCGATAGTCGTTCCAAAGGTCTATATACCAATTGCCGAGGTCTTTTTTGAATCTAATCTCGAGATTGCCCTCATAGGCTTCCGCTACGGGCTGGTCTTTCTTGTAAGCCTTGAGGACATAAGAGCGGTAAATGGTGGCGTCTGAGGGGTTTATCAGGTCTGCCTGGTTTGGGATTTCGGTGAGCCGGAGGCTGAGGCTGTCGCATTGGTCATGCAATGAAAAGAGCATATCCTGCTCCTGCTCCCGGCCCCAGATCATGTTGATGCCATAATCATTCAGGTCCTGCGCTGCGAAGTGGAAGCGGTAGCCGGGTGTGAAGAGGCTGCTGTATTTTACCACGTTGCGGGCGTCGCTGTAGCAATATTCGAGGTTTTGCAAGCAGGCGCTCCAGGTGGTGACAAAATTGTTCCACAGCGGGGGCTTGGTGGGAGGCTCAGCTTCTCTCACCTTAAAGAGCTCGCAGCCCATCAGCGCAAGCAGAGTGAGGATGATAATGGCGATTTTCTTCATGATGCCACTATGACAAACCTTGTAAACGTGTCAACAAAAAAGTGGGTTTTACTCATTTTGGACTTGACAAAAAAGGCTGTAATTCACACTTTGCCTTATGGCCTCAAGAAGCAGGTCAGGCAAATAAATAAGGACCCCATTAATGGATATGATAAACTGCACTGATAAGACTTGGAGATGCGTATGCTGATCGTGGCGATGATTTTGCTGGCATTGGTATTGCTGGCGAGTGCATTTCGCAAGCTGAATGTTCCCGTGATCATCCTCTCCTTGATGATTGGCCTCATCTTTGGCAGTGATGTGACAGGGATCATCCATTTTGACGATGCCTTTTTTGCCAAAGAGGTGGCAAACCTGGCTCTGATGTTTATCCTGTTTATCGGGGGGTTTGGTACCAAGAGGCAAACCTTCAAGCCGGTGATGAAGCCGGTTATGCTCCTGGCTACCGTGGGTGTGGTTACCACGGCGATCATCACGGGAATAGTGTTTCACCTCATCACGGGCTGGCCCTTTTTGCGGGCACTGCTGTTGGGCTCCATCATTTCGTCCACAGACGCCGCAGCGATGTATGCCATCTTCCGCAACAGACCCATCGAAACCAAGACGCGTACCGTACTGGAGCTGGAATCTGTGGCAAACGATCCCATGGCAATCGTGCTCACCACGTTTGTGATCAGCCTCATCATGGGGAAGACCACCAGTACCTGGTTGGCTATCTTGGATTTTGCCTGGCAGATGGTGGGGGGAGTGGCTATAGGTGCGCTCGTGGGTTATGTGGCTGCCTACTTTTTCAATAAGATCAGGGCGAGCGAGACGGATTACTTTTTCGTCTATCTAATCGCCGTTGTACTGCTGAGTTATGGCCTTGCGGATCTGGCTCACGCCAGTGGTATGCTGGCCGCCTTCTCTGCCGGGTTTGTGCTGGGCAACAGCAAGATTCCCTTCAAAAAAGGCTTGCTCTCCTTCAGTGATACGCTTTCATTTATCACAAACGTGGCGCTGTTCATACTCCTGGGGCTGTTGGCGTCCCCGGGAAGTTTCCCCAAGATCTGGGGCAAGGGTGTGCTGGTGTTTCTGATCATTACCCTCGTCTCCAGGCCGATAGCCGTGTTTATCTTCACTGCCAAAGCTGGGCTGACGTTCAAGCAAAGGGTCTTGATCGCCTTTGCCGGGATCAGGGGTTCGGTGCCCATCGTGCTGGCTACCTATCCCTTGGCCGCGGGTTTGGACCCCGATCGTGAGATCTTCAATATGGTCTTTTTCACGGTGACGCTTTCCATCATCGGGCAGGGGACGGGCATCTTCGCATTGGCAAAGAAGCTGAATCTGCTGAGCAAAGAGAAAAACGCCGCACCACGACTCGTGGAACTGGTGACCGTGCAGGATACCAACTACGAGATTGTGGAGGTTCGCATCGATGAAGAATACTATGATGGCTCCTGCCTGATCTCGGAGCTTACCCTGCCGCCGGGTACCCTGATAATATTGATCAACAGAGTGGGAGAACTGATCACGCCGAGCGGGAAAGTGGAGATACTGCCCAAGGATATTCTCACCGTTTTGGTGGAAAAACAGCATATCGAGATGCTCCCTGTGGAGATACTCAAGAGCTTTGTGCGCAAGAAGATAAAGAGGGATGCGTAGGGATGGAGGAGCTGTGATAGCTGTGGGTAAAAGTTTTGTACTTGACAATTTTATCAAGCTTAAATTCATTAACACCCAAGAGGATTATGTAAAATGATAGAAGTATTAGAACAAAAATGTGTTGGTTGCGGAGCGTGCACGAGTGCATGTGCATATGGCGCAATCAGTCTCGTAGATCAAATTGCAGTTATCGACTTTGATAAGTGCACACTGTGTGGTGGATGCGTGGATGCGTGCTCCTTCGATGCCATCGTCCTGCGCAAAAAAGCAGCCGTTGAGCTGGATAAGAGTGAATATCAAGGCATCTGGGTTTTTGCCGAGCAGAGAGCCGGGGTTTTGGCTCCGGTGGTCTTTGAGCTGTTGGGCAAAGGCCGTGAGCTTGCCGATGAGATGGGATGTCAGCTCAGTGCTGTGTTGCTGGGGCATGAGATTGGTGGTTTGACCTCAACGCTGATCGCACATGGGGCAGACCAGGTAATCGTGGTGGACGATCCCGAGCTTGAGAACTTCAGAGATGAGAGATATGCTCAGGCAATGACCACGCTTTCCCGCAAATACAAGCCTTCCATCATCCTGGCAGGCGCCACGGTGATCGGCCGCTCCTTCATCCCCAGAGTGGCGGTGAATTTGCAGACAGGGCTCACGGCGGATTGCACCGGCTTGAGCTATGACGAGGAAAGCGGCAACCTGATGCAGACACGTCCTGCCTTCGGTGGAAACATCATGGCCACTATTATGACCGCCAACCACAGGCCGCAAATGGCAACGGTGCGTCATAAGGTGATGGATGCCCTGGAGCCGGACGAAAGCCGCAGTGGAACCGTGATCGAAGAGACAGTAGACTTTGACAGCGAAGAAGAAATGAGCACCTGGCTGGAATTTGAAAAAGAGAAGACCAGCCTGGTGAATATCACCGAGGCAAACATCATCGTCTCGGGCGGACGTGGCCTCAAAGAAGCCAAGAACTTTGCCCTCCTGGAAGAGCTGGCTGAAGCGGTGGATGGAGCAGTGGGCGCTTCGCGTGCCGCAGTGGATTCGGAGTGGATCCCCTACGCTCATCAGGTGGGGCAGACGGGTAAGACCGTGAAACCCGGCATTTACATCGCAGTGGGCATCTCGGGTGCGATTCAGCACTTGGCGGGGATGTCCAGTTCAGACTATGTGATTGCCATCAATAGGGATCCCGATGCGCCTATCTTCAAGGTGGCGGATCTGGGAATTGTAGGCGACCTCTTTGAGATCGTACCAAAACTTACGAAAAGGATTAAAGAGTTGAGATAATGCTTATCAAACCCGCTCTGAGCGTGGTCACAGCTGATCACGTGAAGGCAGATTTTGTTTTGCAATTGGCATTGGACGTAGGCGAAGAACAAGAAGTGGTGGAACTGCCCAGGACTGTGGCGTATGTTCCCCTGATAAATTCGCATGACCACTTGATTGGGAATTGGGTACCCAGGGCCGGAGACCACAGGCCCTACCCAAATTCTCATGTATGGGTGGAGGACATGAAGGATTCCTTCAGCTTCCGTGAGCGTGATAGCTTTTGGACTAACGATGGGTCTTTCAATTTCAATGAAGCACGGGCCTTAAAGATGGCAGCTTTGGGGTGTTATAAAAACCTCTTTTCGGGCTGTGGCAGAGTGATGGATCACGCTCCCGTGCAGGATGAGAGCTACTATCACAGCCTGCCAATTCATGTGATAGATTCCTTTCGGCAGTGTCATTCCCTCACGTTGGGTAACTGGTGGGGCGGTGGCACGGCGAGTGAGGAAATGGAGCTCAGCAAAGGTAAGATGCCCTTTGTCATCCATCTGGGTGAAGGGATAGACGAGGTGGCGGCTCAGGAATTTGCCACCTTGGAAGCTCAGGGGCTGCTGCAGAAAAACTCGGTGTTGATCCACGGTATAGCTTTTACCAAAGAAGAGTTGGCAAGGATAGCTGCAGCAAAGGCTTCCGTGTGTTGGTGTCCGGGTTCAAACTACTTTCTCATCGGGCAGACGCTCAAGGTGGAAGACGCCCTTGAGGCAGGTGTAAACGTGGTTTTGGGTACAGATTCCACTATGAGCGGAACCGTCAATATGGCCTCCGAATTCAATGTGGCGCGGCAAAAGCATCCGCAGATCAGCGCTCAAACTCTGTATCGGATGGTCACTGAAAATGCGGTGAAAGCGATGATGCTGCCGCAGCAGTATGCCGCTCTGCAAGCTGAGAACTGCCGCGATCTCCTGCTGGTGGATCAGGTGGAGAAAGACCCCTTTGAAAACCTGATGAACCTCGATGCAGAGCAGATCAACCTCTTTATCGTGAATGGAAAGGCGCTGATGGGTGACGTGAGCTGGGCGGAAGAGCTGGATCTCGATGAGGATGACTATAGCTTCTTCAGAGTGGGCAGGAGGGAGAAGTTTGTGATCGGCGATCCCATGGACATCAACGATGAGGTGGATGAAGCCTTGGGATACCATAAAAGCTTTGCTTATCTGCCTTTTTAGATAGTTATGCTTCAGGTGATAGAGGTCTTTGCCAGCCTGCAAGGCGAGAGCAGTTATGCGGGCCTCCCTTGTGTATTTATCCGCTTGAGTGGCTGCAACTTAAGATGCAACTACTGCGATACCGACTATGCATTTGAGGGCGGAGAGTGGCTGAGCGTGGAGCAAATCCTCTCCCAAGTAAAGAAATACGGGATCCCACTGGTGGAAGTGACGGGCGGCGAGCCGCTGCAGCAAAAGGAATCCATCCAGCTGATGCAAGCACTGGTGAAGAGCGGCTATCAGGTGTTGCTGGAGACCAATGGCTCGCTCAGCATCGCGGATGTGCCGGCTGAAGTGATCAGGATCATAGATTATAAGCTGAGGGGGAGCGGCGAGGGCGGCAGCTTTGCCGAGGCAAATTATCAGCTGCTGAGAGATGGGGATGAAATCAAGTTTGTGATCTCGGACAGGGCGGATTATCTCGAGGCGAAAAGATGGGTGGAATCCCGGGGTAGAGAGGGCTTGCGCCTGCTCTTTTCCCCGGTATCCAAGCGTCTGAAGCCTGAGCTCTTGGCAGAATGGATCCTGGAGGATGCCTTAGCCGTCAGGTTTCAGATCCAATTGCATAAAGTGTTGGGCATAGCCTAAGCTATCCGTTTATACAAGGGGCCTATACAGCGGGCATAGACCCCCATCGAATCAGTCTGTTTAGAATATACCTTCGATTGTGCCGCCGGCGTGTACGTCGATGTTTTCTGCCGAAGGTCTTCTGGGCAAGCCGGGCATTCTCATGATTTCACCGGTGATGGGGATCAGGAAGCCGGCTCCATTGGCGATGGCAATCTCACGCACGGTAACCAGGAAGTCTTTGGGACGTCCGATGAGGTCGGGGTTGTCTGAAAGCGATTTCTGGGTTTTGGCGATGCAGATTGGCAGTTTGTCAAATCCATATTTGTTGATGCGTCTGAGGTTTGCCTTTGCTTCGGCGGTGTAGTCCACCTGCTGCGCTCCATAGATTTCTGAGGCTACGGTGAAGATCTTGTCTTTCACGGGGCTGTTCCAGTCATAAAGCCCATGGTAGCGGCATTCCTCGGAATCCACCATATTCATCACGGTTTCGGCCAGTTCCAATCCTCCGGCACCACCCTTGGCATGGTAATCCACGATGGAGGCCAAAAAGCCTTTCTCTTCCACGTGTTCCTTCACGATGGCGAGTTCCTCTGCAGTGTCGCTGGGGAAGCGGTTGATGGCCACGATGGACTTCATACCGAACTTCTCGATGTTTTCCAGGTGCTTATCCAGGTTTTCCAAGCCCTTGGTCACGGCCTCGGGATTGGGCTCGCCCAGGTCTTTCAACTTCACGCCGCCGTGCATTTTAAGCGCACGGACTGTGGCCACCAAGACCACGGCGTCGGTGCAGAGGTTGCCATATTTACACACGAGATCGAAGAACTTCTCTGCTCCGAGATCAAAGCCAAAGCCTGCCTCGGTGACTACGTAGTCGCTGAGTTTGAGAGCGGTTTTGGTGCCGATGATGCTGTTTGCGCCCTGAGCGATATTGGCGAAGGGGCCTCCATGCACGATGGCGGGTGTGTTCTCGGTAGTCTGGGCCAAGTTTGGCTTCAGAGCGTCCTTGAGCAGGGCAGTGATGGCACCTTCAAAGCCAAGCTGGTGGAAAAAGACGGGCTCGCCTGAATAGGTGAAGCCTACGAGGATATTGCCGATGCGCTTTTTGAGCTCGTCCAGGCAGTTTGAAAGGCAGAGGATGGCCATGATTTCACTGGCGGGCGTGATGTCAAAACCGTCTTCACGCGGGAAGCCCTGCCTTCTGCCTCCCAAACCGATGACTATCTTGCGCAGCATACGGTCATTGACGTCCAAAACCCGTTTCCAGGTGACGCGGCGGGGGTCGATCTGCAGCTGGTTGTCAAAGTAGATATGGTTGTCCAAAAGGGCAGCCAGGGTGTTGTTGGCTGTGGTGACGGCATGGAAGTCTCCCGTGAAGTGGAGGTTGATGTCCTCCATGGGCAGCACCTGGCTCCAGCCTCCACCGGCAGCGCCGCCTTTGATGCCAAATACAGGGCCCAACGAGGGCTCACGGATGGCTACGGTAGACCTCTTTCCCAGCCGGTTGATAGCTTGCGAGAGGCCAATGGCCACGGTGGTCTTACCCTCACCGGCGGGCGTGGGCGTGATGGCGGAGACCAGGATCAGTTTTCCATGGTCGTTTCCTTGAATCTTAGAAAGGGCAGAATAGCGAATTTTGGCCTTGTACTCGCCATAATGGTCGATGTCAGCAGGGCTGAGACCGAGCTGGGCCGCAATTTCGTCTATGTTTTTGAGTCTAACTTGTCTGGCTATTTCCAGATCGTTGAGCATTGATACCTCCATTTAGTGATCTATACAAAGATATTATAGTCTGTCTTTCTCTTCTGTGCAAGTGTTAAGAGTGATTATTGGCAAAAAGCCGGTTTTTACTTGAATTGGGCAGAGTCTCCGGGCTCCTCATTCCTGTAGTGTGAGCGGTGAAGGCTGAACAATGTTCATATATCCCTAAAGTGATGTATTTATGGGCATTGGGCCGAATTTGGTGCCGTTTATTTTGCCGGAATATCAAGGTTTTGCCCAAAACCCAAGATAAAGCTTTACAAAATATGCTCTTTTATTTTGTGGTACCTATAGGATACCAGAGAGTTTTCAAAATAAGTAAAGAGGATAAAACATGTCGCAGTTACCCAAGCCAATCCAAACTTTGCGTACCAAAAAGGAAGCTGCCCTCCTGGGCGGCGGACCCAAACGCATTGAGGAACAACATGCTAAGGGCAAACTTACTGCCCGTGAACGGATTGACCTCTTGGTTGATCCCGGTAGTTTTGAAGAGTTTGATATGTTTGTCACCCACAAATGCACCAATTTCGGAATGGATCAGTACATCCATCCCGGCGATGGTGTAGTCACAGGCGTGGCAACTATCAATGAGCGAGTAGTTTATGTATTCGCACAAGATTTTACCATCTTTGGTGGCTCACTTTCCAAGACCTATGCAGAGAAGATCTGCAAGATCATGGATATGGCGCTGAAAAACGGTTGTCCCGTGATCGGTCTCAACGACAGTGGCGGTGCCCGTATCCAAGAGGGTGTAGATGCTTTGGCCGGTTATGCCGAGATTTTCTGGCGCAACGTGATGGCCAGCGGCGTGATCCCTCAAATCTCCGCCATCCTGGGCCCCTGTGCAGGTGGAGCCGTCTACTCTCCTGCGATCACAGACTTTGTGATCATGGAAAAGCAGAACAGCTATATGTTTGTGACAGGCCCCAAAGTGGTGAAGACGGTGCTCAACGAAGAGGTGACCGTTTCCGACCTCGGTGGCGCTGAAGTGCACTCCAGCAAAAGCGGTGTGGCTCACTTCATCTCCGCAAATGAAGAGGATGCCATTCTCACCATCAAGAAGCTGCTCAGCTACCTGCCCAGCAACAATATGGAAGACCCGCCATATCACCTTCCGCAAGACCCGGCAAACCGCTCTTGTGACCTCTTGGAAGAGATCATCCCGGACAACCCCAATAAGGCATATGATATGCTGGAAGTGATCCAACAGCTGGCAGACGACGGTGAGTTTCTCCAGGTGATGAGCAACTATGCTCAAAACATCCTGGTGGGCTTTTGTCGCTTGAACGGCCATTCCATCGGCGTAGTGGCAAACCAACCAAGAGTGTTAGCCGGTGTGCTGGATATCGACGCCTCAGTCAAGGCCGCACGCTTCGTCAGATTCTGCGATGCCTTCAACATCCCGCTTTTGGTGCTTGAGGACGTCCCCGGCTTCTTGCCCGGAACCAACCAGGAACACAACGGTATCATCCGCAACGGCGCCAAACTGCTCTATGCCTTTGCAGAAGCCACAGTTCCCAAGGTCACCGTGATCGTGCGCAAGGCCTATGGCGGAGCCTACTGTGTGATGAACAGCCGTCACATGAGAGCAGACCTCGTCTATGCCTGGCCCAGTGCCGAGATCGCCGTGATGGGGCCCAAAGGTGCAGTGGAAGTGATTTTCCGCAAGGAAGCCAGAGCATCCGACGATCCCAAGCAAGCGCTTTTGGACAGGGAAGAGGAATACAAAGAGACCTTTGCCAATCCCTACCGCGCTGCCGAAAGAGGCTATGTGGACGACGTTATCGAGCCTGCTTCCACACGTTTCCGCTTGATCAGAGCCTTTGAGATATTGGCAAACAAGAAAGACACCATTCCGCCGCGCAAGCACGGGAACATGCCTTTGTAGGATAAGAGCATGTCAAGATACATAATTACAACGATTATACTGTTGCTTCTCGCAGGTGTGCTCATGGCTCAACCGGCCCAGGCGGAATCAGGGGTCACCCCCGAAGAAGCAGAAGAGCTCAGCCTGGAAGCCATTGTTGCCGCTATTTCAGACAGCCTGATGCAGCAGCGTGAGCAAGAGGTTAGAGAGGAATTTGGCTTTGGTCCCAGGGACAGATTGGCAGATGTGGCTGAGATCTTGGAAGTTCAGAATGTGGCTAAGTGGAAGAGCTATCTAAAGCTGGATCCTGCCAACGAGGCTCTGGATTCCATAACCCTGAGCAATCTGGGCATCACTCCCTATCAGGCAGTATTGGCCGAGCAGTTCAGCATCCATGGATTCACGGAGCTCTCCTATTTTTCCGAGATTTCCGAGCGTGAAAGTGTCCCCATCAAAAAGCTGAGAGAGCTGGTGGGTTTGAGTTCTCTGGATAAGAGCCAAGACAATACCTCTTTGCAGGTTTTGGGAGTTGATCCCGCTCATCTGGACAGTCTGATCACAGAATTTCATGAAGAATCCGTTCCTTACGGGCTTTCTCTCACTTTAGTGGGGATGCTCATTGTATTTAGTGCGCTATTGGTGACCAGCATTGTTGTAAGCCAATTGCGCATTGTCAATAAGAAGCCCAAGACGGAAGAGATGCCCATGGTGATAGATCAAAAGGGCAAGCTCGTCGCTGAGAGAAAGACTCAAGACCGCAACGAGGTCGCTGCAGCCATCATGGCCTTGCATATGTATGAAACAGGCATCAAAGAGAGACGTAAAATGATGCTTACCATCAAGCGCACTCCAACAAACCAATGGCGTACCAGCCAGGTGTTGGAGATGCCCAACCGCGAATTGTTCCGATTTAGGAGATAGATAAATGAAAACCTACAAACTCAAAATCAGTGGCGAGATCTATGAAGCCAAGGTGGTGGAATACACCGACGAACACGCCAAGGTAAACGTCAATGGCACAGATTATACCATCACTTTTATAGAAGACGACACTCGCCAGGTCCCCAAGCTTGCCAGCCAGGAAAAGGCTGTCCCCATAGCTCCCACCCTCACCAGCGGCTTTGAAGCCGGTACCGGTGAGCTGAGAGCACCCATCCCCGGCGTGATCCACGCCATCAAAGTGAAAGAAGGCGACAAGGTCACCAAGGGTCAGACTCTGCTCCTGTTGGAAGCAATGAAGATGGAGACTGAAATTGCCGCTCCGATGGACGGAGTGATCAAAGAAATCAAGATCAAAGAGCGTGAATTGGTGAAAGAGGGTGATTTGATGATCCTGATCCAAGGAGATGAAGTCAAGCCCGCCCCGGCCCCCAAACCGGCTGCCAAGCCTGCCGCTTCCGCTCCCGCTCCTGCCGCTCCTGTCAAAACTGATACGGTGATGTATGCACCCCTGCCGGGATTGGTGGTGGATGTATTTGTAGAAGTGGGTCAACAGCTCAATATAGATGACCGCGTCCTCGTGCTGGAAGCCATGAAGATGGAATCCGATATATTCAGCACCCTGAAAGGAAGAATCAAAAAGGTGTATGTGAAGAATGGAGACAGCGTCCAAGAAGGAGAACCCTTGGTCGAGGTGGAGGGATAAGGTGCAAGAATTAATACAATTTATTCAGACCACCGGATTCCTGAATTTTTCCTGGGGAAACCTGCTTATGATGGGCTTTGGCTTGCTCTTTGTATGGCTGGCTATCACCAAAGGTTTTGAGCCTCTGCTGCTGGTACCCATTGGATTTGGTATGCTCCTGGGCAATCTGCCCGGGGTGGCAGAACAGGGATTGGGAGTGGATGATACCGGAAGTGTGTTAAACCTGCTCTATTTCGGTGTCAGCAAGGGCATCTATCCCTCCCTTATCTTCCTGGGTATAGGAGCGATGACCGACTTCTCCACCCTGATAGCAAACCCCAGGCTCATTCTCTTGGGGGCAGCAGCACAGTTTGGCATCTTTGCCACCTTCGTAGGCTCCATCCTTCTGGGATTCAACGTGATGGAGGCTGCCTCCATCGGCATCATCGGTGGAGCAGACGGCCCCACATCCATCTATCTGTCTTCCAATCTGGCACCACATTTGGTGGGCTCAATTGCCCTGGCGGCATACTCATATATGTCGCTGGTGCCGGTGATTCAACCTCCCATCATGCGGCTGCTCACCACCAAGAAGGAGCGCCTCATCCGCATGAAGCCGCTGCGCGTGGTTTCCAAGCGTGAGAGGATATTCTTTCCCATCGTGGCTTTCATCGTGACAACCCTCATCTCCCCCGGAAGTGTGGTGCTCCTGGGAATGCTGTTTTTGGGCAACCTGCTCAAAGAAAGCGGCGTCACTGAGCGCTTGGCTGCTACAGCCAGAGGTGCGTTGATAGACATCGTCACTGTGCTGATCGGATTTACGGTGGGCGCCAGAACCACCGCCGCAACTTTCCTGACACCCGCCTCCATCAAGATCTTCGCACTGGGAGCTGCTTCCTTCGCCGTAGCCACTGCTTCAGGCGTAATCTTTGCCAAAATTATGAATCTCTTCGTGAAAGACAAGATCAATCCTCTGATCGGAAATGCAGGCGTATCCGCTGTACCTGCCGCAGCGAGAGTGTCTCAAGTGGTGGGACAACAATATGATAAATCAAACTACCTCGTTATGCACGCCATGGCTCCAAACGTAGCTGGAGTCGTGGGGTCTGCTGTTGCAGCCGGTGTGTTCCTGGGTATTTTGGGCAACTAAACTCACACAGATATAAGAAAAGACCCTATCTCACATGGGATAGGGTCTTTTTGGTTGTCTTGATATTATTTAGAACACTGTGATTCTCTTGGTGGCGATCACCTTGCCTTGTTGCTTGATTCTCATCAGGTAAACCCCGGCGGCCAAGCGTTGCTGGTTTGCATCCAAAGCCTGCCAGCGGCTGTTCAGCCCGGCATCTGATGCGGGACTGAAGTCCTTGATCTCAGCCACTTTCTGGCCTCTGATGTTGAAGACTTCGGCTTTCACCTCTCCCGGCGCCAGATTCTTCACAGTGATGGAAAAATCCGCCCTGGAAGGGTTGGGATAAACAGACACGCTGGGCTTTGCGGCGGGTACCATGTGATCGTCATTATTTGAAGTGTTGCTCATCTGAATCGTGGCATATCTGATGGACGTATAAGTGTCATTACCGTTCTGCTGGATATTCAGGATAACATCACACTGATTATCCGTGACATTCTTCACCTCCAGCTGATGTTGATTGGTCAAATCGCAGGAGTAGTCCCAGGGCAATGTTCCCGATCTATGGAGTGCGTATTCTCCATTATCAAGGTCGATATTGTATATCTCCAATGAGTTCTGGCATCCGACCCAGGGAACGAGGGGATAAAGTGCGAACCGACCGTGGCCATCAACAGATGGCAGAATGTCGCAAAGCAGCTCCGGATACTCGGTTTGCTGATTCCCAAAGAGACCCGCAGGCACATCCACCACGTCCAAAGTGTAGGGGTTGAGAATGTGGAGGCTGTAGGGCTCGGGATTGGAGGCATCATGTCTGACGATCATGACACGTTGATCATCCACCCATTCCATTTGCTCAATGATGGCGGTATCCTCATCGCCGAAGGGATAGATACTTTCGATTTGGGCTCCGTTTTCAAACGCAATGTTGCTGTTCACGGCATAGAGAGCGGCATCGCCATTGCGGGCGATCACTTTGGAGCGAACCGCCTTGGTGACCGGCAGAAACCCCTTCCAAACATTGCTGTCCGGGTCTTCAGGATCAGTACCATCATAGTAGCTGATAGAAGCTCCCAATGATTGTCTTAAGTCATTGCTGAAGGTTCTGCGCACATCCCGATGATGCACTCTTTGGTAGCCCACGCCATTTCCGATGGCGCCGGGGAAGTTTCTGGTGGTCAACTCTATATCCAGCACAGGGTCTGTGTGAGTTGTGATGACGGGCGAGGAAGAACTTCCAAACAGGCCATTTTCAATATCCCAGATTCCCTCTGGATTGGGGTTGTCCAAGTTAATATAGCCTCTGTGCAGATACCCTCTATACCTTTCGTGGAGCGAACCCCACAGCTGCACGGTGCCGCGCTCCAGATACGGCGCCCTTTCCGGCCAAAGTGGGTTGTAAAAGGGATAGTCTATTGTCGCAGGCCAGGGATTGGTTGTACTTTGGGGAAATCTATAGCGGTGCAGGTCGATATTATCCCAATAGCTGTCATAGATATTCACGGCAGGCACGGAAGGATGAGGGTGCTGGTATTCAAAGGTGAAACAGCCATCATTCCTGCCCATGGCAGCCAGGGAGGCATAGATGCAAATTGGGTTGTCATCTGCCCTGCACACATGGTACCTGAGGCTGTCCACGGGGCTCTGATAGCCATATTTGATCTCTATGCTCCGCTCAGAAATCAGTGAAACAAAGTCGTTGGGATTGTCACTTGGGTCTTCACCGGCAGGCGTACCGGCCAGGAGAATATCCCCGATGATCTTGATGTTGGAGCCACTTGCCCAGGTTTGATTGCCGGCAAACGTGCCTTTGACCCAAAGTTCATTGGGGCAATAGAAAATAGAACCATCCGGAATATGCGATGCACCACCGATGGGAACCCATATGGTGTCCGCAATGGCAACATGGTTGGTAAAAAGGGGGTCTGCCAAATTTGGTGAGGGATACTCTGGATATACCGCTAAAGATGACTCAGGCATTCGTAGCTTTTCTCCCAGGTAAAGGGTTGCGGTGGTGCCATTGACCTCAGCATATACGATGTACTTCGGATCGTAGTCGGGGCCGATGATTCTTCCATCAAACCTGTGAGAAACGGCGCCAAAGTTGGTGGGCGCGTGCTCTATCAAGCCACCCGGAAACACGGTTTCAACCGGATAATCCGAACCGCCCCCAGGGTAGACTTTCACCTCGCCGGAAGTGATAACCAAACCATCGAAGGTGGGCCAACCACCGTTGCTTCCCCCACCCGCCTGGCGGATCCACAAGTCTCCACTCGTCCTGAGGCTTCCATCAATGTGATCAAGACCATGAAACCTGTATATTTCCCCATCCTGGTCAAGCTCGGTGTACACGGTCCTTTGATATGGCTTCAATTCATCTGAACCTTCACTCTGGAGGTAATTGTCCTGCTCATGCTGAGGATAAGGAAGAGCCAGCGAGTATAACAGGTATTCGTCATCAATCCTTTCCGCATAAGGACTGCTCTCAAAGCTGCGCCCCAGGAGGGTAGCCTGCCAGCTGTCTCCCTGGTTTGAGGAGATTGCCATATAGCTCTCCCAGCCATCCAGGTAGGAAACGATAACCTGCCCGTTGTTTACAGAAATTGTGGGCTTGGTAAACCCCGTAATGTTTTGGGCCACCGTCTTGGTGATCCAGTCCTCTCCATCATTGTTACGATACTTTAAGACAATACTTCCGGTTTGATCTGCAGAAGTATTGGTATTGTAAACGAGGTATACAACTCCGTCGTGGGAGCAGATACCCAGCTCGGCATCAAACTGCCCCAAGGCAATCTCGGCTGGCGTCTGTGCCAGTAAAAACGTGCTCATGGCGATTAGCCAAATCAGGCTAAAGACTTTTGTCTTCATAGCGATTCTCCTCTTCTCATAATGTTATCTTATTATGGTAGCAAGATATGTGCCAATTCAAAATATATTTTTCTCCCCCCACAGGGCTTTTCCCCCGAGAACAAACCCTTTTTGAGCTGTAATTTGTTTGCCACAAACCAACCCTTGCCGCAACCTTTGACTTTGGGCTGCGCTTACCCCACCTTCGGATCTCCTTGGCGCTCGAATGCGTAACTCTTGGGTTTTCTTTGGGTTACTTGTGGATCCCAAAGGAGACCCACAGGAGCCCCTAAGGGAGGCCGCATGAAATCGACGTTTTCGAGGGCGGATTTGTTTTCGCAAAACCGGCTGACAAGTCAAATATTTCAAAAAGGGCTGTCGCTCCCGGTGTCGGAACTCGGGTATGAATTCCTACTGAAATGGTAGGAGATTGGCCTTTTTGCAAGGAGTTTATAATGGGGGCTGTGGCGATGATTTAAAAAGGACACTTGACAATTATCCCACTTTTGGGGTGTTGTATCCTGTTAAGGGAAATAATCGCATGAAAAAGACCAGGATACTGCTGCTTTACATCTTGCTGTTGGCAAGTTTTCAGATGCTGCTTTGGGCGCAGGCGTCTGAGGAATCCGCTATGGCTGCGGAAAAGGCAGCTCTGGCCGACTCCATCAATGTGGCGGTTATGGACAGCCTGATCTACGTGGCGGATAGCCTCGCTTACAATCATGTGGATGAGCGCATCTACCTCTGGCACAACAGCTCGGTCTTTTATGAAGATTCGCAGATCTCGGCGGACAGTATGTATATAGACCTCAAAAAAGAGCAGGCTTTCACCTATGGGCCCACCACGATGAAAGATGGCGACCAGATTCTCTTGGGCCGCGATGTGGCCTACGATGTGAGGAGTCAGACAGGCTATATGTGGGATGGTTTGAGTCGCATCGAAAAGTCTTATTATGGCGGTGCGGAAGTCCGAAAGGTGGGGACGAAGGTCTATGACGTTGATAGTGGGAGGTTTACCACCTGTGATCTGGCTGATCCTGATTTTTGGTTCACGGCGGGGAAGCTGAGAATCTATCAGGGAGACAAGCTGGTTGGCAAGCCCGTAGTGGCTTGGGTAAACAATCTGCCCGTGTTTTACTTTCCCTTTTTGGTGGTGCCGATCCGCAGAGGCAGGCATCCCGGTTTCCTGATTCCGGAGCCGGGCTATAACAATGTGGATGGCAAGTTCTTGCGTGAGATTGCCTGGTACTATCCTTACAAGGATTATGCGGATTTTATCCTGAGCATGGACCTGATGGAAAAGACAGGCTGGAAAGCGAAGCTAAATACCACTTATACCAAGCGTTACCTCTACGACGGTTTTTTGAGGGCAGCATATCAGAAACAGAGGAGGGCCACGACCACCAGCTATGATTGGTCGCTGAGAGCGAGGCATCATCACGATCTGGGCGAGCGTGCCGCCTTCGATGCCGACCTGGATTTTATCAGCAACAAACGCATCTGGGAATCCTCCGGCAGTTTGGACGAGAATCTGGCGGAAAGACTGAGCTCGTCCATGTCCTACCGTCAGCCGCTTTTGGGCTCTTACCTGAATGTGGGCGCTACTTATACGCAAGACCTTGTCAATGATCAAGTTGCGATCTCGCTTCCCAGTGCCGGTTTTTCCATGCCCAGCAGGCCTGTGTATGAGCTGTTTGGCTTCAAAGGCCGCACGCCGCCGGCATGGTTTGCCAATCTCAGCTACAGCTACAGCGTGAGGCTGGATCACACGGGCCAAATCAACGATGAAAACAAGAGCTGGCGTGACTACTTCTGGAGCAACCGGAGCGATTCCACTCAGGTGTATAGCGAACATCACGCGGGCATCAGGCACAACCTGGGCCTCAACTATAGTCTCAAGCCGCTGAGCTGGCTGAATACAAACCACAGCTTCAGCTATGGAGAGGCGTGGTTTGATCGGGATCGAGACGATAAAAAGTGGGTGAGAGGCAATGATTACAGCTTCAATACCTCAGCCAACTTCAATCTCTATGGAATCCGCAACTTCAGCAGGGGCAAAATCACGTCCATCCGCCATATCGTAACGCCCTCCGCCAGCTTGGGTTACAGGCCGGATTTTGAGGAGAACCGGCGTTTCTACAGCTTTGGCGGCATTGCGGTTGCGCAGAATAAAGCGTCCTTGCCGCTGAGCTTGGGCCTGGAGCAAAAGTGGCAGCTGAAGTATAAATCCGGTGGCGAAGAAAAGCGCATCAATGATATCTTTGGCTTCAGCAGCAGAGCTTCGGCAGACCTGAAATCCAAGGAGAAGAAATTCCAGCATCTGGCACATAGCCTGGCTTTCAGGCCCGGAGATGTGAAGCTCGGTTCCATCAAGATTCCCGGCACCAAGACGGTGCTGAGAAACGTGGGCTTGACCTACGATGCGCAGATGAGCTTCAATCACAATCCCTATGAAATCACCTGGCAGAGTCTGGCTTTGAAAAATCAGTATTTCACACACAAGATCATGATCACCGGTTCCGCTGCCTACAAAACCTGGTTTACCAGGCCCAAAAACAGGATGTTCAGCCAAATGGACGACAGCCGGGATGACTCTTTTGACAGCCGGGACAGCTCGGGCGAAGGCTGGAAGCTGTCTTTGAGCCAGGATATTTCAGCCTCCAAAAACCTGTTCAAACCGGAAAACAGCAATCTGCACTTTGATGCCAGCTTGAAAGTGAGCAAAAACTGGCAGATGACCTACTCAAACTATTATGACCTCAAGAAAAGCAAGCAGTTATCCCAGTCCATCTCACTTTCACGGGATTTGCACTGCTGGAAACTGGAGCTCAGCTATTCCCGCCGCAACGAATTCTGGGAATATCGCCTGGTGCTCTTCAATATGGCATTGCCGGATGCCCTGAGATTTCAAACACGTGACAGTAAACGCTATTAGAAAAGCCGTATTTCTGGATAGAGACGGGTGCATCAGCCCGGATGAATTTGGCTACATCTCGGATGCTTCCAAATATGAGCTTTATCCCTATACTCCCGCGGCACTGAGGCTGCTTAAAAGCTTGGGCTATATGCTCTTCATCGTTACCAATCAGTCGGGCATCGCCCGGGGATATTTTGGTTTTGATGAGCTGAAAGAGGTGCACGACAAGATGGAGGAGCTGCTCAAAGCGGGGCAGGTGGAGCTGGATGAAATCTACTTTGCGCCCTATTATGCGGGCGGGAGCGTGAGCCCCTGGAATATTGATCATCCCGATAGGAAGCCGGGGCCTGGGATGTTTCAAAAAGCAATCCGGGAGCATCCCTTTCAGCCTTCAGCTTCCTGGATGATAGGGGATAGGTATACGGATATCGCCTTCGGTAAAAGCAACGGACTCAGGAGTATACTGCTCTTGAGCGGCAACGGCATGGAAGAGCTGAAGCGGGGTGTGATGAACTGGGATCACAAGCCGGATTTCATCTGTGAAGACCTGCTTACCGCCGCCAAGGTGATCGAGTATTTCAGCAAATGAGGCTGGGCTGCGCAACGCGTTTATGAAAAGTATATTCAGCTTCCAAGAGCAGAAATTTAAAGCCCTGAAGCCGGCAAGACAGATGCAGCACGTGATCAGCACCATGCAAGAGCTGGAGCGGCGGGCTGTGGGCGGTCTGGAATATCAAGACCTGGTGATCTTGCTGCGTGATATGCAGAGTTGGATGCAGCGTGATCTGGGGCTGCCTTCCTTTGACCTTGAGGCAGATGAGCCGAGGAAAGTGGCTCTGAAAGCGGCGGCCTGGCTGCAGGATCATGTTGATGCTTATAGAGATGCCAGGATAATTGTCCTCGATCAAGATGGCCTGAATACTCGCGATGATGGTCTCTATCAAAATGCGCAGAATATGGTGGTGATCCTGGAGGATTTGCGCTCCAGCTTCAATGTCGGCTCCATCTTTCGGACTTCGGAATGCCTGGGCATCAAAGAGTTGTGGCTCTGCGGCATCACCAGTAAACCGGGCGATAGGTCTCTGGCCAAAACTGCCATGGGGACAGAAGGGAGGATGTGCTGGGAACCCTTTGACAATGCGGTGGAGGCCGTGAAAGAAGCCAGGCGGCAGGGCAGATGTATCTACGCACTGGAAACTGTAGAAGCGGCCAGGAGTGTGTTTGAAGTCGAATATAAGTTTCCCTTGGCTTTGGTGGTGGGCAATGAGGCATTGGGCGTATCCCAAGATGTGCTTTCGCTTTGTGATGAGTACATTTATCTGCCTATGCAAGGCTGGAAAAACTCGCTCAATGTGGGTGTGGCTTTCGGAGTGGCGGGATTTCATATTGCCCGGGCGAGGAAGGGATAAATCCGGCCGATAGCAGGGTGTCCAGGGGCAAAACGGCAGATTTTAACCACACCTCCGTTCCATTTGCTTATTCTGCATCTTTTTTAAAGGAACACTTGACAAATAATGGCTATCCATAAATATGATCCTATTCTCAGGAGAGAGTCAGAAGATTATGGCTACGTGGGAAATGATCGTCAGAGGTAGAGTCCAGGGTGTTGGCTTCCGCTGGTTTGTAAAGCGGCTTGCCGATGCGCTTGGCGTGTGCGGATACGTCCGCAATCTACCTGATTCCTCTGTCCTCATCATAGCTCAGGCATCGCAGCCGGTTCTGGCTTCTTTTGCGGATCAGATCAAGCTTGGCAGTCGTCGCAGCACGGTGCTGCAATTGGACGTATCGCCGCTTGAACATGCAAGTGAGTATTATGTTTTTGAAATCAGATAAAGATAATATACAGTCAGGGCAGACAGCGAGAGCCTCTGGAGCTTGCTCTATGCTTTCGGGATGGCGCGTATTCTTGATATTCTGCCTGTTTTTGCTGCCCATCCTATTGTTTGCAGACTACCAATATCACACCGTAAGAAAGGGAGATACGCTGTATGCGCTGTCCCGGAGGTACGGTGTGAGCATATCCAGCATCCAGAAATTGAACAATATGAGTGGGACGAATCTGAGAATTGGGCAGAGGCTCAAGATCAAAGAAATCCCCAAACCTAAGCCTAAACCTCCCGTCACACCACCGGTTACGATCACGCCCGACCCGCCGCCGGCAGAAAAGCCGACTCCGGCGGAAAAACCGCCCACTACGGCCGATCCACCTGCAGTCAAGCCGGACCCACCGGCTGCCACAGGAGTTGTGGAGCTGCCCGGCGAGTATTATCACGTCGTGAAAGCGGGCGAGAATCCCTATCGTATCTCGCAAAACTATGGCCTCAGTTCCAAAGATTTCTTTGCTTGGAATGGCAAGAGCAGTTGGGATGAATTCAGCATCCATCCCGGTGATAAGCTGGTAATCAAGAACCCCGCATCACATGAAGCGCCCGTCGTGGTGAAGGAAGAGCCGCAGCCGAGCACGCCTGCACCCAGTCAACCGGCCCCCGCAGAAGAGCCGGTGGTGGTTTCCAAGACCTACAAAGTGAAGAAAGGCGATACCCTCTACAGCATCTCCAAGGCGCATGGCGTCACGGTGGAGGACCTCAAAACCAGGAACAACCTCACTTCAAACAGCATCTTTGTGGGGCAGACGCTGTACATCGTGGGTACGCCGAGCGCTTCCCCGGGTGCGTCCGTCACGCTTTCAGACCTGGAAGGCACGCAGATGATCCGTGACGATCTCTTCACGCCGGTACAGGGGCGAGTGACCTCAGAATTTGGATTGCGCAGGGGCAGGCCTCACAAGGGTATAGATATCGCTGCGAAGTCCGGAACACCCATCTATGCGGTTTTGGATGGAGTGGTGGTGTTTTCCGGCGTGCAACGCGGCTATGGCAATGTAATCGTGATCGAGCATCCGGACTTTGTGATGACGGTCTATGCACACAACGATAGAAACTTGGTGGCTCTGGGTGACGAAGTGAAAAAAGGTCAGCAGATTGCCGAGGTGGGAAACACAGGCAAATCCACCGGGCCTCATCTCCATTTTGAATACCGCATCAAGGGCCAGGCCATCAACCCGCGTAAGGTGTTGAAACTTTAGGATGAACAGGTAGGGGTATGCCAAGACGCAGACGAGAAAACGTTTTTGCAGATAAAGCGCTGCAAAACTACCTGAAGCAGATCTCAAAGTATGAGCCGCTCACCAGAGAAGAGGAGCGTGAGCTGGGTCTGCGGGCCAAGCAGGGTGATCAGGAAGCTATCGATCGCTTGGTGCAGGCCAATCTGAAGTTTGTGGTCAAGATCGCCGCCCGTTACCAAAATAGGGGGCTTAGTCTCTCCGAGCTGATCAGCGAAGGCAATATCGGCCTCATCAAGGCCATTGAGCGCTTTGATCCCACCAAAGACATCAAGCTCATCTCCTATGCCATCTGGTGGATAAAACAGCGCATATCCCTGGCGGTGAGCGAGAAAAGCTCCATGATCCGCGTGCCGCTGGGCAGAGCCAATACTGCATACAGGATCAAGGCTGCCAAGGATAGAATCTACACGCAGTCCGGCGAAAAGGCCACCACAAAAGAGCTGGGAGAAGCTACCAACCTTTCAGAAAAAGCGGTGGAACAAATCATAGACCAGATGCCGGAAACCACATCTTTTGACGAGGTTATCAGGGGAGATAACTTTGCGGATTTTACCACCAAAGACCTCATGGTGGATGAAGAACAGCTGGACCCGCAACAGCTCTACTATCGCGAGAGGATTCACGACAGACTGCACGATGCCATAGACCAGCTGGATAGCCGTGAAGCGGGCATCATCAGAGACTATTTTGGCTTGAATGAGGAAAACGAAGCCCAAAACTTTGCCCAAATCGCAGAGAAGATAGGCCTTTCCAGAGAAAGAGTGAGGCAAATCCAAAAAGAAGCTCTGCGCAAAATGACAGAGATACTCAAACCCGAAGAAGACTCGTTTGTGGACGAGTTTTTGGATAAGTATAGCATATAAAAATAAGGATGATACGAGATGTTTAAGAATTTTGACGAGATGACGAACTTCGTGAAAAGCAGGCGCAGAGGACGCGCAGTAATCGCCGCGGCACAGACCACCAGCGTGCTGGATGCCGCTATTTTGGCCTATAAAGAAGAGCTGGCAGATAGCACCTTGGTGGGAGATAAGGCTGCCATTATCGCCCTTTTGGAGGAGCTGGCTCCCGATCTGATCTCCAAATTTGAGATCATTGATACCGGTGCCGACCCCCTGGCTGCCGTCCATAAGTCAATAGATTTGGCCCACGAAGGCAAGGCAGACCTCATTCTCAAAGGCAAAACTGAAAGTGCGACGATCATGAGAGCTGTTTTGGATAAAGACCACGGGCTCAGGCAGAGCGAGGTTGTCTCCGACGTCCTGGCCTACGAACATCCGGATGGCCTCCGCTTGATGAGCGATGGAGGCGTCAACCTCTGTCCCAATCTGAAAGAGATGGTTGCCATCGTTAAGAACAGCGTGAAAACCGCTCATGATATGGGGTGTGAGATGCCCAAGGTCGCTCTCCTTTCCGCCATAGAAGTGGTGAACCCCAAGATGGAATCCACGGTCAATGCCGCTATCATCAGCAAGATGAATCAGCGGGGCCAGATCCCGGGCTGCATCGTGGAAGGCCCGCTTGCTTTTGACGGTGCGGTAGACATGAAGGCGGCAAAGCTCAAAGGTCTCACCGAAAGTGGAGTGGGTGGTCAGGCAGATGTTGTCATCGTGCCAAACATCGAAGCCGGCAACCTCTACGGCAAAATTGTCTCCCTCTATTGCGGCTATCGCGTGGCTCACTTTGTGGTGGGTACCAAGGTGCCAATCCTCATCCCTTCCAGAGCGGATGATGGTGAAAACAAGATGCTCTGCATGGCGATGGCGCTTGCCTGCATGGTGCGATAGAAGATGAATCTGGGCCTGATTCAGTTTGGCAAAACAAAGGATCGCTGGCTGCAAGAAGGCATAGATGAATATCTCAAACGCCTGGAACCTTGGCACAGGGTTCAGATCATCCAATTGCCGGATGCATCGATCAAAAACAACCCTGATGCCCGCGCCGTGATGCAGAAGGAAGCAGAAGCCGCGCTCAAGGTTATCCAGGCTGATGATTATGTGATTGTGTTGGATGAAGCGGGAAAGCAGTACAATTCCCTTGATTTTTCCGCATTTCTGACTAACTTATCAGATAAGCGAAGAGTGCTCTTTGTAATCGGTGGAGTGTTCGGCGTGGACGAGAGCCTGAAAGCACGAGCAGATGCGCTCATGAGCCTGTCGCCACTCACATTCACCCATCGCATGGCACGCTTGGTGCTGATCGAACAAATCTACCGTGCCTGCATGATACGCAGCGGTAGGAAATACCATATCTAAAGGATTTTAACCATGTTTCAACCTGACGCAAACACGATGGAAAACTTCCGCTGGGCCTTGTATGTCCTCATGCAAGGCATGGGCGGGGTGTTCCTGTTTATGGGTATCTTTTACCTGTTGATCTGGGCTTTGGGGAAAATCTTTAAACCAAAAACACGACCATGAAAAAGCTGTATATACTACTGATCGCCTTACTGGCAGCGCTTTCAATGCCAGCTGCCGTAACTGTGCTGTCCTCTGATGCTTATCAGAGTCAGGTGGAGTTTGTCCTGGGTGATTATGCCATCCGGGAGCAGGATTCTTTTGCCAGAATCAGTGTGCCCCATATGGCGTATCCACACCTCCCAGGGGCACCAGGACTGCCCCTTGAAGAGTTTAAGATCGCACTGCCTCCTGCCGGCAATATCGTGTGGACTCTCACCGTGCTGGAAGAAGAGCAAGTGTCATTGAACCACCGAGTTATGCCTGTGCCTTACGTTTCTGCACAGGAAAGCGGCATGAGCCAATATCACTATCGGGTGGATGAAAGCCTCTATGCAAGCGCTTCTGGTGGCTATGTCACAGAGCTGGAGCCGGATATCTTCCGGGGTTACAGCTTCACTTCCCTGAGGGTGAATCCCTTCCAATATGATGGACAACGCAGCTTGCGCATTCTCAAGCGTGCCATCATCAACATCAAGATCAGTGGGGATGTTTCCTACAAGTCCACAGTTGTACAGGATGGATTGGCCGGGCTCTTTCTGGATGCAGTGATCAATCCCGCTCAGGCTCAAAACTGGAAACAGCACTTCAGAACCAGCATCAATCATGCGCCCTTCTCCGAGGCAGATTACTGGCTCAAGATCGAAGTGGATAAGAATGGCATATATCAGCTTACCCGGCAAAACCTTAGCTCGCTCCCTCTGGACGACGTAGACCCCCGCACTATCAGGATGTTCTCCACAGGCGGTGCGGTAAATCCACCCGCGGTGCAAACCGCCGGGCCCGAGTTTAAAGAAATCCCCATCAGGGTGATAGGCGAGGAAGATGGGCACTTTGATGCCTCCGACAAGATCATCTTCTTCGGTGAAAACCGCGATGGACTGGATAAGACAGCCGAGCTGGGCACCCTGGTGGCTAGCACTGTTTTCAATCCTTACAGCCTGAATGGCGTTTACTGGCTCACCTTCGGTGGCAGCTTCTCCACGCCTCCCTTGAGGATACAGATGCAGGATTTGTATAGCAGTTCAAACTCCTCCACGAGCAACCATACCACCAGCTCTCGCTATGAGAAAGAATCCCATCGCATTGATCCCTACAGCTTTGAATGGTATAGCGATAAGCTTTTTGGTATGACGACTGCAGATTACATCTTCAATCTCGACCTGAATGATGTCGATCCCGATGGCCTCAATAGCATCAAACTTACCCTCCGCCATGAAGGAGCGGCGAGCTATGATAGTGTATCCCACAAGATCAGGGTCTGGGTAAACGAGCAAGAGATACAGCCTCCCAGCCCGGGTTATTTCGGCTGGAGGGGCCCATCATATTATACTTTGACGAGGAACGGAGTCAACCTGCGCGACGGAGAAAACACAGTCCGCATCCGGGTGTTGAGGGCCAAGTCGGTAAACCTTTTTCTGGATTACATCCACATCGCTTATCAGCAGAAGCTCAAGAAGGGCTCAGGGCAGTTTATGATCAATGGGCCGGATAGCGTGGCAGAAACCAGGATAGCCTACCAGATGCAGACAAGCAGTTCCGGCGTGGAAGTCTATCGAATCGGCAGCTCCTTTGCGGATGTGAAGCAGGTGCCCTGGCAGGCAGGAGCGGATGTTTTCATCTCTCCCAGCAACAACAAGACAAGGTTTGTGCTCACCCAGCCCAACGAGTACTACAGCCCCGTTTCAGTCAGCTTAGCCGATGCTCAAGACCTCACCCTGGATACTTCCCAGGTAGACCACATCATCATCGCCCCGGAAGAGTTTCTGGAGCAAGCCTCCACGCTGGCGTCCATGTACCAGGAGTTTTACGATCTCAGTGTCAGGATTGTCGATCAGGCAGATATTATCGACCAATTCACCGGCGGTCATCCTGATCCCCTGGCCATCCGCCAATACCTGCGCTATGTATACAAAAACTTCACTGCCCCTCAGCTTCAGGGTGTGACACTTCTGGGCACAGGAACCATAGATTGGCGCAACAAATCCCGCATCTCCACTCCCAAAAACAAGATGATGGTCTATATGCAAGGTGCCACTTCATCCGATGACTACTATGTCATGATGGATTCCAAAGACTATCCCGAGCTGATCATCGGGCGCTACCCCGTTCGCAACACAACAGAGCTCAACACCATGCTCTCCAACTATCGCGACTATGTGAGCGATCCCACACCCGGCTGGTGGCGCAATTCCATGGTCTTCCTGGCAGATGATCTCTACAACGGCAGCGACCCCGTTGCAGAATCTTACCACACCCAGCAGATGGAAAGAGCTGCCAACCTGATGCACAAGAGCGTGAGGATAAACAAGATCTTTGGCTGGGAATACGACTATGATGAATACCAAAACAAGCCCGGCGCCAGGGATGACATGATCGGCTCCATCAATGAAGGTGTGCTGGTGTGGTATTACGTGGGTCATGGCAGCTATGATTCCTTGGGCGCTGAAGACTATTTCAATGGTGCCACAGATATGGTCAGGCTCCACAACGCCGACAAGCTGCCCCTCTTTATCGCTGCTGCCTGCAGCGTGTCAAATTATGACCATTGGGGCTATGACAGTCTGGGCGACAAGCTTGTTTTGCAGGACAACTACGGCTGCATCGCCAGTTACGCTGCCACCCGCAGGGGTGGGGGCGAGGCAAATACCCGCCTGGTGGACTTGATGTTTGAAGAGATGATCGGCAAGCGCCATCCCCTGGGAATAAGCATTATGGCCTCCAAGCTGCGTTCAAACTACAATTCCAACGACCTGTATTTTGTCCTCTTGGGAGATCCAACCCTCAGGATCAATACTCCCATCAGAGACAGTCTGTTAACCGTTGATGGCAGCGCGACCTCAGCGGTATTGTGTTCTCGTCAGCAATCCCATGTGGAAGGCTCCTTCGGCCCTTATACGGGCAACGGCACAGCCAGTTTGCGGCTCTTTGACAGCGGCCGAAACTACAACCTGGGCTCCAATCCTGTCAGCCAGCAAGGCAACCAGCTCTTCAAAGGTGATGTATCGGTGAATAACGGCAGCTATCAAGGCGGCTTTATCGTTCCCGACGATGTCACCAACGGCAACACCGGCTCCGTCATGTGCTATATCTGGGACGACACAACCAAGCAGGATTATCTGAACTACTTCTATCCCGTAAACACGCGGGACAACGCCGTTGCGGTGGAAAACGACGGCCCGCCCAAGATAGAGCTCTTTTTGGGAACCATGGATTTTAGAGACGGAGACGTGGTACCTGCCTCCACCACGCTGATAGCCAAGATTTCAGACGGGAACGGCATCAACGTCACCGGCAGCTCCGGACACCATATCTTCCTGGTGATTGACGACGCCGCACAGCCCATCCCCGTCACGGAATACTTCAATTACAACAAGGACTCCTTCACGGACGGCATCCTGCGCTATCCGCTCCCCAAGCTGTCTGAAGGGCCTCACACCGTTCAAGTGATCGCATTTGACAACTTCAACCTGCCCTCAGTGGCAAACACCCACTTTGTTGCCAAACACAGCTCAGAGCTTTCCATCCAGAGGTTGCTCCCCTACCCAAATCCCATGGAAGATGACGGATACATCACCTTCATCCTCAGCGAAGAAGCTTCTTTGGATATCGGCATCTACACCGTCACCGGCAAGAGGGTAAAGCGCATCAAGACCCTGGGAAGAGAAGGCTTTAACCAGATTCCCATCGATGCCAGGGACAACAACGGCAACCGCTTGGCAAACAACACTTATTTCATTAAAATCAAAGCCAAAGCCGCTTCCAAGAGCACAGAAGCCACCGAGCGGCTGGTAATATACAAATAGGAACCCCTCTCCATGCTTATTTACAACACAGCTACCCACAAGAAAGAGACCTTCGTCCCCATCGAAGAAGGCAAGGTAAAGCTCTACGCTTGCGGCCCCACGGTGTACGACTTCTTTCACATCGGCAACGCCCGCGCCTTCCTCTTCTTTGACGTGATGCGAAGGTATTTTGAATACAAAGGTTACGATGTTACCTACGTGCAAAACATCACCGATATAGAAGACAAGATCATCGCCCGCTCCATTGAGGAAGGAATCCCCTACGACCAATTTGCCTCCAAATATGCAGATGCTTTCCTGCAGGATTCCAAAGCCTTGGGCATCAAACCGCCGCATCATCAACCCCGTGCCACAGAGTTTATGGCAGAGATTATCGCCCTCATCGAAGAGCTGATCAAGCGCGGCTATGCCTACGAGGTGGAGGGAGACGTGTATTTTGACACCGCCAAGCTACCGGAATACGGCTCTTTGAGCGGTAAAAGGATAGAGGACCAGAAGGTTGGCGCCCGCGTGGCGGAAAACGTGCTCAAGCGCAATCCCACAGACTTCACCCTCTGGAAACGCAGCAAGCCCAACGAGCCCATCTGGCAAAGCCCCTGGGGAGAAGGACGCCCCGGCTGGCACAGCGAATGCGTGGTGATGAGCCAGCATTATCTGGGCGAGACTTTCGACATCCATGGCGGCGGCGTAGACCTCGTCTTCCCGCACCATGAAAACGAACTGGCCCAGGCCAGAGCTATCTCCGGCAATCCTTTGGCAAACTATTGGGTGCACAATGGCTTCCTCAATATCGAGGGCGAAAAGATGAGCAAGAGCCTGGACAACTTCTTCACCGCACGTGACATCCTCAAGCAGCACAGCGCAGAAGCCATCCGCTTCTTCTTCCTTTCCAAACACTATCGCAGTCCCATAGACTTCAACCGTGAGATCATCGAGGAATCCGAGCGTGCAGTTGGAAACTTCCGCCAAAGCCTCAAGGATATTGACTTCCTCACTCTGGACGAAGCCTTCGAGCCCGGGCCCGAGCTGCAGAAGCTGGAAGCCGAGTTCCAGGCAGCTATGGATGACGATTTCAACAGCGCCAAAGCCATTGCTGTGCTCTTTGAGATCAATGGGCTGATCCGCAACCGCCAGCTACCCCTCGAAGAGCGTCAGGACGCCGCCCGGATGCTGGTGAAGCTGGGTCGGGTGCTGGGCTTTTTCCAAAACCTGGAAGAGGCGGAAACGTTGCCGGATCAAAGCAAACAGCTGATAGAGCTGATTATCAAATATCGTGCTCAAGCCAGAGCAGACAAAAACTGGGCTCTCTCAGACGAGATCAGAGCCGACCTCGCCGCCTTGGGAATCGAGCTCAAGGACACACCCACCGGCGCTGAATGGTCTTACAAGGAGCAGTAATCATGAACAAAGCCTTCAAATCTTACCTGTTCGTCTCCATCCTCATCCTGATCGGCGTGCTCGTCGCCCTCTTCTTCATCCTGAGGGCACAGCCCAAGCTCAGCAGCCCCAAGAGCATCACCTACGATGCCCTGGGCGAAAGATTCCTCATCTCAAACCTGGGCAATCACTCCATCGTGGCCATGGATGCGGAAGGCAAGCTCAGCAATGTGATCAAGAAAGGGATCAACAACCCACGTGGCATCACGATGAGAGGCCAGGAGCTATTGGTGGCAGATGACGACAAGCTGCACTTCATAGACCCCGATCCGGGCATCATCACCAAGACTGTAACCATCGAAGGCGCCAAGCTGCTCAACGACGTAGCGGTAGACGAGCTGGGCGCCATCTACCTCACAGATATAGACGCAGAATGTATCTGGAGGCTGGACAGACAGGGCTCCAACCCCACACAGTTTACCAGCAAGCTGATGCAGCAGCCAAGCTCTCTCTACTTTGACAAGCCGCGTCGTCAGATGCTTGTGGTGAGCATGGGGCAGAGGCAGCCCATCATCCTTTTCAGCACCAAAACCAATGAATTCAGCGTCTTCAAAGACACTATGTATTCACAACTAAGCGGCATCCAAGCGGATGATCTGGGCCGCATCTTTTTCAGCTCTCTCCAGGAGCAGGCTGTGTTTATGATCCCGCAAGCCCAAAACCGCTTCATCCTCTTTGAACAAAACCTGAAGTCCCCTGCAGACCTGTATTGGCACGAGCCCACCAACGAGCTTTTGCTGCCGCTCACGCAGGAAAACAGAATTGTAAGATTAGCCTTGGACGAAGACTAAGTCTTGTAAGTATAAGGAGATATTTTACAATGGAGATTATCACACGTGGCCTGAGCCTCCTCACTTGGGAACAAGTATTGATGATGCTGATCGGAGTGGTGTTGATCTGGCTGGCAATCGCCAAAAAGTATGAACCCGCTCTGTTGCTGCCCATAGGTTTTGGCACCATTTTGGCCAATATCCCGCTTTCAGCAGCCGTGGGCGAAGGCGGTGCCCTCACCGTGCTCTTCGATGCCGGCATCCGCACCGAGCTCTTCCCCTTGCTTATCTTCATCGCCATCGGCGCTATGATCGACTTTTCTCCGCTCTTGCAAAACCCATCCATGCTGCTCTTCGGTGCAGCCGCTCAACTGGGAATATTTGTGACCATTGCTTTGGCCACCCTCTTCGGTTTTTCCCTCCAGGAAGCCGGCGCCATCGGCATCATCGGAGCCGCAGATGGCCCCACCTCCATCTATGTGGCAAACCGTTTTGCACCCTCATTGATGGGCCCAATCTCCGTGGCAGCCTATTCTTATATGGCCCTCGTACCCATCATCCAACCGCCCATCATCCGTCTGCTCACCACCAAAGAAGAGCGCAAGATCCGCATGGACTACAGCAGCAGCGACGTACCCAAGATTGTGAAGATCATCTTTCCCATCCTCATCACCGTCATAGCGGGCATCTTGGTTCCGGAAAGCGTGTCACTGATCGGCTTTCTCATGTTTGGCAACCTGATCCGCGAATGCGGCGTGCTGGAAAGCCTCTCCAAAAGCGCCCAAAACGAACTGGGCAACCTCGTAACCATCCTGCTCGGAATCACCGTCGCCTCCACCATGAAAGCGGAAGCCTTTCTCAGAGTGCAGACCATCTTCATCATGTTGCTGGGCCTCGTTGCCTTTGTCTTTGACACCGCGGGAGGTGTACTCTTTGCCAAGCTGCTCAACCTCATCCGCAAAAAGAAGATCAACCCCATGATCGGCGCCTGCGGCATCTCAGCCTTCCCCATGAGCGCCAGAGTGGTTCACCAGATGGGGCAGAAAGAAGACCCCTTCAACTTCCTGCTCATGCCCGCCGTCAGCGTAAACGTAGGCGGTCAGATAGGTTCCGTGATTGCGGGTGGGCTGGTCCTGGCGCTGCTATCCTGAGGCTGGAATGGATAAAGACGCACTCTTGGAGCTCTTGGACAAAGCCCGGCAAGCCGCCCAAAACGCCTATGCACCCTATTCCGGCTACAAAGTGGGAGCTGCACTCCTGGATTCACTTGGTAAGGTTCACCTGGGTTGCAACGTGGAGAATGCCTCCTATTCGCTTACCAACTGTGCCGAGCGCACCGCCATCTTCAAAGCCGTAAGCGAAGGCGTGAGAGACTTTCAAGCTTTGGCCGTCTGGGTGGATTCCGATACCATCTTCCCGCCCTGCGGTGCTTGCAGACAGGTAATAAGCGAATTTGCACCCCGGATTCCAGTGATCTTTGGTAATGCACTGCGCCATGAGATCACCGATGCAGCCACGCTCCTGCCCTCTGCCTTCAGCCTGGATAAGTGACAGAGCTCTTTGACCAATCCAGCTGTATAGTCTGTCCCAGAGAATGCCGGGCAGACCGCACCCAGAACAAAGGAGCCTGCGGTGCCGACGTCAATCTCAAGATCAGCCTCGCCACCCTCCACTACGGCGAAGAGCCCGTCCTGAGCGGTTTTGAAGCACGCAGAGCCCGCATCGTCACCTCCTCTCAGGGTGAAACCCTCTCCGGCGGCAGCGGCACCATCTTCTTCTCAAATTGCAACCTACATTGCATCTACTGCCAAAACTATCAGATCAGCCACTTGGGCCAGGGCAGATACATCAGCGATGAAGACCTGCTCAACATCATCTTTGGGCTCCAGGACGAAGGCGCCCTCAATATCAACCTCGTTTCGCCCACTCAATACACAGCTCAACTTATCCCCATCCTGCGTCAGGCCAAAGCCGCCGGCTTGCGCATCCCCATCGTCTGGAACAGCAATGCCTACGAAAAGGTGGAGTGTATCCGGGCTTTGGGCGAGCTGGTGGACATCTGGCTGCCGGATTTTAAATATGCCGACGCAGCGCAAGCCCGCAAATACTCCGGCATCTCAAACTACCCTGCCACAGCCATCGAGGCCATCAAAACCATGTGGGAATACGCCGGCGAGCTGCAGACTGACTTTTTGGGCGTAGCCACCAGGGGAGTGATGATCCGGCATCTGGTGCTTCCCAACGGCATCTCCGGCTCCAAAGAAGCACTGCATATGATCTATGGCGCCATCGGCAATACCGTAAGCCTCAGCCTCATGGCCCAATACTATCCCACCGCCGCCTGTGCTGCCTACCCGGAACTCTCCCGCAGCATCACTTACGACGAATACCAAGAGGTGCTCGAGACCGCAGAGGAACTGGGTTTTGACAATATCTTCGCCCAAGAAATAAGACCCACACCGGATTGGACGCCGGACTTCGACCGCTGAGACCTCTCAATTTGATTGGATAGATGCTCCGTGATGCCAGTTGGCAGCTTTCCAGCGGCTGACGCTTGCCTTTAGCTCCGTCTACCCCGCCCCAATTTGCGGTAATTGATGTAATCCTTGGGAAAGCAATCTTTTATCCCCTGGTCTCATTCTACACTCCCGGCGCAGCGACTCACCGCTCACAACCGGACGGTGCGGCCCTCCTTAAGGGTCAAAATTTATTTTCAAAAAACCGATGCTCAGCTCAATATTTGACTTTTGACCGTGTCTGCCCCACCTTCGGATATCCTTGGCGCTCGAATGCGTAACTCTTGGGTTTTCCATGGGTTACTTGTCGATCCCAAAGGAGACCCACAGGAGCCCCTAAGGGAGGCCGCATGAAATCGACGTTTTAGGAGGCGGTTTTGTTTTCGCAAAACCGGAGCTCAGGTCAAATATTTTAGAAAGCCCGGCTGTTTCAGGTGTGGGAGTGAGCTATGGAATGCCTATCAAAATAGTAGGTATTCCGCCGGTATTTATCTGCCATTTCAACCCCCGATATCCGGGGGCGGAGCAGTCCGTCTCACTTTTAGCGTTTTGTATGCACCCAAATTGAACTTGGGCCTTTTCTATTTCATCAACACCATCTTGTGAGTGCTGCTGCTCTTGCCAGCGGAGCTGAGGCGCACAAAGTAGATACCGGAGGCCACTGCCCTGCCTTCAAAGTCCTTGCCATCCCACACCGCCTGATGTTTGCCTCTGGCTTTGGGCTCGTTCACCAGAGTGTCCACCATTTGGCCTTTGATATTGTAGATATCGAGTTTTGCCATACCTTCGGCAGCAAGATGATAGCTGATCGTGGTGCTGGGATTGAAGGGATTGGGATAGTTGCCAATGATTTGTGCCTGCTGTACAGGTGTTTGCAGGGCATCGTCATTGGGTGTACTGCTGCGCACAGTATTGCCCCAAATGCCCGTAATATCTCTTCCGGCCCGTTGATCTATCCAGCTGATAAAGGCCGTGTTTGAAGTTGTGGTGATGCGGGGGTGCAATTGGGCATTGCGGGCATCACAAAGCACCACGGGAGCAGCGTCCGCCGGATTTCCGTTTGCATCCAAACGCCGGTAATAGATGTCGGATTCAAAAACATGATAAGGGACAAAGGAGCAGATCATGGAGCCATCATCAAAGCTTTTAAGGATTGGCTGCATTGGCTCATAGGCTGCGGGGATGATGTTTATCCCGGCTTCAGGGGTCTGAAAGCTGCCCTGGGTGTCTACACTATGGAGGTTGTAGCCGGCATCGTTTTGCGCCAAAAATATCAAGGCATCATCTTTGACTAAGGGGTTGCTGATGGAGCCGCCCACGTCAAAGCTTATCCCATCCTCACCCCACATTCTGTCTCCCTGGGGGCTTATCTTCTGCATGATATAGCTGCTTGAGGTTTCCGGATTGTTGCTTCGGAAGATCAGGCAGCAATCATCACCCATGCCGCCGGTGCCGATCAGCGTGTTCTCTTGGCTGACGTCCATGGAGCTCAGAGGGAAATCGTTTGAGCCTCCTGTAGCAGTTATGACGCCATGAGCATCGAGCAACAAAGCTTTGAGGCGAGTGAAGCTTTCTTCCATATAGGCGCTGTAGTGGTCACTGAAAATGAGCAGGCCATTTTTAAAGCCCAACAGTGTGTAGCAGTGATTGACTTTATGTGGTAAAAGCAGCTCTCCTTGAGGGTTCCACTGTGCCTGGCAATTAATATATTTCTGCCCCATGATCTTGTTTGAAAAACCGCTGGCGGCGGCAAGCCAAAACAGGTAGACAGCTTGGTCTACGCAGCCGATTATGTGGTTTTGGTTGCCAAGCATGATGCCACTCTCGCCAAAACACAGATTGCCATGATAATCTATGGCTTGAAGGAAAGTCCTGCCTCCGCTCAGGGTGGTGTACAGGATATACAGTCTGCTATCATTGTCCACCATAAATTGCAGCACATCCAGCACGTCATCACCCAGAGGCTGCAGAGAACGGCCATTGAGTTCCAAAAGAGGTTGCATATTTGCATCAAAAAGCTGATAATATATACCTGACATTCCATACTGATAGCCATCGGTAAGGGAAGTCTCATGACGTCTTTCCATCCAGATACTCAAAAACCTGTTTCCCAGGCTAAAACACTGATGCCTCCACCGGGCACCATCACAGACGCCGGCCAATCTGTCCTCCAAAGCTATGCCGGAGGAGCCATGAACGAGCGTGCCGTCAGTATTCAGAACCTGCATCTTGATCATTTGCCGCCTGTTTAGGATATCATGCCACAGGAATATGCCCCTGTCGTTGGCAGGCAAAACAACCATATACTTGGGATGGGTATACAATTCATCGGTTACAGCCAGGCTCTGGGTGAAAAGTTTGCCGCCCGCAGCATCAAAAATCTGGACATAAGGCTCCACTGCAAGCAATATCTTCCCATCCGGCGACTCCGCCATCAGAATTTTCCCATCAGAAGGATACTGCTCGACAGCATTCCAAAGTGGCTGTAAATCTGCAGATAGCATATGCAGGGTGAGTGTAAGATTGTAACCACCGGCCAGAACATAGGCCACTCTGCCATCGCGCAAAAGCCAAATCCCACTAAAGCGTTGAAACAGGAGGTCGCATTCCAGGTTTTGAGTAAAAAGAGCCTCTCCGTTTGTGCCCGTCTTACTGATTTTTAGGCTGTCTTCGGAAACTGTGTAGAGCAAATACTCGCCATTTACCGGCCCAGTTATGTCGGCATACCTCCCATCAAAGAGGTTAAGTGCCGGTATGGCATCGTCATCAATGAGCACACCTGCATCGGAAAACTTCAGCACTTTGTATTGATAAGATCCCGGCGTCCCGATGCAGATATGCACCAAAAAGCCGCCGCCCGGGCAGGATAGCACATTTTTCATCTCCACCATATCATCCATCTCTACCAAGGCTATTTCTGTCTCGCCCCAGAGTTTGTTGCCTCCGGAATCAAAGTTTTGTCCAAAGATGGGGTTTGCCCATCTATTTTGAAAAACGGCTATGATGCCACCGTTATCGTTGGCAAGTATTTTACCTTTAGCGTATGTGAATTGATCAGAAAGCAGCACTCCCTCGTCGGGCCAGAGACACTGCCCCTCAGGAGTCACTTTTTGCATATAGTCATGACTTTTGGTGGAGATGATCTCTTTCCAGATTATGATGAAGTTGCCGTCGCTGGTGGGGACCACGTCTAAAAGCTTTTGGTCTATCTCCTTGTGCGCCAAAAGGATGGCTTCGTCCGTGAGAAGCTCGCCGGCTGCGCTGAGTTTGTGGCAATAGATGTTTTTGGATAGCGTGCTGTTGTCGCTGAAGAAAACAAGCCAGCCGCCATCTGCAGTTTGAAAGCTGAACTGCTCCAAAGTCAGTTCATCAGCCTGCCGGATGATAAATTCATCTGCCAATAAACAGGTGGCTATACACAGCAGCAGGCAGACTATCAGGACAATCCTTTTCATTTTAAACCTCCTTATCTATTTCATCAGCACCATCTTATGCACGCTGCTCCTGTTGTTAGAGCTGAGGTGCACAAAGTAGATGCCTGAAGCGACGCCTTTGCCGCTGTGATCCTTCCCGTTCCACACCACTTGATGCTTGCCTCTGGCTTTGGGCTCATTCACCAGCGTGTTCACGAGTTGTCCTTTGATATTGTAGACATCCAGTTTTACTGCTCCATCCGCAGCAATATCATAGCTGATCGTGGTGCTGGGGTTGAAGGGATTGGGGTAGTTTCCTATAATTTGAGCTTGCTGTATGGGCGTCTGCAGGGCGTCGTCAATGGGTGTGCAGCTCTGTACGGTGTTGCCCCAAAGCCCGGTGATTCCCAGGCCCGCTCGATGGTCTTTCCAGGTGATGAGGGCTGTGTTGAAGTATGTGGCGACGCGGGGCTGCGACTGGATGTTACGCGCATCGCAAATCACTACGGGAGCGCTTTCTGCAGATGTTCCGTCCGCGTTAATGCGGCGGTAGAAGATGTCGGAGTCTGTCAAATTATTATTGTTGAAAACGCAAATCATGGAGCCGTCTTCAAAGGTGGCAAAGTCCACTTCCTTGGGTGCATAGGATGCGGGGATGATATTTGTTCCGCCGGGTGGAGTCTGAAAGGCCCCTTCTGCATCCACGCTATGGAAGTTGTAGCCGGAAGCTCCCAAGCTCAAGAAGCACAGGGCATTGTCTGTAACGACGGAATGCTCGATGGCGCTACCGTCATTGAAGCTGATCCCGGCTGCCCCCCAGAGCCTGTCGCCTCGGTAATCGACCTTTTGCAGGATGTAGCTGTGTGTGGATTCGTCGCTATCCAGGCGGACGATCAGGCAGAGATCATCTCCCATCGTGCCCGTGCCAATGAGCGGATTTGCAAAAATGACAGGCTCAGAGCTGAGCAGGACGCTGTCATCACCGCCCACCGTTGTGATCAGTCCATAGGTGTCAAACATCAGGGCCTTGAGATGGGTCGGGCCAATTGATTGATAGTTGTGGAAGCTGTCACAGTATATCAGCATACCATTTTCAAAGCCCAGCAGCCTGTACATATGGTTGAAAGCATAGGGCAAAATCAGCATTCCATTGGCTCCCCATTTAGCTTGGCCATCCACATATTTCTGGCCCATGATCTCGTTTGTGTGGCCGGTGTAGGTCCTCGTCCAAAAGACATAAGTGACGTGCCCCACTTCGCCCACAACCTCATCTGCGAGCTCTATTTCGATGCCGTTGCCGGCATAACACAGATTGCCCTCAAAATCTATCGCCTGCAGATATGTCGGGCTTCCATAGTCCCGCCCATAGATAAAATGAAGCCTGTTGCCCTCGCTGACATAGATATGCAGCAGGTTCCGGGCTTCGGCACGCTGAGACAGGGCAACCCGGCCGTTGGGCTCCAAAAGAGGCTGCATATTGGGATCAAACAGCTGATAGTAGTAGCTGCCATCGTGTCGGGTATCAGTCCAAAAGCTCAAGAATCTGCCACCCAGATCGAAACAATAATTAAAGCCTTCTGCATAATAGCTGTCCGGACAGCCCCCGGCCAATATGTCTTCCAAAATGATACCATTGGGCAGATGGGTAAGCGAGCCATCCATCTTCATCGCCTGCAGCTTGATCCTCTGCCGGGTATTGTAATAATAATTCCACAGGCAAATGACGCTGTCTTGTGTAGGTAAAGCGAGCATATCATAGCCACTGTCGGCGGTGATAAGCTGAGGTTCGCTGAAAAGACGTGTGCCGTCTGCATCATAAAGCTGAGCCTTACGGTCCCAGGTTAGCAAGAATCTCCCTTCAGAACATACGTTTACCCTGGCCCAAGAATAGCCCGGATGCTGCTCTTCAACACTCCATAACAGCTCCAAATCTGGTGATAGCAAATATAGATGCACTATTCCACCGTTAGCTCCACTTCTCGCCACAAATGCCACCTTGCCATCGTCAAGAAGCTTGATATCATTGATATAACCGCAATGGAAAACCAGGTTTTGATCCAAGAGCAGCTCTCCATTTGCGCTCACTTTGTTGACTTCCAGCATAGCGTCCGGATCAGCATAGATCAAATACTCGCCATTCACCGGGCCCACTATCATGCCAAGCCCTTTAAAGAAAAGATCGGTAGGCACCAAAGAAGTGTCATCGACCAGCACGCCGGAATCTGAATAGCGCCACACTTCGCTGGTTTGATTGTAGCCGGAGTATGCCCAAAATCGCAGTAAAAAACCTCCCTGAGGATAGGCCACAATGTCCCCAATTGCTGTTGATGAATCGCCACCTGCCAGAACTACTCCCGCCTCACCCCAAAGCTTATTGCCATCGGAATCAAAGTTTTGTGCGCAGATGGGGCTATAGAAATACTCATCCTGGTAAGCTACAATGAGACCGCCGCTACTGTTGGCCAGCACTTTGCAGCGACAGGCATCCGAGAGTGAATCTACACACTTCACTCCCTCGTCTGCCCAGAGGTTTTGCAATTCCGGGCTTACCTTCTGCATATAGATGTGATTGTAGTTGCAGACTTCCTGCCACACAACAATGAAGTTGCCATCGCTGGTGGGGAGTACTTTTACCAGTCTTTGGTCTGTATCATTCTTGTATGCCACGGGTATGGCTTCGCTGGTGAGCGGCATCCCGGTGGCGCTGACTTTGTGACAAAAGATACTCTCAGACAGTGTGCTGTGACCGGTGTAAAAGACAATCCAGTCGCTATTCGCTGTCCGGAAGCTGTATTCTGATAAAGTCAGCTTATCAGAGGCACGGATCACAAACTCATCTGCCGGCAGAAGGGCAATCACGCACAGCAGCAGACACATCAGCAGGGCGAATCGTTTCATTGTTTTATTCTCCTCATTTGTTTGCCCTAAAGTTATGCAATTTTCATTCCTGCCGGCAAATTAAGTGAGGGAAAACACCTCAAACCTCAGTAATAGTAATATAAAAAACGATGGAGTTTGTACTTTTAGCTTGACATCAAAGCTATTTCCGTACATATGATCCCTACTATGAGAAAGTTTAAAACATTAATAATGATAGGCCTGTTGATAACTCTCTGCCAAGGTGTGCTTTGGGCAGATATCAACGTGAGCTTTAAAAACACCCGCAAGACGGTTTTACTGCCCGAAACCAAGCTGGATGGAGTGGAATACGTGCGCGTTGAGCACTTCAATTCCACCTTCAATTCCATCACCAAGGAAGAGAGGGCAGATCAGCGCCTGCACCTCTACATCGAGGGCAGGCAGTTTGTCTTTTTGATCGGCTCACCCTTCTATAGCTCAACGGATTTCTCCTGGTCTATGCACCATCCCTTAAAGCGTGTCAAGGACCAGTTTTACCTCCCATCCGTGTTTGTGACGGAGCATCTGCCGCTGCATTTCAAGCAGATGGAATATAAAAATAAGACCCTGTTTTTGCCCACACCCAAGGATAACAGCGTGAAGGTGATAGTCTTAGACCCCGGTCATGGCGGCAAAGACCCCGGTGCCGTGGGCAAAGGCAGGCTGCAGGAAAAGGTGGTAAACCTCAATGTTTGCCTGCATCTGAAGCGGATGTTGGAAGAAGAGCTGGGTGTGAAGGTGGTCATGACGCGCAACGATGACCGCTTCGTTGCCCTGCGTGATCGCACCAAACTGGCCAACGATCAAAAAGCCGACCTCTTTTTGAGCGTGCACGCCAATGCAGCTAAGGCTCGCTCTGCTGCAGGCATTGAGACCTATTACCTCTCCACTGCGCAGACCTCCGATGCCCGTGCCGTCGAAGCCTTGGAAAACGGTGTGGTGGAAAAGTATGAGGGCGGTGAGGCTGAGATTGCCAAATATGACGCTCTCAACTTCATCCTCAGCGACTTGTGCCAGACCGAATACCTGGAAAACTCAAACAATATGGCGCTGTTGATCCAGCAGAGCATGGTCTCCGGCACTCAAGCTATTGACAGAGGCGTCAAGCAGGCCAATTTCTATGTCTTGCGCGGTGCATTCATGCCGGCGGTGCTCATCGAAGTGGGATTTCTCAGCAATCCAAGAGAGGAAGAGCTCTTGGGCAATGCCCAATATCAGGAACGGCTCGCACGAACCATCTTTGAAGGAGTGAAAAGGTTTAAATTCCGCTACGACCGCATCCGCAATATCTAATAAAACAAGGAACATCTTTTGGCTCTGAAAGTAAGAAGCGTCGATCCCCAGGGACTGGCCGCCCGCTACGGCATTACCGCCGGTGACGAAATTCTCAGGATCAACGGCTGCCGCATCCGCGATAGCTTTGACCTCGCCTATTACAGCTCCGAATATCAGCTCAACATACTGCTGAAGAGCAAAGACGGAAAGCAAAAGAAGGTAAAGATCAGCCGCGATTCCATGCTCTTCATGGGCATAGAACCCGCGCCGGAGCCCATCCGCCGCTGCCAGAACAAATGCGTCTTCTGCTTCGTCGACCAGATGCCAAAAGGCCTCCGCAAAAGCCTCTACATCAAGGATGACGACTTCCTCATGTCTTGGGAGCACGGCAACTATATCTCGCTCACCAACCTCAGCGAAGCGGATTTCCAGCGCATCATGGATCAATACATCAGCCCGCTCTACATCTCGGTGCACACCACGGATAAAGCCCTGCGCCAAAAGATGATGGGCTACAAGAATGACTTTGATATTCTCAAGGTTTTGAGGCGCCTCAGCCGCGCAGGCATCAGCTTTCACACCCAGATCGTCTGCGTTCCGGGAATCAACGACAAACTCGAGCTGGAGCGCACCATCCTCGACCTCACACGTCCGGAGCTCAACACCCTTTCCATCGGAGTTGTTCCTGTGGGCTTAACCCGTTTTCGTACCGGTCTGCCCCAGCTCAAGCCCTTCGATGCCCATTCTGCCACCCTGCTCTTGAGCCTGATAGACATACTCCGGCGTGAGATTGGGTCTGACATCATCTATGCTGCAGACGAGTTTTTTGTCTTGGCGGATAAGGCCATACCCGGCAGAGCTTACTATCAGGACTACCCTCAGGCAGAAAACGGCATCGGCTTGCTCAGCTTGCTGCGTGCCGGCTTTGGCAGATGCAAGCGGGAAGTGATCCAGAGTTTGGATCAAGACGGCGCGGATTATCTCTTGCTCCACTCCCAAGCCGCCGCAGGGGAGATGCGCAAGATAGCAGCTCAGATCGGCGCTGCGCTCACAAAATCCACCCTGAGCGCAAAAGCTGTGCGCAACGATTTCTTTGGCCCCCAGGTCACCGTGAGTGGTTTGCTCACCGCTTCCGATATCCTCGGCCAACACGCTTCCCAGCCCAGGCAAACCCTCATCCTACCCGGCAATATGTTCAATGTAGATGGCTACACATTGGATGGTTTAGACAGAGCGGCATTGGCGCAAAAGCTCGGTCGTAAGCTGCTTTTGACGCATCCCTTCTTTGAGGAGGTGAGTTGATTTTGCCCTTTGTTAAGTATATTTTATTTGACCTTTTCAGCCCTCTGTATTTTATGACCTGATAGATAAATTTTGTTAAGGAGAAGATCGAATGAGACGTTCCCTCGCTATATTGATGATCCTGGTTTTGCTCATTGGTTCTGGCTGCGTAAACGAGGCCAACCGCATCGAAAAGGCCAACAAAGACTTGGGCAGTAAGCGCAACCCCATCAAGATGTATTTTGTTCCCTCATTGGAGGCGGGCAAGGTGGTTGCCAGCGGTGAGGCCATCGCCAAAGCCCTGGAAAAGGAAACCGGCTATCACTTCAAAGTGGCTGTGCCCACCAGTTATGCCGCCGTGATCGAAGCCTTGGGAAACTATCAGGCAGACATTGCCTGGCTCCCCACTTTCGCCTATGTTTTGGCCAAAGAAAAGCATGATGTCGAAGTGAAGTTTATGACCGTGCGCGACAGCCTCAAGATGTACAGAGGCCAGTTTATCGCCCGGGCAGACAGCGGTATCAAAGGCGTCGAAGATATGCAGGGCAAGGTGATAGCCTACACGGACGCCTCTTCCGCCTCCGGATACATCTACCCCTCTGCCATGCTCAAAGATAAGGGGATTGAGCCCTCGCAAGCACGCTTCACCGGTTCTCACAGTGCCGCCATCCTGGCCGTCTACAGCGGAACTGCCGATGTGGGCTGCACCTATTGGTCACCTCCCGATAAAGAAGGAAATCCCAAAGACGCACGTGCAACTCTCGTGGAAACCAATCCTGACATCTTGGAAAAGGTGATCCCCGTTGCCTTCACAGAGTGGATTCCAAACGACACCGTCACCTTCCGCAAAAACCTGCCCAAAGACTTGGAAGCAAAGGTATTGGACGTGCTTTACAGTTTCTCCAAAACTGAGCACGGCCATAAGATTATGTACGACCTCTATCAGATTGATGGCTTGGAGCCTGCCACGGATAAAGACTACGATGTGGTGCGTAAAGCAGTGGAACTGATGGGCCTGGACATCAAAACTCTGTTGAAATAGCTCAAAGCTACAGCCTTGGAAACACAGCTAAAAAACCAACACATTATCGAGCGGCGCTCCGGCGACCGCCCCTACCGGTACCGGCGATGAAGCCTCAGCTCACAATCCGAAACCTCGTCAAGAGCTACGACGGCATCTACAATGCCCTGGACGGCGTGAGCATGGAAGTGTGTCAGGGTGATTTTGTCATCCTCCTGGGGCTCTCCGGTAGCGGCAAATCAACCCTGCTCAGATGCATCAACCGCTTGGTTGAACCTACAGACGGCGAAATCTATTTTGAAGACCAAGACATCAGAAAGCTGAAGGGGACGTCGCTTCGCCACTATAGACGCGAGATCGGCATGGTGTTTCAGCAGTTTAACCTGGTCAAAAACATGAGCGTGATCGGCAACGTGCTCACCGGCAGGTTAGGTTATCAAGGCCTCCTGGAAAGATACAGCTCCCAGGATTGGGAAAACGCCAGGCTCAACCTCCAAAAGGTGGGCCTCAGCGAATATGAGCAGCGCAAAGTGAAACAACTATCCGGCGGACAACAGCAAAGAGTGGGTATCGCTCGTGCCCTGATGCAAAATCCCAAACTCATCCTGGCAGACGAACCCGTGGCCAGCCTGGACCCCGCCACTGCTGACTCTGTGATGCAATACCTGGGCAAAATCAACGCCGAAGGCATCACCGTTATCTGCAGCCTCCACTTCCTCTCTTTGGCAAAACGCTATGGAACCAGGGTCTTTGCCCTCAAAGAAGGTAAAGTAGCCTTTGAGGGCCACGTCGACGAGATCGACAACCATAAGTTTAAACAAATATACGGGGAAGACGCCAAGGAAATATAGGCTCCTGTAGCTTCTCGGGAGAATGAGTCCTTTTGCAGGACGTTAAATGTGCCCAAAAACACCCATAACTCATGGTAGTAATTCCGCGCTGAAGCACCGCCATCAAGCGAGCTTGACGCAAAGAAACGCTGAAGCCGCCGTCAGATACAGCTCAAATATGCTTCTGAGCTCCCACCGGCAAGGTGATGGTAAAGGTGCTTCCTTTGCCCAGTTTGGAATCCACTTTTATGCTTCCGCCCAGTTCATCCAGGGCCTTTTTGGCCACAACCAGTCCCATTCCTGAGCCCTTTTCATGGTTTGTGCCGCTACGAAGGTAATCGTTTTTCATGGAGAAGAGGTGCGGGATTTTGGAGCTGGGGATTCCCACTCCATCGTCGCTCACGACGAACTTGAGCAGATCATCCTTTATCGTAACACTCATCCTCACTTCGCCGCCGGGATGTGAATATTTGATGGCGTTGGTGAGCAATACGCTCACGAGGAGTGAGATCACATCTACATCCGAGTGGATCACCGCATCGGATGGGTAATCCAGTTTGATGTTGAGCTTTTTGTTTTGCAAAAGCGGTCTGTAATGCTGAAATCAGGGCGTCCAGGCGGATGAGACCGATGTGAGGATTTGCCATCTGCCTCTCAAATTTAGACCATTTATAGATTTCTCCCAATACCAGGCTCATTCTGTACGATGAATCCTTGATTTGGGTGAGATAGTCCACCAGCTCTTCTTTGGTGAAGTTATCAATGTTTTGGATCAAAAAGTTGCTCAGCGAGATGAAGGAGAGGACTGGGTCCTGCAGGTCGTGCAGCACAAAGTTTAGGAATCTGTCTTTCATCAGATTGTGCTGTTCCAGTTCCTCGATGCTTTCTTCCAGGCGCTCTTCCAGATCGCGGGCGCAGGAGATGTCTATAATCAATCCATGCAGATACAGTGTCTTATCCACTGGGTTTTGAATTCCAACGCCTTGTTCCCAGGCCCAGCGGATGCTGCCATCCCTGTGTCTGATTCGGTAAGTGATCTGAAATCCGGTTTGACCTTCCAATGCCTTGTTTATCGTTTCTCTCACCAGGGCTCTATCTTCCGGCAGGATAAGCTCTTCATAGCCCACGGTGTCGCCGTCGAGAAAATCCTGGGGCAGGTATCCAGTCACGGTTTTGCAGCCCTCAGAGACGTAGAGAAAGCTCAAGGCTTCGTCGTTTAGGCAGCGATACACCATGCCCGGCAGATGTTTCATCACATGGTCTGCCATATCGGGCTTGAGTCTTTTAAAATCTTCCATAATAAAACCTGTAAAGTCCTTTTGTATATTTACGTTGTCATTCTCTGAAAGCAGCCGCTCTATAGAAGCCTCGTATCTGCGGGGGATCGGTTTGGAGCCAGATAAGCGGATTTGCCGCCTGGAAGCTGCCTGCTTGCGTGCATTCCGTGAAGAGGGAATAGGGGTCTGGCGAGCTGAATACCTTATAGCCGGCGCTGTTGGCAACGGGGCTGAGCTGCAAGGAGAGCTGATTGCCGCTGATGCTGATGGTGAGCGTGGTTTCCACGTAGGCAGTTATTTTGAGCGAATTGCTGGTGAGGGTGGTGGGAGCTGAGATGGCGCTGGGCGAAATCTGGATTTGCAGATAGTGGTTGGCGTCAAAATCGCTGCCATCAAAGGAGAGGGAAATCGCTGCTGAGCCGGGGCTCAGGTATTGGATGCTCTGAATGCTCAATCCCACGGGTGCGCCCAAAAGCGAGAAGTGCGCCGGATCGAGATTGGTAGAGCTGAAGGTGCATCCCTGCAGGCTGAGTGTAAGCTGCACAGCATCCAGATTGTATTCATCCATGGGGATATCAGAGCTCAGGCTGGCTTCAGCGGAGGAGAGGAGTTCCACCCTCATGAAAGGTGAATACATACTATAGCCGCTCTGGAAGTAAGACTTGAGGCGGTAGTAATAAGTGTGATCATTGGAGAGTCCGCTGAGCTGCAGGGAATTGTTCAGATAGACGTTGAGGTCGTTGTAGGCGGGTAAGACGTTTACAAATAAGCTGTCTGTTGCCACCTGCAGATAATATCTGCTGGCGTCTATGGGAGTGGTCCAAGTCGCCCTGAAACCGCTTTGGCTGATGTTTTGCGCAGCTTGAGGTATGGGGCTCCAAATATGGGCTGCATATTCGGGCTTGTCGATGAAGGGATTGCGGTTGCCCTGACGCTCGAAGATGCGTTCGTTGCGCTGCATTTCTCTGGCATCGGGCGGGTCTTGAACGTGCCAGGCGAGCAGGGTGGAGAGCTTGCCATAGTTTGGCCCGCTGGTATCGATTGCATCCACCAGTTCCAGGTCAAAGCTGGTATCGGTACCTTCATAACGCACCGCCATATACATCATCATGCGCGCCACATCGCCCTTATCCTCGTCGCGGGGCTCCCAGGTGTTGCTGGGTGAACTGTAGCAGCCCGTGTTGCCACTGTAGCCTGATGGGGGTGAGGCGTCGATGTAGAGCGTGCCGCCGTTGTCAAAATCACGGTTGGATTTGGCGGAGTTGACGGTGGCATCGCAGGGGCGCATATGATGCAGGTCTGTACCCGCCGGTGCGGAGTCGCCAAAGCCGCCATGGCTCTTGCTCCAGGTGTGTTCACGGTTCCACTGCGTAGTGCCGCCACCGGCATGGGATTTGGGAACGCTCCAGCCCGTGTAAATCTCGATGATGTTGTTGGGGTTGTTGGGGTCTTCATCCGTATAGGGAAGCTGCGTCCAGAGCGCATCATAAGAAAACCGGGTGGTATGCGTGGTTCGAATGAGCTGATGCAGCGAGCTCTTGAGCGTCTGACCATAGCCGGTTACTTCTGCATAGTAGCCTGTCTCCACGATGTGTTCTGTGGTGTTGGCAGACAGCGGGTTGTTGGCTGCTTCGGAGAGGAGAAACTTGGTCTGCGTGCCCTCGCCGTTGTATTCGTAAATCCTGAACCAGTATTGGGTTTGGGGCTGAAGATTGGTGATGCGGCAGGCGTTTACCGGCTGATCTTCAATGATGGGCGTGCTTTGATTGTAGACGCACTGCTGGCCGGAAGTGTAGACCGTGTTTGGCGTGGGGTTGTCTCCATCGGCGGGGGGTGTAAAACTGTTGGTGGTATTGACATAGATCACGCGCTTGGCTCCATTACCCACGCTCCATTCCAGCGTGATCTCATCGTGGGAGGGATAAGCGATGAGGCTGTGTGCCTGAATGGTGGGAGCTTGAACTTCATAACCACTGGCGTCACAATCGTGATAGCCCAGGTATGTAAAGGTATCCACATCATACAGATCCCACTCGGGTGCCAGGGTCGTAAATTCGGTGCCGCCGGGATTGATGGTCACGCCTTGGGCTACGGTCGATTTGCGCACCAAGGTTTTGTCTTTGGTGCTATGATCTCCATCGGTCCAAGCGGTGCTGGGCCTGTGACCGATCACACCAAAGATGTCTACATAGCTTCGGGGCTCTATCTTGGCCAGAGCTACGGCGTCATCGCCATTGAAATTGCAAAAAGTACCGTGAGTAGCGTCTGCTACGGCCAATATGTCGGCATGAGCACTTGGGTGCGCCACCACAAAGCATTGGCCGGGATTCAGAATACCGGTGGGCGTAAAGCTACTGCTTACCGTGGAACTGCCGTTTGTATATAGCTCCAAAACGTAGTCGGATAGGTCAATCGGAGCGGCGGTGCCGTTGTAGAGCTCAATGGCTTTGTTGTGGCTGGAACCTTCGATATACTCGCTGATGAAGAGGTCTTGGGTAAAGCCTCCCGAGCCGCTGCACACGGTGCCGTTTACAGGAAGTAACTGGTTTGCTGCGCCGCTGGAGCTGTGGATGATGTTTCCGGAGAACGTGCCGATGTTTGCACCGCTGAGACGCACATGGATACAGCCGTTGAAGCTGCTATCAAGCTGCAGTTGCGAGCTGAAGTTGACGTCATCCGTGGAAAGCTCAAATCCGGTGGGAGCCTGCACGGTGATGCCGGAAGTGAGGTTGGAGCCGTGCAGCAGGTAGCCTTGGCTGGTGGAGGGATATTCATGCTGGGTCTCGAAGGGGTTGAGCTGACCGGTGAGATGCAAGGCGGGCTCGTCTGAGGTGTGGATGCTGACCAGTACATCATCTATACCTATCTGCTTGCGGGTGCCTTGAGTTCCTGTGGAAGTGGTGAACCAGCTCACGGTGAAAGTATCTGCAACAGCGATGTTGAGACCGCTCACGATAGCGCTGCGGGGGCTGTTTATCCCTTCAACGGTATCATATTCCAGCTCCGGGATCACGGTATCATTTACACTCACGATCCATTTGGGGCTGCCCGGCTGATCGTCTTTTGCCACTTTGCCCATATAGCTGATGGCAAGCGAGTTGACAGGCGAGCCGCTGGTATTTACAAAGCTCAAAGTAGCGGTGAGGCTGTCGTTGGGTGCAGAGGCGGTGACTTGCATTCCTAAGACTCCATTGCCTCTGAGGCCGCCGGTTGGCAAATGGTCAAAATCGCCGATGTAGGGGATGTCTTCATCCACGCACCAGCCGTTGGGCAGAGTGTTTAAACTGACAAAATCAGTAAAATCCTGGCTGTAGCTGCCGGAGAAGGGCAAGACGGAAAGCGTGACGTTGCCACTAAGCCCAAGGTAAGCTGTTGCTCCGCCACCGGAGTGAGTAGCGTTTTGGGTGTAGTCGGAGTGTGCCAGGCCTGCTTTGAGACGAACGTAAATAGTGACAGGGGAGAGGCTTGCTCCGCTATAAGGTATGGAAAGCGTGCTCTGGTAAGAGCTTCCCGTGGTGGAAAATTCATATACATCAAAAGCGGAAATGCTGATATTGCCGCTGGCAGGGCTCAGGTTTTCGGCGCTGAGGGTGTAAGTCTGAGCGGCGGACGGCCCATGGTTTTGATCGTAGGTAAAGCCGCTTAAGATATTGGGCGCCAGAGTGATGGTGGGTAGATTGGCGATATAATCCGTGATCAGGATGTCATCGATGTTTATGCGTCTGTTTGAAGAGCCGGTGTAACTAACAGGCAAGATGCGGATTCTGGCATTGCCGGTCACATTCACTTCGGCGCTGAAGGTGTTTACCTCATTTGTGGGGGAGAAGTTTGGGCCGGCCTGTTGCCAGGAAGCCCCGTTGTTGGTGCTGTATTCCACCTTCCAATCTATGGAAGGGTCGTTAGTGTTGTATCTTTTGTGGTAAAAGCTGATGTTTCCAATGCCATCCGTTTTGTTTTGCAACATGGTCATCACACTTGTGCCATGACCTCTGAGGCGGGCAGCACGAGCACCATTGACCGCTTCTCCGGAATCTGTTCCTATCATTACTTCGGTCATGTTCCACTCTATACCGCTCAACGTCACATTGCCGGCGGCGTAGGAACCTTTCGTCTCGCCAGCTCCTTCAAAGTCAACGCTGTAGTCTGCCCATGCAATGAGGCATAAGAGGCCCAGCGTCAGTGTCATACATACCTTTTTAAACATCATTTCTCCTATATTGTCATGCGAAAATCAATTTAAGGTCTCATATCTAACAGATGCGGGTTTTAGTCAAATGATTTCTTCTTGTTAATCGGGACTTTTGCATCGGGGCTGGGAAAATGTTGTGACTTGGGTGGAAAATAAATGGCTCAAGTTCAATTTGAGTGAGTGAAAAGTTCTACAGGAAGAGCAGAGCAGGATTTCCTCCAGATTTCAGGAGCATACAAAAAGGCTGACGAATACCCAAATAACGCCTACTGTTTTAGTAGGCAATCTCTGGCTCGCTCCGGCACCTGAAACAGCAGGGGGTTTTGAAACATTTGACAAAGGAGCCGGTTTTGCGAAAACAAATCTGCCTCGTAAAACGTCGATTTGATGCGGCCTCCCTTAGGGGCTCCTGTGGGTCTCCTTTGGGACCCACAAGTAACCCAAAGAAAACCCAAGAGTTACGCATTCGAGCGCCAAGGAGATCCGAGGGTGGGCGAGGCCAGGTGAAAAGTCAACCTTTGATGCAAGGGCTGGTTTTTTGAAAACAATTTCTGGCCTTTAAGGGAAGGGATTTTCCATCAACAACCGGCAGCTGCGATCTTGTCTCTTCACACCTACCCACTCCAATTGAACATGAGCAAAATAAATAGAAGATCAGTTTGGCTGTCATTTTTGATGCAATAAGATGAAATAAGTGGTGTTTTTCCGCTGCGGAGGGTGGGAGTTTCAGCCTGTGCAGCTATTCAGCATTCCGTTCAAATGCTGTATTGATGCGGTGGTGTGTAAATATGTGCAAGTAGTTCTTGACAAAAATGGCAAGATCAGATTTTTGGTCTTAATACGTCAAGAAATTGGCGTTCATAGTGTGAATTTTGTGAAGAAGTCAAAATACTTATTGACAAAAAAGGTTGGTTTTATTTTGATGATAAAACGTGATGCCGATGTAGCTCAATGGCAGAGCAATTGATTTGTAATCAATAGGTTGGGGGTTCAACTCCCTTCATCGGCTCCATAAATGTGGAGAGGTTCCCGAGTGGTCAAAGGGAACAGACTGTAAATCTGTCGTCAGTCGACTTCGGAGGTTCAAATCCTCCCCTCTCCACCACTTTTTTAGTCTTTAAGGCTGTATTTGATGCGGGAGTAGCTCAGTTGGCTAGAGCATCAGCCTTCCAAGCTGAGGGTCGCGGGTTCGAACCCCGTTTCCCGCTCCATAAATTTAGAAATTGGTGTAGCTCAAGTAGCTCAGCAGGCAGAGCACCTCCTTGGTAAGGAGGAGGTCATCGGTTCGAATCCGATCTTGAGCTCCACTTTCTTTTTAAACAAATAAATAATAAACACGACATGGAGCCCAGTTAAATGGGTTTCAGGAGGAAAAATGGCAAAAGAAAAATTCGTACGTACCAAGCCACATGTCAACATTGGTACCATCGGTCACATCGACCACGGTAAGACCACTCTTACCGCGGCGATCACAACTTATTTAGCAAAACAAGGCGGCGCTGAAGTCCGTTCATTCGATAGTATTGATAATGCACCGGAAGAAAAAGCCCGCGGCATTACCATTGCGACATCACACGTCGAATATGAAACCGAAAATCGCCACTATGCACACGTGGACTGCCCCGGTCATGCTGACTATATCAAAAACATGATCACTGGCGCAGCACAGATGGACGGTGCCATCCTCGTCGTGAGTGCTTATGATGGCCCCATGCCCCAGACCCGCGAGCACATCCTGCTTGCCCGTCAGGTTGGCGTTCCGGCAATCGTTGTATTCATGAACAAGTGCGATATGGTTGATGACGAAGAGCTGTTGGACCTGGTGGAGCTTGAAGTTCGTGAAGAGCTTTCCAAGTATGATTTCCCCGGCGACGATCTGCCCGTGATTCGCGGTTCCGCTCTCTTGAGCCTCAACGGCGATCCCAAAGGCGAGCAGAGCATTCAAGAGCTCATGGACGCTGTGGACAGCTACATTCCCCTGCCGGATCGTGCAGTGGATAAGCCCTTCCTCATGCCCGTGGAAGACGTGTTCTCCATTCCCGGCCGTGGCACAGTTGCTACCGGTCGTGTGGAACGTGGCGTGATCAAGATGCAAGACAAGGTGGAGCGTGTGGGTATCCGCGAAACTGTGGAAACCACCTGCACCGGAGTGGAAATGTTCCGCAAACTTCTCGATGAAGCCCAAGCTGGAGACAACATCGGCGTGCTTCTGCGTGGATTTGCCAAAGACGACGTTGAGCGCGGCATGGTTTTGGCCAAACCCAAATCCATCACCCCTCATATCAAGTTCACCGGCCAGACCTACGTACTTACCAAAGAAGAAGGTGGACGCCACAAACCTTTCCAAGACGGCTATCGCCCTCAGTTTTATTTTAGAACCACAGACGTGACCGGTACTGTACGCCTTCCCGAAGGCATCAAGATGGTTATGCCTGGTGACAACGTGGAAATCATTGGCGAACTTATCACCCCCATCGCCATGGAGCAAGGCCTCCGCTTTGCTATCCGTGAAGGTGGACGCACCATTGGTAGCGGCGTGGTTGGTTCCATTATAGAGTAAAGACACATGAGAGATATCATCATCCTTGCTTGTGAAGAGTGTAAAAACCGTAACTATAACACCACTCGCAACAAGCGTAAGAACCCCGGCAAGCTGGAGCTGAAGAAATATTGCCCCACCTGCCGGAAACATACCTCTCACAAACAACGCTAAAATAGCTTTGATAATGTTGCAGGACAGTAGTTCAATTGGTAGAGCACCGGTCTCCAAAACCGGGGGTTGCGGGTTCGATTCCTGCCTGTCCTGCCACGTATCATTGGCTTCAGATATTGAGGCCGGCTTGGATTTTAGCTTTTAGAAAACAGGTAGAGTAATGAAATTCGAAAAGATAAGCCGCTTCTTTCGCGAGGTTAACGCAGAAATGCGCGCCGTAACCTGGCCCACTAAAGACGACGTTAAAGAGGGCACTGTTGTGGTGATCGTGATGTCTGCCATTATGGCGATATTCTTGTCGTTGGTGGATCTCGGTTTTAGTCAGATTTTTCAGTTGGTGTTTAAACTATAATGACTGAAAAGAATTGGTATGTGATCCATACCTACTCCGGCCATGAAAACAAGGTCAAGTTGGCAATCGAGAAAGGAGTCGAAGGTACCGACATGGAGGATGATCTTGGTAGAGTGTTGGTGCCCGTGCGCCAAACCTTTATCATCCGCGATGGTAAAAAGATAGACCGTGAACGCAAGCTTTTTACCAGCTACGTGATCCTGGAGGCAAACCTTACGCCCAAATTACGTAGCTATATACTGAGCGTTGCCGGAGTCACCAAGTTTTTGGGAGTTGGCAAAAACAGCAGAGAGCCTACTCCGCTTCCTGAAGATGAGGTCAACCGTCTCTTGGGCATTGCCGATGCAGATTATGATGCTAAGAGCTTTAACTTTATGCCGGGAGATGCCGTGAAAGTAGTCACGGGTCCCTTCACAGATTTTGAGGGCGTGGTCACCCAGATCGCCGATGGTGGCAGTAAACTCACCATCGACGTGATCGTGTTTGGCAGACGCACACCCGTGGAACTCAGTTCCAGCCAAGTAGAGATTCTGAAAAAATAATATAGAGGTAAGATAAAATGGCAAAACCAAAAGACGTAGCAGCCATTCTTAAACTGCAACTTCCTGCAGGTAAGGCTACACCGGCACCTCCGGTGGGACCTGCTTTGGGGCAAGTCGGAGTGAATATACCCGAATTCTGCCGGCAGTTCAATGAAAAAACAGCCGATCAGCCCGGGATGATCTTCCCGGTGGTGATCTATGTGGCTAAAAATAAATCCTTCACCTTTGACATCAAGACACCGCCCGCAAGCGTGCTGATCAAAAAGGAAGCTGGACTGGCCAAAGGAAGTGCCACTCCAAACACAAGCAAAGTAGGAAAAATAACCCAGGATCAACTCAGGGCTATCGCCCAGATGAAAATCCAGGATATGAATTGCGAATCCCTTGAATCCGCAATGAGTATGATCGCAGGTACTGCAAGGAGCATGGGCGTCACCGTTGAAAACTGATGCTGCCTGTGCAGGAGAACATACTTCATTAAGGAGAGTCAATGAAACATAGTAAAAGGTACAAACATGCCTACTCGATGTTCGATCGCCAAAAACGCTTCGATCTCGATGAAGCGTTGAAGATCCTGAAGACAATTCCAGCGTCCAAATTTGACGAGACCGTGGAAGTGCACTTCAATCTCGGCGTCGACCCTCGAAAAGCCGACCAGCAAATCCGAAACTCGCTCATCTTGCCACACGGAACAGGCAAGACAGTGCGCGTGCTCGTGTTTGCCGAAGGCGATAAGGCAACAGAAGCCAGCGATGCTGGCGCCGATTACGTCGGATTGGATGACCTGATTGAAAAGATCAGCGGTGGCTGGTTTGACTTTGATGTAGTCATCACCACACCAAATCTGATGGGACGTATCGGAAAACTGGGTAGAGTATTGGGTCCGCGCGGCCTGATGCCAAACCCCAAAGTCGGGACTGTTACCATGGATATTGGTAAAGCTGTCGAAGAGGCCAAGGGCGGCAAAGTCACCTACAGGGTGGATAAATTTGCCAACCTTCACATTCCGGCCGGCAAGATCAGCTTTAGCGCAGAACAACTCAAAGATAACATCAAAGCCATCCTGGGCGCTGTCATCAAAGACAGGCCGTCCACGATGAAAGGTGTGTATATCAAGAGTATCACCATCTGCACCACCATGAGCCCCGGCATCAAATTACAGGTCGCAAGCGCAACCTTGGAAGCAAAGAGCTAAGGGAGATCAAAATGGTTCAAAGTGTAAAATATGACATCGTCACACATTTGAAAGAAAGATTTAGTGGTGCCAAAGCGATCGTACTTGTGGATTATAAGGGAATCAATGTCGAACAGGTAAACCAGTTACGCCGCCGCTTCAGAGCGGAAAACGTGGACTACTTTGTTCAGAAAAACACCCTGATCAAATTAGCTCTCAATGATCTCGGTATCACAGAATTAGACGCTCATCTAATCGGCCCCACCGCTATCGCGGTCTGCCATGAGGATGAAGTAGCACCCACAAGGGTGTTGGTAAAGTTCAACAAAGAAGTGATGGATAACGCAGGCTTCCCCAGCTTTAAGGCGGGCTATGTTGCCGGAGCATTACTGGATGCCAAACAGCTTACCGCGTTGGCAGCCATGCCCTCCAGAGACGAGCTCCTGGCCAAGATTTTGGGCAGTGCCCAAGCACCCATCACCAATTTCTTGAGTATATCCCAAGGCATTATCCGCAAATTCATCTATGCGGTGCAAGCCATCCGTGACAAAGACACGGAAGCCAGTTAATAGGACCCAAAATTAATTATACCCTGGAGGAAAAAATGTCCGATAAACAACAACAAGTAATTGAGTTGATCAAAGGGATGACCGTATTGGAACTCTCAGAATTGGTCAAAGAAATGGAAGAAGTATTTGGCGTCTCCGCAGCCGCTCCCGTGGCCGCATTTGCAGGCCCCATGCCCGGCGCAGCTGAGGAAGCCGTAGAAGAACAAAGTGAATTTGACGTGATCCTTACAAGTGCCGGCGACAAGAAGATCAACGTGATCAAAGTCGTACGTGAAATCACCAAACTTGGCCTCAAAGAAGCAAAAGACCTGGTCGATAGTGCTCCCAAAATGGTGGTGGAAAAAGTGGGCAAAGAAGAGGCTGAACAGGTTAAACACAAACTTGAAGAAGCTGGTGCCACAGTCGAGCTTAAGTAAGGGATCACATCCCGAAACATTTGTCCAAAGAAAGTCCAGCGGGGCTTTCTTTGGGCTTTAATTATGTATATAAAGAATAGAGTGCAAGCCTCGCTATCAACGCTAAAAAATGCCCTCAGCCTTGAGCTTGGGGCAGAGTTGCTTGTTAGGCAGGCAAGCGCAACCCCCAATATCACAGATACTATGTATCACAATGAAAAAGGAGTGGGCTTTTGAGAAAGATCAAAAGTTATTCCCGTATATCCGAAAGATTTGCGGAACTTGGAATCCCTGAAGTGCAGATTCCCAACCTCTTGGCGATGCAAGTGGAATCATTCGACGATTTCCTCCAGAAGGATGTCCATCCTCAGCGTCGTGAAAAGAAAGGACTGCAGGCTGTATTTGAGTCCATATTTCCCCTGGAAGATGCCAAAGGGAACTTCCTGCTGGAATTTTCGGAATACAACGTGTTGCAAGAGAAATACTCCATAGACGAATGCCGTGATCGCAATCTCTCCTATCAGGCACCCCTGAAAGTGAAGATGAGACTCAGCATTTTTGAGGACAACGAGGGAGTCCGCGAACATAAAGACACCATCGAACAGGATGTCTTTCTGGGTGAGATTCCGCTCATTACCCAACAGGGAACATTCGTGATCAACGGTGCCGAAAGAGTGATCATCTCTCAGTTGCAACGTTCGCCCGGAGTATTCTTTTCAGAGAGCAAACACCCCAGCGGAAAGACTCTCTATTCCGCCAAAGTGATTCCCTACAACGGATCCTGGCTGGAATTTGACATCGATATTCACGATGTGATGTATGTGCACATCGATAAGCGTCGTAAGCTTCCCGTCACCACCCTTTTGCGTGCCATTGGCATCTCCACAAATGAAGACTTGAGAAAAGTGTTTTACCAGAGTGAAAAGCTTGGCATCAAAGAGGCGAAAGGTCGCCATTTATACAAGGACATCTCCGTCAAAACTGAGCCGGAGCCCATTGCCATAGCCAATGAACAGATTACGGACAGTCTCATCGAGATTCTCGCTTCTCATAAGATAAAGACGGTGGAAGTGATCGACTACAATTTTGAAATTGCCAGGAAAGTGCTGGAAAATACAATAGCTAAAGACCCTACCACAAACACCGAAGAAGCCTTACATAAGATATATTACCTGATCCGTCCCGGCGAAGAAGCTCCTCTGGAAGCCGCCAAACAACTGGTGGACCGTATGTTCTTCAATGAAAAGCGCTACAATCTGGGAGAAGTGGGACGCTATAAGATCAATAAAAGACTGGGAATCGACGTCGATGAAAGTGTTCGCACCCTGCACGTTACAGACTTTGTGCATATCTTTAAGACGCTGATTGATATCTACAACGATGAAGACGAGATAGATGACATCGATGCCCTTTCAAACCGCAGAGTGCGCACCGTGGGTGAGCTCCTGCAAGAGCAATATACCATCGGCCTTTCCATGATGGCCCGCATCATCTCCGAGCGTTTGGCCATTTCAAACACGGATGAGGTCACAGTACACGATCTGGTAAACAGCAATGCCATGATCTCTGTGGTGCAGTCCTTCTTCCTCACCGGTCAGCTTTCTCAATACATGGAGCAAACCAATCCCTTGGCAGCCTTGAGGCACAAGAGAGCCCTTTCTGCTCTCGGCCCCGGCGGCCTCACCAGGGATAGGGCCGGCTTTGAGGTGAGAGACGTGCACTTCTCACACTATGGACGTATATGCCCCATCGAGACGCCTGAAGGCCCCAATATCGGCCTCATCGTGTCTCCATCCATATATTCCAGGATCAACCACCTGGGCTTTATCGAAACGCCCTATCGCAAAGTGGTGGATGGTAAAGTGACCGACGAATATGTGTATATGGATGCGGCAGAAGAAGATAAATATATCATCGGGCAATCAGACGTGGAGCTGAACGATGACCGCAGCTTCAAGAGTGAAACAATCTTTGCGCGTGAGCGTGGAGAATTCATGCAAGTGAGCCCCGATAAGATAGACTTTATGGACGTGGCTCCGCAGCAGATGGTTTCCGTCTCCGCTGCCATGATTCCCTTCCTGGAGCATGACGACGCAAACCGCGCTCTGATGGGCTCCAATATGCAACGCCAAGCCGTGCCACTCATCAATCCCCAGGCACCTATCGTGGGCACAGGGATGGAAAAGATAGTGACAACCGATACCTCCACAGTCACGGTGGCGCCCTTTGATGGCATAGTCACAGACGTAAATTCAACCTATGTGGAGATTAAACCCACAGACGAAAAGGACGAAGCCTTCTATCTGAGCACGGCCAATCGCATTTACCTCAAAAAGTTTGTACGCACAAACCAAGACACCTGTGTAAACCAACGTCCCATCGTGAGACTGGGAGATACGGTGAAGAAAAACCAGCCCATTTCAGACGGTGCTTGCGTGGAAGATAACCGTCTCGCTCTGGGCACCAATATGTTGGTTGCTTTCATGCCTTGGTATGGTTACAACTATGAAGACGCCATCATCTTGAGCGAGAAGGTGGCACGCGAAGACACCCTCACCTCCATCTATATCGAAGAGATGGAAGTGCTGGTGCGCAACGTGAAAAACGGCCGTGAAGAACTGGCCTACGACATCCCAAACGTCCCTTCAGCTTCGTTGAGAAACCTGGATAAGACAGGTATCATCCGCGTGGGTGCAGTGGTCGCTGCCGGTGATATTATCGTGGGTAAGGTCACACCCAAGAGCGTAGAGATCGATCCATCTCCGGAAGAAAACCTGATGCGGGCCCTCTTTGGTGACCGCGCCGGAGATTTTACCAACAGCTCCCTTAAAGCCAAACCCGGCATGGAAGGCGTGGTGATCGACGTGAAGGTGTTTTCCAGATTGGAAGACGGAGCCGAGTTTGAAGAGGACATGGAAGAAAAGATTCTCAAACTCAAGGACGAGCTCAACCTGCGCCGCATGAAGGTGGAGGAATTCAAGCAAGAAAAGCTCACCTCCATGCTCATTGGTGAAAAGGCCAAAACCATCTGGGATGAAAAGAGCAACGTCTATTTCATCGCTCCCGGCAAGAAAATCACCGCCAAGGATATCGAGCGGATCAACTTCCGCCGCCTGGATCTGGATGTAGACTTGGTGGAAGATATGGAGAAAAACGAGCTCATCTATTCCCAAGTGGTTCTCAAGATCAAACAATCCTTGGAACAAAGCGAAAATGTATATCGCAAATCCCGCGAGCGCATTCGCCATGGAGACGAACTTCAGTATGGAGTGCGTAAAATGGTGAAGGTGTACGTGGCCAAGAAACGCAAAATAGAAGTGGGAGACAAAATGGCAGGACGCCATGGAAACAAAGGCGTTATCTCCATCGTGGCTCCCATCGAAGATATGCCCTTTACCGAAGATGGCACTCCGGTTGACATCGTGCTCAACCCCCTGGGCGTGCCCTCGCGTATGAATATCGGCCAGATCATGGAAACTCACCTGGGTATGGCCGCCAAGACCTTGGGCTTTGAGGTGGAAACTCCCATCTTTGACGGTGCTTCCGTGGAAGACATCAAGCAGGAACTGATCAACGCCGGCCTGGAACCGGACGGAAAGCAGGTGCTCTATGATGGCAAAACGGGCGAGCCCTTCAGAGAAAGAGTCACAGTAGGTATCATCTATATGATGAAACTCAATCACCTCGTGGCCGACAAGATGCACGCCCGCTCCACCGGACCTTACTCCCTCATCACACAGCAACCTCTGGGCGGAAAAGCTCAACACGGAGGCCAGCGTCTAGGTGAAATGGAAGTCTGGGCCCTGGAAGCTTATGGAGCTGCGCATATCTTGGAAGAAATGCTCACCATCAAATCAGACGATGTGGACGGCAGAAACAATGCCTTCAAAGCCATTACCAGAGGGGATAACCCACCACCTCCAGGCGTTCCAGAGTCTTTCAATGTGTTGATCAGCGAGCTGAAATCTCTGGGCTTTAACATCGAATTCATCAAAGAATCCGACGACATACAGGGAAGGTAAGAAAATGTTAAAAGAAAACAGACGTGAAATCCGACCCAATGACTACGACTTTGTGCGCATCAGTATCGCCTCCCCGGATACCATTGTGAACCAGTGGTCACACGGGGAAGTCACCAAACCGGATACCCTGAACTACCGCACCCTCAAACCCGAAAAAGACGGCCTCTTCTGCGAAAGAATCTTTGGCCCGGAACGGGATTATGAGTGCGCCTGCGGGAAATATAAAAAGAAACGCTTTCAAAACACGGTCTGTGACCGCTGTAACGTGCTCGTAACCACCTCCAGAGTGCGCCGTACCCGCATGGGACACATCCAATTGGCAGTGCCTATTGCCCATATTTGGTTTGTAAAAAGTGCTCCCAGCAAGATCGGCACCCTGCTGGATATGACGGTGAAAGACCTGGAGCGGGTGCTCTACTACGAGTCTTACATCGTGATTGATCCGGGCGACAGCCCCTACGAAAAGATGGAGCTGCTTGAGGTGGAAGAGTATCTTGAGATCGAAGATAAAGTGGGAGACAACTTCCTCTGCCTCATGGGTGGAGAAGCTATCCGCGAACTGCTCAAACGCCTTGATCTCAAAAACGAAGCTCTCAACATCCGCTCGCGCCTGAAAATGGAAAGAGCGGCTTTGCATAAACAAAAACTCGTGAACAAGCTCAAAGTGGTGGATGCCTTCATCAAGAGCGGAAACAATCCTGAGGACATGGTGCTGGAGGTTTTACCTGTATTGCCACCCACGCTCAGGCCTCTGGTTCCCTTGGAAGGCGGCCGCTTCGCAACTGCCGACTTCAACGATCTTTATCGCCGCGTCATCACCCGCAACAACAGGCTCAAGCAGCTGATAGAAATCAGAGCCCCGGAGGTGATCCTCCGCAACGAAAAGCGTATGCTCCAAGAAGCTGTGGATGCTCTGATCGACAACTCGCGCAAGGCCCGCCCCGTGAGAGGCAGAGGCAGCAGACCCCTGAAGTCTTTGACCGATCAGCTCAAAGGAAAACAGGGACGCTTCCGCCAGAACCTCCTGGGTAAACGTGTGGACTATTCAGGCCGCTCCGTGATTACCGTGGGGCCCGAGCTGAAGCTCTATCAATGTGGCTTGCCCAAAGAAATGGCAGTGGAGCTCTTCAAGCCCTATCTCATCGAGCGCCTGCAAAAGATGGGTGAGGCCGATAAGGTGAAAAATGCCAAGAAACTGATCGAGAAAAAGCAGCCGGAAATCTGGTCTATCCTGGAAGAGGTGATCAAGGATTATCCCGTGCTTTTGAACCGTGCACCCACCTTGCACCGCCTGGGCATTCAGGCCTTTATGCCCGTTTTGACCGATAACAAGGCCATCCAGCTGCATCCCATGGTCTGCGTACCTTTCAACGCAGACTTTGATGGAGACCAGATGGGTGTCTACGTCCCGCTCAGTCATGAAGCGCAGATCGAAGCCAGAGTACTGATGCTCTCCACGCGCAACCTGCTTCTTCCGGCAAACGGACGCCTGGCCATGGCTGCAAACCAAGACATCGTCCTGGGTTGCTTCTACCTCACCATGGAAGCCACGCCGCCGCCGGAAGATGTAAGCAAACTGCGCAGATTTTATTCACCCCTGGAAGTGATCTCCGCTTTTGAAAATGAAGAGCAGCTCGCTACCGTGAAGGGGCAGACAGATTTCCAGCGCGAACTGGATATCCATACCTGGATCAGAGTCTATGTGGATTCCGAGCTAATCACCACCACCGTGGGCAGAGTGCTCTTCAACCAGGTCATTCCCCCTGAAGTGGGCTACCAAAATGCCACTTTTGATAAAGGCGGGCTAAACGACCTCGCCATGCTCTCCTATGATGCTGCAGGGCAACATCGCACCGCCATCATGCTGGACGAGATTAAAGACCTCGGATTCTCTTACGCCACCAAAGCCGGCGTGACCTTCAGCTTTGCCGATATCGTCGTGCCCGAGCGCAAAGACGAAATCATCGAAGAAGCCGAAGGAGAAGTGAAAAAGGTATTTGACCTGCATCATAAAGGCGGCATCACCGAAAATGAACGTGTGGGACGTGTGGTTGACCTCTGGAAAAAGACCACCGTGAAAGTCACCGACGAGATGATGGAAGAGCTCGCCAAGAACCGCTCTGGCCTAAACTCCATCTATCTGATGTACAAATCCGGTGCACGCGGTTCCAAAGACCAGATCAAGCAGCTGGGCGGAATGCGTGGACTGATGGATAAACCTTCCAAAATTGGAGCTACCGGTGGCGTGGATGTGATCGAAACGCCCATCAAATCAAACTTCTATGAAGGCCTCACCGTGCTGGAATACTTCGTCTCCACTCACGGTGCACGTAAAGGTCTGGCAGATACAGCGCTCAAGACTGCAGACGCCGGTTACCTCACCCGCAGATTGGTGGACGTGGCTCAAAATGCCATCATCACCGAAGAAGATTGCGGAACCGTTTTCGGCGTGCACATGAGCATTCTCAAAGAAGGAAATGACGTGGTGCAATCCCTGGCAGAACGCATCCAGGGCCGTACCGCTCTGGAAGACGTGATAGACCCCATCACCGGCAGGGTTTTGGTTTCCGCCGGCGAAGAGATCACAAACAAGATGGCGCGCACCATCCAAAACCATGGCATCATTGATGTTCACGTGCGTTCGGTGCTCACTTGCGAATCAGAGCGTGGCATTTGTGCCAAATGTTATGGACGCAACCTGGCCACCCAAAAGCCGGTTAGCATCGGCGACCCCGTGGGCATCATCGCCGCTCAAAGCATCGGTGAACCGGGAACACAGCTTACGCTGCGAACCTTCCACATCGGTGGAGCTGCATCCACGGCTACAGAACTGGCAGAAGCCTCCTCAAGTCACGACGCCATCGTCAAATTTGACCGTATGAACACCGTCACCAACAAGCAAGGCGAGATGGTCTCCGTTTCTCACTTGGGCAAGATCCACTTGATCGACCCCGAAGATAAGAAAACCGTCCTGGAAGAGTACAAGGTGGAATATGCAGCCACCGTGCACGTGCAGGATGGAGACCTGATCACCAAAAACACCAAGCTGCTCAGTTGGGACCAATTCAATAACCCTCTCATATCTTCTGCTGAAGGCGTGCTCTCTTACGACAACTTCATCAAAGATATTACCTATAAAGAAGAATACAACGATATCACCTTCTCCAAGGATATCACAATCATCGAATCCAAAGACCGCAAGAAACAGCCTCAGTTCCGCATTGTGGCTGATGATGGCTCTGCCGTATTGATCCCCTTGCCCGCGGGCCTGGTCATCAAAAAGGAAGACGGCGCCTATGTGTACACGGGTGACATCCTGGGCCAGACTTCCCGTATGACCATCAAACAGAGAGACATCACCGGCGGCTTGCCCAGGGTGCAAGACCTCTTCGAAGCACGTGTGCCCAAAGATAAAGCCAAGATCTCCGATATCAACGGCCGCGTCACCATCGGCGGACTCAAAAAAGCCGGACGTGACATCTTTGTGACTCCTTCCAACGGTCTCTTCGCACCGGCAGACGGCAAGATCATGATCCTCACGACTGATGACGGCCCCAGAATTGTGCTGCTCACAAACAAATCTGTGATAACCAAAAACGATGGAAAGGTGACCATCAGCACCGAAGGCAGAACCAAGACAGTCACCGTCTCCAAGCGCAGCGGCACTACCATGGAATACAAGATTCCCAGAAATATGGAAGTGATCGTGGAAGATGGCAAGAGAGTGAAGAAAGACGTTCCTCTCTGCGGCCTTGTCTTTGACATCCCTGAGCTTCAGGAAAACATTGTCGAGACTGGAGATATGGTGCAGAAAGGCCAAGCTTTGGCAGGCCGTAAATATTCCATCCCCAGCGGCAAGCGCATCATCGTGCACCAGGGCGACTACGTGGAAAGCGGAGATGCTCTCTCCGATGGCCCTCTGGATCCTCATGATATGCTGGTTAAAGGCGTCATTGAGGCTCAGACCATGATCCTCAACGAGATCCAGGAAATCTATCGCAAACAGGGTGTGAAGATCGACGACAAACACGTGAGCGTGATCATCCGCCAGATGTTTAAGAAAGTGCGCATCATCGATCCCGGCAACACCTCCTTCCTGGAAGGCGAAATCGTGGATAAGGTGAAAGTGGAGCGTGAAAACCGTGAAGTTATGCAATTTGGCAAGGAACAAGCCCACTTTGAACAACTGCTTCTGGGCATCACCAAAACCTCATTGCTCACCGATAGCTGGCTCTCCAGCGCATCATTCCAAGAGACCACCAAGGTACTCACCAAAGCCGCAATCGAAGGCAGCGTAGACCGCCTGGAAGGCCTCAAGGAAAGCATCATCCTTGGTCACCGCATCCCTGTGGGAACCGGAACCAAACTCTACAACCAGATGATAAGCAAAGCCGTTGCCGAAGGAAAGACAACCGCCGATATCATCGCAGAATTTGCACACTCTGATGTCCAAGACGAAACTGCGGACATCTTAGACTTTTAAACCCAAATGAATAACATAAAACAAACTGGAGGAATCAGTGCCAACAATCAATCAACTGATTAGAAAAGGCAGAACCCGGATCGAGAGTAAGAAGAAAAACAGGGCGCTTATGGGATGTCCGCAAAGGCGCGGAGTATGCACTCGTGTTTACACGACTACGCCCAAAAAACCAAACTCTGCTCTCAGAAAAGTAGCCCGTGTTCGTTTAGTTAACGGAATCGAAGTTACAGCTTATATTGGTGGTGAAGGCCACAACCTGCAAGAACACAGCATCGTGCTGGTTCGCGGCGGTCGTGTGAAAGACCTTCCCGGCGTGCGCTATCACATCGTGCGCGGAGCTTTAGATACCGCTGGTGTGGAAAAACGTACAAATTCACGTTCCAAATATGGAACCAAACGTCCAAAGAAATAATAGGCGAGGTAAAGCATGTCCAGAAAGAGAAAAGCAGTAGTCCGCGAAGTGTTGCCGGACCCCAAATACAACGATGTCGTGCTTACTAAGTTTATGAACTGCCTCATGGTAAGTGGCAAGAAGAGCCTGGCTGAAAAGATCGTCTATGGCGCCTTTGATCTCATCGAACAAAGGATGAAACAGCCTCCCTTGGAAGTCTTTAAGACTGCCCTGGAAAACGTGCGCCCCATGGTGAAAGTCGTGTCTCGTCGCGTCGGTGGATCAAACTATCAGATCCCCATGGAAGTAAACGAGAAAAACGGCCGCGCTCTCGCTTTCAGATGGATCATCGCCTTCGCACGTGCGCGTAGCGAAAAGACAATGATCGAAAAGCTTGCTGCCGAACTCATGGCTGCCTACAAAAAAGAAGGCGCATCCATCAAAAAACGTGAGGAAACCCATAGGATGGCTGAAGCCAACAAAGCTTTTGCCCACCTCAGATGGTAAAGCCAATCAACAACTTATCCGAATACCCCGGCTTCTCATGGCTGGGGTATTCTCTTTGAATGTCACAATTTAGCGATTGACAATATACCCTGTTTTTTTACTTTAGTCCTTTGAATACGCGTCCCTGTAGCTCAGCTGGATAGAGTGGCACCCTCCGAAGGTGAAGGTCAGGCGTTCAAATCGCCTCAGGGACGCCAGTTTTTGGGATTTTATTTTGATATGACCACAGAACCCGTTCTCACCATGCAAGGGCTTGGCAAAAGCTTCGGTGATAGGCAGATATTCTCTGATCTATCCTTGGGCATCCATGAGCTGGACAAGATTGGCATCGTGGGCATAAACGGCTGTGGCAAAAGCACCTTGCTCAAATGTATCGGCGGCATTGTAGCGCCCACTTCCGGTGAGATCGTCTATAGAAACGAGCTCAAGATTTCTTACCTGGCGCAAGACCCTGTCTATGATCCGGACGTCCTGGTGCTGGATTATCTCTTTACCGATCACCAAATCCCCGCAGACGAAAGCTATATCTTCAAGAGCGTGCTCACGCGCCTGGGCATCACAGAGTTTGACAAACCCCTGGGGCTGCTCTCGGGAGGGCAGAGGCGCAAGACCTTCCTCGCCTCCGCTTTGGTAAATGAACCTGACCTGCTCATCCTCGACGAGCCCACCAACCATCTGGATTTGGATACCATCGAATGGCTTGGAGACTACCTGGCCAAACTCAAGAAAACCGTCCTCTTCGTCACGCATGATCGCTATTTCCTGGATACCGTCTCCAACAAGATCTGGGAGCTGGAGGCTGGCAAACTGCACATCAGCCGCGGCAATTACAGCGACTATCTCAAAGGCAAACTTCAGCGTGAGACGGATGCCATGCGCAAGGAAACCCGCCGGCAGGCACAGCTTTCCAAGGAGCTGCAATGGCTGTCCCGCGGTGCCAGGGCGCGCAGCTCCAAACCCAAACACCATATAGACCGTGTCAAAGAGCTGCTCAGCAAATCATATCTGATCAGCGAAGCCGAGCTGGACATCTCCTTTCAGATCGACCGCCTGGGCAAGACCATCATCGAGCTGCACAGGCTCACCAAAGGCTATGATGGGCAATTGCTTTTCAAGGATATAGAACATCACTTCCAGCCCCGCGAGCGCATCGGCATCATCGGGCCCAATGGCTGCGGCAAAACCACTCTCCTCAAGATCATCGCCGGAGAGGAAACGCCGGATTCCGGCAGCGTCAAAATCGGCGTCAATACCAACATCGCCTACTACAAACAGGATGAAGACAGCTTCGATCCTACTTTGACGGTCTATGAATACATCGCTCAATATGCGGAGGTGATCAGAACCAAGGACGGCACGCGCCTCAGTGCTGCCGAAATGTTGCAACGCTTTTTGTTTGATGGCAAGATGCAGCAACAGAAGCTCAGCGCTCTTTCAGGTGGTGAAAGAAAGCGGCTCTATCTGCTTAAAGCCCTGATGTTTGGCTCCAACTTCATCATCTTGGACGAACCCACCAACGACTTGGACATCCGCACCTTAGAGATCCTGGAAGACTACTTGGATGCCTACGAGGGCTGCCTCTTGGTGGTCTCGCACGACCGCTTTTTCCTGGATCGCTGCGTGGATTATCTCTTTGTCTTTGAAGGCACTTCCATCCGGAAAATCCCCGGCAACTACTCGGATTATCTCCTGCTCAAACGCTTTGCCGAAGAGGAGAAAGAGGAAAACGCCAAGACCTCTAAAGATACCCGCCCACCCAAAGAACGCAAAGGCCTCACCTACAATGAACAGCGTGAGCTGCAGCTGCTGGAAGTAAAAATAGAAGAGCTGGAGGCTGCGCTGGAAGCCCTGGAGCAGGAACTGCATAAAAGCGGGCTCACTCCGGAAGATTACGCCCGCATCGGGGCCCAACAGACTGAGCTCAACCAGGAACTGGAAGAGTGCTCGGATAGGTGGTTAGAGCTGAGTTTAGCTTAAGCCAAAGCACTGTAATAAGCTCTTACTTTTTCCTATATTTCCCGGATTCATCCTTTGCCCGGACCTCTCTCCCTTGTGCAGATACGGCCAACAAAGCTGTCTTGTCACTACCCAGATTAGAGCTCATTATCGCCCCTAAACTCTTTGCAATAAACCGATCCTTACCTCAAAATTTGACTTTTCACCTGGCTTGCCCCACCCTCGGATATCCTCGGCGCTCGAATGCGTAACTCTTGGGTTTTCTTTGGGTTACTTGTGGATCCCAAAGGAGACCCGTAACTCTTGGGTTTTCTTTGGGTTACTTGTGGATCCCAAAGGAGACCCACAGGAGGGCCTAAGGGAGGCCGCATGAAATCGACGTTTTAGGAGGCGGTTTTGTTTGCAAAATACAAGGGCTGAGGTCAAATATTTCAGAAGGGCCTCACTTGACCGGTACCGGAATTCTGAGATGAATTCCCACTATTTTCATAGGTATTCGGCACCGATTTCCAATTGGAAAAATGTCCGATATTTGGGTGCAGATTACAAGCGGCCAAAATCCGGGCACAAAAAAGGCCACCCCTTGCCGGAGTGGGCCAAAAAGGAATGGTCGGGATGACAGGATTCGAACCTGCGACCACTTGAACCCCATTCAAGTACGCTAGCCGGACTGCGCTACATCCCGAGCCTTTAGGGACATAAAAATACAGAGGCGTTTTTTGACAAGTAAAATCTCTGCTTGACATGGGAGGCCCACATATAAAAGTGAGCTCAGGTCTATGTCACATCGTAAGATATGGATTTTAAAATAAATTAACAAAGAGTCGCAAATTGACAGAAAGCTCTGGTATCTTTGCGGCCACACGGGAGATAAATGAGTTTGATTTCAGCCCGCGAGCTCAGCTTTGAGTTTGGCGGACAACGCATACTTAGCGAGCTAAGTTGCAGCATTGAGCACAACAGCCGCATTGGCCTCATCGGGGCCAATGGCAGCGGCAAAACAACGCTGATCCGCTTGTTTTTGGGTGAGTTGCAGCCTTCTGCAGGCACCATCAACAGGGCTTCCAGCCTCAAGATAGCCTATTTGCCGCAAAACGCCAAAGTGCAATCCGGCGTCGCTCTGATAGACTTCGTCAAGGCTTCGCGTCCGGACATCCTAGCTCTGCAGGCGCAGATTCAAGCCCTTTCCGCTCAATTGGACAAAGACCACCTGAGCAAAACCGAGGAGCAGCTACACACCGCTGTGGAGCGTTTCACCAGCCTGGGCGGCTATGAATGGGAAAACGAGGTCAAACACGTATTGATGTCACTCAACTTCCAGCCTGACGTATGGGACACAGACGTGGGCTTGCTGAGTGGGGGAGAGCAGACGCGCCTCTGTCTGGCAGCCATTTTGCTCAAGCCTCACAATCTGCTCATCATGGACGAGCCTACAAACCACCTCGATATCGCCATGATCCGGTGGCTGGAAAGCTATCTGCTCAAACAAGACAGGCCCTATCTTCTGGTCTCGCACGATCGCAGTTTTCTGGATGCCTGTGTCACTTCCATTTTCCATATTCGCTCTGGCAAGCTTTCCATCACCAAGGGCAATTACAGCTCCTTCGCCCAGGCGGATGAAATCGCCCGTCAAACTGCCCAAAGAACCTACGAACGGCAGAAGAAGGAATATGAAGAGACCATGGATTTTGTGCGCCGAAATATCGCCGGGCAAAAGACCAAGCAGGCTCAGAGTCGGCTCAAACGCTTGGAAAAGATGGATTTGCAGCCTGCGCCCCGGCAAGAGAAGCAGCTGAGACTGAAGGTTCAAGCCCAGAGTCGCAGCGGCAATGACCTCTACATCCTACAAGATGTCAGCTTTGGCATCGCCGGCAAGCAGCTGGCCCAAAATATAGACCTCTACGCCGGTTATCAGGACAGGATCTGCATCATTGGCCCCAACGGCTGTGGCAAAACCACTTTCCTGCATCTGCTGATGGGAGATCACACCGATTACCAAGGCCAGCTCAAAATCGGCGCCTCGCTGGATATTGGCTATTTCGATCAGCACAATGTAGACCTCGATCCTTCGCTCACCGTGATGGAAACGCTCTGGCAGCTGGTTCCTGCCGAGCCTCAGGGCTATGTGCTCGGTTTTTTGGCGCGCTTTGGCTTCGTCGGCGATGATGTGCAAAAGACGGTGGGCGTCCTCAGCGGCGGCGAGAAAAGCAGGCTCTATCTGGCCGTGCTCATCCACAGCAAACCCAATCTCCTGATCATGGACGAGCCTACCAACCACCTGGATACCAACGTTGCGGATGCCCTCCTGGAAGCGCTACAAGACTATGATGGCAGCATCATCTTCGTCTCGCACGACCGCTGGTTCCTCTCGCGCCTGGCCACCAAATACTGGGTCTTTACCAAAGAGCTGGAAGATGGCGTTATCTACGACACTATCCGCGAGGTGGACGGCGATGCCAATGCCGCCATCGAGAGAAGTTTTTATATACCTGAGCCGGAAAAAGCTCCCAAAGCCAAGCCGAAAAAGAAGACTAAAAAGATCAACCCCAAGGTCTTTGAGCTCAAACAAGCTGAGATTGACGCTCTGCATACTCGTAGGGATGCCCTTCGGGAACGGCTCTGGGACTTGCAAAGCAGTCTTTCAAAATCTGACAGCTATAACGATTTGGAGCAGTTGAGACAAATACACCACGATCAGAGTTGCCTGGAAGCCGAGATTGATGAGCTGACGCAAATGATCAACACTTGTGAACACGAATATCTGGAGTTACTCATACAAGATGCGTAAAAGGATAGGTTTTACCACCAGTTTACCCGTCGAAGTGATTTTCGCTGCGGGTCACATCCCCATAGATTTAAACAACCTCTTTTTGGAGCACGATTCCTCCGCTTTGGTGCATTCCGCCGAGCTCAAAGGCTTCCCCGCCACCGTGTGTTCCTGGATTAAAGGCAACTTCAGCACCGCTTTGGCCTCCAATCTGGATGAAGTGATCGGTATCACGCAGGGTGACTGCTCCAACGCTCAGTCGCTGCTGGATATGATTGGCGAAGAAGGGCTTGCCACCTTTACCTTTGCCTTTCCACCCCGCCGGAATTATGCCGATCTGGACCGCGAAATCCGCAGGCTGGAAGAGCATTTTGAGGTGGATAGAAGCCAAACCATGCAGGCCAAAGAGCGGCTGGACAAAATCCGCGCCAAGCTCCTCATCCTGGATGAATACACCTGGAAACATCGACTGGTGAGCGGCAAAGAAAACCATCTCTGGCTGGTTTCCTCATCGGATTTCAATGGCGATCCGGATCGCTACGAGGAAGAACTGGATGCATTTCTAAAAGAAGCCGAAAAGCGTGAGCCTCTGCCCGCCAAGCTGCGCTGCGCTTTTTTAGGTGTGCCGCCCATCTATCGCGATCTTTACGACACCATCGTGGAACTGGGCTCAGACGTGGTCTACAACGAGGTTCAGCGCCAATTTGCCATGCCCTATCTGGAGGCGGACATCGTGGATCAATACCTGAGATTCACCTATCCCTACACCGTGAAAGAGCGCCTGGAAGACATCATCCCCGAGCTCCAGAAGCGTGATGTGCACCTATTGATCAGCTATATCCAGTCTTTTTGTCATCTGCAGATAGACAACATCCTGCTCAAGAAGTATCTCAAACAGCCGTTTTTGACCTTGGAGGGAGACAAACCGGAGCCCATGGACAGCCGCACTTTGCTGCGCCTGGAAAGCTTTTTTGAGGTGCACTCGTGATCGTTGCCCTGGGCCTCAGCGGTGGATTGGATTCCGCCATGGTTGCTGCGCTGCTCCTGGAGGCCGGACACGAGGTAATCGGCGTCACCATGAGCATTTACGATCCTCAGTATCCTGTCCTGCAAGCATCCGGTAAGGGCTGTTTTGGCCCAGCTGAAGAGGCAAATATCGAGGCGGCCAAATCCCTGGCAAAGCAGCTTGGCATCCCGCATTATATCATTCCCCTGCAAGAGGAATTTTCACGCCTCGTGCTCGCCTACTATCGCAAAACCTATCTGGAGGGTCGCACGCCAAATCCCTGTGCGCGCTGCAATAGCCAGATCAAATTTGGCGCCATGATCAGCAAGGCTTGGGAGCTGGGCCTGGAATTTGACGTCTTTGCCACCGGACATTATGTGCGGCGGCGCTGGAATCCGGAGCTTGGCCTGTGGCAGCTCTTGCGTGCCAGAGACGGCAGCAAGGATCAGAGCTACTTTCTCGGCCTGCTCAGTCAGGATCAGCTGGCCTCCGTGCTCTTTCCCCTGGGCGAATATACCAAGGACGAGGTGCGTGAGCTGGCGAGGGTGAGAAATTGGGAATCATTGGTGCAACGCTCTGAGAGTCAGGACTTTATCTCCACACAGGATCACCCTCTGCTCTTCGATCCCCGGCAGCTCATCCCCGGCGAGATTGTGGATTGGGAGGGCAAGGTGATCGGCGAGCATAAAGGTCTCATCCATTATACCATTGGTCAGCGTAAAGGCTTGGGTGTAAGCGGGATGCCGGAGCCCGTCTTCGTCACCAAAATCGACGCAGCAAACAACAGACTGGTCTTGGGCACACAGGAGATGCTCTATGGAGACAGCCTCGTTGCCTCACAGATGAACTGGCTTTCTCTTCCTGCATCAAGCCTGCCCTCCAGAGCCGGGGCCAAAATCCGGCAACAGCATCAACCCGCCGCTTGCTCCATCGAAGTTATCGACACCGGCAGCATCAGGGTGAAGTTTGACAAACCGCAGCTTTCCATCACGCCGGGGCAGATCGTGGCTTTGTATGATGAGGATGTGCTGTTGGGTGCAGGGGTTATAGAATTAACACATTAAACCTTGCACTCTCGGATATTCGGTTTAAGTTATCTATATTAAAAGGAGGTGAGTATGACCGACAAGATTTATGAAGGCCGTGAAGTTCCTGAAGAAGAAAGGAAGCGTATCGACGAGCGGGTGATAGAATTGGAGCCCGAGAAGTTTAAGTTTTATGAAGACCTGCGCCGCAAAGCCAAGAATTGGAACAAGGAAAAAGGCGGTAAAATCGGCGGCAAAGTGGGTGAGTATCTCTTTTTGTTGCCGGATTTCTTCATGCTGCTCCTGCGTCTGATGGTAGACAAGCGCGTAAGCACCAAACGCAAGCTGATGATCGGCGGAATTGTCGCTTATGTGATGCTGCCCATCGATATTATCCCGGATTTTATCCCTGTCTTGGGCCAAATAGACGACCTCGTTTTGATCGTGCTGGGTCTCAATATGGTTCTCAACGATACCGAAGAGTATATCCTGGCAGATAATTGGAGCGGGGAAGGAGACGTCCTGCATCAAATCCAGAAAGTTACCGCAGCCGCTGAAAGGTTTTTGGATAGAAACCTCTTGCAGCGCATCAAAAGATGGCTGGGTAAAAACTCCAAATGAAGGCTCTGCTCTTAGCCACCCACAATCCGGATAAGGTAAGGGAGATCAAAGACCTGCTAAAAGGCTTGCCCGTCAAGCTTTACAGTCTCTTGGATTTTGAGGGTCTCTCAGAGGTGATCGAGGACGAGCCTACCATCCTGGGCAATGCGACCAAGAAGGCTTATCAGATGGCGCAAGAATCCCAAATGCTTTGTTTGGCAGATGATACGGGACTCTTTATCGAGGCTTTAGAGGGTGAGCCGGGCGTGTTTTCGGCACGTTGGGCCGGTCCTTCCTGCAGCTATCGGGACAATCGCCTCAAGGCTCTTGAGCTGCTTGATGGAATCGTCGATCGTACGGCAGAATTTCGAACCGTGGTGGCTCTGGCTGCTCCGGATGGCATCATCGCCACCAAGGAAGGCATAGTAAAAGGAGTTATCACCACCGAGGAACGTGGAGAACACGGCTTTGGCTACGATGCCATCTTTGAAGTGGGCGCGCTCACCTACGCCGAGATGACAGACGAACAAAAGAACGAGCTCTCACATCGCGCTTTGGCTATCCAAGCCATTCTACCCATAATAGAAACAACAATAAAATTGTAAATACAGAGGAAATTATGATTAAACCACACGTTTTTAGACAATACGATATCCGCGGCATAGTGGACAAAGAAATCAATGCCGAAACCTACTACCTGATCGGCAAAGGCTTTGGCAGCTATTTGAGAGACAAAGGATTCAAGACCGTGGTGGTCGGCGGCGATGCACGCCCCAGCACTGCAGGGCTAAAAGAGCAGCTGATCAAGGGCCTCTTGGAGACCGGTTGCGATGTTACCGATCTCGGACTGGTGGCCACTCCCGTGCTCTATTACAGCATCTGGAGGCTTAAAGTGGATGCCGGCGCCATGGTGACCGCCAGCCACAATCCCAGCGAATACAATGGCTGCAAACTCAATCTGGGTCCCGCTTCCGTCTACGCCCAGGAGCTGCAAAAGGTGCTGGGCATCATTCAAAAAGGCGAGTTTTATGAAGGTGAAGGCCAGCTCATCGACAATTACGACATCAATGAGGATTACATAGACTACGTGAGCTCACACATCAAGCTCCAGCGTCCCGTAAAGGTGATCGTGGACGGCGGAAACGGTATGGGAGGCCCCTATTTGCCGGAAATCCTCGCACGTCATGGTTGCGATGTGATAGAGATGTATTGCGATCCGGATGGAACCTTCCCCAACCACCATCCCGACCCCACCATTGAGAAGAATATGCGCGACCTCAGCCGTGACGTCGTTGAAGCGGAATATGAGCTGGGAATCGGCCTGGACGGCGATGCAGACCGCATTGGCGTGGTGGACGAAAAAGGGAAAATGCTCTATGGAGACCAGATTCTCAATATCTTCACCCGCGATTACCTCAAGGATAACCCCGGCAAGACCGTCATCGCCGACGTCAAATGCTCCAAAAACCTCTTCGACGACATCAAGGCCCATGGCGGCATCCCCATGATGTACAAAACAGGACACGCCAATATCAAGATGAAGATGCAGGAACTGGGCGTGGAGTGTGCCGGCGAGATGAGCGGACATATGTTTTTCAAAGACAAATACTTGGGCTTTGACGATGCCATCTATGCCGGAGCACGCCTGGTGGAGATAGTCTCCAAAACCGATGCGCCCGTCTCCACTTACTTAGCTGACCAGCCCAAGATGTTTGTCACACCCGAAATCCACATCCCCTGCGAAGATAAGCGCAAACACGATGTGGTGCACAAGGTGTGTGATGAATTCAAGGCCGAAGGCTATGACGTCACCGATATCGACGGCGCACGCATCACCTTTGCCGATGGCTGGGGATTGATCCGCGCCTCAAACACTACTCCTGTTCTGGTAACGCGCTATGAAGCCGTGAGCCAGGAACGTGTGGAGGAAATCAAGAAGCTGATCGAAGAGAAAGTGAATAAGTGGCTGTAGGGTCGGTCGCCTGCTTGTACGGGCGGTCGCTGAACCGCCGCTGCTACACACACGCCCGTACACGCTAGTTCGGCGACCGCCCGTACAAGCTGCCCCGTACCACAAATAGGACACAACCATGAACTCTCGCAACTATATCTCTCAGGAAAACATGAAGACCCGCTTCAAATCCAGAAATCTGCGTGTGGCTCATATTTGAGGTGCTCATCATAGCGCACCAAGTTGCTCAAGAGACGGTAATTTACACCAATAAGCGGCTTCATTAATGGGAGCCAAGTTGGCTTTTGCCGGCTAACTTGGAGGTGACGCAGGGTGCGTGAGGTTTGGCTTGCTGCATCAGTTTGTCTATTATAGAATAAGCCAGGTACTACAAATCTGCTTCCTGAGAGTCAGACACCATGAAACGCCTCTACATAAAACCGATCTGATCGAACCGTATCAAATGAGAATAAGGCTGTTATGCAAAAAGGGGGAATGCCAAGTGTAAACAAATCTTGACAGGCGTCTATTGGGTGCAGATAACCATCCATGTAAGCGCAAGCTACCATCATTCTATCCTTGGACAGTAAACAAAAAACACATTTTATCGCTTGACAGATTCCTCACTTTGCCGGATTCGTGAATCGAGTAACACATTTTGCAAGGAGAGGTAAATGATAAAATCAAACGAATCTGATAACAAAGGCATAAGCCAAGAGCAACTTGAGGCCATCAACGCACAAATCAGCGCATTGGCGGCGGAGCAATTTGTCAATCTGAATCTATCCGCCGGCCTGGTGGAAGCCGCCCAGATGCTGCTTCTGGGCAAGTCTGCGCCCCAAGATTCGGCAGAGA